>Ga0194121_10001956_pt1 | contig 33632 bp, 31 predicted proteins | sample TA2MahCa50mmetaG_FD_148609 | JGI IMG/M metagenome (GOLD analysis project Ga0194121, IMG submission 148609) | Freshwater microbial communities from Lake Tanganyika, Tanzania - TA2015020 Mahale Deep Cast 50m | ecosystem: Environmental > Aquatic > Freshwater > Lake | place: Tanzania: Lake...
GCATTGGCGGTGCCATTCTCGATCGCAGGATCCATCTCGCAAAACCGGAATCTGACAAAAGCCTGCGCACCGCCTGAGAAATGGAAGATAGGGGGAGACCACGACCTCACGCCGATTCATGCAACAACGCCCAAGGATGTTGAAGTTTGTGCGTGCCCTGGGCCTGCCCAGCCGGTAGGTGAACCTGCACCGCGTCGCACGGGCGGCCCGGCTCTATGCCAGCAACAAGGAAGCCGGCCAGGATCTGGGCATCGACGCTGGGAGCTTTGGCCGGCTGTGCCGGCAGTAGGGCATCCAGACCCCACAGGCCCGCCGTCAGCGCCGCTGGCAGGAACACCGGCAGGTCGGGGCAGAGGGACCCAACCTCTGAGCGAGTAACGCCTCCACCACCGACCCGCTGCCCGCCTCTGGTGGGCAGCGGGTTCTTTGTTGCTCCTCCTGCTCTTGGCAGAGGGGGAAGCCTTACCCTATCTTGTAGGCCATCCCTCACCTCGGAGACCCAGCGCCATGGCCAAAACTTGCTTTTTGTATGTGGGCACTTACACTCGGGGCTCTTCCCCGGGCGAGCACCGCAAGGAGGGCATCTACGTCTTTCGCTTCGATGCCGAAACCGGCGCCCTCGCAGGGCTTGGCGCCACTGCCGGCCCCCTCGACCCCGCCTTCCTGGCCCTCCATCCCAATGGCCGCTTCCTCTACGCCGTCGGCGAGATCCTCGACTACCAGGGCAAGGAGAGTGGGGCGGTGTACGCGTATGCCCGGGACCCAGTCACCGGCACCCTCAGCTATCTCAACGAGCAGCCCTCCCTCGGCACCTGGCCCTGCCACCTGAGCGCCGAGGCCACGGGCCGCTACCTGCTGGTGGCCAACTACCTGAGCGGTAGCGTGGTCATGCTGCCCATCCGCCCCGACGGCAGCCTGGGCGAGGCCGCTGACTTTGTCCAGCACCAGGGCTCCAGCGTCAACCCCAAGCGCCAGGAAGGGCCACACGCCCACTCCATCATGGTCTCCCGGGACAACCGCTACGCCTTTGCCCCCGATCTGGGCCTGGACCAGGTGATCTCCTACCGCCTCGACCTGGAGCGCGGCAAGTTGGTCCCCAACGACCTCCCCCATACCCGGACTGCCCCGGGGGCCGGCCCGCGCCACTTCGACTTCCATCCCAATGGCCGCTGGGCCTACCTGATCAACGAAATCGGCAGCACCCTTTCGGCCTATGCGTACGACGCGGAAGGCGGCACCCTCACCCTGCTCAACACCGCGCCCACCCTGCCCGCCGGCTTCAGCGGCACCAGCCACACCGCCGACATCCACGTCCACCCCAACGGCAGATTTGTCTACGGCTCGAACCGGGGCCACGACAGCATCACCATCTGCGCCATCGACCAGACCACCGGCCAGGTGGCGGTGGTGGGCCAGGAGCCCACCCAAGGCAACACCCCACGCAACTTCGCCATCGACCCCACCGGCACCTTCCTGCTAGCCGCCAACCAGTCGGGCAACATCGTCGTCTTCCGCATCGGTCCCAATACCGGCCGCCTCAGCCCCACCGGCCACAGTGCCTCGGTGCCCTCCCCTGTGTGCCTCAAACTGATCCCGGCCTAGTAGAGGAGAAAACGGCATGGCAGACGACCCAAACCCCGGCATCTCGCGCCGCGGTTTTCTCAAAGGCGTGGGCGGCGGCCTGCTCGGCAGCGCGGCCCTCGGCGAGGGTCTGATCGGGGCCCAGGTGGCCGCCGCCGCCGGGCCAGAGGCGATCAGGGGCCTCCAGACCATCCAGCTCAGCATCAACGGCGCCGCCCGCCCGGTCTTGGTGGAGCCGCGCACCACCTTGCTGGCAGCCCTGCGCGACCAGCTCCAACTGACCGGGGCTAAGGAGGTCTGCGACCGGGGCCAGTGCGGGGCCTGCACCGTGCTGGTGGACGGGGAGGCGGTGCTGGCCTGCATGATCCTGGCCCTCGACGCGCGCGGACACGAAATCATCACCGTCGAGGGCCTGGCCCAGGGCGAGCAACTCTCCCCGGTGCAACAGGCATTTGTCGAGCACGACGCCCTGATGTGCGGCTTCTGCACCCCCGGCCTGGTGATGGCCTCCACCGCCCTCCTGCGCCACAACCCCAGCCCCACGGCAGAGGAGATCCGCCTCGGGGTCTCGGGCAACCTCTGCCGCTGCGGCACCTATCCCAAGGTCTTCGCCGCGGTCGAGGACGCCGCCCGTCGGATGACGGGAGGAGGCTGAGGCATGGCCTGGAAACCGCTCAACGAGATGCAGGTGCTCAGCCAGCGCCGGCCCCGCCTCGAAGCCCCCCTCAAGGTCAGCGGCCAGGCCAAGTACACCTACGACCTCCAGTTGGACGGCCTGCTCTACGGGGCCCTGCTCACCTGCCCCTACCCGGCGGCCCTGGTGCTGCGCATCAACGAGAGCAAGGTGCGCCGGCTGCCCGGGGTCCGGGCAGTGCTTACCGACGCGCACCCCACCGGCACGGCCCGCTACGCCGGCGAGTACCTGGCCGCGGTGGCCGCCATCTCGCCCCAGATCGCCCTGGACGCGCTCGAACTCTTTGAGGTCGAGTACGAGGTGCGGCCCTTTGTGGTGGACCTCGACGCCGCGATGGAGGAAGGAGCGCCCAGGGTCTTTGCCGAGCGCGGCAATATAACCGATTCAGAGACGGATGGCAGCGGGGACGTTGAAGCCGGCTTCGCCGCCGCCGAGGTGATCGTCGAGGCCGAGTTCCGCACCCAGGTCCAGACCCACTCCTCCCTGGAGACCCACGGCAGCGTGGCGGTCTGGGAGGGGGACCTGCTCACCATCTACGACTCGACCCAGGCGGTCAACGGGGTCCGCGAGGGGGTGGCCCAGACCCTGGAACTCCCCGCTGACCAGGTGCGGGTGATCTGCCAGCACATGGGCGGGGGCTTTGGCAGCAAGCTGTGGGCCGGACGCTACACCGCCATCGCCGCGCGTCTGGCCAAAGCCGCCGGGGCCCCGGTCAAGCTCATGCTCTCGCGCCGCGACGAGCATCTGAGCACCGGCAACCGCCCCAGCAGCCTGCAGAAGCTCAGGCTGGGGGCCAAACGCGACGGCACCCTGGTGGCCTTCTCCGCCACCACCTGGGGCAGCGCCGGCATCGCCGGGGGCGCCGGGGTGGCCCTGCCCTACGTTTACACCGGCCTGCCCGCCTGGAAACACACCCACGCCGACGTGTACACCAACGCCGGCGAGGCCCGGCCCTTCCGCGCCCCCGGCAGTCCCCAGGGCTGTTTCTCCATGGAGCAGCTCATGGACGAGATGGCCGAGAAGCTGGGCATCGACCCCCTCGAATTCCGCCTGCGCCACGATGCCAACCCCGTGCGCCAGCACGAGTGGCGCCTGGGCGCCGAACGCATCGGCTGGTCCAAGCGCCAGCCCTCAGGCAGCGGCAAGGGTCCGCTCAAGCGCGGCCTGGGGCTGGGGGCCAGCCTCTGGCAGGTGGGCGGGGGCGGCAGCCGCGCCGAGATCAAGGTCTTCGCCGACGGCGCGGTGGAACTACGCATCGGTACCCAGGACATCGGCACCGGCACCCGCACCATTGTCGCCGCCATCGCCGCCGAGGAGTTGGGCCTGCCCATAGGCGCCATCCGGCCCCTCATCGGGGACAGCGACTACCCCTACTCGGGCGGCTCCGGGGGCAGCACCACCGCCCCCTCGGTGGCGCCGGCGGTGCAAAACACCGCCGAAAAGGCGAGGCAGCAGGTGGCCGAACTGGCCGCCCCGCACCTGGGGGTGGCCCCCGAGCAGGTGCGCTTTGCCGGCGGGCGGGTCCACGGCACGGGCAAAAGTCTATCGTGGCGGGAGGTCTGCGGGCTTTTGGGCGCCCAGGTGCTCAGCGCCAGCGGCCAGTGGGTGGAGGGGCTTTCTTCGAGCGGGGTAGCCGGCTGCCAGTTCGCCGAGGTAGAGGTGGACGTGGACACTGGCCGCGTCCAGGTGCTGCGGGTAGTGGCGGTGGCCGACTGCGGCCTGATCCTCGACCGGCTGACCACTGAGAGCCAGATTAACGGCGGGGTGATCCAGGGCCTTAGCTACGCCCTCTTTGAGGAGCGGTTCATGGACCCCGCCACCGGCACCATGGTCAACCCCGAGTTCGAGAACTACAAGATCGCCGGCGCCTTCGAGACCCCCCAGATTGAGGTGCTCCTCTTCGACGAGGCCGAGCGGGGGGTGATCGGCGTCGGCGAGCCGCCCACCATCCCCACGGCCGCAGCCATCGCCAACGCGGTGTACAACGCCATCGGGGTGCGGCTGCGGCAGTTGCCCATGACCCCGGACCGGGTGCTTCAGGCCCTGTACGGCTGAGGAGGGAGCGATGAACGACTTCGAGTACCTGGAGCCCACGCGCCTCGAAGACCTGCCCGGCCTCCTTGGCAAGCGCTGGGGCCAGAGCGCGGTGCTGGCCGGCGGCACGGATCTCCTGGACCAGCTCAAGGAGCGGCTGATCCAGCCCGAGCGGGTGGTCAACCTCAAGCGCATCGAGGTCCTGCGCGGCATCAAGGACACCGGCACGGGGCTGGAGATCGGCGCCCTGACCACCATCGCCCAACTGGAGAAGCTGGCGCAGTACCCGGTGCTGGCCCAGGCCGCTTCCTCCATCGCCACCCCGCAGTTGCGCAACATGGGCACTTTGGGGGGTAACCTGTGCCAGCGGCCCCGCTGCTGGTACTTCCGGGGCCGGCAGTACCCCTGTCTCAAGAAGGGGGGGCACAAGTGCTACGCCGTGGAGGGGCTCAACAAGTACAACGCCATCCTCAACGGTGGCCCCAGCTTCATCGTCCACCCTTCGGATGCGGCCCCAGCGCTGTGCGCCCTGGGGGCCAGCCTGGAGATCTACGGCCCCGGTGGCCGGCGCGAGGTCCCCATCGAAAGCTTCTTCCAGCTCCCCGACGAGAACCTGCGCCGCGAGAACCTGCTCCAGCCCGACGAGGTCCTCACCCGCGTGCGGGTGCCGGCCCTGAGCCCTGGCACCCGCTCCACCTATCTCAAGTTCCGCGAGAAGCAGTCCCTGGACTTCGCCCTCAGCAGCGTGGCCGCGGTGCTGGTCATGGATGGAAAGAAGGTGGAGTCCGCGCGGCTGGTCCTGGGCGGGGTGGCCCCCATCCCCTACCGGGTGCCCAGGGCCGAGGCCGAACTGGAGGGCAAGGCGCTCTCGGCGGCGAGCATCGCCAAGGCCGCCGAGGTGGCGGTGGAGGGCGCCCAGCCCCTGGGGGGCAACGATTTCAAGGTGCCCCTGACCCGGAATCTAATGCGCCGCGCCCTGGAAACCCTGGCGGCCTGAATCAGTTCACCATCTGCATCAGGCGCTGGGTCATGGAGCTCTCCTGGGTAAGGGCGTAGATGATGATGTTGACCGCCATCTGCAACTGGCGGGTCGAATCGCCGCCGTGCCGCTCCTTCATCCAGCCCCATTCCGTGTAGGAAGAGACCCCGGCCAGCCGGCCTTTGACAAAGTACCCGGTCAGGGCGTTCCACGGGTTTAATTCGCTTTTCTGGCCCAGGGCAGGTGGGTACCCGGAGGTCATGCCGCCCTTGATGTCGAAGAAGGCGGTGAAGATGGGGTGGTTCTCCGGCAGGCGCTCGCTCCAGAAGTCGCGGCCGTTCACCAACCCGCCGTACTTCTCCAGGGCCTCGCCCCAGATGGCCCCGAACACGAAGCCTCCGGCCAGCAGGTACTTGGACAGGTGCGCCATCTCACTCTCATTGGGCGTCCCCTGCGGGATGATGATGGGCACCTCCAGCAGCCGCTCGTCGTCAAAGGCGATGCTGCCGATGAAGTCGGCCTGCAGCCGGGAGTACTCGTTCACCGCGTCCCGCAGCCGATCCACCTCGCGGACATTGACCGCCCCCCAGCCCACGTTGCCCGCGGCCACCGCGCTGGCCAACATCACCTGGGCGAACTTGACGAACCCCTTGAGATTCTGCCGATCCTTGCCATCCTGGATCACCATCGCCCGGTACCGGCCCGTGTCCATGCTGTTGACGTCCAGCATCTCCAGGGCCATGTCGATCTTGTTCGAGGTCATCCGCGACTTGGCCAGGCCCTGCGCCATCAGCCCCGGCTCCATTTCCATCCCCCCCTGGGCCCGCTGTCCAACTGCCGGGGCAAGGCAATGGCGCTGACCCCGCTGCCCTGGCTGGCGATCAGGCCCCGGGTGTCAAAGGCCGCCGTCGCCCGCACCTCGTCCATGCGCGCCGCCGACACCTTCACCTCCCGCCGCACCATCTGCCGTTTGGGCTGGGGTACCTTGCGCAACTCCAGGGGCGTGGTCAACACGGGATCGCGCCGGGTGAAGAACTTCACCTTGGCCGGCTCGGCCACTGCCCCCTCCTCGACCATGGTGGCGGTGGTCACGGCGAGGATCAGGGCGATGTGCACCACCACCGCGATGCCCAGCGACCACCAGTACAGCCGCCGCAACCGGCGGAACAGGGCCTCGACCTGCTGCTTGGCGACAGGCATCCCTGCTGAAATGCCGGTATTCACCCCCAAGCGCTCCTCTTTACTTGCCCCCTAAGGAAAGTCTATATTTCTTTCAGCCTTCAGGCAGGACAGGAGGACTAGGACCATGACTCAGCCCATCTGCAAGAACCTGCGCACCAAGAAGAGCTACATCCCCGGCTACCAGGGCCAGGACTTCCTGACCCGTGAGCATCCCCGCGCCCAGTACTTCTGCCTCAAGACCCTGCACGTGATCGGCAAGGACGACGACATCGTCTCGCCCAGGGCCTGCGCCGAGGGACGCGCCTGCTTCGCTCCTCTGCTCAGTCCGGTGCCGGCCTGAGGCTCAATCCACCCGCAACCGCACCCAGCGGGTGTGGGTGACCCCGGCCACCGTGCACCAGAAGTAGGTCAGCAGATCCCCGTCCTCCAGCAATACCCCGCCCGGCTTGCCAAAGGCGATGAGCAGGTGCTCGGCCAGGAAGTTGGCGTGTTGGGGTTTGCCTAGCGTGGCCTCGACCCCGGCGTCGAAGACTACCACCTCCCCCTCCAGATCGTAGTTTTCCAGATCCTCGGTGAGAGCCACATGGATGCCCTGGGGTTCGCGGCGGAAGTTGTGGATGGCCGCCACCCGGCCGTCGCGCAGCAGGATGGGGGTGCAGACCTGGCCGCGCAGGTTGGTGGGCCGGGGCGTGGACCAGGTGCGGCCCTGGTCCGCGGAGACGGCCCAGTGGTTGTCGAGGTCTTCGGAGGTGCCGTACTGGTGGGTCCAGAAGAGGGTGTAGATGCGGCCATCGGGCAGGAGGGAACACATCTGGTCCCACCACAACACCTTGCCGCTGGGGTCGTCGGCCACCGTGGTCAGTTCGCCCCAGGTCTTCCCCTGATCCGCCGAGAACACCGCCATCGCCTTCTGGTCCGGCGGGCCCTGGTACCCTTCGGGTTTCCAGGTCTCCAGCGGGTACATCCAGCGCGTCGGGCTCAGTTGCAGGAGGGTGCCGGCCCCGTTCCAGGTGTAGCGCTCGGGCGGCAGGTCCACCGGCACGATCTGGGGCGGCGACCAGGTGCGGCCCTGATCGGCGGACCAGAAGAGCAGCATCTCGGGCCGGTGCAGGGCCTCGGAATCTGGGTCGAACATCGGCCCCTCGCCCACCAGGAAGCGGGTGGCGCTCATCACCAGCCGGCCATCGGGGACGGCGCGGATCTGCGGCCCCCGGTACGCCCAGCCGTCTTCGGGCGCTCCTCCTCCGTGGATGCTGCCCAGGTTCTCCCAGGTCCGGCCCGCGGCCGAGCGCAGCACCTCGATATGATTATCTGACGTGCCCAGGCCGGAACCCACGTGCTGGCAGGCGATGAAGCTGCCGTCGGGCAGGGGGGTGACGAAGGGCATGTACGCTCCCAGGCCCGGCCGGTGCGAGATCTGGCCCTGGTCGGCGATCTTCAGCATGGCAATACTCCTCAGGCTTCTGCTTCGCAGGTGATCAGCTCGACGCGGAACGTCTCAACCGCCAGTCTCAGGGGCCCGCTCCAGGCCCAGCAGCACCAGCAGCCAGGTATTGGCCCAGTAGGAATCGTTGCTGTAGGGATTTTCGGCCGTGGGCCAGTTGCGCCAGTATTTCTCGTTGTGCGGAATGCGGTGGTACCACTGCACCAGCGGGATCGAGGGCATTTCGCCCAGCCAGATCTCCATGGCCTGGCGGAAGAGCGGGATCATCCGCGGATCTTCCGGAGCGATCTGGCCCATCTGGTCGACCAGTCGGTCGAACTCAGCGTTCCTCCAGCGCCAGAAGGACTCGGCCGGAGTGCCGGTGGGCTGCACGAAGCGGCTGTGGTACAGGCGCAGGGTGAAGTAGGGATCGCGCACCGCCCCGCCATTGCCGTACAGAAAGGCCCGGGCCCGGCCCTGGGTGATGCGGGTGGCCGAGTCGCTAGTGGCGCGGAAACCGGCCTCAAAACCGGCCTGCTGCAACTGGGCCACCAGCACCACGGCGAGATCTTGCAGAAAGGGGAAGCTCTCGATGAGGATCTCGAAGCGTTCGCCCCCCTTCTGCCAGATCCCGTCTGCCCCCCGGCGCCAGCCCTGATCCTCCATGATGGCCGCAGTTTGGCGCCGGTCAAAGCTGTCCACGGCATATTGCTCTGCCAGATCCCGCACCTGGCGCGTGTACTCCAGCACCGGCGGAAAATCCGGAAAGGGCAAGAGGGCAAACGTGCCGCTGCCCTGCCAGCCGACATCGATCAGTTGTCGGCGGTCGATGGCGTGGCCGATGGCCCGGCGGATCTGGGGATTGTTGAAAGGCGGCTCCAGGTTGTTGAAGCCCAGGGTGATGGTCCACCAATCCAGACGGCCATGGGGGAGTTGCCGGCCCGTCCAGGTGGAGATCGCAGGATTGGCGTCCACCGCAGACTTGATGTTGGGCGGCCGCAGATCCAGGCAGGAGTCCAGTTCGTTGGCGATCAACTTCTGCACGCGCTTGGCCTCGTCCATATAGGGCAGAAAAACCAGGCGTTCCACCTCGGGCAGGCGCTGGAACCCGGTCTTTGCCGCCCACCAGTCATCGCGCCGGTCCCAGATGCGCTGTCCGGGCAGGGAGAGGGCCAGACGGTACGGGCCGCTGACCACTGGCCAGCCTTTGGCTGGGTCGCAGTTGGCAAAGGTTCTGGGGTCCTGGCCTTTCCAGATATGCTCGGGCAGAATGAACAAACCATTGTCTGAGTTGGGGGCGAGATAGGAGAGGACAAACCGGGGATTGGGCGCGGTGAGGCTGATGCGGGCTTTCAGGTCGTCCACGGCCACCGCATCCTTGACCCAGGCCTGCATATCGGTGGAGAATTTGAGTTCAGGGGCGTACTGCCGCAGCATGTCGATGGTGAACACCAGATCGTGCGCCGTCCATGGCGCCCCGTCGCTCCAGGTGACGCCCGGGCGGATTTTCACCTCTACTTCGGTGTAGTCTGGGTTGAAGGTGTAGCTCTGGGCGATCCAGGGGATCAGGTTGTCGGTTTCGCGGTGGGGATTGTAGAAATAGAGCGGCTCATAGAGGAAGTTCCAGCCGGTGCGCGAAGAGCCGGTGGGGATATAGGGATTGAAGGAGTCGAAGTCGGCGATCTGGCCGGCGCAGGTATTGGGTTCGGCGCAATCCAGGACGAGGGTGCGGTTGCGGGGCACCTGTTTGAGGCCAGGGCCGGATTCGGGGGAGGAGCCACAGGCGTGCAGCGCGAGGGCGAGGGCGGCGAACCTTATCATCGGGGTCCCAGGCCGTCGAGGAGGGCGTCGGGCAGATAGAGAGGCTGATGTGCGCCGGACCGGGGCGGCTGGTACACCACCAGGTCCGGCTCGGTGCGCCGCCAGTCCTCGGTGTAACAGGCGGGGGACCTCACCTAACTCTGGGCGGGTTTCAGGTTGAGCAGCACCATCAGGAAGGTGCGGTGCCAGTAGGCGCTGTTGATGTAGGGGTTCTCGGCGCTGGGCCAGTTGGTCCAGTAGGTCTGGTTGTGCGGCACCCGGTGGTACCACTGCACCAGGGGGATGGAGGGCAGCTCGCGCAGCCAGATCTCCATGGCCTGGCGGAAGAGGGCCAGGTTCTGGGGGTCCTCCGGGGCGGTGCGGTTCATCTCGTCGACAATGCGGTCGAACTCGGGGTTGCTCCAGCGCCAGAAATACTCGGCAGCCGTGCCGGTGGGCCGCACGAAGTGGCTCTGGTACAGGCGCAGGGTAAAGTACGGGTCGCGCACTGCCCCGCCGTTGCCGTTCATGAAGGCCCGGGCCGTCCCCTGGGTCATGCGGTCGTAGGAATCGGAGGTCATGCGGAAGTCGGCGTCAAAGCCGGCCTTCTTCAGCTGCGCCACCAGCACCGGGACCAGGTCCTGGAAGATGGGGAAGATGTCGATGACCACCTTGACCCGCTGCCCGCCCTTGGCCCAGAAACCCTCCCCGTCCCTGGCGTACCCTCTGGCCTGCATGATCCGGGCGCTTTCTGTCGGATCGTGTTTGCCCACCGGGTACTTCTCCATCAGGTCGGCGATCTGGTCGGTGTACTTGCGCATGGGCGGGAAGTCGGGGAAGGGCAGCAGAGAATAGGAGCCGCTGCCCTGCCAGCCCACCTCGATGAGCTGCCGGCGGTCGATGGCGTGGTCGATGGCCCAGCGCACCTGCGGGTCATTGAAAGGGGCCTCCAGGTTGTTGAAACCGAGGCACACCGGCCACCAGTCCAGGTACCCGTGGGGCAGGTCCCGCCCCGACCAGGTGGTGAGGGTGGGGTTGCTGTCCAGGGCGGACTTGATGTTGGGCGGCCGCATATCCACACAGGTGTCCATCAGATTGGCGATCAGGTTCTGCACCCGCTTGGCGTCCTCCAGGTAGGGCAGGAAGATGATCCGCTCCACCTGGGGCAAAGGGTTGAAGCCGCTCTCCGAGGCCCACCAATCCCTTCTCAGGTCCCAGATCCGCTGTTCCGGCACCGACAGGGCCATCCGGTACGGACCGCTGACCACCGGCCAGTTCCTCGCCGGGTCGAAGTTGGTGAACTGTTCCGGATCCTGTCCCTCCCAGATGTGCCTGGGGACGATGGGCACCCCGTTGTCGAAGTTGTGGGCGAAGTAGGAAAAGAGAAAGCGCGGGTTGGGCGCCGTCAGGGTGATCCGGGCGGTCAGGTCATCCACCGCCACCGCATCCTTCACCCAGTTCTTCATGTCCGTGGAGAAGAGCAGGAGCGGGGCGCGGCCCTTGAGCATGCTGATGGTGAAGACCAGGTCGTGCGCGGTCCAGGGATGCCCGTCGCTCCACTTCACCCCCGGCCGGATCTTGACCACCACCTCGGTGTAGTCCGCATTGAACTGATGGCTCTGCGCGATCCAGGGGATCAGGGTGTCCTGCGATCCGTAGGCGTTGTAAAAATAAAGCGGCTCGTAGAGGAACTGGTACCCGGTCCGCGACGCCTGGCCGGGCACGTACGGATTGAAGGAGGCGTAGTCCTTGATCTGGCCAGAGCAGGTGTTGTAGTCCACGCAGTCCATGATCAGGGTCCGGTTGCGAGGCACCTTGCGCAGTTCGCCAGTCCCGGCGCTTCCCCCTCGGTCGGGGACGAGTTTTTCTCCTTGAGAGGACTGGTCGGCAGGGCCGCCGCCGCAGGCATACAGCAGGAGCAACACCAAGGGGAAAAGGTTCTTCATCGTCTATTCCTTCCTGAAAGTGCCCGAACCAGTAAAACTCTCCGAGCGGCGCCAGTCTGGCTGCCACCACAACTGCGCCAGGGGCCCAGTGGCTTCGTCGAAATCGTCCACGGCGATGTTGAGACGGAACTCCCGCCAGTTCTCGCCCTGGCGCTCGACGAGGTAGGAGAGCGGGATGGCGATCTCGGTGTTGTGGCCTTTGGGGGTGGGCACACAGACGGCTGCGACGCCCAGTTCAGCCAGTGCCTCGGGCATGTAGGTGACCATCTTCCCTGGGGGCTGGGCCGGGCTCAGAGCTACCAGCAACTGGACCTGGGGGTCGCCATCCGCCTCGCCGCGGTTGGTCGAACGCGCCGGGTCAGCCCGGCCATCCACCCGCACCTCGATCCCGTCCTGTTGCCAGGCCACCTCCTGGAGGTAGACGGGCCGGTCGTCGGTGACCTCGATGCCCAGGTAGAGGTGCTTTTCGCCGATAAGCACGCCAAAGCGCCACGAGCAGTCCGCCGGCCCGGTCCACGAGGAGGGAGCCACTCTGATCTGCGCCGGCTCTTGCACCGCGAAGGGCAGCGCCTCCCAGTCGCCCAGGTCCCCGTCCACTGCGAGAGGACGGGGGCTGCGGGGCGCCCCGTAACGCCGGGAGATGGCCAGCTGGGTCTTGCCCTCGATGACGGGCAGTTTCACCTCGTCCTGCTGGTACGCCGCCTCCCAGCGCAGCACCAGGGGTTTCAGCCCGTCCGCGGCCAGTGGCGCCGCGGCCTGTACCTCCAGGTCCAGCAGTTGCACCGAATTGGGCGCCACCACCGCTGCCAGCGAATCCGGATGCACCGAAAGCTGCGGATGGCCGTCAAATCTCCCCTTGAGTTGCAGGGGCACGTCGGCGTCGTTCTTGAGCCGCAGTTGGGTCCGGCCCGCGACAAAGGGCTGGTCCTCGGCGAAGATGGGCGAGGCGGCGATCACCCCGCCCCAGACCAGTGGATCCACCAGGGCGGCGATGCGCTGGGTGCGGATGTTCTCGTCCCAGATCCCCTCTAACAGCAGATTGGCCACCCGAGGCCCCTGGCGGGTCATGGTCACCCAGACCACGTGGTCGAACTCGCCGAAAACTGGGCCGCGCAGGTTGCTGCCCCCGCCGGTGGTGGCTAACACAAAGTAGCCGGTGTGATTGCGCTCGTGCTTGAGGTAGGTGTGGTAGTGGCCGGCGAAGACCGTGTGGGGCCTCCCCTTGAGCAGTTCCTCCACCTTGGCCCAGCCCGTGTCCTCCTGGTAGTCCCATAGGGGCTTGTGCAGGAACAACAGGGTCCAGCGCACCCGGGGATTCTCGCCCAGGGCCCGGGCGGCGTAGTCGAGCTGTTCCTGGCTGAGGTGGGTGGCCTGCTGGTCCTCGCTGTTGAGACAGAGGAAGAGCACGTCGCGGTACACGAAGTGGTAGTAGGAGGCGCCGAAACGCCGCTGCCATTCCCCGGCCATGACCGGATTGCTGATATCGTGGTTGCCGGGCACGTAGAAGAAGGGCATCTCCAGCCGGGAGATAAACCCCTGGAACTCCCGCCACTGGGCCTCCAGCACCTCCTGTTGCTCGGTATACCCCTCGATCAGGTCGCCCACGCTCATCACGAACTCGGGCTGCAGCAGGTTCAGCTTGCCCACCGCGTCCTCGAAGACCCCCGGACGGTGCCCGCCAGTGCGGTCGGTGACAATGGCGAACTGGAAGTGGTCGGGGTCGTTGTTGAGGTTGAGATGACTCCAGGGATTCACCTCCTCGACGGCGATGCGCGGCCGGGCCGGCTCTTCGGCGCCCAGGACCAGCGGCCACGCGGCCAGGACGAGCAGGGGCAGGATCGCGTACATGGCGCACCTTTCTCTGCGGCGGCTTATGGGTGAGGAGCGCCTCCCTGCTCCAATACCTGGCTCAACTCCTCGCCGGCCAGTTGAGGCGCACTGTCGTAGAGGTAACAGGCGGCGGCGCGCTCTGGTCCGGTGCGGTACAGGGGCGGCAGGGCCTGGAGACAGCGGGGCTGGGCGTGGGGGCAGCGGGGGGCGTAGCGGCAGCCGGCCGCGACCAGGGACTCCTCGGTTTCCTCCTTCTCGGCCACCGGCTCCTCGATCCACCCCTGCCCAGGGTCGGGCACCGGGATGGAGCGGATCAGCTCCTGGGTGTAGGGGTGCTTGGGGTTTTTGATCACCTGCTCCACCTCGCCGGCCTCGGCCACGGTGCCGTGGTAGAGGATGACCAAGCGCTGGCTGACCTGGTACGCGGTGGTCAGGTCGTGGGTGATGTAGAGGAAGGAGATGCCGAACTCGCGGTGGAGCCGGTGCAGGCTTTCGAGGATGGTCGCCCGCAGCGAGGCATCCACCATCGAGACCGGCTCGTCGGCGATGATCAGCCGGGGCTTGAGCAGCAGGGCGCGGGCAATGGTGATGCGCTGGCGCTGGCCGCCCGAAAGCTGGTGCGGGTAACGCCCCAGGGTCTCCTCGGGGCGCAGACCCACCGTCTCCAGGGCCTCGACAATCAGTTGCCGCCCCTGGGCCGCCGAGGATGCCAGCCCGAATCTGGAGATAGGGGTCTCCAGGATGTGGTCCACCTTGTAGAAGGGATTGTACACCTCAAAGGGGTCCTGGAAGATGGCCTGCACCTCGTGTCGGAACTGCCGCTGTCCCTCCCGGTCCAGCTCGCGCAGGTCCCGGCCCCGATAGAGCACCTGGCCCCCGGAGGGCTCGGCGAAGCCCAGGAGCAGGCGGGCTACAGTGGTCTTGCCGCTGCCGCTCTCCCCGGCGATGGTGATGAAGGCCGGCACCTCGTCATCGAGGCGCAGCGAGAACCCGTCCACCGCCACGTTCTCGTGCGGGACGCCCCACATTCCCCCGCCGCTGTGGAAAACCTTGCGCACCTGGCGCGCTTCGAGGAGCACGCTCACGCCTGTGCCTCCTCGTGCAGGAGGCAGGAGGCCAGTTGCTGCGGGGCCACCTCCCTGAGCTGGGGCTCCTGGCTGGCGCAGCGGGGCAGGGCCTTGGGGCAACGCGGGTGGAAGAGGCAGCCCCCCGGCGGGTTGAGCAGGGAGAGCCCCACCCCTGGAATCCCCTTGAACTCCCCCTTCTTCTCGAAGGAGGGGATGCTGGCGATCAGCAGTTGGGTGTAGGGATGCTGCGGGCTGCGGAAAATCTGTTCCACCGTGCCCACCTCCACCAGCTTGCCCCCGTACATGATCCCCAGCCGCTGGGCGAACTGGGCCATCAGCCCCATGTCGTGGCCCACCAAAAGCACCGTGGCGTCCAGGCCCTCTTGCAGCGAACGGAGGGTCTGCATGATCTGGCGCTGCACCACCACGTCGAGGGCGCTGGTGGGTTCGTCGGCCAGGATCAGCCTTGGCTTGAGGGAGATGGCCTGGGCGATGCAGACCCGCTGTTTCATCCCCCCGCTGAGTTCGTGGGGATAGCGCCGGGCCACCTCGGGTTTGAGGCCCACGGCCTGCAACAGCTCGGCGAGGCGGCCCTCGCCGGGGGGCTGGCCGTGCTCGCGCATGGTCAGGGCCAACTGCTCGCCGATGCGCAGCACCGGGTTGAGGGAGTTCATCGCCCCCTGCGGGATCATCGCCACCCGGGCCAGGCGGGTCTGCCGCACCTGTTCCGGGTCGAGGGCGAGCAGGTCGGTGCCTTCCATCAGGGCCTTGCCGCCGGCGATGAAGCCGGGCTTCTTGATCATGCGCAAAAGCGCCAGGATCAGGGTGGTCTTGCCCGAGCCTGACTCCCCCACCAGGCCAAAGCGCTCCCCGGAATACAGAGTGAGGTCCACCTCGTTGACGGCCCGGGCAACGCCGCGCCGGGTCTCGAAGTGGACCCGCAGATCGCGGATCTCCAACAGCGGAGAGGCCATCAGACCGCCCTCCGCTGCTTGGGATTGGCCAGCTCGTCGAGGCCGGCGGCCACCAGGAAGAGGCCCACGAAGAGCAGCACCAGAAAAGCGATGGGGATGGACCACCACCACCACATGCCGCGGATCAGGGCGCTGAAGGTGATGGCCCAGTAGATGGTCATGCCCATGGTCGGCTCGTTCTGCGGCCCCAGACCCAATGCCTCCAGGCCGATGGTGGCGAGGATGGCCCAGGAAACCGCCCCGACGAAGCTGGCGGCCAGGTACGGCAGCAAATTGGGGAAGAGCTCCTTCCAGATGATCTCGAAGGAGTTCATGCCGTTGAGTTTGGCCATCTGCACGTAGGCCCGCTCGCGCAGGGTGAGCACCTGGGCGCGGATGGTGCGGGTGGGCCACATCCACGAGAGGGAGGCCACCACCAGGGCCATTAGTTCGATGCTGATCTCCTCGCGCACCGTAGAGGCAATGGAGATGAGCACCACCAGGCTGGGCACCGTCAGCAGGGTGTCCACGGTGCCCCGGATGACCGTGTCGATCTTGCCGCCGAGGTACCCGCTGACAAAGCCCAGCAGGATGCCCAGGCCCAGGCCCACCCCGCCGGCCAGAAAGCCGATGCGGATGGTCAGGGGCATGCCCACCACCATCACTGTCAGGAGATCCCGGCCCGCGTCGTCGGTGCCAAAGAGGTGCTCCCACGAGGGGGCCTGGCGCGGGGTGGTGGACAGGGGCTGGGCCAACCCCGGGTCCACCAGCAGACGGCCCACCACCCCGAAGAGGATCAGCACCGCGATCATGCCCAGGCCGATGCCCAGCTTGGGATTCTCACGCAGATAATAGAGGAAGGAGCGCAGCCGTTCCATCAGCGGCGGTGGGAGATGCGGGGATCGAGTAGGGGGTAGAGGAAGTCCATCAACATCGTCACTAGGCCGATGGAGAGGATGATGACAAAGACCACCCCGTTGATGGCCGTATAGTCAGAGGACTGGATGGACTGGAAGAGCAGGGTGCCCACCCCCGGATAGGCGAAGACCACCTCCACCAGCACCTGGCCTGCCACCACGTTGGCCAGGGACAGACCCAGGGCCGTGAACTGGGGCAGGAAGGCGTTGCGCACCGCATAGCGCAAGAAGATGGTGCGGTCGCGCAGGCCATTGGCCTCGGCCAGGGAGATGTAGTCCTCCCCCACGGTGCTGACCATCATCCCGCGCATCCCCAGCCCCCAGAAGCCGACCGCGGCCAGCACAATGGAGAGGGCCGGCAGCATCGAGTGGTGCAGCACCTCCAAGGCAAAGTCGAGGTTCCAACCCGGCAGGGTGCCGGGGGCGTACCCGCCCGACAGGGGAAAGAGCTTCAGTTCCAGGCCCAGCACATAGAGCAGGATCAGGCCCAGCAGGTAATAGGGGATGGCCGAGAGGGTCATCAGCGGCACCACCAGCCCCTGAAGAAAGCGCGGGGAGCGGGGCCAGGCCACCAGGGCCCCGGCCAGGGTGCCAAAGGAGAAACTGACGAGTGTGGATACCAGCAAAAGCCCCAGGGTCCAGGGCATGGCGTTGCCGATCATCTGCCCCACCCTGGCCGGGTAGTTGGCCAGGGAATAGCCCAGGTCCAGGCGCAGCAGGTCGCCCAGGTAGTTGAAATACTGCACGTAGAGGGGCTTGTCCAGGCCGAACTTGGCCTGGTACGCCTTCACCATCTCCTCCACCCCTTCCTGGCGCAGACCGCCGCTGGCAGCCAACTGGCCCAGCTTCTCGCGAATGGGATCGCGGCCCGTGCCCAGGCGCGGGACAAAGAAGTTGACGCTGGCCGCCGCCCAGATCACCAACAGAAACAGGGCGAAGCGCTTGAGTGCGTACCCCCAGTGCATGAGGCCCTTTCGGCGCTGAAAAGAGGTGTTAAGTTATTGCGGCGGCCCCCCCGCTGTCAACATGATTGACCGGCTCCAGGTTTTTGCCTACTCTCCATTTTAGAGCACACAGGAGCGCATCCATGAGCCTGCCCGCCATCTGGTACCTGCCCACGCCCAACCATACCCGCACCGTCTTCGCCCCCCCCGCGTACCAGCGCCTGCTCGACAATTTCGCCCTCACCGCCAACCCCGGCCCCAGCGGGCTCAGCGCCCAGCAGGTCGAGGAGGGGATCGGCGATTTCGAGGGCCTGGTCACTGGCTGGGGCACCCCGCCCCTGAGCCCAAAGGCCCTGGAGCGGGCGGGCCGCCTGCGGGTCATTGCCCATTCGGCCGGCTCGGTGAAGCACCTCTTCACCCCCGAGCAGGTCGAGAACCAGTTGCTCCGGCGCGGCATCTGCGTGGCCAGCGCCAACGGGGCCATCGCCCTCAACGTGGCCGAGCACACCGTGGGGGCCCTGATCGCCATGAGTCGGCAGTGGTTCACCCACAGCCGCAACATCCGCGAGAAAGGGATCTGGCACGATCCCCCCATCCCCAGAAGCAGCCAGCACCTGCGCGGAGCCGTTCTTGGCCTGATCGGCGCCAGCACCGTGGGCCGCGAGGTGATCCACCTCCTCCAGCCCTTCGACGTGACGATCCTGGTCTACGACCCCTTTCTCAGCGACTGGGAGGCCGGCCGGCTGGGGGTGGAGAAGGTGGAGTTGGACGAGGCTTTCCGCCGCGCCGACCTGGTGACGGTCCACGCCCCCAAGATCCCTCAGACCTACCACCTCATCGGCGCCCCGCAACTGAAACTGCTGCGCGATGGGGCGGTCTTCGTCAACACCTCGCGCGGCTCGGTGCTCGACCACGAGGCCCTGCTGGCCGAGGCCCGCACCGGGCGCATTCAGGTACAACTGGATGTCACTGATCCCGAACCCCTGCCCCCCGACCACCCCCTGCGCGCCCTGGAGAACGTGGTGATCACCCCCCACACCTCGGGGGCCGGCCAGTACGGGTACCACCGCATCGGCGAGTACGCCCTGCTCGCCCTGGAGGCCTTCTTTCAGCGCCGGCCCGTGCCCGGCCAGGTGGACCTCAAACGCTGGGCGCAACTAGCCTGACGATGAAGGCCGCCGCCATCACCGGCCCACGCCAGGCCGCCCTCCTCGACAAGCCCGACCTCCAGGCCCGGGGCAACCTGGTGGTGGTCGAGGTGCAGGCCGCACCCATGTGCACCGAGTACAAGGCCTACCGCGAGGGTCACCCCAGCCAGAGCCTGGGCCACGAAGCGGCCGGCAGGGTGGTCGCCGTCGCCCAGCCCGGCCCGGTGCAGGTGGGCGACCAGGTGGCGGTGATGCCCCAGTACTCCTGCGGCCGCTGCGCCCTCTGCGTGGCCGGCGACTACATCCACTGCCAGCACCTGCTCGACACGGGCGAAATCGGGGGCACCGCCACCTATGCCTAGTACCTGCTCAAACCGGATTGGCTGCTCCTCCCTCTGGGCGAGGAACTCTCCTACAGCCACGGCAGCATGGCCTGCTGCGGCCTGGGTTCCACTTTCGGGGCCATGCAGCGGCTGGGGGTGAGTGCTTTCGACACCATGCTGATCACCGGCATGGGCCCGGTGGGCCTGGGCGGGGTAATCAACGGGGTGTATCGCGGGGCGCGGGTCATCGCCGTGGAGCAACACCCCTACCGCCGGCAGCTGGCCCTGGGCGCCAGCGCCGCCCTCGACCCCGGCGCCGGCGACCTGCTGCCGGCGATCACGGACCTGACCGGCGGAACGGGGGTGGACAAGGCCATCGACTGCTCCGGAGCGGCCGCGGCCCAGCGCCTGCTCAGCGCCGCGGCGCGGCCAGGTGCCCTTTAGCGGCGAGGCCGGCGTCCTCGAGGTCGGTGTCAGCCGCGACCTGATCCGCAAGGGACTCACCCTGCACGGCTCCTGGCACTGGAACCTGGCCGACGCACCCAAGTTGATGCAGCTGATCCACCGCTGTGGCCCGCAGCTCGGCCGCCTGATCACCCACCACTTCCCCCTGAGTGGGGTGCAGGAAGCCTGGGAACTGCAGCTGCGAGGTGAATGCGGTAAGGTCATCCTCCAACCCTGGGAGTGAAGGGATGCGCAACCCGACCGTGGTCTTCACCGCCCCCAGGCAGGTGGCCGTCGAGGATCGCCCCCTGCCCGTCCCCGCCGCCGGCGAAGTACTCATCCAGACCCATCGCACCCTGATCAGCACCGGCACCGAGCTGACCATCCTCAACGGCCAGTTCCCTGTCCACTCCCGCTGGGCCGACTACGGCCGTTTTCCCTTTGTGCCCGGGTACGACCACATCGGTGTGGTGGTAGAGGTGGGACCCGAGGTGGACCGCGCCTGGCTGGGACTCAAGGTGGCCTCCTATGCCTCCCATGCCGCCTACGTGCTGGGCCGGCCCGCCTCCCTGCGCCAGATCCACCGCGAAATCCCCGACGAAGAGGCCACCTTTTTCACCCTGGCCGAGATCGCCATGAATGGCGTGCGCCGGGGTCAGGTGACCTGGGGTGAAACGGTAGCCGTCTACGGCCTGGGCCTCTTGGGGCAGTTAGTGGCGCGGCTGTGCCACCTGGCCGGAGCCGGCCTGGTGATAGGGGTGGATCTGGCCCCCGGCCGTCTGGCCCTTTTCCCCCGCTTGCCCCGCATAGCGGCGCTCAATCCGGCCGAGGGCGACCTGGTCGCTAAGGTCCACGCCCTCACCCGCGGCCGCCTGGCCGACGTGGTTCTTGAACTGACCGGCAACCCCGAGGCCATCCCCGGAGAGTTCGCCTTGCTCAAACGGCAGGGTCGCATGGTGCTCCTTAGCAGCCCGCGCGGCCCCACCTCGCTCTTCGACTTCCACGATCTGTGCAACTCCCCCAGCTACACCATCATCGGCGCCCACAATTCCTCCCACCCTGCCCACGAGACCCCGCATCATCCGTGGACCCAACAGCGGCACGCCGAACTCTTCTTCGACCTGGTGGCTGAGGGGGAACTGGAAGTTGCCCCGCTGATCAGCCACCGCCTGCCCTGCACCGAGGCGCCCCGCATTTACGCCGCATTGCTGGCCGATCGCTCCCAGGCGATGGGAGTGGTGCTGGAGTGGGAGGGAGCTCAAACCTGAACCGAGGAGTCCCGCGCCATAGCAGCCATAGAACTGAAAAACAAGCAACCGCTCAACCAGGGTGAACTAAGCAGGATCGACGCGTACTGGCGGGCGGCCAATTACCTGTCGGTGGGCCAGATCTACCTTTTGGACAACCCACTGCTGCGCCAACCCCTGAGGTTGGAACACGTCAAACCCAGGCTCCTGGGCCACTGACCCCCGGACTCACCTTTATCTACGCCCACCTCAACCGCCAGATCAACAAGCGCGACCTGAACGCCCTCTACGTCACCGGGCCTGGGCAGGGGGGCCCTGGCCTCGTGGCCAACACAGACCTGGAAGGGACCTACAGCGAGATCTATCCCGACATCTCGCCGGACGAAGAGGGCATGAGGAAACTTTTCAAACAATTCTCCTTCCCCAGCGGCATCCCCAGCCACGTAGCCCCCAAGACTCCTGGCTCCACCCACGAAGGCGACGAACTGGGCTACGCGCTCTTAACACGCGTACGGCGCGGTCTTCGACAACCCCGACCTGCTGGCCTGCTGCGTGGTGGGCGACGGCGAGGCCGAGACCGGGCCCCTTGCGGCCAGTTGGCTTTCAAACAAGTTTCTCAATCCGGCCCGCGACGGGGCCGTGCTGCCTATTCTCCACCTGAACGGCTACAAAATCGCCAACCCCACGGTGCTGGCGCGCCTCAGTCTGCAGGAATTGACCAACCTGCTAGAAGGCTACGGCCATCAGGTCTACTTTGTGGAAGGCGAAGACCCGGCGCTTATGCACCAACGTATAGCCGCTAATTTAGACGCAGCCCTCGCCCGCCTCCAGCGCCAGGCCCGCACCAAAGGCTTCACCGAGCGGCCCCGCTGGCCGGCCATTGTGCTGCGTACTCCCAAGGGCTGGACCGGACCCAAGGTGGTGGACGGGGTGCAGATCGAAGGCACCTTTCGCTCCCACCAGGTACCCCTCTCCAAGTTGGCGGCCAAACCGGGTCACCTGAAGCTGCTACAGGAGTGGATGAGAAGCTACCGTCGCGAGGAACTCTTCGGCGATGGGGGCAAACTGCGGCCCGAGCTGGCGGCCCTGGCGCCCCGGGGCGAACGCCGCATGGGCGCCAATGCCCACGCCAATGGCGGGGCCCTGCTCAGGGATCTCAAGATGCCCGACTTCCGCGACTTTGCCGTGGCTGTGCCCACGCTCGGGACCGCCAAAGCCGAAGCGACCCGGGTGATGGGCCAATTCCTTAAGGAGGCGATGCGCCGCAATGCCGATCAGCACAACTTCCGGGTGATGGGACCGGACGAGACCGCCTCCAAACGGCTGGGGGTCCTCTTTGGGGTCACCGACTGGGTCTCCACCGCCCAGATCCTGCCTACCAACGATCATCTCTCCCTCCGAAGGCCGGGTGATGGAGGTGCTCAGTGAGCACCTGTGCCAAGGCTGGCTGGAGGGCTACCTGCTCACTTGCCGGCACGGGTTCTTCTCCTGCTACGAGGCCTTGATCCACATCATCGACTCGATGTTCAACCAACGCGCCAAGTGGCTCAAGACCACCCGCCACATCCCCTGGCGCCGGCCCATCGCCTCCTTCAGCTACCTTCTCACTTCCCATGTGTGGCGACAGGACCACAACGGTTTCAGCCGCCATGACCCCGGCCTTCTCGACCACGTGGTCAACAAAAAGGCCGAGGTGGTGCAGGTCTATCTGCCCCCAGACGCCAACACCCTGCTCTCAGTGACCGACCACTGCCGGCGCAGCCGCCACTATATCAACGTGATTGTGGCCGGCAAGCAGTCCGCCCTCCAGTACCTCGACATGGACGCGGCCATCAAACACTGCCGCTCCGGGGTGGGCATTTGGGAGTGGGCCAGCAACGACCAGCAGGACGAGCCAGATGTGGTGATGGCCTGCGCCGGCGATGTGCCCCCCCTGGAGACCCTGGCTGCGGTGGACCTCTTGCGCCAGCACTTCCCGGATCTCAGGATCAGGGTGGTCAATGTGGCAAATCTGATGCCCCTGCAGCCTGCCAGCGAACACCCGCACGGCCTGTCAGACCGGGATTTCGACTCCCTCTTCACCCCAGACAAACCCATTATCTTTGCCTTCCACGGCTACCCCTGGCTAATCCACCGGCTCACCTACCGGCAGACCAACCACAGCCATCTCCACGTGCGCGGCTACAAGGAGGAGGGCACCACCACCGCTTCCTTCGATATGGTGGTGCTCAAAGAGCTGGACCGCTTCCACCTGGCACTCGATGTCATCGACCGGGTGCCCAGGCTGGGATACTCCGCCGCCGACGTCAAACAGGCCCTGCGCAACCGACTCATCGAACACCAGCACTACCTCCAGGTCCACGGCGACGATATGTCCGAGATCAAGAATTGGCAGTGGCCATACTGAGACCAACTGATGTGGCGGAGAGATGACCCCGGAACCCCTTCCCGGGGAATGACAGGGAAGGGAAGTCCGCGGCAAACTTCCCCTTGCCCCCGGCCCTCCTTTCGGCGTATCATATCCGTACCTCATTGCAGAAGGAGGACTGCTTGACACATTTCTCCTGGGCCATCGACGGCAGTATCGTCGGCCTGTACCTGCTGGCGACCATGATCGCCGGGGTGGCGGTGCGCAAGTACGTGGGCAAGGTCGAGGACTTTCTGGTCGCCGGCCGCGAGATGAACGTGTACCTCGGCATCGCCTCCCTGGCGGCCACCGAATTCGGCATCGTCACCTGTATGTACACCGCCCAGAACGGCTACAAGTACGGCTTTGCCGGCGCCACCCCCGGCCTGCTCAACGCCGCGGCGATGTTCCTGGTGGGGTACACCGGCTTCTGTATCAAACCCCTGCGCGACTCAGGTGTGGTGACCATCCCCGAACTACTGGAAAAACGCTTCGGCAGTTTTGTGCGCTGGCTCGCCGGGGTGGTAATCGTGCTGGGCGGCCTGCTCAACATGGGGGTCTTCCTGCGGGTGGGCGGCGAGTTTCTGGTAGTCACCTGCGGCCTGAACCCGGGCACCCTGGAGATCACCATGACCGTCCTGCTGGTGGGGGTGGCAACCTACACCATCATGGGCGGTATGCTCTCTGTGCTGATCACCGACTTCCTGCAGTTCGTCGTGATGAGCATCGGCCTGATCGCCGTGACCATCCTGGTCCTGGTGGAAGTGGGCTGGGACCGGCTGGTAGGCGCGGTAACCGAGAAGATCGGCCCGGGGGGATTCAACCCCATCATCAATCAGGATCTGGGCTGGGACTTCATCCTCTTTAACCTCTTCCTCAACACCGCCGTGGTGCTCACCTGGCAGACCTGTATCGCCCGGGTCCTGGCCGCCAAGGACACCAAAACCGGCCGGCAGGTCTACACCCGCACCTCCTTCTTCTTCGTCTGTCGTTTTCTGATTCCGGGGATCTGGGGCATCGCCGCCCTGGCCACCCTCACCCCGGCGATGTTCGCCGGCCTCTCGCCGGCCATGCAGGAGAATTCCTCCCTTTACGCCATGCCCCTCTTCCTCAGCACCCTGGTGCCGGTGGGGCTGATGGGCCTCCTCATCGCCGCCATGCTGGCCGCCGACATGTCCACCGATTCCTCCTACATGCTCACCTGGGGTGGGGTGATTTACAACGACATCATGGCGCCCTTCCGCAAAGGCTGGTCGGAAAAAAAGGGGCTGCTGTGGAACCGCTTCATCGTGGCGGCCATCGGCATCTTTCTACTTTTCTTCGGGTTGTGGTACAAACTCGAGGGCGACCTGTGGACCTACCTAACCCTGACCGGGACCATCTACCTGGCCAGCATCTCCACCCTGCTCATCGCCTGCTGCTACTGGAAACGGGCCAATAACTGGGGTGGCGTCGCCGCCATCGTCATCAGCGCCACCATCCCGCTGGGCTTCCTGGTGCTGGAAAAGGTGGATGGAGCCACCGCCAAAGCCATCGGCCCCTATTCCTCGGGTATCGCCGCGTATCTGTTGAGCGGGGCGGCCATGGTGATCGGCTCGCTGCTCAAGCCGCGCAAGGATTGAGGGAGGGAATATGGGCGAACACTGGTTCTGGTGGCTCTTGACCGCCGCCGTGGTGGTCTGGTACTCGACGGTGGTGATCTACGTGGCCTTCCGGGGGCTCTTCGACATCCGCAACATGCTCGAACACCTGGGCCGCAAACAGCGGCAGGATCAGCCCTGAGGCAAGGGGCCGAAGGTGGCCTCCAGCACGGCCCGCACCCGGCCCACCTGGGCGGAGCTGAGGGCCGGCAGGGGCGGACAGGGCAGGTGGTTGGGGTAGAGGCCGTAGAGGCAGAGGGCGGTCTTGATGGACTGGAGCCAGCCCAACTCCACGGCCGCGGCCAGCCAGGGCTCCTCCCAGCGGTAGACCATGGCCCAGGCTTCGTCGTAGCGCCGGGCCACCAGCGCCTCGTAGAATTTCAAGGCCAGCTCCGGGCGGAAAGGGGCAATGGGGCACAAATAGGCCGGCGAGCCCACCTGGAAGCCAAAGGCGAAGTTGCGCATCTGGCCGCCGCTGATCACTGCGAAGTCCTTGCCGGCGGTGGCGCGGATCAGGTCGTAGTAATGATAGAACTGGTCCCCGTCGTTCTTGATGCCGGCGATCTTGGGCCGGCCGGCCAGTTCGGCCACCAGTTCCACCGGCAGGGTCTGGGGGGCGATGTCCCACAAAAGCAGGGGCAGATCGCCGGCCTCCTGCAAAAGGTCGAAGTACCCCAGGGTGAACTCGCGGGTCCGGGGGTGGAAGGGGTGAATCTGCACCTTGACCGCGTCGGCACCCACCTGCTCGGCGTGGCGCAAAAACTCGGCGCTGCGGCGGGCCGGCCAGAAACCGGTGGCGGCGACAAAGAGGGCGCGGCCCTCGTTGGCCCGGGCCACGGCCTCGGTCAGCTGCCAGATATCAGCCTCGCTGAGGCTGGAAAACTCGCTGCTGCCGTAGGTCAAGAGCAGCACCGGAACCCCCTGCTCCCCCAGCCAGCGCACATAGCTGGCCACTGCCCCCAGGTCGACGATGCCGTCGGGGCGGAAACAGAGATTGAGCGGCACCACCGGCCCCTTGAGCCGCGCCACCACTGCGGCCTTGCGCTCCATGCTCGCACCCCTTTTTCGGACAGTATAACGCGGCGATCGCTCAGGCGTCAAGATGGACATCAACGCCTTCAATGCCAGCAGCCTCTGTGAGGCCCTGCCCCAGCCCGCAACCCTGGTGGACCAGGAGGGCCGCATCGCCGGGGTCAACCAGTCCTTCCTCGAATACGCCCGCCAGCGGGGCCGGAGCATCCATCTGGAGGACCGGCTGGGATTCCGTATCCTCGACTTTGCCGGCAAGTGGGAGGAATACCTCCTGATGCAGGGTTTGCTGCGGGAGGTGCTCGAAGAGGGCCGCGAGAGCGTGTTCAGCTGGGCCTCGCCGCGCACCAGCGGCGGCCGGCCGATTTTAGTCGAGGTGCGCGGCCGGGCCCCTGCTGGGCGAGGCGGGCCGGGTGGTCGGCGCCCTCATCCTGCGCGAGGACACCACCGAGCTGAAAAGCCAGGAGGAACAACTGGAGCTGGCCATTGCCCTCTACCAGAACCTCAGCTCCATCCCCCATTTCGTCGCGGCGCTCTTCGACGAGGCGGGCAACCTGCGCTCCATCAGCCCCTACGCCCAGGACTGGACCGGCCTGACCCCCGAGGTGCTGCGCGCCCGGCCGGAGCTGGCCTGGGAACTGATCCATCCCGAGGACCTGCCCGCCCTGCGCGCCGCCTGTGAGCGCGCCGGAACCGGGCAACTGGTCCGCGAATTGGAGTTCCCCTACCGCGGCCTGGCCGGGGACTACCGCTGGGCCTACGGCATCCTCTGCCCCCTGGCCGACCCGCAGGGGAGCATCTACAACCTGCAGGCCGTGTTTCAGGACATCACCGAGCGCAAAGGAGCCGAGGAGCACCGCGCCCAACTCGAAGCCCTGCATCAACCAGATGTGCAAGCTGGAAGCCGTGGGCCAGCTCAGCGCCGGGGTGGCCCACAACTTCAACAACATCCTCCAGGTGATCATGGGCAACATCGAGCTGACCCTGCTCGACGCCCCTGAGTCAGTGCGCTTCTCCCTGGAGGAGGCCGAGATCGCCACCCGCCGGGGGGCCGAGGTGGTTAGCGAGCTCGCTGCCTTCACCCGCGCCCCGCGCCGCCCCCACCAGGCGCCGGTGGACCCGAAGGCCCTGCTGGACCATCTGGTGGACCGCTGCCGCCAGTCCTTCGACCCGCGCATCACCCTGCGCCTCGACGCCCCGGCCCCGCTGGTGATCGCCGGGGAGGCCGGCTTCCTAAAGCAGGTCTGTTTTATCCTGTGCCTCAACGCCCGCGACGCGGTGGAGGAAAACCGCCTCGCCGCCCCGCTCATCCGCCTGTCCCTGCGCCAGGTGAGGGCCACCGAGCTGAACCAGGCCCCCGGCCCAGGCCGCTGCGCCCAGGCGCAGGTGGCAGACAACGGGGCCGGCATGGACAAGGCCACCCGGGAGCGCCTCTTTGAACCCTTCTTCATCACCAAGGAGGTGGGCAAGGGCACCGGCCTGGGCCTGGCCACGGCCTACGGCATCGTGCGCGATTACCATGGCTGGATCGAATGCCAGAGCGCGCCGGGGGCCGGGGCCTGTTTCTGGGTTTTCCTGCCCCTGGGCGACCCCCACGCCGAGCTGGAGCCGGCCGCCCCGGGCGGCCAGACCCTGCTGCTGATCGAGGACGAGAGCGTGGTGCGCGAGACCGTGGCCCGATTGCGCGGCCGCGCCGGGTACCGCGTCTGCGAGGCCGCCGACGGGGTGGAGGGCCTGGAACTCTTTGGGCAACTGGGCGGCCAGGTGGACCTGCTGAACCTCGGCCTAGCCATGCCGCGGCTATCCAGGGAGGAGGTCCTCGAAAGACTGGCCGCGCTGGCCCCCCGGCTCAAGGTGGTGCTCTTCACCGGGTACGGGGAGGGGTGACAGGGCAGCCCGCAGGTGGTGGAGGTCTTGCACAAGCCGCTGCAGTTCGCCGACATTCTGCAGGCGGTGCGCCGGGCCCTGGACCCGGAGGACTAGTTGAGAGAGCCCAGCCGGGAGGCCAGGTCCTGGATAAGGCTTTTCACCTCGTCGCCGTCCTCGGGCTCGCCGGTGCGGCGCAGGTACTCCTCCAGGGCCTCCAGGGAGCGGCGGCTGTCGCGGACCTGGTAGTACAGGTACCCCAGATCCCGGTAGTCCTCCGCCTCCGAGGGCTGGAGCCAGAGGATCTGTTCGCCGGCGCGGATGGCCTGGGCGAAGCGGCGCTGGCGGATGTGGATTTGCTTGAGGTTGCGCAGCATGCGGGCCAGCATCTGCCTGGGGGAGGCGGCCTGGAGAAAGCGCTCCTCCAGGGGCATGGGCTGGCCGCGGTTGACCCGGCAGAGCAGTTCCTCCAGGTCCTGGGACTGGAGCAGGCGGCCCTCCACGAAGGGGTCGATGAACAGGTCCTCCTCCGGCAGGGCGCAGCGCACCAGGAAGTGGCCGGGGAAGTTCACCCCCTCCAGATCCAGGCCCAGCGCACGGCCCAGCGCCAGATAGACCAGGGCCAGGGTGATTGGGATGCCCAGGCGGCGCTCCAGCACCTCGTTGAGGTAGCTGTTGCGCGGGTCGTAGTAATGCTCCTGGGGCGAGCCCCTGAATCCCTGCTCCTCATACAGGTAGCGGTTGAGCAGTTGTAGCCGCTCCAGGCCGGGCCGGCCAGCCCCGCGCTCCCGCAGCTGGGCGGCCATGGCCTCCAGGCGCCCCACGTACAACTCCACGTCCAGCTCGGGATAGGCGTCGCGGGCGATGAAGAGGGCGCAGCGCACCAGGTCGATCTGCGCGTCAGGGCCCTGAGTCAGGGCGAAGAAGGGGTCGGAGGGAGGGGAGGTCGTGGCCATCGCCGACCAAAATCACCAATAGGGATTACGCTGTCAATGGAAGAGCGGTCCTCGGCCGACGCAGTAGTGCTCGAAGGGGTGCGAAAGAGCTTCGGGGAGAAGGTGGCCATTGAAGAACTGTGGCTGCGCATCCCCGCCGGCTGCATCTGCGGTTTCCTGGGTCCCAACGGGGCCGGCAAGACCACCACCATCCGCATGATCATCGGCATCTTCCGCCCCGACGCCGGCCAGTTGCGGGTGCTGGGACAGACCGACCCCAGCCTGGTCAAGCACCGACTTGGGTACCTGCCCGAGGAAAAGGGCCTGTACAAAAAGATGCGGGTGCGGGATCTGATCCTCTACTTCGCCCAGCTCAAGGGCATGGCGGCCGACCGGGCCAGGCAGCGGGCGAACGAGTTGCTGGCCACCCTGGACCTGGCCGAATGGGCCGACAGGAAGTGCGAGGCCCTCTCCAAGGGTATGGGCCAGAAACTCCAGATCCTCGTCTCCCTGATCCACCGCCCAGAGCTGGTGATCCTCGACGAACCCTTCTCCGGGCTGGACCCCCTCAGCCGCGACGCCATGCGCGACCTCATCCTCGAACTGCGGCGCGAGGGCCGGACGGTGATTTTCTCCACCCACGTCATGGAGCAGGCCGAGCAGTTGTGCGACCGGGTGGTGCTCATCGACCGGGGCCGCAAGCTGGTCGAAGGCCCCGTGGAGGAGGTGCGCGCCAGCGCCGGCCGCAGCGTGCAGGTGGAGGCCGAAGGGGCGGTGGCCTGGGAGCAATTGCCCGGGGTGGCCGGCTTCAGCAGCCATGGCCGCCAGGCCGACCTCACCCTGGCCGAGGGGGCGGACCCGCAGCGCCTGCTGGCCGCCCTGGTAGGCCAGGCCAGGGTGCGGCGTTTCGAGGTGCGCGCCACCTCGCTGCACGAGGTTTTTGTCCGGGCAGTGGGAGGCCGGCGCGATGCGGATCTCTGAGGTCTACCTGGTCGCTCAGCGCGAGTACTTGGAAAACCTGCGCACCAAAGCCTTCTGGATCGGCATCCTCACCTTTCCCCTCATCATCACCCTGGGCATCTGCGTGCCCATCCTCCTGGCCAGGGCCAAGGAAGCGCGCAGCTTTGCGGTGCTCGACCACTCCGGCTTCCTCCTGCGCCAGGTGGAGGAGCAGGCCGCGGCCCAGGACCTGGCCGCGGCCTTTTCGCGGGCCGCCGAAGCCTACCGCCGGGGCGGTCCCGCCTTTGCCGAACTGCCCGAGGCCCTGCGCGGCCTAGCCCTGGGCCTTCTGCCCCTCGAAGAAACCCAGCGGGGAAAGGTCATCGAGGCCCTGGTGCGCGGGGAGGCGCCCGCCGACACCTTCTCCCTGCCCGAGCCGGCCCGCGCCCTGCTGGCCAGGCGGGAGGCCCTGCTGGACTGGCGGCAACAGGTCTCCGCCGCCGAATTGAAGGACCTGGACTTTCCCCAGGGCCGCTACCGCCGCGTGGAGGTGCCCCAAGACGGGAGTGATCCCCAGGCCCGGCTCAACCAGATGGTGGCCCAAGGGGAGATCTTCGCCTATTTCGTCATCGGGCCCGACCCGGTGGCCGGCCCCCAGGATTGCAAGTACGTCTCCCGCAACCTCACCGACACCGAGTTGCACGACTGGTTCAGCGGCCTGGCCACCGCCGCCATCCGCCAGCAGCGCCTGATCCGGGCCAACCTCGACCCCCGCACCGCCCAATGGGTGCAGGCGCCCCTGGAATTTGCCGGCCGTCGCCTCGACGAGGGCGGGGCCGAGCAACGGGTGGCCTTTGGTGACAAGGCCCGGCAGTGGGTGCCCCTGGCTTTTGTGTACCTCCTGTGGTTCGCCGTCTTCACCAGCGCCCAGATGCTGCTTAATAGCACCATCGAGGAGAAGTCCAGCCGCGTCGTCGAGGTGCTGCTCTCCTCAGTGGATGCCGGCGAGTTGATGGCCGGCAAGATCGCCGGCACCGCGGCCTCGGGCCTGACGGTGGTGGGCTCCTGGGCGGTGTTTATCAGCCTGGCAGTCGCCATCGTCCCCGGCCTCCTGGGCGCCTCGGCCACGGCAGTGGCCCAGATCATCGCCAACCCCTTCTACCTAGCCTCCTTCGTGGTCTATTTCTGCCTGGGCTATCTCTTCTATGCCGCCCTACTGGTCAGCATCGGCTCGATGTGCAACAGCCTGCAGGAGACCCAGAATCTGATGATGCCAATCCTCATCCCCATGATGATCCCCCTCTTCGCCATGGTCCCGTTGGTCCAGGACCCCAACGGCCTCCTGGCCCGCGTCCTCTCCTTCATCCCGCCCTTCACCCCCTTTGTGATGATGAACCGTGCCGCCGGCCCGCCGGCCCCCTGGGAGTACCTGGTCACGGCCCTACTGATGGTGGGGTCCATTGCCCTGGCCACCTGGGCGGCGGCACGGATCTTCCGCATCGGCATCCTGCTCACCGGCAAGCGGCCTCGCCTGCGGGAGATCTGGGGTTGGCTACGCTCGGGCGAGGCGCGCTAGACCGGCAATATGCAGGAGGGGTCGTCGAAGGAGGCGGCGTTCACCTGGCGGCCCACGGCATGGGCGGCCAGGTGAACGCCGGCCAAGGGTTGCAGGAGTGCCAGCAAGGGCTCCAGTTCCTGGTGGTCGGGGTCAAGCCACTCTCTCCAGGCAGGGGGCGGCAGGATCACCGGCATGCGGGTGTGGATGGGGGCCATGAAGGCGTTGGCCCCGGTGGTGAGGATGGTGCAGGAGTGGAGCGACTCGCCCTCAGGGGTCTTCCACTCCTCCCACAACCCGGCCAGGGCCAGCGGGGATTCGTCGAGGGCGTGGATATAGGTGGGGACGCGCGCCTCCCCCTCCTGCCGCCACTCGTAGAATCCGCTGGCCGGGATCAGGCAGCGCCGGCGTTTAAGGGCGCTCTTGTACGCGGGTTTCTCAGCGATGGTCTCGCCCCGGGCGTTGACCATGCGGTTGCCGATCTTGGGGTCCTTGGCCCAGGAGGGCACCAGGCCCCATTTGCAGGCGTCTAAACTGCGCGCCCCGCGCTGGCGCACTGCGGCCACCGGCTGAGAGGGGGCGATGTTGTAGCGGGGCACCAATTTGATGGAGAGTTGCTCGATGCCGAATTGTTCTGCCACCTCGGCGGTGGGGTGGTGGAGGGCAAAGCGGCCGCACATGGCTCACCTCAGTACATGTTTTCCGGGTTGGTCACTGGGCACCAGCGTGCGGTGAAGAGGGCGTCGAGCAGGAGGCGCTGGGACTGGGGGGTGGCCATCCGCCGCAGCGCCGCTCCGGCGAAGTAACGCACGTACCGGTCCTCGTCTTCCAGGGTTTCGAGCAGCGGCCCAATAGCCGCCTCGGCCGGCCGGCCGATCTTGGCCAGGGCCAGGCAGGTGTTGTGCCGCACCCGCAGGTCCACATCGCGGATACGGTCGATAAGGGCCGGCAGCGCGGGCGCTGCGGCCGGTCCCACCCGGCCCAGGGCCTCGGCGGCGTGACGGCGCGCCCGGGGGTGATCGTCGGCCAGCAGGCCGGCCAGTTCCGGCACGGCCTCCTGCGCCGCAGGCCCCATATCCCCCAGGGTGTCGGCGGCCATAGCCCGCACGCCCCAATGGCTGTGCCCTGACAGTTCCCGCAGCGGCGCGATGGCCGCCCGGCCCACGATGGCCAGCGCCAATCCCGCCGCGCAGGCTGGGGGATTGGTGCCCCGGGGATTGCCCGGCTCCTTGTGCCACAGATGGTCGGCCACCGCAGCGGCCTCGGCCACCAGGGCCTCCACCAGCGCCGGCACCACCCCCTCCCCGCAACCAGCCAACCGGTAGGCCGCCTGCAAACGAAGCATCTGTTCCCCCTCTCGCAGCTGGCCCAGCAGCTCCGACGTCGACGCACCTCCTGCCGCCCTCGGTGCCTGCCGCAGCCAGTCCCACACACCGGCGTGAACGGGGTCCAGGGGGGGCCCCGTTCCCGGCCACGCGCCGCCCCGGTGGTTCCAGGCAGCGGCCTGCGGCTCGCTCAGGCGCTCGAAGAGGAACTTGAGCATGTAGCGCTTGCGCTCGCTCCGGTTGGGTGTGGCCCGGTGCCAGGCGTCGTAGTGGACGATGGCCACGGTGCCGGCCGGGCCGCACAGGGGCAGTTCGGTCTCGGCAGTCAGCGCCGGATCGGCGCTGGAGACCTGGTGTTGGTAGTGCCGGCCCGGCAGGATACCGGTGGGCCCCATGTCCGGGGTCACCTCCTGCGGGTAGTAGAATGCGAAAACCCAGCGCGGCCGCGGCTGGCGAAGGATCTCGTCGAAGACATAGTTGTCCTTGTGCCAGTTCTGGCCTTTGCTGCCGGGCGGGTTGAGGTGGCAGTGGCGGTGGGGGTTCATCAGATAGTCTGGCCCCAGGATGCTGGCCAGGGCCCCCTGCACCGCGGGGTGGTCGTACACCCGCTGGATCTGGGGCTCCCGGGGCAGGATATTGTTGCCGGGGTTCTTCTCCTTGTCGAAGACGGTCTCGATGCGCTGGTAGATGTCCTGGTGCAGGGGGACAGGGAAATCCGCCTCCACCAGCACGTACCCCTCGCGGATGAACTGCTGCATCTGGGCGTCGCTGAGCAACTGCAGTTTGGCGGCCATCGCGCTCCTCCCTCAGAGGTACTGAAATGCCTTAATGGTAGAAGGCTCATGCAACCCGGGCAAGGGAAATACTGTTTCCCAGTCTCCGCACAAGATTTAGGTCACTGCTCTCGCGGCCCTTTTCGAGCGCTTCCCGCAGTAAACCCTGCATCAGGAGGGGCGTTGTTGCATGAAAGATTTCAGCAGTGGTCATGTGTAGTGGAAAAGGCACAGGCTCTCGGGTAGAGTAGAGGGGGATTCGGCCAAGAATGCCCTTCCGCCCACCACCGAAAGCCTGTGTGATGAGGAAGATACCTCGTGTCCCGTCGTCGAACAAGAACCCTGATCCTACCCCGCAACATCCGCCCCCCGCCCAAGCGGTCTACCGGGTGCGGAACGGGCCGGCGTACAACCAAGGACTGACCGACCGGGGTCGTATCACTTCCTGGCTGAACGACGAGGCGCTGTCGGCCTGGTCGTACCAGGGCCCCCGGCAACGGGGGCGCAGTTTGAATATTCGGACTTGGCGATCGAGACGACCCTGACGCGGGGCAACACTTTTGCATCTGCCCCGTCGTCAGACCCAGGGGTGGGTGCAGTCGCTGTTGGCGTTGATGCAAACGGACTTGAACGCGCCCCACTACGCCCCCC
>Ga0194121_10001957_pt1 | contig 33600 bp, 25 predicted proteins | sample TA2MahCa50mmetaG_FD_148609 | JGI IMG/M metagenome (GOLD analysis project Ga0194121, IMG submission 148609) | Freshwater microbial communities from Lake Tanganyika, Tanzania - TA2015020 Mahale Deep Cast 50m | ecosystem: Environmental > Aquatic > Freshwater > Lake | place: Tanzania: Lake...
GCCGCTGGCGCGACTCGCCTGCAGCCCGCCGGGCGAGCGTGACCGCGCCGCGGCTCCACGCCCGGACGGCCCCGGCAGCGAAGCGACCCGCGCCTGCGCGGACGCGCCGATGCCAGCGCCCCCGACCGTGGTGAGCGCCGAGCGACGCGTCGAGGCGCCCGCTTCGGCTCCGACCGGATCGGCGGCGATGCTGCGCGATTGGCGCGTGGAGCTCGATTGCGCCGCCGGCCTCGAATCGACCGTGCTCGAAGTGACCGTCGAGCCCGGCACGGAGCGGGCATCACCTCCACGCGCCCTGACGACCGTGCACGCCGGCGCCCGGTATTGCACGCTTCAGGCGGCATCCGGCGACCGCATCGTCGCTCGCGGCGAGGCGGTGGTCACGGCGCAAGCCGTCGTGCCGTCGCGGTCGACGGCAGCGATCGTGCTGGTCATCGTCGCGCGCGAGCGACTCGCCGGTGCGCTGTTCCGGGCCGAGGATGGCGCGCCGCTGGTCGCCGCGGAATTGCGCGTGGCGTCGATGGCCGACCCGACGCAGGAGTCGGCCCATCCGATCGGCGCCGCGTTCGATCTCCGTCCAGCGGCGGCCGCCCCGTGGCGACTCCGAATCGAGGCCGCCGGTCGCGCTCCGGCCGAGCTCCTCGACGTGCACCCCGGCCGCGCACTGCGCATCGATCTGGCTGCCGTCACGACACTGCACGGCACGGTCCTCGATCCGTCCGGAGTTCCGCTTGGCGGAGCCACCGTCACGGTCGGACGCCTCGGCACGCTGCCGGTCGACGAGCGCCTGATCGGTGCATCCGACGCCGACGGCGCATTCGTGCTCGACCCGGTCCCCGACCATGACCTCGTGCTCTGTGCGCGCTGCGACGGTTGCGCCCCGGCGCGGCTCGAACTGCGCCGCGCGGAACTCGCGGTCGCTGACATCGAACTCCGACTTGGTGTCGAGTCCCGCTTCCGCGGCGTCATCGTCGCCGAGGACGGCACCCCCATCTCCGGGGCGCGCGTCATCGTCGGCAACCTCACCCACCAGTTCACGACCGGCTGGGTCCGCAGCGATGACGACGGCGGCTTCGCGATGCCATGGACGTCGGCGGCGGCGGAGTATCACGTGACCGTCCGCGCCGAAGGATTCTCCGACGGCGTCTTCGGCCCGTTCCGTCCGCCCTGCGACGATCTCTCCCTGATGCTGCGTCCGTTGCGCGACGTCGAGGTGATCGTGACCGACGCGGACGGGAATCCGCTCGCCGCCGCAACCGTCCTCGCGATCGCGCTGCACGGTCGCGACGAGCATGACCACCACTCGTTCTTCGCACCGGCGCGCCGTGCCGTCACCGACGCCGACGGTCGCGGGCAACTGCCGTGGCTCGCGCGCATCCCCCACGAGCTCAGCGTGACCGCTCCGGGCGGCGCGACGACCACGACGCGGATCGACGCCGATCGGGACGCGATGGCACCCGTCACCGTCGCCGTCCCATCGCTCGAGCAGCGCGCGGTGTGCTGGCTCGACGCCGACGGTCGACCGATTCCCGGAGTCCGCCTGTTCCCCGCATTGCGCCGCCCGGACGGCGCCTGCTCGCCCCTCGTCTCGGCCGACCCGGTCACGACCGATGCGGCCGGCTGCGCCACGCTCTCCGCCGGGACCGGCTCCTCGGAGTGGTGGTGCGAGCGACCCGATGGTGGCTTGGCGATCCGTTCCCTCGCGACCCGTTGCGAGCGCGTCGATTGGACCTGGCCGCCGACCGCCGCCCTTCGCATCGAGGTTCCCGCGACCGCGGGTGCCCGCGCGGCGGCGCTCCACGTGCTGGTCGTGCAATCGGACGGAGCGGTGCGAACCGCTCCACTCGGTCCGGAGGGCTGCGTCGAGATCGACGCGCTCGAACCGGGGTCGGCACGCGTGCGCCTGTTCGACGAGTGGGAGGCGAGTCGGTGGCAGTCGCACGTCGCCGACGAACGGCGGATCGAGCTCGGCGCCGGCCTGCTGCAGACGCTCCGCTGGCCGCTGCCGCGCGAGCGGTTCGCCGGACGCATCCGCGGTGCACCGCCGCGCGACGCACGCCTGCGCGTCGTCGCCCTCCCGGACCACGCCGGAGCGTCGGCTTCAGCGGCCGTCGCGTCGACGTCGTCGGTGGAGCTGGACGGTCGCTTCGTGCTGGCCGTCGGCGAGCGCGGTGCGCACGCCGTCATCGCCGTGGCGGAGACCCTCCACGAGCTCTGGATCGACGGCTGGCGCGGGCTGCCCGCCGTGACCGGCGACGGCGTCGCTCTCGAGTGGCGGGCGCCAGACGCCCGCGTGCAGGTCCCCGCCGATGCCGTGGTCGAACTCCTCGACCGCGCCGGGACGCTGCTTGCCACCGCGCGCCCCGATTCCGCCGGCTGCGTCGCGATCAGCAGGACCGGCAGCGCCGACCTGCGCATCCGGGCCCGCTCGCTTCGCGGCACCGGATCGACGCTCGAACTTGGCCGGATCGGGTCGTTCTCGAAGTTGCCGGTCGCTCCGCTGGCGCGGATCGAGACCACGGTCCGGCGTGGCGCTGCCGCCGCCGGCCCGGGAGTCGCGTTGTCGGTCGAGGCGGTGTCGACGGGCGGCGGGAGCGACGGGCGCTACCACCTCCGCACCGACCGAGCCGGCCGCGCGACGATCGACGTGCCGGCCGGTCGCTACACGATCCGCCTCGGCGACCTCCATGCGGACGCCGTGGCAGATCCCGCGCAGCCAGCGAGCGTCTGGTTCACGCTCGACTGAACGCGCCTGACCGGAGGTCCGCCGCGTTCGACCGGCGGCAGCCGCCCGCCCCGCCGGACCGTCATTCCATCGACGAGACGGCGGCGACGAGGCAGCCCTGCGAAACCGAATTGAGCGGCTCCTTGCCGAGGCGCACGCCCTTCAGCGGGATCGGCAGCTTCACCTTCTGCACTTCCTCGCGGAACACCTCGATGAAGCCCTGGATGAGCGAACCGCCGCCGGCGCAGACGATCTCGACCGGCTCGCTGAAGCTCGGCAGGTCGCGCCCCATCGCGAGGCGGTTGCGGATGTTCTGCAGGGTGTAGGAGATCAGGTTCCGGTAGTAGATCGCGATCGCCTCCTGCTCACGGCCCTTCGGCGAGCGGATGTCCATCCCGCTCTCCTTGATGAAGGTCACCTTGGAGGACGGCAGGCCGAGGACGGTCGCGGCGTTGCCGTCGATCCAGTCGCCGCCGCGCGCCACCGAGAAGGTGAGCGCCGCGATCGTCTTGTACGCGACGCAGACGTTCACCATCCCGCCGCCGAAGCTGATGCCGATGCCGGTGAATTCCTCGGCCGCCAGTTCCGCGAACGTGACCGCGTGGCCCTCGTTCATCGGGGTCGGGTTGTAGCCGAGCTTCTGCAGCATCCCGGCGAACAGCCCCTGGTGGTAGACGATGTTGTTCTCCTTGTCCACCGACTCGGCGGGGACGGAGAAGAAGCACGGCTCGTTCGGGACGCACGGCTCGCCGAGCGTCTTCTTGATGATCATCTGCATCATCGGCAGGGCCTCCTTCTCCTGCGAGGAGATGAGGCCGTCCTTCATCGGGCGGCGCGTCGGCCGGCCGAAGACGTTCGCCAGCTCGAACGCCGAGGCGCCGAGCACGATCAGCGAGTTGTCGTGAACCACGTAGGGGACGTTGAGCCGCGTCAGCATCGAACGGCTGTGCACGTCGCCCTGGATGTCGAGGAAGGCGTTGCGCTCGCAGCGGACGACGATGCCGCCCTTCTGGTCGCGCACCGCCGCGAGGATGTTGGCCGTGCCGATGTCGAGACCCTTGCCGGCGAGCTTCGCCGTCATGGCCGGTCGGCCGCCCACGGATGCGGTGCCCGTCGCGCTCCCCGCCATTCCCTCGCTGCCGGTCATCTCTGCGCTGCCCATGTTGATTGCTTCCCTCGTGTCCCGTGGTTGCCTGGTGACGGCCATCCCAGTGCTTAGATCGGCACGGCGAATCCGGCGGCTCAAGCGCCGGGCTTCGCCTCGCGCAGGCTCTTCATCCGAGCCAGGGCATCGCTGACGTCGCTGCCCTTCCGTTCCTTCGCTTCGACCGCGTCGAGGTTGCCCTCGAGCTCGGGGATCGACTGGAACAGGCCGCTGATCTCGACCGGGGTCTCGTCCGGCGCCGCGGCGCCGACGTGGCGGCCGATCCGCTCGATCTTCGAGGCCAGCTCCGCGCCGAGCGACTCGATGCGCTTCTCGATCGCGCCGGAGAGCGGCTCCACCGCAGCGCCGACGGGCGGCGCCGCCGGCTCGGGGCGGGCGATGTCGCGGCGCAGAGCCTTCAGCTCGTCGAGCAGGTCCTGCGGGCTGCCGGCCTCGGCGCGCTGCCGCAACACGCGCAGCTCCGCTTCGAGTTCCGCGCGGCGCGCCTGCGCATCGACCAGCTGGTCGTCGCGCTCGGTGAGGCGCTGCTCGAGCTGCTTCAGCTCGGCCGCCTCGACCTCGAGCCGCGAGCGGATCTCTTCCATGGACTTCTGGGCGACGCCCTGCTGCTTCTCCATCTCCGAGCGCAGCATCTCGCGGAAGATGGCGGCCGAGTCCTTGAGCAGGTCGGCGCGCTCCTCGGGCGCCGCCGGCGACCCGCGCAATGCCAGCGCGCGGTCGACCGCCTGCGCGATCAGGTCGAGGACCTGGCTCGACCGGATCACCCGGACCTGCTCGAGGCCCTTCTTCCGAAGTTCGTCGAGCGTCGTCCGCGTCGCCCGCGAGGTCAGCTCGCTGCGGACGTCGCCAAGGAATTCGGTGGCCATTCGGTGCGCTCCCCTGCCGGAGCGGCTCCATCGACGACGCGGCCCGGTGACTGAAGCTGGTTTGGCGCGGGCGCTGCCCGGCCCGGGCGCCGGCGCCGCGATTGGCCAACATTTCCGCAACGCCGTCGCCGTGGCGCCGCGTTGATCGTCACGCCGGCACCCCACTATGATCCGTCCGGTTCGCTCGAACCATGCCCCCAGCCAACATGGCGCCGCGCGTGGAAGGCCGAATGGAGTGGATCGACACCGTCCCGCTCCCCGCGCTGCGCGTCGATGCGCAGGGACGGGTCGCCGCCGCCAACCGGCTGGCCGCCAAGCTCTTCGATCGCGCACCCGCCGCGCTGCTGACCCGACTCGCCGCGGAACTGCGGCGCGAGGATCCGCAGGGGACGTCGCCCGCAGCGGAGATTCCGCTCGCCGACGGGACGCTGCTCCTCTTCCACGAGGGCGCCCTGGTGAGCGGGCTGCAGCAGCAGGTCTATCACCTGTCGCGCCTCGCATCGGCCGGCCGCCTGGTCGCGGTAGTCGTGCACGAGATCAACAATGCGCTGTCGGGGATCATCGGCTACGCGCAGTACCTTCTGGCGCAACCGCTTCCGCCCGATGCCCATCGCGACCTCGCGCGCGTCCACGAGGAGGCGCTCCGCACCGCGCGCGTCGCCCAGAACCTGCTGCGCTTCAGTCGTGGCGGCCGGGGCGACCGCTCGATCCTGCGACCCGACGACCTCGTCGCCCGCTGCGCGGAGCTCAAGCGGCGCGACTTCGCGCTGCGCTCGATCAAGCTCGAATTCGACGTGGCCCCGGACCTGCCGCCGATCGAGGGCGATGAAGCGCTGCTCTCGCAGGTGCTGATCAACCTGCTGACCAACGCCCAGCAGAGCATCAGCGCGGTGCGCAACTGCGGCAATGTCTCGATCCGGGCGCGCAGCACCCGTCGCCGCGTGATCATCGAAGTGACGGACGACGGACCCGGCATCCCGGCCCACCTGCGGGAGCGCGTGTTCGAGCCCTTCTTCACCTCGCGGCATGACGGGTCGGGCACCGGGCTCGGACTGACCCTGTGCCGGGAGATCCTCCGCGACCACAGCGGCGAGATCCGGATCACCCGAAGGGGGCCGCCCGGCGCGACGCTGCGCCTGTCGCTGCCGGCGGCCACCGCTGCGCCGCCGGCGCCGCTCGCGCCGCCGCCGCCGCGACCGCTCCCCATCAGCGGAAAGCGCGTCGTGATCGTCGAGGATGAGCCGTCGCTGCGCGAAGTCCTCACCCGGAGCTTCACCGGCCACGACAACCACGTCATCACCTTCGCCGACGGCGAGGACGCGCTGCCGTACCTGCTCAGCGAGTCGGTCGACCTCGTGATCAGCGACATGCGCCGGCCCGGACTCGACGGAATCCGGCTCTACGAGGAGATCGCGCGCACGCGCCCCTCGCTGCTGCGCCGCATCCTGTTCGTGACCGGCGATGCGCTCGGTAAGGAGACCGCCGCCTTCCTGCGCCGCTCGCGCACGGTCGCGCTGCGCAAGCCGCTCGATCTCGACGAACTCGTCCGCGCCGCGCGCGCCATCGTCGAACAGCGGGAACAACAGGGCGAGCTGTTCGCGCCGCCGGACGCCAAGGAAGCCGACGCGGAAGGCGCCGCGGCGGCCGCCGTCCGGGCCGCGACGCCATCCGTCACGGCCGCGGCGGCCGGTCCGATCGTCGAGCGCGAACGCGAGGCGTGAGCGCGGCCCGGCCCGCGCGATTCAGTCCGCGAGCTCGGCGAGGAACAGATTGGTCTCCCGCGGGCGGACGCCGTGTCGATTGGCGGCCCAGACGAGGAACTTCCCATCCGGGCTCACCATCGGGAAACCGTCGAACTGCTCGTCCCAGGTGATCCGCTCCAGCCCGCTGCCATCCACCCGGATCATGTAGAGGTCGAAGTTCCGGTTCTTCGGATCGGTGTCGTGGAGGTTCGAGGAGAAGATCACGCGCTCCCCGTCCGGCAGCATGAATGGCGCCCAGTTCGACGCGCCGTTGGCGAGGAAGGTCCGCTTGTTCGCGCCGTCGGCATCCATGATGCGCAGCTCGAGCGGGCCGGGCCGCCACATGCCGAGCTGCATCATCTCGCGGTACGCCGCCTCCTGCTCGCCACCGGCGGGCGTCAAGCCGCGATAGACGATCCGCCGGCTGTCCGGCGTGAAGAACGCGCCGCCGTCGTAGCCGAGTTCGTGCGTCAGCTGCGTCAGGTCGCTGCCGTCGGTCCGCATCTTCCACAGCTCGAGGTCGCCCGAGCGCATCGAGGTGAAGACGATCCACTTGCCGTCGGGCGAGACGGTGCACTCGGCGTCGTAGCCGGGGGTGCTCGTCAGGCGACGCAGGTCGCGGCCATCCGGCGCGGCCGAGAAGATGTCGAAGCCATCGTTGAACTTCCAGACGTAGCCGTACTTCTGCGGGTCCGGCGCCGCCGGCGGGACCGGCGAGTCGAGGTGCGTCGAGGCGTAGAGGATCCGGCGCCCGCCCGGCAGGAAGTAGCCGCACGTCGTCTTGCCGAGCCCCGTGCTCACCAGCCGCAGCCCGCCCGCGGCGAGGTCCATGGTGAAGATCTGGTCTGCGACGAGATCGGCGCGCGTCGACTGGAAGATGAGCTGGTCGCCCTCGAAGGAGAAGTACGCCTCGGCGTTCTGCCCGGCGAAGGTGAGTTGGCGCAGGTCGCGCAGCCGCGTCTCCTTCGGGTGCGTCTCGATGGCGCGCGCCGGCCCCTGGTCGTAGCGCGCCATGAACGCCGACGCCTCGGCGTCGCCCTTCGCGTGGAGGTCGGTGAGCGGGCAGCTGCCGAGCGGGCACTCGTTGGAGGTCCCGCAGCCGGCCGCGAACGCGACTGCCAGCAGGAGCGACGACCTGCCGGCGCGACGAAGGCTCATCTTCACTGGCGTCTCCTCCTCCGCTCGTTCTGCGACCGTGCGCCCGCGCTGCCACCGCCGCCGGCGGCCCGGCAAAGGGCGAAGAGGGTATCAGCTCGGGGCGCGCAATCGACTTCGTTTCGCCGTCGCGTGGCGACGCTCGATCGTTCAGAGGTGCGGTCGCACCGCACCGAACTCGACCCGCCAACGCGACTCCGCCGCCGCTTCCGCAGCGACGAGGACGCCGCCAGCCGCCGCGATCAGCGCCCGCGCACGCGCATGGTCCGGATCGTCGGCCCGGATGACGGGCGCCGGCGCGACGCGCAGCTCGAAGGCAAGGCCATCCCCCTGCTTCTCGACGACCAGCCGCACCGCACCGTTGCCGCCGCTGCGGACCGGATCGACCGGCAGCAGGAGGCAGAGCAGGACCAGCGCGGCCGCTTCCGGGTCCGCCGGCGGCGGGGCCCCGGGATCGACCTGACGCTCGAAACGCACCCCGCGGCCCCGCCAGGCGAGCTCCGTCACGCGCTCGACCGTCTCGGCGACCGCTCCGGCCGTCCGGGCGGCCGCATCGCCCGCGGCGTCCTCGGGTGCCAGGCGACGGATCCAGCCGACGAGCGTCTCCATCTTCGCCAGCTGCTGATCGATCATCGTGCCGATCCGGTCCGACATCGGCACGCCGGCTCTTGCGAGCTGGCGCACGCCCGCCATGACCGTCAGCACGTTGTTGGTCTCGTGGAGGATCGCGCCTCCGAGCCAGCCGAACACGGCTCGCCGCGCCCGGTCATGTTCGCGGCCGTCCACTCCTCCGGCGTGCCCCATCTCTTGCTCCGTCGCGCGCCGCTCGCTGCAGCGCTTGCATCGCGTCCCCGCCACCGTAGGGTACCGCGGATCAAGCGGGAGCCCGGCGCATGATCGAAGTCGACGGCCTGTGCAAGGACTACCCCGCGACGCGGAAAACGGCGGCGAAGCGCGCGTTGCGCGACGTCTCCTTCCGCTGCCTGCCGGCCCAGGTCTATGCGCTGCTCGGCCCCAACGGCGCCGGCAAGACCACCGCCCTGCGCATCATCGCGACGACGCTGACCGCGTCGGCCGGCACGGTTCGCGTCGCCGGCCACTCCCTCGCCGAGCCGGCCGCCATCCGACGCTCGATCGGTTTCCTGACCGGGAACACTGCGCCCTACGGTCGACTCACGGCACGCGAGGTGATCGCCTACTTCGGCCGACTGAACTCGGTGCCGGAGGCGACGTTGGCGCGCCGCGTCGCCGAGCTCTCCGATCGACTCCGGATGGCAGAGTTCCTCGATCGCCGCTGCGACAAGCTGTCGATCGGGCAGAAGCAGAAGGTCGGCATCGCCAGGACCATCGTGCACGACCCGCCGGTCCTGATCCTCGACGAACCGACCGCCGGCCTCGACGTGCTCGCGGCGCGGGCGATCCTCGAGCTGATCGAGTCCTGTCGGAGGGACGGACGGACCGTCCTGTTCTCGACTCACGTCATGACGGAAGCCGCCAAGCTCGCCGACCAGGTCGGTGTCCTGCTCGACGGGGAACTCGTCGCCGAAGGGGCGCCGGCGGAGCTGATCGCCCGGTGTGGCGCCGCCGACCTCGAGCAGGCATTCCTGCGCCTGGTCGAGGCGCGCGAACGGAGCGGTACGCTTCCCGAGGCGTCCCCGGCGCGAGCCTGAATCGCCCGGCGCTGGCGGCCAGACGGATCGGACTCAGTTTTGGCGTGGCGGAACCGCTGCCGGAGTTCCCGGCACCGTGCCGGGGTCCGCCGCCTTCGCTCCCGTGCCCACAGCGCCCGCGTCCTTCCGGACTTGTGCCGCCACCTGGCGCGTCGCTCGGCGGGCCTTGTCTGCGGCGATCTCGGCGCGCGCCAGCTGCACCAGTTCCTCGGCCGTGAGTGCGGAGAGATCGACGGCGAAGCTCGCCGCGCCCGCCGTCGGTTCCCGCTCGAGGGCCCACTCGAGCAATTCCGGATCGACGCCGCGTCCGCCGTCGCTCGCCTCGTTCACCACCAGCGGCCGGGCCAACTCCTCGAACGAGAGCCGGCCGTCGTTGTCGCGATCGAACGCCAGGAAGGCGTCGAGCGAACCCCCGGTCCGATCGCACCACTCGAGGAACGTGACCGCGGCATCGCTCGAACGATCAAGAGCGGTGAACCAGCGTCGCAGGCGTGCGGCGTCGACGATCGCCGGACCCGTTGCGTCCGCCTCCGCTGGCTCGCTGCTCGCCGCCTCGAGCAGTCGGCCGAGCTCGAGCAGATCGAGATCCGCTGGCCGCGTGATAATGCTGGTCGGTTCGCGCGACGGCTCTGCCGCGCGATTCGAGCTCACCAGCAGTTCGACCAACGCGCGGGCCTGACCGGGCGTCAGTGGTCCCGCCTCGAGGGCGCGCAGGACGAGCGGCGGCAGCGAGGCGCCGGGAACCGGCGCCACTTCGCCTGGCGCAGCCGGCTTGGGCTGGCCGGGAACAGCGCCAGACGGGGTCGCGCGCGCCGCTGCGGGGCCCGCCGCGCCGATGCCGCCGGACTTGAACACCTGAACCTGGGAGACGGGAGTGCGCCGTTTCACGACGGTCGCCCCGCCGTACGCGGGCCAAGTGCCATGCACACCGCCGGATCCCCTCACGGCGCCGCCCTTCAGGATGCTGCCGGTACCTCCAGCCCCGCCACCTTGCGCGATGGGCAGTGCGGGCGCCGCCGCAGCCGATCGAGCGGTCGGCTCAGCCTCGGCTCCCTGAACGGCCAGCAGCACGATGTGCGCGGCGATCTGGAACATCGTCCTCTCTCCAGCCACGGACGGTCCGGCGCAACCGACACCGCCGATGCAAAATCGATGCTAGCAGTGGGCCCACCGCCATGCCCTGGCGGTGGCCGGATTCACCTGCCTCTTCGGAAAAAATCGGGCGAGCCTGCGCCCGTCATCGGCGCAGGATGCCGCCGACCTTGCGATCCGCCGGGAGCGCGGTCACTTTCCCTCGGACGAAGGTCGGGCAGCGATTTCCCGGTTCCCGATCGAGCGACGGCTGACCGCGGCCGTGGACGACCATGGCGACGCGCGCCTGGCCGGGATCTCACCGCGCACGGAGGCGCTGGTCACGGGACGCATCCGATCCGAACGGGTCACGGATTTGAGTCGCTCGAACCGACCGCGGAACGGGCGAGCAAGTCGGCGTGACGGCCAGCGCGCCGAGGGCGGCCGAAGAGTTCGTGGCGAACTGGGACACGGCGACACGGCGACACGGTTGCCGAACGTGGTGGGCGGTACAGGATTTGAACCTGTGACTCCTACCGTGTGAGGATAGTACTCTACCGCTGAGTTAACCGCCCACGAGGGCGGCAGACTCTAGGGCTCGCGCCGCGCCGCCGCAAGTTGCGCACTCCGCCGCGCGCGCCCTCGCCAGCCGTCAGCGCCGCCGCCAGCGCCGCCGTCCGTGCTGCCACGCGCCGCTGCGGATCGACGCGACGCCGACCGCCGCTTCGAGCGCGTTCGTGGTGCCGAGGGAGGGACTTGAACCCTCACGTCCTTGCGGACAGTGGATTTTGAGTCCACCGCGTCTGCCGTTCCGCCACCCCGGCCGGTGGGTCGTTCGTTCAGGCTGGCAGCAGCCATTCGCGGCCGCCAGCGATGGCGTGTGCTTCTAGCAAATGCGCGCCCATCGGCCGCACGCGGCGCACTCATGCGGTGAACAGCAGATCATCGAGTCCGACGACGAGGCGATCGAGCTTCATGACGCCGCGGCAGGCGAGCAGGACGCCAGGCATGTAGGCCTCGCGCGAGTAGGCCACGTGCTCGATGACCAGCTTTTGTCCCGTCTCGCCGAAGGTGATCGACTGCTCCGCGACGACGCCCGGCAGGCGCAGCGAGTGCATGCGTATGCCCGCGCGCTCCTCGCCACGCGCCCGCGACTCGACGGCGCCGGCCGCGACGCCCTTCGATCCGCACGCCACGCGGACTGCGGCCAGCCGTTCGGCGGTGGCGATCGCGGTGCCGCTCGGCGCATCCTGCTTCTGCGCGTGATGCGCCTCGACGATCTCCACGGCCGGGAGGAAACGTGCCGCCAGCTCCGCCAGTCGCATCATCACGATCGCGCCGACGGCGAAGTTCGGTACCACGACCCCGCCCAGTCGCCGGGCCGCGCAGGCAGCCGCCAGTTCCTCGCGCAAGACCTGAGTCATGCCGCTCGTGCCGATCACCGGCCGGATGCCGGCCGCGATCACCGCCCTGGCCGCACCACCGACGACGTCGGGCAGGGTGAAGTCCACGACCACCTCGGCACCGCCCGCGCGTGCCGCCGCCACGACGTCGTCGCCCCGGCCGCTGCGGGCGACCAGTTCGAGATCGGGCGCGGCCTCGATCGCGGCGCAGGCCAGGCGCCCCATGCGCCCATGGGCGCCGTTCACGGCGACACGGATCATCGTATGGCCGCCCGCGCCTGCGCGGCGACGCCGATCGCGCCACGCACCATGCCGACGAACAGTTCCGGCAGGTCGCGCCCCGCCGCTCGCGCGGCCTTCGGGAACAGCGACTCGCGGGTCAGGCCGGGCAGAGTGTTCAGTTCGAGGAACCAGGGAACGCCATCGGCCAGCATGAAGTCGACCCGCGCGAAACCGCTGCCGCCGAGCGCCTGATACGCATCGGCAGCCGCCGCCTCGATCCGGCGCAGGGTGCCCGCGGGGAACGGCGCCGGGCAGATCTCATCGGTCGCGCCCGGCGTGTACTTGGCGTCAAGATCGAACAGGCCGCCATGCCGCGGCCGGATCAGGATCGGCGGGAAGGTGGCGATGCCGCTCGCCGCGTCCCCCACCACCGCGCAGGTCACCTCGTCCCCGACCACCTGCTCCTCCACCAGCGCCCCGGTCGCCCCTTCCACCGCGACCGCCCGCCGCACCGCATCCGCGAGCGCCGCACGCGTCGTCACGCGGCTGAGCCCGTAGCTCGAGCCGCCATCGACCGGCTTGACGATGAGCGGCAGTTCGAGCCGGGCGCAGGCGGCGTCGACCGACTCAGCGTGCTGCGCCTGGTGTCGCGCGATGCGCGTGCCGCGCGGCATCCGCAGCGACGTCGTCGCCATCAGCACCGACTTCGCCAACTGCTTGTCCATGGCGACGGCGGAGGCGCCGACTCCGCAGCCGACGCACGGGATCCCGAGCGTGGCGAAGAACCCCTGCAGCGAGCCATCCTCGCCGAGCGTGCCGTGGACCATCGGGAACGCGGCATCCACCTCGCTCGCGAGCCGGGTGACCGCCGCGCCGAGCGGCACCGGTTCCGGCGCCGCCGCCGCAAGAGCGCTGGCTTCCGACGGTCGCGCCGCCCGCGGCGGGATCGTCGCGCTGGCGACGCGACGGTCGCGGCGCAGATGCACCGCCTCGACCCGAACCCCGCCGGCCGACAGCCACTCGATCAGGCTGTCGGCGCTGCGGATCGAGATGTCATGCTCGGCAGAGGGACCGCCGAAGACGACCGCCACCCGGAGTGCCGCCATGCGCGCGATCGTAAGCTCCGCTGCGGCTCCCGTCAGGCGTGGTCAAACCACGCGCGACCGATGGTGCCGGCCGCCACCTTGGCCGCCAGCTCCTCGGCGTCCAGCGCAAGCAACGGCCCGACCTCGGCCACGGCGTCGGCGCGAAGGCGCAGCCCCGCCGCCGCGAGCCATCTGCGGTGGAGCGCGGACCACGCCTGCCGACACGACTCGGGAGAATCCTCGCCGGTCCGGTTCTTGACGGGGGCGAACTCCTCGTCGCGAGCGACCTCCATCGCCATGGTGCGCCGCGCCAGCGCCAGTCCGTCGAAGACGAAGCTCTCGAACTTGACGCCGTTGGGCTCGGCCGGATTGACCAGGTCGCCGGCCTCGTCGATGTAGGGCACCTTCTTGCGCGCGAAGTGATACGGCAGCTCGAGCGCCCCCTGCCCCAGCCGCTCGAAGAAGGCGAGGCTGAAGGCGTGGATCGCGATGCTGCCGGCCCCGTACACGAGCCGACCCTCGGGCGACCGCGCCTCGCGCAGCTCCGCCGAGAGGTCCGAGTACTCGACGATGCCGGGGCGGCCATCGAGCTGCGCGAACACGCCGACCTTCTCCGCGGCGTCGCGCTTCGCCACGACCTTCAACGAAAACTCGCTCTCCTGGCGGAGGTGGTGACCGATGAAGACCGGATCGCCGACGGACACCAGCGGATTGTCGACCTGGAAGTAGAACAACGTGTCGACGCCGCGCTTGCGCAGGGCGGCGACGGCGCCGGAGCGCACCGCCGCGCGGTAGACGCCGCCGTGGCCGTCGGGGCTGAGGAAGATGCGCCCGCGCTCGGCGAGGAGCAGGCGGCCGTCGCGATCGAGCGCCGGCAGCATGCCCTGCTCGAAGAACGTCACGTCCGCGGCCGGCAGGCCGAAGTACGAGTGCTGCTCGAAGAAGCGTCGGGTCGGCCCGTGATTGTCCGGGCTGACGAGGAGCAGCAGCGGCACCGCACGACCGTACCGCCGGGACAGCGCCAGCACCTTTTCCGCGTGGACCTGGAACAGCGACTTGCCCGACACCGGCCCGATCGGAAAGCAGCCCTTCGGCGCGTCGTAGCCGAGTCGCGTCGCCTGCCCGCCGGCGACGACCAGCACGGCGAGCCGACCGGCGCGCAGCGCCTCCTCGCCGACCTTGCGGCTCGCGGCGGCCTCGGCTCGACCGGCGGCGTCCGCCGCAAGCGGGATGACCTCGGCCGGCGCCAGCTTCGGCGTGTGCGGCTCGGTCTCGACCGCGAGATGGCGGTCGATCAGTTTCTTCACCAGCGCCAGATCGATCGAGCGCAGCTGCGCCAGCAGCGTCGTCCGCTGCTCGGCGGACAGATCGTCATAGAAACGGAAGACGTGGCCCTGGTCGGCCTCGCAGAGGCGGGTCCGCAGCGCAGCGTCCTTGGCGGTCAAGCGAGTCGACTCCCGGTGCCGCAGGCTCAGCCGGCGAACGACCGGAAGGCGAGACAGGCGTTGTGGCCGCCGAATCCGAGCGCGTTGCAGAGCGCCGCACGCACGCGCATCTCGCGCGCCGCTCCCGGCACGTAGTCGAGGTCGCAGCGCGGGTCGGGATTCACGAGATTGCGGGTCGGATGGACGACCCCGCGGGCCACCGACAGAGCCGAGACCATCGCGCCGACCGCACCGGCCGCGCCGAGCAGGTGGCCGATCATCGACTTGGTGGAAGAGATGGCGATCCGCGGCGCATGCGCACCGAACACGTTCCTGATCGCGAGGGTCTCGACCACGTCGTTGTACTCGGTCGACGTGCCGTGCGCGTTGATGTAGTCGACCGCCGCCGGGTCCACCCCGCCATCGCGCAGGGCGATCTGCATCGCCCGCGTCGGGCCGATGCCGTCTTCCTTCGGCGCGGTGATGTGGTGCGCGTCGGCGGTCGTGCCGAATCCGCAGAGCTCGGCGAAGATCCGGGCGCCGCGGCGGCGCGCGTGCTCGGCCTCCTCGAGGACCAGGATCGCCGCGCCTTCGCCCATGACGAAGCCGTCCCGATCCCGATCGAACGGGCGACTCGCCCCGGCGGGATCGTCGTTCCGGCGCGACATCGCCTTCAGCGCGCAGAAGCCGCCGATCGCCAGCGGCGTCACCGTCGCCTCGCTGCCGCCGGCGACGATCACGTCGGCCTCGTCGTACTGGATCGCGCGCAAGGCCATCCCGATGGCATGGGAGGCCGACGCGCACGCCGACGCCGTCGCGAAGTTCGGCCCTTCGAGGCCGTGGTAGATCGAGATCTGCCCCGCGGCCGCATTCATCATCATCTTCGGGATGAAGAACGGGGTGATGCGGTCGGGCCCGCGCTCACCGAGCACCTTGTCCTGCGCCTCGAGCTCGGCGATGCCGCCGATCCCCGAACCGATCACCACGCCCGCCCGCGTCGGGTCGAACTGCGACGACTTCACGCCGGAGCCGTCGAGCGCTTCCTTCGCCGCGACCAGCGCTAACTGCGTGAAGCGATCGAGCTTCTTCGCCTCGATGCGCGGGAAGTGCTGCTCCACCTGGAAGTCGCGGCACTCGCCGGCGATTCGCGTGGCGAATGCGGCGACCTCGAAGGACGAGATCGGGCCGACGCCCGACTCACCCTTCAGCAGCCGCTCGAAGGAGAGCTCGGCACCGACCCCAAGCGGAGTGACGGCGCCGACGCCGGTGATGACGACGCGACGCTTGGACACCGGGCGCTTACTCCACCCGCTCCTTGATGTACTTGATCGCATCGCCGACGGTCTGGATCTTCTCCGCCTCGTCGTCGGGGATGTTCACGTCGAACTCGTCCTCGAACTCCATGACGAGTTCGACCGTGTCGAGCGAATCGGCACCAAGGTCGTTCACGAACGAGGTCGCCATCGTGATCTTGTCCTTGCTCGCGCCCATCTGCTCGCAAATGATGTTGATCACGCGCTCTTCGATGCTCTGAGACACCCGCGGTCCTCCGTATGGCCTCGTAGATGGCCTCTTGCCCAGGCCCCGTTCCTCGTTCGCCCCCGGGGCAAGCGGCCTGCGCATGGCGCCGGGCTTCCCGAAGCGGGCGGAATGATAACGCGATTCCTGTGCGGCAATGCGCGCCAGACGCCCCCTGGCGCCCGGCGCGACGCCCTTCAACCCCCGAAACCGCCGATGGCGAGCCCGCCATCCACCGGAATCACCGTCCCGGTGACGTAGCCGGCCGCGTCGCTGCAGAGGAAAGCGGTCAGCGCCGCGATGTCGGCACCCGCCCCGAATCGGCCGAGCGGGATCTGGCCGAGCGATTGCTGCTTCATCGCCTCCGGCAGCACGGCGGTCATGTCGGTCTCGATGAATCCGGGACAGATCACGTTGGCGGTGACCTTGCGACCGGCGAGTTCCTTCGCCAGCGACCGCGTGAAGCCGAACAGCCCCGCCTTGGCGGCGGCGTAGTTGGACTGCCCGGCATTGCCGATCATGCCGACGATCGAGCTGATGTTGACGATGCGGCCGGCCGGGCTCTTCGCCAGCGCCCGCGCCGCCGCGCGACAGACCAGGAAGACGCCCTTCAGGTCGATCGCCATCACCGCGTCCCAGTCCTCGTCGCTCATCCGCATCAGCAGGCCGTCGCGCGTGACGCCGGCGTTGTTGACGACGATGTCGAGGCGCCCCGCCTCGGCGACGAGGCGCTTGACCGCCTCGGTCACGGCGGCGCCGTCGGCGACGTCGAGCGCGAGCGGGAAGCAGCGCCGCCCCGCCGCCTCGATCTCGGCGCGACTCGCGGCGAGCGCCTCGACGCTGCGCGCGACGACCGCGACGTCGGCGCCATCCGCCGCGAGCCGCGCGGCGATCGCGCGACCGATCCCGCGCGAGGCGCCGGTCACCAGCGCCACCCGACCGGCGAGCGGTCCCGTGCTCATCGCTCCGCTCCTGATGCCGTCCCGGCGGCGAGGTCCTCGATCTTCTGGATGTTCCGGCAACGCGCCGTCGGCTCGATCTTCGCCAGGAGCCCGGTCAGCACGCCGCCCGGACCGGGCTCGACGTAATCGAGGCAACCCTGCGCCACGAGGGCGCGCATCGACGCCTCCCAGCGCACCGGCGAGGTGACCTGCTGCAGCAGCCGCGGGACGATCGACTCGACCGCGCCGTGCGGCGCTGCGGTGACGTTCGACAGCACCGGGATGCGCGGTGCGGTGAGACGGACCGATGCGAGCGCGCGTTCGAGCTGCGGGACGCCCGGCGCCATCAGCGCCGAATGGAAGGCGCCCGCGACCTTGAGCGGGATCGCCTTGCGCACGCCGTCGGCCCGCGCGTTCGCCGTGACGCGATCGAGCGCCGCGCGGGCGCCCGAGATCGCGATGTTGCCGGGGCAGAGGAAGTTGGCCGGCGTCAGGACGTCGCGTTCGGCCCGCTTGTCGCAGACGCTGCGGGCGAGCTCCTCGTTCGCGCCGAGCAGCGCCAGCATTCCGCTCGGTGCCGCCTCCGAGGCGAGCTGCATGCCCTGACCGCGTTCGCGCACCACGCGCACGCAATCCTCGAAGCCGATCGCGCCGGCGAACCAGAGCGCGGTGTATTCGCCGAGCGAGAGTCCGGCGGTCACGTCGAAGTCGGCGCGCGCGTACGCGCCACGCTCCTCGAGCGCGCTGACGATGGCGGCGCTGCAGACGAAGATCGCCGGCTGGCAGCGGTCGGTCTTCTCGAGCTCCGCCTCCGGCCCGTCGAGGCAGAGGCGGGCGAGGTCGAGCGCCAGCACCTCGCTCGCCCGCGCGAACAGCTCGCGCGCCGCCTTCGACTCGGCGAGGAAGCTCCTGCACATGCCGACCTGCTGGGCACCCTGCCCGGGAAACAGGATCGCGCGCATCACCGATCTCCTCGCTCCGTCCCTGCCCGGCCCGCTGCGACGGCCGGCGCCGCCGAGACGCTCACCAGCGCAGACTCCCCGACGCCCAGGTCAGCCCGGCGCCGAACGCGCAGAACACCACCTGCTTGCCGCGCGCTGCGTCGAGCGCGCCGCTGCGGACCGCCTCGTCGAGCGCGATGCCGATCGATGCGGCGGAGGTGTTCCCGTACTTCTCGATGTTGCAGAAGATCCGCTCCATCGGGATGTCGAGCTTCTCGCGCGCACTCTCGATGATCCGCAGGTTCACCTGGTGCGGGATCACGAGGCCGAGTTCGAGTTCGGGGTGGGCCGACCGCTGCTCGGTGACGAGCTCGACGAATCGGCTGACCGCGAACTTGTAGACCTCGCGCCCGCGGATGCGGAGGAAGTGCTGTCCCGCCGCCATCGCCTCGGGAGTGATGCGCTGGGCCGAGCCGCCCGCCTGGAGCCACATGATCTCGTAGCCTTCGCCGTCGGCATAGATGTGGTGCGGCAGGATCTCTCCGCGCTCGAACTCGTTCGAGACCACTGCGGCGCCGGCGCCATCGCCGAACAGGATGCACGACGTGCGATCGGTGTAGTCGACGATCCGCGACAGCGTCTCGGCGCCGATCACCATGACGTTCCGGGCCGCGCCGGAAGCGACCATCGAGCGCGCGACGTGCAGCGAATAGAGGAACCCGGAGCACGCCGCCGAGAGGTCGAATGCACCGGCACGATCGGCGCCGATCAGCGCCTGCACCTTGCAGGCGGTCGACGGGAACTGATTGTCCGGCGTCACCGTCGCGACGATCACCAGGTCGAGCGCCCGCGCCTCGAGACCCGCCGCCGCGAGCGCCCGCCTGGCCGCTTCGGCCGCCAACGTCGCCGTCGACTCACCCTCGACGACGACCCGCCGCTCCTTGATGCCGGTGCGGGTGGTGATCCACTCGTCGTTGGTATCGACCATCCGCTCGAGATCGGCGTTGGTCAGCGCCTTCGGCGGCACGGCCGAACCGGTGCCGCGGATCCCCGCGCGGATCATCCCGCCCGGCGCGCTCAAGCGCCCGCTCCGCCGGCGGAAGCGGCCGCGTCGAACGCCGCGCGGATCTGGCGATTGACGTCCGCCTTGACGAACTGCGCCGACACCCGGAGCGCATTCGCCATCGCGCGGCGATCCGACCGCCCGTGCATGATCATCACCAGACCGTCGACGCCGAGCAGCGGCGCGCCGCCGTACTCGGCGTAGTCGAGCTTCTGCGTCACCTTGCGCACCGCGTGCCCGAGCGGCGACTGCTGCGCAGCCGGGTCCTGCAGCGGCCCCTTCACGGCGTCGTGGAAGTAGTGGCCGACGCCTTCGAACACCTTCAGCACGACGTTCCCGACGAAGCCCTCGCACACCACGACGTCGGCCTTGCCGGAGAGGAGCTGGTTGCCCTCGACGTTGCCGACGAAGGTGAACGGCGCCGTACTGAACAGGTCGCGCGTGCTCTTGACCAGCTTGTTGCCCTTCTCCTCCTCCTCGCCGATGTTGAGGAGCGCCACCCGCGGCTTGGCCAGACCGAGGACGTTGCGGCTGAACAGCTCGCCCATCACGCCGTACTGCAGCAGATGCTCAGGCGTGGCATGGATGTTTGCACCCACGTCGAGGATCGTCAGCGGACCGTTCGCCCCCTCGAAGGTGACCGCGATCCCCGGGCGATCGACGTTCTTCAGCGGTCCGAGCACGCGCCACGCGGCCGCCACGCACGCGCCGGTGCTCCCGGCGGAGATGAACGCGCCGGCCGCGCCGCTCTTGACGGCGTCCATGGCGACCATGATCGACGACTGCGGGCGGCGCAGCACCTTGACCGCCGACTCCCCCATCGCGACGTCGTCCGTCGCCGGACGAAACTCGCACTGGCGCAGGAGCGGGGCCTCGGCGAACCAGCGCTCGACCCGTTCCGGGTGACCGACCAGCAGGACGTCCGACGGGCGGACGAATCCCTTGTCGAACGCGCGCGCGACGCCGCAGAGGATCTCCTGCGGCGCGTGGTCGCCGCCCATGGCGTCCACCGCAATCTTCATGCGTTCCTCCGTCGCGGGGTGCGCGGGAACCGGGGCAGATGGAGGCTCAGCTCGCCTTCGGCTCGGCGCCGGCGTCAGCGACCACCTGCAGCTTGCCGTAGTAGCCGCAGCGGTCGCAGACCGTGTGCGGCCGCGTCATCGCGCCGCAGCGCCCGCAACGGGCATTCCCGGGCGCCGACAATGCATGGTGGGAGCGGCGCATCCCCTTGCGGGACTGCGACGTCTTCTTCTTCGGGACTGCCATCGAATCGACCTCTCCGTCGCCAACGCGAGCCGCACGGATCCCGGTCGCGCGACCTTTCAGCGACCGCGAGTCCCGCAATCCGGCACGTGCCCGCCGGCAACCCCACCGACGAGCGACTCGTCGACGCGGGAGTTGCCGCCACAGGCGGAAGCCGGGGAGGTTACGGCGGCCTCCCGGGGCAATCAATGGCAGAGGCCGCGCGGGCGGCGGTCGGAACACCCGGGACCGCCCCGGGCTGCAGCGACCGCGGTCGGTCACCCGGCCAACAGCGCCCGCGCCCGCTCGAGCGCCGCCGCAGCCGGCCGATCGCTTCGTCCCTGACCGCGGCCGAGCGTCGGATTGCCGCCCCCACCGCCGCCCAGTTCGGCGGCGACCTGCCGGCAGATCTCGCCGGCCTTGAGTCCGCGCGCCTGCGCAGCAGCGTCGACATGGACCAGCAACGGCGCCTTGTCCCCGTCCTTGCCGATCAGCACGACCACCGCCCCGCCCGTCAGGCGCGCCTTGAGCTGGTCGACCAGCGCCATGAGCGGCTCGCCGCCGAAGTCGACCGCGGCGAGGACGGCACGCACGCCGCCGATCTCGACCACCTTCTCCAGCAACTGCTCGAACTGGCCGCTCGATTGCGCCTTCGCCGCCTTCTCGACGTCCTTCCGCAGCTTCTTCACTTCGTCCTGCAGATGGGTGAGTCGGGCCGGCACTTCGTCCACCGTCGACTTCAGCTGCGCGGCGACTCCGCGCAGCAGGTCGTCGCGCTGCTGCATCCACTCGAGCGCAGGAAGTCCGGTCACGGCCTCGATGCGCCGGATCCCCGCCGCCACGCCCCCTTCCGCGACGATCCTGAACGCGCCGATGTCGCCCGAACGTCGCGCATGCGTGCCGCCGCACAGCTCGACCGAGTCGCGTCCCGCCGCCGGATCGCGGTCGCGCACCGCCACCACGCGCACGAGATCGCCGTACTTCTCGCCGAACAGCGCCATCGCGCCCGACTTGACTGCCGCCTCGTAGGCGCACTCGTCGGTGGCGACGTCGAGATTGGCCAGCACCTGCTGATTCACCAGCAGCTCGACTTCGCGCAACCGCGCCGGCGGGACCGCTCCCTGGAACGAGAAGTCGAAGCGCAGCCGCGCGGCATCGACCAGCGACCCCTTCTGCTCCACGGCCGTCCCCAGCACCCGCCGCAGCGCCCAGTGCAGCAGATGGGTCGCCGTGTGGTTGCGGCGCGTGGGCGCGCGATGCCCGGTGAGGTCGACCGCAAGCACTCCGGGCTGGCCGACGGCGACGCTGCCGGCGACCACCGTGCCGTGATGGAGGTGGAACCCGTCCTGGCGCGTCGTGTCCCGGATGCGCACACGGAACGAGTCGGAACGGAACTCGCCCCGATCGCCGACCTGCCCGCCGCCCTCGGCGTAGAACGGCGTATCGGAGAAGACGAGCGTCACCTCCTCGCCCTCGCTCGCGTTCGACAGCGCCGCCCCGTCGCGCAGCAGCAGGCGCGGGGCCGCCGTCCGCGCATCCTCGGCGTACCCGGTGAAGGTGGTCCCCGCGAGTTCGCGCTTCAGTTCCTTCAGCGGGCCTCCGGCGAACACGTCCCCCTTCATCGTCGATCCGGCGCGCGATCGCTGCCGCTGCTCCTCCATCGCCGTCTCGAAGCCCGCCTCGTCCAGCCCAAGGCCGTCGTCCTCGAGGATCCGCTGCGTCAGGTCGACCGGGAACCCGGCGGTGTCCCACAGGAAGAACGCGACGGCGCCCGGCAGCACCTTGCCGCCGGCCGACTTGAGGCGCGCCACCTCGGCGCTCAGTCGCTCGCGCCCCTTGGCATAGGTCTCGAGGAACTTGCGCTCTTCCTCGTGGATGACCTGCACGACCTTCTGCGCATGGCGCTCGATCTCGGGAAAGACCTGCGCCAGCCCCTTCACCTCGAGCAGCGCGGGAGCGATCTCGGCGAGGAACGGCCCCTTGATCGCGAGCGCGTCGAGTCCGTCCGCCAGCGCACGGCGCATGATCTTGCGCACGACGTAGCCCTGCCGTTCGTTGCTGGGCACGACGCCGTCGGCGATGGCGAACACCGTCGTGCGCACATGGTCGGCGATCCGCTTCATCGGTCGGTCGATCGCCGGCGATTCGCCGTACGCATGTCCGGCGATCCGCGCGAGCCGAGCGAGGATCGGCGCGAACAGGTCGGTCTCGTAGTTGTTCTTCCCGCCCTGCAGGACCCGCACGATGCGCTCGAGCCCCATCCCGGTGTCGATGTTGCGCTGCGGCAGCGGCTTGAGCTCGCCCCCGTCGCGCCGATCGAACTGGGTGAAGACGAGGTTCCAGACCTCGAGGTAGCGCCGGCAGTCGCAGGCCGGATCGCAGGCGGAGCCAGCCGTGCAGCCCGGTTGCGGCCCCCAATCGAAGTAGATCTCCGAGCACGGGCCGCACGGACCGTTCGGCCCCTTCGACGGCGCTTCCGACGGCCAGAAGTTGTCTTTCTCGCCGAACCGCCAGATGCGGCGATAGCCAAGCTTCTTCCACTGCGTCTCGGCTTCGTCGTCGTCGCGGTAGACGGTGATGGCGAGCTGTTCCCGCTTCAGTCCGTAGCCGTCGCGGAGCAACTGATCGGCCCATTCGATCGCTTCGGCCTTGAAATAGTCGCCGAAGCTGAAGTTGCCGAGCATCTCGAAGAAGGTGTGGTGGCTCGGAGTACGACCAACGTTGTCGAGGTCGGGCAGGCGCACGCACTTCTGGGTCGTCGTCGCCCGTCGGAACGGATGGGTGCCGCGACCGAGGAACATGTCCTTGAACTGGTTCATCCCGGCGCCCGTGAACAGCAGCGTCGGATCGTCGTCCGGCACCAGCGAGGCCGACGGCCACACGGTGTGCCCGCGCGCCCGGAAGAACTCGAGGAAGGTCGAACGGATCGAGGCGGAGTCCATCGCAGGCTCTTTCACGGGTCGCTGTTCAGGTCAGGGGACCGGGAGCCCCGCATTCAACCACAGCGCGACGGCTTCCCGTTCCGGCCGGCCGCGCGCGACGCCGGGTCGTCCATCGACGACACGGGCCCGCAGGTCGATCGACCTGCAGGCCCGTGCCATTCGATGGCGCGCCACGCAGGGAGCGGTGGAACCGCCCAGCGCCGCGTGGCGAGAGGGATCACTTCTTCGCGGGAGCGACCGGCGGTTGCCGCTTCGCGTCACCGTCGCGCATCGCGGCAGCGACCGCCGGGCGCGGACCCGCCCCGGCGCCGACAGACGACGTCCCACCGGCCGAAGTCACACCCGCGGCGGCGCCGTTCGCCGTGCCATGCGCCGACCCGTTGCCGCTGGCCGAGGCCGAACCGCCCGCACCCGGCTCGACCGGCGGCGCCAGCTTCTCGCGAACCAGCGCGTCCACCTTCGCCGCCACATCCTTGTTCGCCCGCAGGAACTCGACCGCCTTGTCGCGCCCCTGCCCGAGACGCAACGCGCCGAACGAGAACCAAGTCCCCGACTTCTCGAGGACGTTGTGGGTCGATGCCAGGTCGATCAGGTCGCCGAAGTACGAGATGCCCTCGTTGTAGAGGATGTCGAACTCGGTCTTCCGGAACGGCGGCGCGATCTTGTTCTTGACCACGGTCGCCTTCGTCCGGTTGCCGACCGTCTCCTCCCCCACCTTCAGGGCGCCGACGCGCCGGATGTCGATGCGGACCGAGGAATAGAACTTGAGCGCGCGGCCGCCGGTGGTGGTCTCCGGGTTGCCGAACATGACGCCGATCTTCTCGCGAATCTGGTTGATGAAGATCACGGCGCAGTGCGACTTCGCGATCACGCCCGTCAGCTTGCGCAACGCCTGCGACATCAGCCGCGCCTGCAGACCGACGTGCGAATCGCCCATCTCGCCTTCGATCTCGGCTTTCGGCACCAGCGCCGCGACCGAGTCGATCACCACCATGTCGACGCCGCCGCTGCGGATCAGCATCTCGCAGATCTCGAGCGCCTGCTCGCCGGTGTCCGGCTGCGAGACCAGCAACTGATCGAGGTCGACGCCGAGCTTGCGCGCATAGACCGGATCGAGCGCGTGTTCGGCATCGATGAAGGCGGCGATGCCACCCTGCTTCTGCACGTTGGCGATGCAGTGCAGCGTCAGCGTCGTCTTGCCCGAGCTTTCCGGCCCAAAGATCTCGGTGACGCGGTCCCGCGGGATACCGACGCCGCCGAGCGCCAGGTCGAGCGAGAGGCAGCCGGTCGAGATCCCGGAGACCGCCTGGATCCGCCCTTCGCCGAGGCGCATGATCGCGCCCTTGCCGAACTGCTTCTCGATCTGGCCCACCACGTCCTGCACCGCCTGCTTGCGCGTCTCGTTCGCGCCGCCAGCCCCGCTCGAACTCGAATTGCCGCTCATCCTGTCCCTCCTCCGTCTGGCTCTGCAGGTCGGCGCCTCTTCACCGCCCACGGAGCGTTTGCCGCCATCTACGAACGAAAGTAGAACAGACCGGAGCGGCGAGTTCAAGTCGCTGGATCCGCTTTTTCCGTGGGTGGCGTGTCACCCCGATTTTCCGGCGGCCCCAGCGGCCCGCGTCGATCGCCCGTCACCTGCCGCGGCCACGCTGGCGGACCGATCGCGTGTGCCACGACCGCATCACGACGTCCGCCACGGCGCACGGTGACGCCCCCGCGAGTTCCCCGCTGCCGCCTACAGCGAGAGGAACTGCCGGAACTCCTCCATCCGCCGCTCGAACGCGGCGAGATCGAGCGACTTCAGTCGGTCGAGCGAGAAGTCCTCGACGCAGAACGACGCCGTGATCGTCCCTGCCAGCATCGCCTGTTTCAGCGCCTTGCGATCGGCCACGCCACCGCGGGCGAGCCAGCCCATCAGGCCCCCCGCGAAGGAGTCGCCGGCGCCGGTCGGGTCGACCACCTCCGCCACCGGGTAGGCCGGCAGGGCGAAGCCCTGGCCATCGACCGAGAGGAACGCGCCGTGCTCGCCCTTCTTGATGATGGCGATCCGGCTCCCCAGCGCATGCAGCCGGTGCGCGGCACGGATCAGGTTGCGTTCTCCGGTCAGTTGGCGCGCCTCGCCGTCGTTCAGCACGATGCCGTCGGTGCGCCGCATCACCTCCTCGAGGCCGGCGCGATCCTGGTCGATCCAGAGGTCGCGCGTGTCGCACAACACCAGCCTCGGCTTCGTCACCTGTCCCAGCGCCGCCAGCTGATTCTGCGGCGCGTCGTTGGCGAGGAACACGAACGGATGCTCGCGCCACGCCGGCGGCACCAGCGGCTTCCACTTGCCGAGCACGTTGACCTTCACCCAGTTGGTCTGGGCGACGTTCAGGTCGTCGCCGTAGCGCCCGCTCCAGTGGAACGTGTCGACGTCGGCCATCTTCACCAGCCCGTCGAGCCCGATGCCGCGCCCGCGCAGCGCCGCCATGAACTCGTCGGGAAAGTCGCGTCCGACCGCCGCGATCAGGTCGGTCTGCACCAGGGTCGCCGCGGCCCACGCGAAGTAGGTCGCGGAACCGCCGAGCACCCGCTCGCGGTACCCCGAAGGCGTGCGCACGTCGTCGAACGCGACCGAACCGAGCACCAGCAGCGCCATCGCTCTCTCCCGCCGAAGAAGGGCGGGCAGCGTAGCGTCCGCGACGTCAGGCGCCCTGCGTCCGCATCTCCTCGTCGCTCACCCGCCGCTCGTGGCTGGCGAACAGCAGCGCGCCGCCGATGAGCGAGACCAGCATCTGGATCACGCGGTAGGAGACCGCCAGCGCCAGCGCGGCCGCGCGCGCGACACCGGCCGGCGCGAAGAAGTGGATGAACGCGTACTCGCCGACGCCGACGCCACCTGGAGTGAGCGGCAGCGACTGCGCGATCAGGGCCAGCGGCGCCAGCGCGAAGTAGTCGAGCAGCCCGATGCGGATGCCGACCGCGCCGCCGAGTCGGCTGATCGACCAGAGGATCATGCCGTGGACCGCGAACGAAACGACCACCGAGTAGGCCACCTGCCAGCCGGCGTTGCGGTAGAGCAGCGCCGCACGATCGAGCTTCTTCAGGACCTCGGCGAACGGCAGCGCCGACAACAGCCGGTCGAGCCGGATCGCGCGGCGCAGTCGTCGCGACATCACCACGCAGGCGCCGGCGACGATCGCGCCGAGGATCAGGTTGAGCTTCAGTTCGGTCTCGGGGAAGCGGCCGTGCTGGAACAGCAGCGCCGCCGACGCGACCACGGCGAGGCCGAGCAACCCGATCGCCCGATCGACGATCACCGAGAGCACGGCGGCCGGCTTCTGCTCCGGATGATCGCGCGCGACCATGATCGCCTTGACCAGGTCGCCGCCGGTCATGCCGGGGATGATGTTGCTGAAGAAGAGGCCGAGGAAGCCGAGCTTCTGCACGCGCCAGAAGCGCGCCTCGACCCCGGCCGCCTTCAGCAGCACCTGCCAGCGCTGGAACGACAGCATCGCGCCGAGCACGTAGAGCAGCAGCGCCTGGAACAGCGCTCCCGGCGCCGACGCGAGCCGCTGCAGCGTCGTGCGCAGCCCCGCCTCCGGCTGGTTGCCCAGTTCCCTGCGCACCGCCTCGGTCAGCTCGATGCGGCGCGGCACGCCGTCGGCGCCGGTGAGCACCAGCGCGCTCCACATCGTCTCGTCGTCGCCGACCGCGGGCACGAACTCGACGGCGAGCCCGGTCCGCTCGCCCGTCGTGACCACGAATCGCACGACGTCGCCGTCGGCCGCATGCTCGATGCGGCCGATCAGCGACTCGTCGCCGAACTCGGCCGTGCAGGTCAGGCGATCGTCCCACGGCACGATTGAGAGGACGAACCCGAGGAGCGCCAACGCGACGACGCCGCGCACCGCCGCCTTCCAGCGGGATGGACGTGCCGTGGACACCGAGTTGACCGTCGCTTCGCCCACCGCCCCGCTCACGTGACCGCGCGGACCTTGGCCGCTGCGCGATGAATATCGACGATCTCGGCGGCGTACCTTCCGAGCAGCTCCCGGGCGAATCTTTCCGCTCCGATCCCCGCTTCCGCGAGGCCATAGGTCGGCAGCGGCGTCCCGTCGGTGCGGACATTGATGCCGAAGTGGATCAGAGCCGACGTCGGCGACCGCGTCGCGACCGAGACGCTCGCCTTCCGGCCGGCCGCGAACAGGTCGTTGCCGCGAACGCGAACCTCGGGCGCACCGCCCTCCCGCAGCAGATCGCCGGCGAGCCGCGCCAGCAGGCGCTGCCGCAACACCGCCTCGACCAGCGCGACGCCGAAGTGCTCGACGATCACGTGCACCATCGCCGGGCTGGCGATGAAGGCGCCGGCGCGCGCGTCGACCTTGTCCACCAGGTCGGCCACGTCGACGCGACACGGACCGAGCCATGCCACCGCCGAGTCGCCGACCAGCGCGAATTCGTCGAAGGCGAAGTGGGACCGCAGCTCGCGGCCGGTGTAGGCGCGTTCGACCGGGCTCCAGTGTGTCTCGACGACGACCATCCGCCGCTCCGTCACGATCCGGCGCGCGCCGGCTGCCATTCGCCGAGCGCCAGCCACGCGGCTTTCAGCTCGGCGGACGGCGTCGCCGCGTCCCGCTCCAGCAGGTGGCCGATCGCCGCACGCGCCCAGTGCGCGACCGCGGCGTCCTCATCGTCGAGTTCCTGGGCGAGCGCGCCGCGCAGCGATGGATGGACGTTGGCGCCGCGGATCGGCGCCTGCGCCAGCGCCTGCAGCCACTCGATCCGGACCAGCGTCACGATGCCCGGGGCGAACGCGCGGTTCAGCTCGCCGGACCACGCGCGACCGAGGTCGACGGTGGCCGCCACCGGATCGAGGCGGATGCGGACCTGCCCGGCCACCGCGCGCACGCCATCGCCCGGATCACCGATTCCGCGCGGATGGTCGGCGGCGGGCGCGGTCGCCAGCCACGCCACCTGACGCGCCTGCGCGATCGCGGCGCGCTCGAGCGCTGCGGTCGCGACCGGCGCGCCGCCGTCCGCGGCGGCACGCTCGGACCGGTCGACGCGCTCCGCCCGCCGCGCGCCCTTCGCCGCGAGCAGGGCGAAGCGCTGCGCCAGAGCGATCCGCTCGACCGCGACCGCCTCCAGCGCCGCCGCCGCCCGCGCCAGTTCCGCCTCCCGGTCGGGAGCGAGCGGCGCCGCATCCACGGTCGGCGATTCGCAGAACGCGAGCAGCGGTTCGATCGCGGCAAGGAGCGCCGCCTCGTCGTGGCTCGCCAGCGGCCGCGGCGGCGTCGCCGGCAGCGCGTCGCACAGGCGCGCCAGCACCGCGAACGCCCGCTGCCGCACGATCCGCGAGCGATCGAGCGTGGCCAGGTCGGCGAGCGTGACCACCGCGACCACCCGTTCCACCGGATCGAGCGCGTCGTCGTCGAGCGTCTGCTCGAGTTCGTCCAGCCGATCCAGCGCGAATCCGACCGGGTCCTCGAGCGGCTCCCGCTCGGTGAGCGGCGCCGGCTCGTCCCACGGCCAGCACCACGCCCGACCGAAGCGGGCGCCAAGGCCTCGATCGACCACGTCAGGCGCGTAGGTCGCGCGCGGCGCATCCCGCGTCGCGTAGAGATCGCCCAGATCAGCGATCCGATCCTGCGGCGTCGCGCAGCTGCACGCGAGGGCAGCGCCAAGCGCGCCGGCAAGGACGGAAGGCGACAGAAGGACGGCGTTCCGCGGCGTCACGATCGTTCCCGGTGGTGGAGGCGGCGGGAGTCGAACCCGCGTCCCAGGGTGCCGAAGCGAAGACCTCTACGCTCGTAGTCGATCCATCTGCAGCGTCACCCGGCGGGGACCGATCGACAGGTCCTGATGCCGGATCAGCCCCGTGTTCTCACCGGCGTGCCTGGGACCTGGGCCCGCCGGCCAGCCTGCTGAGTGGCGACACAGGCACCCCCACAGGCGAGGAGTGCCGGTCGTGGCTACCTGTTTTTGTTAGGCGGCCAGTGCGAAGTTGTTGTTCGCAATTGAACGTTTTTCAGGGGTTTCACGAGGCGCCTGAAACCTCGGAGCGCCATCTCCGCCGCGGGGTTCACCCGGTCGAAACCGTGACGCCCCCCGGACGATCGAAGCGGCGGTGATCATAGCGACGGGACGGCCGTCACGGCTCGACCACGAACAGGGCGTTGCCGTCGCCGGTCGGAACGCGCCGGAGGCCGGTGGCATCAAGATAGGCCATCAGCTTCGCCCCGCTCTCGCGATTGAACTCGAACAACACCCGCCGGATCAGCACGTGGCGCACGCCGTAGCGCGCCAGCAAAGCGCGGTTCTCGGTCGCCTCCTGCGCGAGCTGCGCCGGCGACAGTTGCGCCGGATCGGCCGGCCGCATGCAACGCGCGACGAACGGCTCGTCCTCGAAGAAGGCGCGCGCGACCGGCGGCACGCGGGTGAGCGGTCCGCCGAGCAGCCGCCGGCCGTGGACGACCTGCCCGAACCCCATCCGCCGCAGCGTGATCTCGTGGCGCGCCGGCAGCTCGAGCACGGTCCCCGGGACCGGGTCGTCGCGCATCCGCGCGTGCGACTCCTCGATCGTGAAGGGCACGAACAGGAACGGACGCAGCGGCGCGACCGTGAAGTACGCCGCGGCCACCGTCGCGACCGGGAGCCACAGCGCTCGTCCCACCGCGGCGGCCCCGAGCGCGGCGGCCACCGCGCCAGCGAGCTGGAACAGCCGCAGGTGCGCCGCCGGATAGCGGCCCGCTGCCATCCCGGGCACACCGCGCGCCAGCCAGCCGTAGGGCATCTCGATCGTCTCGCCGAAGAACGTCCGCTGGGGTCCCAGCGCGAGCAGGAAGCCGAGCACGGCGAGAGCGAGCCAGGCGCCACCGCCCCGTTCCGTCAGGGCGAGGGCGGCGGTGGTCAGGGCGAGCGCCAGGATCGCGCCGCCGACGATCGCGGCGGCCGTCGCCGCCGCCCCCGCGACCGGCGGCCGAAAGCGATCGTGGATGTCCGCGGTCAGGCGCGCCGAACTGCGCAGGCGCGCCGGTCGCTCGCGCTCACCGGGAGGCATCAGGGTCGCCTCGTGCAACACCGGCGCGGTGTACCACGCCAGTCCGTCGAGATCGGGCGAGAGGATCCGCTGTTGCACGCTCGGGTCGTCCTCGAAGGTCAGGCGGCTGGCGACGTCGAACGCGCTGTTGTCTCGCGCCTGCGCCAGGAGCCGGACGAGGAACGGCGCGAAGAGAGCGGTGCCGGCAATGCCGCAGAGGAGCGTCCGCAGCAGCGCCGTTCGCAGCGGCGTCCCGCGCCGCCACTCGAAGACGGCGAGCGCGCCGCCCGCGAGCGCCATCTCGAGGACGGTCGACGCATCGCACGCCGCGGTGAAAGCGAACAGCGCTCCGGCCCACGCGCACCAGCGCCAGCCGCGGCCGCGGCACACCTGCAGCGTCGCGTGCAGGAACAACGGGATGAACGCGCCGGCGAGGTAGTGGATGCGCCCGAGCTGGATCAGGCGGAATGGCGTGAAGGCGAACAGGCAGCCCGCCGCCAGCGCGATCCATGCCGGCACACCGAGCGCCCGCAGGAACAACGACAGCGACCACGCGCCGAGCGCGAGCAGCAGGAAACCGAACAGCTTGACGGCGACGACCACGCCGGGGACGACGCCGAGCAGCGCCTGCAACGGCAGCGACAGCAGGCCGAGCGGCAGCGCCAGCGGCGAAGCGACCAGTTCGGCACCGTGCGGCACAAAGACGTCCGGACAGGTCAGCGGATCGACGTGGCGCACCAGCAGCGCCTCGCGGATCCACCAGAAGTCCCACCAGTAGACGTGGTCGTCCAGCGTCCGATCGGCCAGTCGATCGTGCGGCCCGAGGTGCAGCACGAGCGGCCAGCTCGCCACGGCGGCGGCCGCCAGCGCCAGCAGCACGAACCAGAGCTCGCGGCCGATCCGCCGCCGTGTTGACGTTTCGCCGGCGGCCCCTGCCACGTCGCCGGCGACCGCTCCGCCCGCGCTCATCGCCGCCCGCGCGCGGCCCGGTCGATCTCGCGCTTCGCCTCCCGCGCCTTGATCGACTGCCGCTTGTCGCCCTTCGCCTTGCCCTTGCCGAGCGCGATCACGATCTTCGCCCACTGTCCGTGGAACAGGAGCTCGAGCGGCACGACGGTCGTGCCCGCCGTCTTCAGCGACGCGCGCAGCTTCTCGATCTCGCGCGCGTGCAGCAGCAGCTTGCGCTTGCGCAGCGGCTCATGGTTGGCGTCGCTGCCGTGCGAGTAGATCGGGATCTGGCAGCCGACCAGCCACGCCGAGCAGCGACCGTCGTCGATGCGGATGTAGGAACCGGCGAGCGTCGCCTCCGCCTTGCGCAGCGACTTCACCTCGGTCCCGGTCAGCACCAGACCAGCCTCGATCCGGTCGAGGATCACGTAGTCGTGCGTCGCACGACGATTGCGCGCAACGACGCGGCGCGGCAGTTCAGGCTTGGTCGTCATCGACGGACGGTCGGTCCTTCGGAGGTCCGGCGCCCCGCTTGACTCCGGAATGAGGCGGCCTACAGTACCGCGCTCCATTTCGGGCCGAAGTGGCGGAACTGGCAGACGCGCTAGATTCAGGGTCTAGTTCCCGCAAGGGAGTGGAGGTTCAAGTCCTCTCTTCGGCACCATCGGCTCCTCGCGCGGGGAGCCGGACGCGGGAAGCGGCCAACAGAGCCCGCCGCATGCGCCAGATGCGCCTCATGCGCCACCGTCGGTCGCACCCACCCGCGCTCCTCGTCGCGCTGCTGCTGCCTCCCCTCGTCGTTCCCTGCGCCGCCTGCGATCGCGTCGCCGCACCGAACTGCACGATCGAGAGCCTGCCGATCGGGCTCTCCGACGCGAACTCCGCGCCGGCGCTGCTGGTGCCACCGGGGGATGCGCGTGGCGGGCGGCTGCGCGCGACCCTGCGGCTGCGCGTCGATCGCGCGCTCCCGCCTCGCTCCGGCGTGGTCATCGATCAGGGCGCCTTCGACGGCGAGCGCTGCTTCCGCGGCCCCGAACTGCGCTACGCCCTGCCCGAGCTCGGAGCCGATGCCCGGATCTCGGCGCGACGCCTGGGTGCGGCGACCCCGATCGCCGCGCGCGCGCTGCGGCGCGCCGACGGATGGCTGGCGCTCGACTTCCCGGATGGACTCGCCGCCGCCGACGCGATCGAGCTCGATCTCGACGTGGCGGCCAACCCGCTTCCGCTCGAACTCGAGCTGTTCGCGGAAGTGCACGAGCCGGGACTGCCGCCGCGGTCGCTGCCGGCGCGGGTGGCGGTCCGGATCGTCGCGACGCGGGTCGACTGGCTGCGCGTCCTGGCGCCGGCGCAGGCGGCGGCGGGAGAGCCGGTCACCCTGCACGTGCTGTTCATGGACGGGCTGTCGGGACCGCTCGCCACCGCGCGCGACAGCCTCGTCCCGACCGGCACGCTCGAGCTGTCGACGCCGGCCGGGCCGCTCATCGTGCCGCTCGAGGGCGAACCCGACCCGCGCCTGCCGCACGCGGTGACGGTGGCCCTGCCGCCGTTGCCGCCCGGCCTCCATCGCATCCCCGCGCGCTGGCGTGAACAGCCGCTCGTCGTCGGCCTGTCGAACCCGATTCGCGTCGGCGACGCGGCCACTCCCTGCTGGTTCGGCACGCTCCACGCCCACACCGCCGTCGGCGGTCACGCCAGCGGCGTCCCCACGGCCGCACTGCGCTACGCCCGCGACGTCACGCGACTCGATTTCGTCACGCTGAGCGAACACCGCGAGTCGCCGTGGTACGACGGCGAATGGCTGAAGAGCCTCGCGCAGGACTGGACCGAGGATGGACGCTTCGTCGTCCTGAACGGCTACGAGTGGACCGACGCCGACTGGGGCCATCGGCATGTCCTGTTCCGCGAGCCGATCGCGCCCGCGCCCGCGCCGGCCGGCCTCGACGCGCTGGCGGCGGCGCTCGGCGGCGACGCCGACGCCCTGCTGGTGGCCCACCACTCGATCTGGAACGGCTTCGCCGCGCAGCGCCGATTCGTCTGGGGCGCGCCCGACCAACTGCCGCGCCAGCGCCTCGCCGAGGTCTACTCGTGGCACGGCTCGTCGCTCGAACACGACTCGCCGTTCCCGCTGCATGACAACGCCGACCAGGTGCTGGCGCGCGAATGGCAGACGGACGTGCTGTCAGCGCTGCGCGCCGGTCATCGCCTCTTCTTCGTCGCCGATGGCGACAACCACCTCGGCAAGCCGGGAGCGCTGGTCGGCATCGAATGGCCGAAGGGCCGGCGCTACGCCTACCAGGGCGTGACCGGCGTCTTCGCCGCCGAGCTGGAACGGCCCGGGCTGTTCGCGGCGCTCGACCGCGGCGCCGTGTTCGGCACCACCGGCGCCCGGCTGGTCGTCGAGGCGACCCGCACCGACGCGCGCGCGCACCTGCGCATCGCCGCCACCGCGCCGCTCG
>Ga0194121_10001966_pt1 | contig 33490 bp, 32 predicted proteins | sample TA2MahCa50mmetaG_FD_148609 | JGI IMG/M metagenome (GOLD analysis project Ga0194121, IMG submission 148609) | Freshwater microbial communities from Lake Tanganyika, Tanzania - TA2015020 Mahale Deep Cast 50m | ecosystem: Environmental > Aquatic > Freshwater > Lake | place: Tanzania: Lake...
GGCTGGCAGCCGGCGGATCACGAAGAAAGGCGTCATGATCGAGATCAGAGTGGCGGACGCGGCGTGGCGGAGCGCGCTTCCTGATATGCGCGCGCTCAGCCGTCGGGCGGTCGAGGCGGCGCTGGCGGTTGTGCCACCATTGCCGGCCGGTCCGAAGGCCGAGCTCTCACTTCTGTTCGCGAATGATGAGGCGATGCGCGCGTTGAACAGAGACTTTAGAGGCAAGGACAAGTCGACCAACGTGTTGGCCTTCGCCAATCTGGATGTCGTCGATGGCGCGACGCCGGTGGCGCCGGGCGATCAGGTCATGCTGGGCGATGTCGTGCTCGCCCTCGAGACGGTGCGGAACGAAGCGGTCAAGGCGCGCAAGCCGCTTGGCCACCACGTGTCGCACCTGATCGTGCACGGCGTGTTGCATCTATTGGGCTTCGACCATCAGAAGGCGAGGGAGGCACTAGCAATGGAGGCGCTCGAACGGGCGGCTCTGGCTCGGCTCGGTATCGATGATCCCTATGAGGCGGCGCAGCCGCTCCGCACCACGCGGGGCCGGCGGCCGGTCATGGCATGAGCGACACCCACGGTCGCTCCGGCGACGACGACGAACGCGGCGAATCCCCTTTATCGCGCACGCTCGGCACGCTGTTTCGCGCGGTTGGCATCGGGCGCGACGAAGCCACCAATTGGCGCGACGCGCTCAAGGAACTCATCACCGAAGAAGACGATATCGCCGACAACATCAATCCGGAGGAGCGGCGCCTTCTCCTTCGCCTCATCCGCTTCTCGAGCCGCACGGTTGAGGACGCCATGGTGCCGCGGCCCGACATCGTCGCGGTCGAGGAGGGGGCGAGCCTCGATGATGTGCTGGCGCTGGTGCGCACGCACGGCCACACGCGCATGCCGGTGTTTCGCGAGTCGCTCGATGACATCGTCGGCATGGTCCATCTGCGCGACGTGATCGGCTTCTGGGGCGGCGACACGCCGTTCTCGCTCAAGGAGATCGCGCGCAAGATCCTGTTCGTGCCCTCGTCGATGCCGGCGATTCAATTGCTTTCCCAAATGCGCGCCTCGCGCACCCACATGGCGATCGTGGTCGACGAATATGGCGGCACCGATGGCATCGTGACGATCGGCGACCTCGTGGAGGAGATCGTCGGTCAGATCGAGGACGAGCACGATGTCGCCGAAGCACCCGAGATCGTGGCGCTGCCGGATGGCGGCTTCGAGGCTGATGCCCGCGCGGGCGTCGAGGCGCTTGAAGAGCGGCTCGGCCTCGATCTGCTGGACGAGGAAGAGGCGGAAGACATCGAGACGCTGGGCGGCCTCGTGGCTGATCTCGCCGGCCGTGTGCCGCGCCGGGGCGAGCGCATTCGCCACCCGCTCGGCATCGTCTTCGAAGTGCTCGATGCCGACCCGAGGCGGATCAAGCGCCTCCGCGTGCGCCGCGAGGGCGAGGCGAACCCGCCCAAGGCGTGACGCTCGTCTCCACGCTCGATCGTGCGAGCCATTGGCTCACGGCCTTCGCCCCCAAGGTTGCGGCGCTCAGAGGCTGGCGCCGAATCATCGTTGCGCTGTTGCTCGGCGTTTCGCTTGCGGCCACCATGCCGCCGGTTCATGCGCTGCCGCTTTTTCCGGTCGCGCTCACCGGGCTCCTGTGGCTGATCGGGGGCTCGCGCTCGCTGTTTTCTGCCTTTGCAACCGGCTGGTGGTTCGGCCTCGGCTTCTTCATCGCGGGGCTTTATTGGATCGGCTTCGCGCTGATGACCGATCCGGAGCGCTATGGCTGGCTGGTCGTGCCGGCGGTGGTCGGTGTCTCGGCCGGGCTCGCGCTCTTCTTCGCCATCTCAGCGCTCATCCTCCGCATCTTGAGGCTGGAAGGCATTTGGGGCGTGCTTGCCTTCGCCTCGGTCTGGGGCGCGCAGGAATGGATTCGCGGCCATATCCTTTCGGGTTTTCCGTGGAACCTTGCGGGCTCGGCCTTCAGCCTCTCGGTCGCGATGAACCAGCTGGTCGCGCTCATCGGCGCCTATGGCGCGAGCCTCGTGCTGGTCTTCGCCGGCGCGCTGCCCGCCTTGGCCTCGAGTTCAGGCCCATGGTCGCGCCGGCTCGCGCTGCCGAGCATGATCGTGCTGCTGTTCGTTGTCTGGCTCGGCGGCACGATCCGGCTCGCCGGCGCGCCCGACCCGGCGACCGACGATACGAACGTCATGCTGCGCCTCGTGCAGCCCAACATCTCTCAGCAAGAAAAGTGGCGCGGTGATGCGCGCGGCGAAATCGTCGCGCGCCATTTGGATCTGACCAAGGCACCGTCGGCGACCCCGATCTCGCTCGTCATCTGGCCCGAGGCCGCGATGCCGTTCGTGCTTGACGAGGATCCGGCGGTGCCGCGCTATCTGGCTGAGTCTGTGCCGGCGGGCGCGCTCCTGCTCACCGGCGCGCCACGACGCGAACTCGATGACGGCGACGTGCGACGCGCCTGGAACAGCGTGCACGCCATCAGCGCCGACGGCCGGATGATCGCACGCTATGACAAGCATCATCTCGTGCCGTTCGGCGAATATGTGCCGCTCCGCAAGCTGTTCGGCTTCGAGAAGATCACCGCCGGCTCGCTCGATTTCAGCGAGGGCCCCGGGCCAGCCACTATGTCCCTGCCCGGCATCCCGCCGCTCTCACCGCTCATTTGCTATGAGGGGATTTTTCCTGACGGCGTCATTGCGCGGGATGGCCCGCGACCGGAATGGCTCCTCAACATGACGAACGATGGCTGGTTCGGAATCAGCTCGGGGCCTTACCAGCATCTGGCCTCGGCCCGCTTGCGCGCCATCGAGCAAGGCGTGCCGATGGTGCGTGTCGCCAATACCGGAATTTCGGTGGTGGTCGATTCGTTCGGGCGTGAGCGCGCGCGCCTCGGGCTCGATCGGTCGGGCGTGATCGATCAGCCATTGCCGAACGCCCTCGCCTCACCGCCGCCCTATGCCGTGGTCGGCGACTGGCCGTTCTACGGGCTACTGATTGCCGCATTCGGCGCGGCGCTTCGCAAGTGCTGGCAGGTGATGCGCCGGGAGCGCAGCAAGAGAACCTAAATTCCATCGACTTATTTTATTGATCTTATTTCCTGTTCTTTTCACCCAATTGACATTGTGGATTGCGTGCGGTTGGCGGGACTGCTATCGAGAATCAACTTCTCGTGATCGAACAACCGAGTGCCGGACGGCTGAACGGCAGCCCATCGGCATGGACCTTGGAATGGCGCTTCAACCAAATCCAGTTGACATACATGTCGGCAGGCGGCTGCGGCTCCGCCGTACCTTGCTGGGCTACAGCCAGGAGAAGCTCGGCAGCCTGCTCGGCCTGACCTTTCAGCAGGTCCAGAAGTATGAGCGGGGCACCAACCGAATCGGCTCGAGCCGCCTCTACAAGATCTCAAGCGTGCTCGATGTGCCGGTGTCGTATTTCTTCGAGGGCTTCGAAGAGGCCGAGGGTGGGGTGGCCAAGGCTGCACTTCCATCCGGCCTCGCCGAGGAGCCGGCGCCGTTCGAGGCGAGCCCGATGGATCGGCGCGAGACGCTCGAGCTCGTACGTGCCTATTACAGGATCGAGGATCCACTGGTGCGCCGACGTGTATTCGAATTGATCAAATCGCTTGGCCCAGCCCGTGTGGCGGGCGAGCCACAGGGCGTGTCCGGCGCCGCCTCCGAAGAATCTCCGCCGACGCCTTCCGACGCTTGACCCGCCTTGGGCCGCGCGACCATAGTGCGGCCTTCCTCGACCACCGGCGCATATCCGCTGGGCCGCAGGCCCGCCGGTCGTCGGCCGTTTCCTATTCGCAGCATCGGGGGCCCGCGTGTCACTGAAGAATTACCTGTTCACCAGCGAATCCGTTTCCGAGGGCCACCCCGACAAAGTGTGCGATCGCATCTCTGACGCGGTCGTCGATGCTTATTTGACGGCCGATCCCTATGCGCGGGTCGCGTGCGAGACGCTGGTCACCACCAATCGCATCGTGCTGGCCGGCGAGACGCGGGGACCGGCCAGCATCACCAAGGATCGGCTGGAAGACGTGGCGCGCGAGTGCGTGCGCCAGATTGGCTATGAGCAGGAAGGCTTCCACTGGGCGCGGGCCCATGTCGATGTCTACGTTCATTCGCAGTCAGCCGACATCGCGGTCGGTGTTGATGCCGCCGGCAACAAGGACGAGGGCGCGGGCGATCAGGGCATCATGTTCGGCTATGCCTGCCGCGAGACCGAGGTCTACATGCCGGCGCCGCTGCATTTCTCGCATGCGATCCTGCGCTCGCTCGCCGAGGCGCGCCACTCCGGCGCCGAGCCCGGCCTGGGGCCAGACGCCAAGAGCCAGGTCACGCTCGAATACCGTGATGGTAAGCCGGTGCGCGCGACCTCGATCGTGGTCTCCACCCAGCACGCCGCTCATCTGTCGCAGGATGATGTGCGCGAGATCGTCCGGCCGCACGTGCTCAACGTGCTGCCCAAGGGTTGGATGTGCCCGGAGAAGGAATTCTACGTAAACCCGACCGGCCGATTCGTGATTGGCGGACCCGATGGCGATTCGGGGCTCACGGGACGGAAGATCATCGTCGACACCTATGGTGGCGCGGCGCCCCATGGCGGCGGCGCGTTCTCGGGCAAGGACCCGACCAAGGTGGACCGCTCGGCCGCCTACGCCGCGCGCTATCTTGCGAAGAACATTGTCGCCGGCGGCTGGGCCGATCGCTGCACCATCCAGCTCTCCTATGCGATCGGCGTGGCCAAGCCGCTCTCGGTCTATGTCGACACGCATGAAACCGGCAAGGTCGACGAGCAGAAGCTCTCGAAGGCGCTGATCAAGGCGATGGACCTGTCGCCGCGCGGCATTCGCGAGCACCTCAAGCTGAACCGGCCGATCTATGCGCGCACCTCGTCCTACGGGCATTTCGGTCGCGCGCCTGACCCCGATGGCGGTTTCTCGTGGGAGCGGCTCGACCTGATCGAGCGGCTGAAGAGCGAGCTTCACTGAGCGCACCTATCGGCGGCATCCTGGCGGCGTGAGCGAGGTTCAGCGCTTCGTCTACGGGCGGCGTCGCGGTCACAAGCTGAGGCAGGGGCGGCTTCAGCGGCTGGAAGAGCTGTTGCCGTGCCTGGAGCTGAGCCTGCCCGAAACGCCGGACGCCCCGGTTCAGCCGCTTGGCCTGTTTCCACCGGGAACGCGCGAGGTCTGGCTCGAGATCGGCTTCGGGGCCGGCGAGCATCTGATCGCCCAAGCCAAGGCGCATCCCGAGATCGGCTTCATCGGCTGCGAGCCCTTCATCAACGGCGTGGCGAGCCTCGTTCAGCACGCCGGCGAGGAAGACCTCGGCAACATTCGTGTCTATCGGGATGACGCCCGACTGTTGCTGCACCGCCTGGCGCCGGCCTCGATCGGGCGGATGTTCATCCTTTACCCCGATCCCTGGCCCAAGACCCGCCATCACAAGCGGCGCATCGTCGGTCCTTCGACCCTCGATCGTTTCGCGGCCGTGCTTGCGGATGGCGCCGAGCTTCGCCTCGCCACCGACCATGCCGACTATGCCCGATGGATGCTGCGATCCCTGACATCCCATCGGGCGTTTCGTTGGCTGGCCAAAGGCACGGCTGACTGGCGCGACCGCCCGGTTGACTGGCCCGCCACGCGCTATGAAGCGAAGGCCCTCCGCGCCGGTCGAAAACCTTTCTATTTCCGCTTCGAGCGCGTGGCCCGTCCGGCCTCGGGAGCCGGAAACGGGGCAGATTGGCCTTGAAAGCCCGGGTTGCGGCGCGTATTTTCGCGCTGTGGTTTTTGACTGACTTGGCGGTCGGGACGGGGTGGGCGGTGGCCCACTTTTTTGTTTGGCCCGCAACCGCTGATGACGCGCGGGATCGATGCGACCGACGCAGAGGATCGAGGAATTGATCAGCCCAAGCCTCGCCGCCATGGGATACGACGTTGTGCGGGCGAGACTTTCAGGACGCGACCGGCCGGTGCTGCAGGTCATGATCGAGCGCAATGACCGCCAGCCGATGACGGTGGAGTCTTGCGCCGAGGCGAGCCACGCGATTTCCGCCATCCTCGACGTGGAGGACCCGATTCGCGGCGCCTATGTGTTGGAGGTGAGCTCGCCCGGCATCGATCGGCCGCTGGTGCGGCTGGCGGATTATGAGCGGTTCGCCGGTCATGTGGCGCGCCTCGAACTGGCCGCGCCGATCAACGGGCGGAAGCGTTTTCGCGGGCGGCTTATGGGGATAGAGGGCGAGACGATCCGCCTGATCGACGATGATGGGCTTGGGGCGGCGATCGATCTGCCCTTCGCGGCGATCGAGAAGGCCAAGCTCGTATTGACCGATGAGCTGATTGCGGCGACGCGGGCGGAAAGCAAGGCATAGAGGCGAATGATGGAAACCGTGGGACTGGCCCGGTTCGAGCTTCTCCAGGTGGCTGACGCGGTGGCCCGCGAAAAGGGCATCGACCGCGACCTTGTGCTCGATGCCATGGAGCAGGCGATCACCCATGCGGGTAAGCGCAAATACGGCCAGGAGCACGACATACGCACCGAAATCGATCGCAAGACCGGTGAGATCCGGCTCATGCGCTTCCTCGAGGTGGCCGATCCGATCGCCAATGAGGCGACCCAGATCGACCTCAAGACCGCGCAGGAGCGCAACCCGGCTGCCGAGGTCGGTGACTTCCTTGCCGACCCGCTGCCGCCGATCGATTTCGGCCGCATCGCCGCGCAGACCGCGAAGCAGGTGATCGTGCAGAAGGTGCGCGAGGCTGAGCGGGCGCGCCAATATGAGGAATACAAGGATCGCGTGGGCGAGATCGCGAGCGGCTTGGTCAAGCGCAGCGAGTATGGCGGCCTGACGGTTGATCTCGGCCGCGCCGAGGCGGTCGTCCGCCGCGAAGACCTGCTGCCGCACGAGAAATATCGCAATGGCGACCGGGTGCGCGGCTACATCTATGACGTTCGCCGTGAGCCCCGCGGGCCGCAGATCTTCATGTCACGCACCCATCCGCAGTTCATGGCGAAGCTGTTCGCGCAGGAGGTGCCGGAAATCTATGACGGCATCATCGAGATCAAGGCGGTGGCGCGCGATCCCGGCAGCCGCGCCAAGATCGCGGTCATCTCGCGCGATTCCGGCATCGATCCGGTTGGCGCCTGCGTCGGCATGCGTGGCTCGCGCGTCCAGGCGGTGGTGAGCGAGCTTCAGGGCGAGCGCATCGACATCATTCAGTGGTCGGGCAATCCCGCCACCTTCATCGTGAACGCGCTGGCGCCGGCCGAGGTGAGCAAGGTGGTGCTGGACGAGGATTCGCGACGCGTCGAGGCCGTGGTGCCGGATGATCAGCTGAGCCTGGCGATCGGTCGGCGCGGCCAGAATGTCCGGCTCGCCTCGCAATTGACCGGCTGGAGCGTCGATATCCTGACCGAGGCGGAAGAGTCTGAGCGCCGGCAGGAGGAGTTCCGCAGCCGCTCGCGCATGTTCATCGAGGCGCTGGACGTCGACGAGGTCATTGCCCATCTGCTGGTGACCGAAGGTTTCTCGACCGTCGAGGACGTCGCCTTCGTGTCGATCTCGGACCTCGCCTCGGTCGAAAGCTTCGATGAGGAGATCGCGGGCGCGCTGCAGGAGCGCGCGAAGGAATATCTCGCGGAGCAGGAAGCGCGCTTGACCGCACGTTGGCGCGAGCTCGGTGTTGACGAGGCGGTCGCGGCGCTGCCGGATCTGAGCGCTGCCATGCTGGTTCGCCTGGGCGAGAAGAATATGAAGACGCTGGATGATGTGGCCGACCTCGCGGGCGATGAGCTGATCGAACTACTCGGCGACCTCGCGCCAAATGCCGAAGAGGCCAACGCCATCATCATGGCGGCGCGGGCGCATTGGTTCCCCGAGGGCACGGGCGGCGACGGTGTAACGGAGGCCACGAAATCCGCATGATGGCGGCGACTGCAATCGAGCCGAAACCGGGCTCGTGCCGGCGCGCACCCGCCGGCGAGGGCGAACGGCGTTGCCTCGTTACGCGCGAGGCGGCGCCGCGCGAGGGGCTCGTGCGCTTCGTGATTGGCCCGGAGGGCGGGGTCGTGCCGGACGTGGCGGAGCGTTTGCCTGGCCGCGGCCTCTGGGTCAGCGCCACTCGCGCGGCCATCGAGACGGCGGCGACTAAGGGTCTGTTCGCCAAGGCGGCCAAGGCACCGGCCCGCGCGCCGGCGGACTTAGCCGACCAGGTTGAGCGGTTGCTGCTGGAACGCGCGCTCGGGCTGCTCGGCTTCGCGCGGCGGGCGGGCGCCTTGGTGTACGGGTTCGAGCGGGTGACGGCGCGGCTTGAGGCGGTTGGTGTTGCCGTCTTGATCGAGGCAGCGGATGCGGCGCCCGAGAGCGCGGCCAAGATGAGCGCGCGCGCCGGTGCGTGCCGCATCGTGCGCCTGTTCTCGCGGGACGAGCTTGGTGGCGCCTTGGGTCGGCCCGAGCTGGTTCATCTGGCGCTTGCCGACGGCAAACTGGCAGAGGCGTTCCTCGCGGCGTCGGCAAGGCTCGCGGGGCTCAGAGGATTGGTCGAAGTCGGCGGGTCGGCCGCCGAGGCGACGAACGGCAAAGACGGAATCGGATGACGGACGATAGCAAGGCCGGCGAGGGCGAGCACAAGACGCTGACGCTGAAGCGGGCCTCGGGCCGGCTTGAGGCCAAGAAGACGATTGAGACCGGGCAGGTGCGCCAGAGCTTTTCGCACGGGCGCAGCCGCGCGGTCGCGGTCGAGGTCAAGAAGAAGCGCACCTTCGGGCGCGGCGAAGGCGAGGCCGCGCCGGTGCCTGCGCCGGCCCCTGCGTCAAGTGGCGGGCGTGGAGCGTCTTCGTCCTCAGGCAGCGGCGCTGCGTCGGCGCGGACGAGCGATCCGTCCGCCGCGCACAAGACGGGCGTCGTGCTGCGCACCTTGACCGACGAGGAAAAGGCGGCTCGCTCGCGCGCCGTTGGCGATGCCATGCGGGCGGAGCGGCTCGCACGCGAAAAGGCCGAAGAAGAGGCCGCCCGCCGCGCTGCGGAAGAGCGCAAGGCCGCGGCCGAGCGCGCCGAGGCTGAGCGCCGGGCACTTGAAGAATCGAAGCGCCGCGCGGAGGAAGACGCGTCGCGTCGGCGCGCCGAAGAGGAAGCCTCGCGCCGCCTCACGGCCAGCCAGGCGGAGTCGGCGACAACCATCGTAGCGTCGGCGGCACCGCAGCCTCATGTCACCACCGCGGCCCCGGCCGCTCGCACGGCCAAGGCGCCGACCGCGCCGACGCCGGCCTTGGTCCCCGATGAAGAGGAAGAGGCCGGGCGGGCCCGGCGCAAGGGCGAAACACGGCCCAAAGCGCCGGTCGTGCGGCGCGACCGCGATGCCGAGCGGCGGCGTGATACGCGCGCGGTCGTGGTGCAGGCGCTGCAGGCCGAAGAAGGCACCGAGCGTGCGCGCAGCGTCGCGGCGTTCAAGCGCCAGCGCGAGCGCGAGCGGCGCCACGCGACAGGCGAGTCAGACGAAAAACAGGCCATCGTGCGCGAGGTGGTGATTCCCGAGACCATCACCGTGCAGGAGCTCGCGAGCCGCATGGCGGTGCGCGTGGCCGACGTGGTCAAGGCGCTGTTCAACATGGGCTCGCCCGCGACCGTGACGCAGACCATCGATGCCGATACGGCCGAGCTCGTGGTCGGCGAATTCGGCCACAAGGTGAAGCGGGTGTCGGAATCGGACGTCGAAATCGGCCTCAAGGGCACGGCTGACGACGCCGAGGCGCTCGAAACGCGCCCGCCGGTCGTCACCATCATGGGCCATGTCGACCACGGCAAGACCTCGCTCCTGGACTCGCTGCGCGAGACCTCGGTCGCGGCCGGCGAAGCCGGCGGCATCACGCAGCACATTGGCGCCTATCAGGTGGTCGCGCCCTCGGGCAAGAAGATCACCTTCATCGATACGCCGGGTCACGAGGCCTTCACCCAGATGCGCGCGCGTGGCGCCAGGGTGACGGACATCGTCGTGCTGGTGGTCGCGGCCGATGACGGCGTCATGCCGCAGACGGTCGAGGCGATCAATCACGCCAAGGCGGCGAGCGTTCCCATCATCGTCGCGATCAACAAGATCGATAAGCCCGATGCGCGGCCCGAGCGTGTGCGCACCGAGCTTTTGAGTCACGGAATCGTCACCGAAGAGCATGGCGGCGAAGTGCTGGCGGTCGAGGTCTCGGCCACCAAGAAGATGAACCTCGACAAGCTCGAGGAAGCGATCCTGCTGCAAGCGGAAATCCTCGAGCTCAAGGCCAATCCCAATCGGGCGGCCGAAGGCGTTGCGCTCGAAGCCCGGATCGATCGGGGGCGTGGCGTGGTCGCAACCCTCCTGGTCCAGCGCGGCACGTTGCACATCGGCGATATCGTGGTGGCAGGCGCCGAGTGGGGCCGGGTGCGCGCATTGATCGATGACAAGGGCAAGAACCTCGCCAAGGTCGGCCCGGCCATGCCGGCCGAGGTGCTGGGCCTTCAGGACGTGCCGGTCGCGGGCGATGAGTTCGTTGTCGTCGAGAACGAGCGGCGCGCGCGCGAGGTCACCGAGTTTCGCGCCCAGCGTGCGCGGGCCCAGCGGGCGGCGCTCGCCGGTCGCGCGACGGTCGAGCAGATGCTTTCGACCATGGGCACCGAGGCTTCGCGGCGTGATCTGCCGGTCGTGGTCAAGGCCGACGTGCATGGCTCGGTCGAAGCCATCGCGGCCGCGCTTGACAAGCTGTCAACCGCCGAGGTCGGGGTGCGCGTGCTGCATTCGGGGGTCGGCGGCATCACCGAATCGGACGTGACCTTGGCGCAGGCTTCGAAGGCGCTGATCGTCGGCTTCAACGTGCGCGCGAGCCAGCAGGCACGCGAGTTGGCGCGGCGCGACGGCGTCGATATCCGCTATTACGCCGTGATCTACGACATCGTCGATGATGCGCGGGCCGCGCTCGAAGGTCTGTTGAAGCCCACGGTGCGCGAGCGCTTCCTCGGCAATGCGCAGGTGCTGCAGGTGTTCGAGATCTCGAAGATCGGCAAGGTCGCCGGCTGCCGCGTCACCGAGGGCACGGTCAAGCGCGGCGCGCGGGTGCGCCTCATTCGCGACAACGTCGTGATCCACGACGGCACGTTGAAGACGTTGAAGCGCTTCAAGGAAGAGGTACGCGAGGTCAAGGAAGGCTTCGAGTGCGGCATGGCCTTCGAGAATTATCACGACCTGCGCGAAGGCGATGTGCTCGAGTTTTACGAGATGGAAGAGGTCGCCCGCACGCTCGCGAGCTGATCGGGCGACGGAGATTCGCGGGGCATGGCCTCGCGCCCAAGAGCATGACACGAAAATCGCATGCAACCGGCTCGGGCACAGGCCCGAGCCAGCGCCAACTCAAGGTCGGCGAGCTGATCCGCGTCGCGCTGGTTGAGGCGCTGGCGCGCGGCCATCTGCGCGATCCTGTGCTCCAGGGTGTCACCATCACGGTGAGCGAGGTGCGCATGTCGCCGGACCTGCGCCACGCCTGCGCCTATGTCATGCCACTCGGGGGTGGCGCTTCTGAGGACATCATCAAGGCGCTGAACCGGGCCTCCGGCTATCTGCGCCACGAGGTCGATCGGCGGATCGAGCTGCGCTTCTCGCCCCAGCTCCATTTCGAGCGTGACGAGACCTTCGACGAGGCAGCGCGCATCGATGCGCTGCTGCGCCGGATCAAGCCGGCGTCGGATGGCTGACGCCAAAACCGGCCTTGACGGCTGGCTGGTAATCGACAAACCGGTTGGCCCCAGCTCGGCCCGCATCGTCGCCACCGTCAAGCGCCTGAGCGGTGCCAGCCGAGTCGGCCATGGCGGCACGCTCGATCCGCTGGCCTCCGGCATTTTGCCGATCGCGCTCGGCGAGGCGACTAAGACGGTCCGTTTCGTCATGACCGGGCAAAAGCGGTATCTATTTACCGTCGCTTTCGGCGAGGCCCGCAGCACCGATGATTCCGAGGGCGAGGTAATCGAGACCAGCGAGCGCCGCCCGACCGAGGCCGAAATCAGCGCCGTGCTCGATCGGTTTCGGGGCGAGATCGAGCAGCGGCCGCCCGATTACTCGGCCATCAAGGTTGGGGGCCAGCGGGCCTACAAGGCCGCTCGCGCAGACCAGCCGCTGGCGCTCGCGCCCCGGTGGGTCCGGGTGGACAGGCTGGACCTCATCGCCATCGGCGGGCCGGACCGCGCCGACTTCGACGTCGTTTGCGGCAAGGGTGTCTATGTTCGGGCCCTCGCGCGCGACCTCGCGCTGGCGCTCGGCACCGTCGGCCATGTCGCCGCGCTCAGGCGCACGGCGGTCGGGCGGTTCGACGAATCGGCCGCGATTTCGCTGGAAACGCTGGAACGGCTCGGGCATAGTGCCGCGCTCGTTCGCCACCTGTTTCCGGTTGAGGCCGTGCTGGACGACATCCCGGCTCTGGCGCTCACGGCGGACGAAGCGAACCGCTTGCGGCAAGGGCAGGCCATCCGGCTCGCGGCTAACACCGCGGGCGAAGGGCTGTTCCAGACCCGTTCCGATGACCGGCTGATTGCGTTGGCCGAGGCTTCTGGTGGGATCCTAAGGGCGGTGCGCGTGTTCAACCTCTAATCGGGAGTCCATGATGTCGATAGCGGCGGAGCGCAAGTCCGGCCTGATCTCGGACTATGCGCGGACAAAGGGCGACACAGGCTCGCCCGAGGTTCAGGTGGCGCTTCTGACCGAGCGCATCAACAATCTGACCGAGCACTTCAAGATGCATCAGAAGGACCTGCACTCCAGGCGGGGTCTCCTCATGATGGTGAGCCGGCGACGGAGCCTGCTCGACTATCTGCGCCGCACCGATGCGGCCCGTTATGGCGAGCTGATCCAGCGTCTTGGTCTGCGCAAATAGCGGCCGCGCATTGGCCGCAGTCTGGCGCGAGTCACGCGGGCCGGCTGGTAATGGGCCGGGCCGCGACAGGCCTGTCCGCATGATCAGGGCCGGCGCACGTGGTGTCGGCTCGTTGGCTCTGGCGAATGCAGTTCTTCGTTCGCACTGGGTGCCGCTCAGGTGAGCCGCGCCCAAAGGCCGTTGGCATAGGGCCACGGCCTATCGGTGGAGGTATGAATCCGATGTTCCAAGTGACACGAAAAGAAATCCAATGGGGCGGCCGTCGCCTCGTGCTCGAGACCGGGCGCATCGCGCGCCAGGCCGATGCGGCCGTGTTGGCGACCTATGGCGAGACAACGGTGCTGTGCACTGCCGTCGCCCAGCGCTCGGTCAAGCCGGGCACCGACTTTCTGCCCCTGACGGTGAACTATCAGGAGAAGGCGTTTGCCGCCGGCAAGATTCCGGGCGGCTTCTTCAAGCGCGAGGGCCGTCCCAATGAGAAGGAGACGTTGACCTCGCGGCTGATCGATCGCCCGATCCGCCCGCTCTTCGTTTCGGGCTTCCACAATGAGACGCAGGTCATCTGCACCGTGCTGTCGCACGACCTCGAGAACGATCCCGACATCGTCTCGCTGGTCGGCGCCTCGGCCGCGCTCACGATTTCGGGCCTGCCGTTCCTTGGGCCAGTCTCGGGCTGCCGCGTCGGCTATATCGACGGCCAATATGTGCTCAATCCGACGCTGAAGCAGGCGCCCGAGTCGAAGCTCGATCTCGTGGTCGCCGGCACGACCGACGGCGTGCTGATGGTCGAGTCGGAAGCCAAGGAGCTGAGCGAGGAAATCATGCTCGGCGCGGTCGGGTTCGGCCATCGCGAATCGCAGGCGGTGATCAATCTGATCATCTCGCTGGCGGAGGCCTGCGCGCGCGAGCCTTGGCCCATGCCCGAGGTCGATGAGGCGCATCGGGCGCTCGAGGCCCGCGTGCGCGCGGCCGCAGAGACGGGTTTACGCGATGCCTATGCAACCACCGGCAAACAGGACCGGGTCAACAAGCTCGATGCGGTGAAGAGCAGCGTGATGTCGACCATCGGTGCCGAAGAAGGCGTCGACAAGGTGGACGTCGCGCACATGCTGAAGGATCTCGAGAAGGACATTGTGCGCGGCCAGATCCTTTCCGATGGTCGGCGCATCGATGGCCGCACCACGAGAGACATTCGCCCGATCGATTGTCAGACCGGCATTCTGCCGCGCGCCCACGGCTCGGCGCTGTTCACGCGCGGTGAGACCCAGGCTTTGGTCGTGGCCACCCTTGGTACCGGCCAGGACGAGCAGATCATGGACATGCTCGAGGGCGAGTACCGCGAGAATTTCATGCTGCACTACAACTTTCCGCCCTATGCGACCGGCGAGGCCAGTTTCCTGAAGTCGCCGGGCCGGCGCGAGATCGGTCACGGCAAGCTCGCCTGGCGCGCGGTGCATCCATTGCTGCCGGATCATGAGAAATTCCCCTACACGATCCGGGTGGTCTCAGAGATTACCGAATCGAATGGCTCGTCATCGATGGCCTCGGTGTGTGGCGCCTCGATGGCGATGATGGATGCGGGTGTGCCGCTCGAGCGCCCGGTCGCCGGCATCGCGATGGGCCTGATCAAGGAGGACAGCGGCTTCGCCGTGCTCTCCGACATTCTCGGCGATGAGGATCATCTCGGCGACATGGACTTCAAGGTGGCCGGCACCGAACAGGGCATCACCTCGCTTCAGATGGACATCAAGATCACCTCGATCACCGAGGAGATTATGAAGGTCGCGCTCGGCCAGGCGCGCGATGGCCGGCTCCATATCCTCAATGCGATGGCGAGTGCGATCGGCAAGGCGCGCGATTCGGTGAGCGAGAATGCGCCGCGCATCACCACGATCCATATTCCGAAGGACCGCATTCGCGAGGTCATCGGCACCGGCGGCAAGGTCATCCGCGAGATCTGCGAGACCACCGGCACCAAGATCGACATCGAGGACGATGGCACGATCAAAGTGGCCGCGGTCGAGGCATCCGCCGCCGCCGCCGCCGTGCAGCGCATTCGCGACATCATCGCTGAGCCCGAGCTTGGCGTGATCTACGACGGCAAGGTGGTGAAGGTGGTCGATTTCGGCGCCTTCGTGAACTTCATTGGCAATCGCGATGGCCTCGTTCACATCTCGGAGCTCTCGCAGACCCGCGTCAAGGCGGTGGGCGACGTGGTCAAGGAGGGCGACGCGGTCAAGGTCAAGGTGCTGGCGATCGATGATCGCGGCAAGGTCAAGCTGAGCATGAAGGTGGTCGACCAGAAAACCGGGGCGGATCTGAGCACCGACCAAGGCGCGGCGCCGCAGCAGGCCGCCAACTAGGGCTGAGCGCGCGGGCCGAGGGGTTCCCGTAGCCCCTGGCCCGCGCTATCCTGCCGTCGCTTGTGTTTTTGGGGGCGGGTCACCAATTAGCCTTTGACGGGGCTTGGGCCCGGCGATTGTTGCCGAGGGCGATGTGAAGGCGATCAATTCCCTGGTCATTTCCGGCCGGGAGGTGCTGCCGCTGGTAGAGGGCGGCAAGGGCATCGCCGTGAGCAACGGGCTCTCGTCTGGTGCCTGGGCCGCGGCCGGCGGCGTCGGCACCTTCTCCGGCGTCAATGCGGATTCCTATGCGGCCGATGGCCAGCGCATTCCCCAGATCTATCACGGGCGCACGCGCAAGGAGCGCCACGAGGAGCTCGTCGCCTACGCGATCGAGGGCGGCGTCACCCAGGCCCGTATCGCGCACGAGGTATCGGGCGGCCGCGGCCGGCTGCATATGAATGTGCTGTGGGAGATGGCGGCGTGCGAGCGCGTGCTGATCGGCATTCTCGAGCGCACCAAGGGCCTGATCAACGGGGTCACCTGCGGCGCCGGCATGCCCTATCGGCTTGGCGAGATCGCGGCCAAGCATGGTGTCTACTATTACCCCATCGTGTCCTCGGCGCGCGCCTTCCGGGCGCTGTGGAAGCGCGCCTATTTCCGCGTCTCCGATTTCCTCGGTGGTGTGGTCTATGAAGACCCGTGGCGCGCCGGCGGCCATAACGGCCTCTCCAACAGCGAAGATCCCGAGCAGCCTGAGACGCCCTACCCGCGCGTGCTCGAGCTGCGCAACCAGATGCGCGAATACGGCCTCGGCCATGTGCCGATCTTCATGGCCGGCGGCGTGTGGTATCTCAAGGATTGGGACGAGTGGATCGACAGTCCCGAGCTCGGGCCGATCGCGTTTCAGTTCGGCACGCGCCCACTGGTCACCAAGGAAAGCCCGATTTCCGAGGCTTGGAAGCGCATACTGCTCACGCTGAAGGAGGGCGACGTCAGGCTCAACCGCTTCAGCCCGACCGGCTTTTATTCCTCGGCGGTGCGCAATCGCTTCATCAACGAGCTCGAACAGCGCGAACACCGCCAGGTCGCCTTCACCGAGGAACCGATTGGCGATCATTCGGTGCCGTTCAGCGCGGGACTGCGCGGTCGCGTCTATTACTTGAGCGCGGGTGATGCCAAGCGCGCGGAGGAGTGGGTTGCGCAGGGCTTCGATACGCCGATGAAGACGCCGGATACCACGCTGGTGTTCGTGTCGGCGGAAAAGGCGCGCGAGATTCGCGACGATCAGGCCGCCTGCATGGGCTGCCTCAGCGCCTGCCGCTTCAGCAATTGGGCGACCAACCCGCGCGGTGCAACCGGCAAGAAGGCCGATCCGCGCTCCTACTGCATCCAGAAGACGCTGCAGCAGATCATCCATACCGACGACGTCGACGATCAGCTCATGTTTTCGGGCCACGGCGCCTATCGCTTCGCGTCCGACCCGTTCTACAGCAACGGCTTCATCCCGAGCGTGCGTCAACTGATCGATCGCCTGCTGACGGGGGATTGAGGCCGCATCGCTGACGCAGCCTTAACCAATGTTGGCGCCACTCATTTGAACGCCATCGTCGCCCCTTGAGAGTGACACCGGTTTGCGCTAGATCACCCAGGGTCTGGACCTGGGGGGCGGCCCGCCTAATTTTATGACCATGTCGACTACACCACCGATTGATGAGGTGGCACGGGACGCTGCGGCCCGCTTGCGGGCGGCGGGGCTCCGGCCAACGCGGCAACGTGTCGCGCTGGTGCGGGCGCTGTTCGGTCAAGGCGACCGCCATGTCACCGCCGAGCAGCTGTATGCAGAGACCCAGGCCCTCGATGTAGGGGTGTCGCTCGCCACCGTCTACAACACGTTGCATCAGTTCACCCGTGCCGGCTTGTTACGCGAGCTCGCCATCGGCTCCGGCCGCTCCTATTTCGACACCAACACGGGCCACCACCATCACTTCTTCTACGAGGGCACCGGTCAGCTGGTCGACGTGCCGGGTGAGCTGGTTCAGGTGGCGTCCGTGCCGCTGCCACCCAAGGGCACGGAAGTGTCGGGCGTCGACGTCATCATCCGCATCAAGGATGGCGGCTGCTAGGCAGCACGCGGCGCGACCTTAGGCCGTCGAATTTTCTTCTTTAGAATCATTCTAATCTATTGACTCTGGCTTCCCGCGTTTGCATATAGGGGCCATCGGCGCGTCTGCCGTTTCGGCGGCGGGTGCCGTGGTCCATTCACCACGAACGGGGAGATGCACAATGCCCTCACTCAAGGGAACCAAGACCGAGAAGAATCTCAAGGACGCGTTTGCCGGCGAATCGCAGGCGAACCGCCGCTACCTCTATTTCGCCCGCAAGGCCGACGTCGAAGGCTTCAACGACGTCGCCGCCATCTTCCGCTCGACCGCCGAGGGCGAGACCGGCCACGCCCACGGCCATCTCGACTTCCTGCAGGAGACCGGCGACCCCGCGACCGGCAAGCCGATCGGCAACACACGCCAGAATCTCCAGGCCTCAATCGCCGGCGAGACGCACGAGTACACCGACATGTACCCGGGCATGGCGCGTGCCGCGCGTCAGGAAGGCTTCGACGAGATTGCCGACTGGTTCGAGACCCTCGCCAAGGCCGAGAAGTCTCATGCCGGCCGGTTCCAGAAGTCGCTCGACACGCTCGAATCCTAAGGCACCTGGTGCGGCGGGGCGAACGTTGGTTCGCCCCCCGCTCGATCTTCAACGCATTGCCTGCAACGGTGGCACGACCGCCCAGCCGTAAGGATTCCGCATGGCCAACAAGACAAGCGACCGTCACGTCATTGATTGGCGGAGCCCCGACTACCACGACGGGGCGAAGCTCGATGCCGAGATGCGTCGGGTCTTCGAGGTCTGCCATGGCTGCCGGGCCTGCAACCGCCTGTGTGATTCGTTTCCGCGCCTGTTCGACCTGATCGATACGAGCCCGAGCGAATCGCTCGAGGACGTGAAGTCCGACGATTTCAAGAAGGTCGCGGATGCCTGCACGCTGTGCGACATGTGCTACATGTCGACCTGCCCCTATACGCCGCCCCATGAATGGGCGATCGACTTTCCGCATCTGATGCTTCGTTACCGCGCGGTCGAGCACAAGGCCGGCAATGGCCCCACGCGCGCGAGCCCGCGCCTCACCGAGACCGACAAGAACGGCAGGATCGCGCAAACGCTCGCCCCGGTGATGAACTGGGCGTCGGATCGCAATAACGGCCTTACACGTCCCGTGTTGAAAGCGATCGGCGGCGTGCATCGCGATGCGCCGCTGCCGCGCTATCGCCCGCCAACGCTCGAAAAACGCGCGCGCAAACTTAAGCTGGAGATCGATCCTTCGGCACCAGCGCGCAAGCGCAAGGTCGCGCTCTTCGCCACCTGCTTCTCGAACTACAACCAGCCGGAGATCGGTGAGGCGGCGCTCGCGGTGCTTGCCAAAAACGGCATTGAGACCGAGGTGGTCTACCCGCAGTGCTGCGGCATGCCGCATCTCGAGCAGGGCGATCTGGCACGTGTGGCCGAAAGCGCGCGCGCGGTGTCGAGTGCCTTCGCTCCCTATATCGAAAAGGGTTACGACGTGGTGACGCTCGTGCCCTCGTGTGCGCTGATGCTGAAAAGCGAGTGGCCGCTGTTGCTGCCCGATGACCCCAAGGTCAAGGCGCTGGCTGCGCGCACCTTCGACATTCCGGAATACATCATCGACATTGCGCGCAAGGAGAAGCTGGCGGACGGCCTGAAGCCGATCGAGGGTGGCGTCACCTTGCATCTCGCCTGTCACGCCCGCGCGCAGAACATCGGGCGCAAATCCGCCGACATGCTGGCGCTCATCCCCGGCCTCAAGCTCGATGTCATCGAGCGCTGCTCCGGTCATGGCGGCTCGCTCGGTGTGACCGTGGAGTTCCATGAGACCGCCTTGAAGGTGGGGCGTCCGCTCGCGCGCACGGCCCTCGAAAAGGCCAATCGCTACGTCGCGTCCGAGTGCCCGCTCGCCGCGCTTCACATCGTGAACGGCATGGAAAAGCTCGCGTCCGAATCGAGCGCGTCCAAAGGTCTGCCGGCCGACAAGCGCGCGTTTCACCCGATCGAGCTGTTCGCCAAGGCCTATGGCCTCGGAGCCTCCACGTCGTGAGCCGAGCGCAAAAGCGCCGCCTCGAACGCTCTGACATCATGGCGATGGCGGAGTACGGCAAGGTGCGCAAGGAGCGGCGCGCGGCGATCGCACTGCGCAAGCGCCAGCGCCGGCTCGAGGTTGGCCCGTTCGCGATCTTCCTGTTCGAGTGCTACGACACGATGTGGATGCAGGTCCACGAGATGCTCTTTATCGAGCGTGGTGGTGACGAGCAGGTTCCGGGCGAGCTCGACGCCTACAATCCATTGATCCCGCAAGGGCGCGAATTGATCGCGACCCTGATGTTCGAGATCGAGGATCCGGTGTCGCGGGCCAATGCGCTGGTGCGGCTCGGCCATGCCGAGGACACGATCACGCTCGATGTCGGTGGTGTTTTGGTCAAAGGCGAACCCGCCGATCACGACACCGAGCGCACCACCGAGGACGGCAAGACGTCATCGGTGCACTTCATCGTGTTCCGGCTGAGCGAGGAGGCGATCCACCGCTTCAAGGCGCCGAACACCCGCGTCGTGCTCGGCTTCACGCATCCGAATTACGGTCACATGGCGGTGATGCCTGAGGCCGTGCGCGCGGAGCTGGCGGGCGACCTCGACGAGGTCTAAAGATCAAGGCACCACTTCGCCCGGATAGATGCCCCAAAGTTCGGCGCGCTTGAGCCAGCCGACATAGGCCTCGCTCTTCACCTCGCACCAATCGCCCTGGCAGAGCGCGAGATCGACCTGAACACCAGGCTCGGCCAACGCGACGCCCTCGGCCGCATCGTCGGGCTCGGCCCGGAGCGTGCGCATGCCGCCATGCACGAGCGCGGTGCGGCGTCCGGAGAGCAGCGATTGGTGGACCCACCCGGTCGTGCCGTCCACGTCGCGGATCTGACGCCACAAATCGAACTCGGCGATCACCTCGACCGGATAGCCGACGCGGCGATAGACCCATTCGATGGGGAAGCGCTGGCCCGGCCCGACGCGCAGATTGACTTCGCTTGCCTTGAACGAGACGAAGCGAGGCACGGGCGGGGCACCGCCGGGCTCCGCCGCGGCCAAGGCGAGCGGTGCCGACGGGCCTGCGGCGAGCAAAGCGACAAGGAAACAACAGACAAAGAACAAAGGGCGCATCAAGTCGCGGTCATGGCGTTGCAACCGGCGCATTGATGCCGTATCGGCCCGCCCGGGGTCAAGCGGCACGCGATCTTGCATGCCCCCTTGGCCGTTCGGCCGCTCTGGGTCAGAGTCCGGCCGAACGAACGATTCCGAAGAGGGTCCCATGTCAGCGTCGAGACACGCCAAGCCGCGGGTCATCGTGACGCGCCGCCTGCCGGGCGAGATCGAGGCGCGGATGATGGAGCTGTTTGATACGCGCCTGAACGAGAACGACCATCCGTTCTCGAAGGCCGAGTTGATCGCGGCCGTTCAGGAGGCCGACATTCTGGTGCCGACCGTGACGGATCGCCTGGGGTCCGATGTGATCGCCCAGGCGGGCGAGCGGCTCAAGCTGATCGCGAGCTTCGGCACGGGTATCGATCATGTCGATCTCGATGCGACGCGCGCCCGCAACATCATCGTCACCAACACGCCGGGCGTGCTGACCGAAGACACCGCCGACATGACGATGGCGCTCATCCTCGCGGTGCCGCGTCGCCTTGCCGAAGGCGAGCGGCTCGCCCGCTCCGGCCAGTGGAAGGGCTGGTCACCGACCTTCATGCTCGGCCACCGCATCTATGGCAAGCGGCTCGGCATCATCGGCATGGGGCGCATCGGCCAAGCGGTGGCGCGGCGCGCGCGCGGCTTCGGCCTCGCGGTGCACTACCACAATCGCGAGCGCGTACACCCGGATATCGAGGGCGAGCTCGAGGCGACCTATTGGCCGAGCCTCGATCAGATGTTGGCGCGCATGGATTTGATCACCATCCACTGCCCGAGCACGCCTGCGACCTATCATCTGCTTTCGGCGCGGCGCTTGAAGCTCATTCCGAAGCATGCCTACATCTTCAACGTGGCGCGCGGCGGCGTGATCGATGAAGCCGAGCTTGTACGTATGCTGGTGGCGGGCGATCTGGCCGGCGCTGGCCTCGATGTCTATGAGCACGAGCCGGCGATCAATCAGAAACTCCTGAAGCTCGACAATGTCGTGCTGCTGCCGCACATGGGCTCGGCCACGCTTGAGGGCCGGCTCGACATGGGCGAGAAGGTGTTGATCAATATTCAGACCTTCGTCGATGGCCATGCCCCGCCGGACCGGGTGATTCAGGATTGATCACATGCGCCCGGAGCGCGCTCCCGGTTAAGGTTCGCGAAAGGGATCGGGCGCTTGAATGCGCCCAACCACCCTGATTCGCACGAGAGGCCCCATGTCGCCGTCTGCGCGCGCCAAGCCGACTCCTGCCCAGCGTTTTGCCGACGACCTCGATCGCGTCATCCGCCTGCGTGCTGCGGGGCAGGGGCGCGAGGCGCTCGCGATCTGCGAGCGACTGGCGGCGAGCGCGCCCGATCATGCCGATGTGCATCATCTCCTTGGCATTCTGATCTTCGAGGCCGGCGATCATCGCGGTGCGTTGCGGGCGATCGACCGTGCCCTCACCCTCGCGCCCGATCGCGCGGATTTTTTCAACAGCAAGGGCATCATCAGCCGCGCGCTCGGCGACCGGCCGCGCGCGATCGAGGCCTTTGCCAGGGCGCTCAAACTCGCCCCCGGCCTCGCCGAGGGCCACAACAACCTGGGCGCGCTGCTACTTGATTCCGCGGCGCGAACCGCCGCGATCGCCGAGTTTCGCGAGGCGCTGCGCCTGCAGCCGGACTATGCCGACGCCGCCCTCAATCTCGCGCTGGCACTTGCCCCGATCCCCGAAGGCAGGGTCGAGGCGCTGAGACGTTTCCAGGGTCTGCTCGACAATGCGCGCCTCGCGCGTGCGGCCTTCGATGGCCTGATCAATCTCGGCACGACCCTGCGCGCGGAGGAGCTTCCGCCCTGGTTCGTCGATCTGGTGGCGGAGCGCCTCGCGCGCGGTGATGCGATCACCCGCGCACTCGAAGCCTGCGCCTGGCGGATCGTGGTCGCGCGCCGTCAGGGGCGGAGCGAGCTGGCCATCGATCCTCTGGAGCGCACGGTGCTGGCGCGCTGCCTCGCATCGTCGCCCGAGGCGGAGCAATTCGTGATCGCTCAGCGCGATCGGGCCCTCGCTCTCGCGACGGAGGGCCGAGCGGTCACGGCTGACGAGCTCGAGACGGTCGCGGCGACGGCACTCCAGGCCGGCCTTTCGAGCTATGCACAGGTCGCGCTGGATGGCGAAGCGGTGCAGGTGGCACGCCTGCGCGCGCAGATCGAGACGCGAATCGCCGCAAACGAGGCTCCGCCCGCCGATCTCCTCGCGCTTTATGCCGTGTTTGCACCGCTGGTGGACATCGCAGGCGCCGATCGCATCGCCCAGATGCCGGCCGAGCACTGGCCGGCGGCGGTCCGGCCGCTGCTGCGCCGGGCGTTGGTCGAGCCGCTGATCGAGCGCGCGATCGTGCCCAAGATTCACTCGCTCGGGCCGAGCGAGGACGCGACCTCAAAGGCCGTAGGCGCGCAATATGAGGCACATCCCTATCCGCGCTGGATCGCGACCGAGATCGGCCCGAGGCGTCCGCTCGGCGCGTTGCTGCGCGACCACCTGCCGGCGGTTGACGTGCCGCGCGCTTTTCACGGGCCGGTCGAGATTCTGGTCGCGGGTTGCGGCACCGGCTGGTCGGTGGTCCATGCCGCGCTGAGCTATCAGGGCGCGCAGGTGCTGGGCGTCGATCTGAGCCGGACCAGCCTTGCTTATGGCTGGCGCGAGATCGCGGCGCGCAAGCTCGACAATGCCGCCATGGTTCAAGGCGACATTCTCGGTCTCGCGCGGCTTGGCCGGCGCTTCGACTACGTTGTCTCGGGTGGCGTGCTGCACCATATGGCGGACCCGCTCGCGGGTTGGCGCGCGCTGGTCGATTGTCTCGCGCCGGACGGCCTGATGCAGATCGGCCTCTACTCCGAGCTCGGCCGTCGCACTATCGTCGTCGCTTGCGACGCAATCGCCGCTTCGGGTGAGTCGGTCGGGCTCGCCGCAGGGGACGACGCCATTCGAGCCTTCCGCCGGCGCGTGCTTGAGGAAGGGCCGGACGGTCCGCTCGCCCCGCTCACGCGCTTCGCCGACTTCTACGATCTTAACGGTTGCCGCGATCTCCTGTTCAACGAGGTCGAGCACCGCTTCGACCTCGAGCGCCTCGAGGCCGCGCTCGAGGCGCTCGGGCTAGAGTTCCTGGGGTTCAATCTGGCCTCGCCCGAGATTGCCCGGGCCTATGTTCAGCGCTTTCCGGACGATCCCCTGATGCGCTCGCTGCCCAATTGGCAGGCTTTCGAGGCGGACAATCCGGACACCTTCGCGGCGATGTATCAATTCTGGTGCCGGCGGCGGCCCGTCGATAACCAAACCGAAAGGGCCTGAGGCGCAGAATGGCCGCCTTCGTCGGCCCAAGGCCGGCGAACGCCTTGTTTCTGGCATCGAGGCAGGCCGCATGATCGTGCAGCTCGACCTGAAGGGCGTCATCGCGCTGATCGGCGCCATGACACTGGCGCTCGGCGTGTTCCTCCCGAGCATCACCACGCCTTTGTTCGGCAACCACAATTATCTGGATGTCGCGACCATCGGCGGGGCCAGCGTGCTGGTCCTCGCGGCGCTCAGCCTGGGCATGATCTTCGCCGGCCGCGTGCGCTTTGCCGGCATGCCGGGCGCGCTCGCGCTCGTTTTCATCGGCCACGACGATCTGTCTCTCCAGTCCAACATCGCCGATTCCCAGGCCGAGCTGGTTATTCGCCGAGAAGCCGCCGCGCTCGGCGAGCTCGCGAGCGTGTTTCAGGTCGTGCCGTCCTATGGCTAGGTCGTGCTCGGCCTCGGCGCGATCACCCTGATCGCCGCCTCCTGGCTGCGCTTGAGGCAGCCGCTCAGCGCGTAACGCGGCTCAGCTCAGGCCGTCTCGCAGACGATCCTTGATTCAGCATCACGCGCGGCGGTCGACAAGTCCTTGATCGTCGGGCTGGTGCCGCAGAGCGGGCAGGCCGGATCGGGTTTCACGCGCACCTTGCGAAACGTCGCCGACAGCGCCTCATAGATAAGGAGCTGGCCGGAGAGGCTTTCGCCGATGCCCATCAGCTCCTTCAGCACCTCGGTCGCCTGCAGCGAGCCGACCGAGCCGGCGATCGCGCCGAGCACGCCGCCTTCGGCGCAGGAGGGAATGAGCCCGGGCGGCGGCGGCTCACGGAAGATGCAGCGATAGCAAGGGTTGTCGCCGCCGAGATGGGCCTTGTAGGTGGCGAGCTGGCCGTCGAAGCGCAGGATCGAGCCTGAGACCAGCGGCCGCTTCGCGAAGTAGCAGGCATCGTTCAGCAGGAAACGCGTCTCGAAATTATCGGTGCCGTCGGCCACCAGGTCGTAGCGCGCGATCAGGTCGAGCGCGTTGCTGGCGTTGAGCCGCGTGGTGTGTAGCTCGACCTTGATGCCACGATTGAGCGTGGCGATCGCCGCCTGCGCGCTCTCGGTCTTCGGTGCTCCGATGCGGGCCTCGGTGTGGATCACCTGGCGCTGCAGATTCGAGAGCGAGACCGCGTCGTCATCGACGATGCCGAGCGTGCCGACCCCCGCCGCCGCAAGATAGAGCAACAGCGGCGCGCCGAGCCCGCCGGCGCCGACCACGAGCACACGCGACTGCAGGAGTTTCGCCTGGCCGGCGCCGCCGACCTCGCCGAGAATCAGATGGCGGGCATAGCGTTCGAGATCGGTCGGCACGAATGCCATGGTCAGAGGCCCGCGAACAAATCGGTCGACAAATAGCGCTCGGCGAAGGAGGGGATGATCAGCACGATGCGCTTGCCCGCCATCTCGGGCCGTGCACCAAGCTCGAGCGCGGCAGCGATCGCCGCGCCCGATGAGATGCCGACCGGCCAGCCTTCGAGCTTCGCCGCGAGCCGTGCGGTCTCGAACGCGGTCTGGTTGCCGATGCAGATGATCTCGTCGATCAGATCGGTCTTGAGGATCTTCGGCACGAAGCCGGCGCCGATGCCCTGAATCTTGTGCGGCCCCGGCTGGCCACCCGAGAGCACCGGCGAATCCTCTGGCTCGACCGCCACCACCTTCAGCGAAGGCAGGCGCGCTTTCAGCACCTCGCCGACGCCCGTGATGGTACCGCCGGTGCCGACCGCGCTCAGGAACACATCGAGCTTGCCGTCCGTGTCAGCCCAAATCTCCTCAGCCGTCGTGCGCCGATGGATCTCGGGGTTCGACTCGTTTTCGAACTGCATCGGCATGAAGCTGTCAGGGTGCTGCTTCAGCAGCTCCTCGGCGCGGCGGATCGCGCCCTTCATGCCTTCGGGCGGCGGCGTCAACTCGAGCTCCGCGCCGAGCAGCTTGAGCACCTTCCGCCGTTCGACCGACATGCTCTCCGGCATGGTCAGAATCAGGCGATAGCCCTTGGACGCCGCGACGAAGGCGAGGCCGATGCCGGTGTTACCCGAAGTCGGCTCGATCAGCACGGTGCGGCCCGCCGTGATGCGCCCGCTCCGTTCGGCCGCCTCGATCATCGCGACGCCGATCCGGTCCTTGACCGAGGCGAGCGGGTTGAAGAACTCGAGCTTGCCAAGAATTTCGGCCTTGACGCCCCGCTCGGCCGGCAGCCGGTTCATGCGCACCAGCGGCGTTGCGCCAATGGTCTCGGCGATCGAGCCATAGATGCGCCCGCGCACGAACGGCGGTGCAAGGGGCTCTAGTTTCGTGCGGGGGGTCGCCATGCGGGGCCTCTCCTTCTCTGACGTCCCCCTACATGTGGCACGCTCAGATCGTGAAATCGAGTCGCTCCGACGCCGCACTCGCAACGCCCGCCTCCTGGGCGCGCTTGCACAGATCCTCAATCGTCACATTGTCGAGCCGCATGAGCACCTCTTGCTGCAGGTCGCCCCAAAACGGCTTGAGCACGGTCTTGTCGAGCTCGGAGAGATGCTCGGGGTCCGGTGCCTTGGCGTTGATCTCAAGCTCGCGCACGGTGCGAGCGATCTCGCCGATGGTGATGCGCCGCCGTTCGCGTGCCAGGAGGTAGCCGCCGCGCGGGCCGCGCACGCCGCGCAGGATGCCGGCATGCACGAGCCGCTGCATCACGAGCTCCAGATAACGATGCGGAATGCCTTGGCGTTCTGCGATCTCACGGCTGCGCACGGGTCTGAGGCCGCCATAGTGCGCGATGTCGACCACCGCACCGATCGCAAAGCGCAGCTTGCGCGAGACACGAAGCATGATCAGTCCGTCCGGTTGGAGAGGCTGCCGATACCGCTGGAGCCGAAGCCGGCAGCGCCCCGGCCGCTTTCGGGCAAGGTCGGGCGCTCGATCAGATGAGCGTGGGCAACCGGCGCGATCACGAGCTGCGCAATCCGCATGCCGCGCGTCACGGTCACGGGCTCATTGCCGAGATTGACCAGGATGACGCCTACCTCGCCCCGATAATCGGCATCGATCGTGCCTGGGCTGTTGAGCACGGTGAGGCCGGACTTGAGCGCCAGGCCGGAGCGCGGCCTGATTTGGGCCTCGAAGCCGTGCGGCAGGGCGAGCGCGAAGCCGGTCGGCACGAGGGCACGCGCGCCGGGCAGCAGGGTGAGCGGCGCCTCGATCGCGGCCGGCAGGTCCAACCCCGCCGCGCCCGCGCTCGCATAGGCCGGCAGCGGCAGGTCGGCGGCATTCGGCAGGCGCCTAATCGGCACCTCCAACCCGCCCTGCGTCATGAGCTTGTGGCCGCGGTCTGCCGACCCAGCGCATCGCCGATTCGCTCGGCGATTCGTTCAGCGATCGCGGCCTTGCTGTCGCGTGGCCAGGATTCGATCTCGGGCCTGGAGCGCCCTTGGCCAGCGCGCACCAGATGAACCTCGTTCTGCTCGCCGCCGAAGGTGCCGGTCGAGGGCGAAACGTCGTTCGCGATGATCCAGTCGCAGCCCTTGCTCTCCAATTTCGCGCTGGCATGCGCGATCAGGTTCTCGGTCTCGGCAGCGAAGCCGATCACGAGCCGGGGCCGATCCTTCTTTCGTTGGGCAAGCGTCGCCAGGATATCCGGGTTGCGCACCAGCGCGAGCACGGGGTCGGCCTGGCCTTTCGCCTTCTTGAGCTTCTGATTGGCCGGCGCCGAGACCCGCCAGTCCGAAACGGCCGCGGCGCACACCGCAACGTCGGCCGGCAGCGCCGCCTCGCACGCGGCCAGCATCTCCTGCGCGGTCTGGACGCGGATGGTGGTGACGCCCTGCTGCGGGTCGGGCTCGTGTGTCGGGCCCGAGACCAGCGTGCTCGCGCCGCGCCGTGCGCACGCCGCCGCGATCGCGTGCCCCTGCTTGCCCGACGAGCGATTGCCGATGAAGCGCACCGGATCGATCGGCTCAAAGGTCGGGCCGCTGGTGACCAAGGCGCGCATGCCGGTAAGCGAGCCCGCCACCGTGAGCCGCGCCTCGATCGCGGCCAGAATGTCAGCGGGCTCGGCCATGCGCCCGGGCCCGAACTCGCCGCATGCCATCGGCCCGACCTCGGGCCCAATTCGCGTCACGCCATCGGCCTCGAGCCGGGCGAGATTGCGCCGCGTCGCTGCGTGTTCCCACATGCGCACGTTCATGGCCGGCGCGATCAGCACCGGCTTGTCGGTCGCCAGCAGCAGCGTGGTCGCAAGATCGTCCGCGATGCCGCTCGCCATGCGCGCCAGCAGGTCGGCGGTCGCCGGCGCGACCACGACGAGATCCGCCTCGCGCGAGAGGCGGATGTGGCCCATCTCGGCTTCATCGGTCAGCGAGAACAGCTCGCCATAGACTTTGTCCTCGCTCAGCGCGCCCAGCGAGAGCGCGGTCACGAACTCCCCGCCGCCTTTGGTGAGGACACAGCGCACCGCCGCGCCCCGCTCGCGCAGGCGACGGATCAGCTCGAGCGCCTTGTAGGCGGCAATGCCCCCGCCCACGATGAGCAAGATGCGTTTGCCCTGCAGCACGACGTGGCCCATGCCCAATTATTCGAAAAATTCGTGTATTAAATTATGTTCTCCAAAACGCGGTGACAAGTGGCGTTCTGGCCGACCCCTGACAAATTCCCGCCCGCGCGCCACAACCATCGGCAACGGGCAAACCATAGGCCCAAGCTCTTAATCAAGACTGCTGCGCTGATGTCGCCAGCCGCTCAGATCAACTCGACGATCACAAGGATGGCGAGCAGGGCCGCGATCAGGCCGAGCAGAATGTGAAGGCCGGAGAAGCGACCACGCCGGCCGGCCATCAGCCGCGCGGTCGCCGGCTCGAAGCGCACGCCTTGCTCAAGCGTCTCCAACAGGCGCTCGGCCCGTGCGATCAGCCGGGGCCCGCGCCGTGCCGCTTCGGCGCCATCGCGGATCAGCTCGATCAACCTTGCCTCGCGGCCGAGATTGACCCTGACCCAGGCCTCGATCAGCGGTTGCGCCACGAGCCACATGTTCTGTTCGGGGCTCAAGGAGCGGCACAGCCCCTCGGCCATCAGCATCGTCTTCTGCAGGAGCAGGAGATGGGGCTGCGTCTCCATCTCGAAGGTCTCGGTCACCTTGAAGAGGTGACCGAGTAGCCGACCAATCGAAATTTCATTCAGCGGTCGGCCAAGAATGGGTTCTCCGATCGAGCGTAGCGCCTGAATAAAGGCGTCGCGCGATTTCTGACGCGGCACATAGCCCGCCTCAAAGTGCACGTCGGCGACACGCTCATAGTCGCCGATCAGAAAGCCGACCAGCATCTCGGCTAGATAGCGCCGCGTGCTGCGGTCGAGCCGGCCCATGATGCCGAAATCGAGCGCGACGATCGCGCCATCCGGCGCGACCATCAGATTGCCTGGGTGAAGATCGGCGTGAAAGAAACCGTCGCGGAACACCTGGTTGAAGAAGGCGATCGCCGCCCGCTCGACGATCAGGCGCGGATCATGGCCGGCGGCGATCAGCGCATCCCGCTCATCGATCGGAATGCCTTCAACGCGCTCGAGCGTCAGCACGCGCTGGCTGGTGCGCGACCAATCGACCGCAGGCACCTTGAAATCGGGATCGTCCTTGAAATTCTCGGCGAGCTCAGAGGCGGCGGCAGCCTCGAGCCTGAGGTCCATTTCGAGCGTCACCGTATCGGCGAAGGTGCGCACCACCTCAACCGGCTTCAACCGCCGCCAGGAAGGCATCGCCCGCTCGGCGATCGCCGCGAGCCAAAAGAAGAGATCGAGATCGCGTCGAAACGCACGCTCGACCTGCGGCCGCAGCACCTTCACCGCGACCGGCATGCCCTCGGTCGTCGTCGCGAAATGCACCTGGGCGATCGAGGCGGCGGCCACCGGCTCATCCCAGAAGCTCGTGAACAAGGCGCTGAGTGGTTTGCCGAGCTCCGCCTCGATGATCGCGCGCGCCTCCTTGGCCGGAAACGGCGGCAGCCGGTCCTGCAGCGAGGCGAGATCCTGCGCCACGACCTCGCCAACCAGGTCGGGGCGGGTCGAGAGCGCCTGCCCGAACTTGATGAAGCTCGGGCCCAGCGCCTCGAAGGCCTGGGCGAGGCGTTCGCCGGGCCGGCCCTCGCGTCGCTTCAGGGGCACGAGGCCGATGACGCTGATCAGCGCCGGCGCGATGCGAGCGTCCTTCAGCAGGAACAGCGCGTCATAACGCGCGAGTGTCCATGCGATCACGATCAGGCGCCAGAGATTGCGGAAGATGCGCATGACGGGTGGGGCGCGTGGGCCGGCGACGCGGCCTAGATCCTATAGCCCGCGTGCAGCGCGACAATACCGCCCGACAGCTTCCGATGGCGCACGCCGGCAAAGCCTGCCGCCTCGATCATGGCGGCAAAACGATCGGGCCTCGGGAAGCGCCGGATGCTCTCGACCAGATAGCGATAGGAGTCCGCATCGCGTGCGACGAGCGTACCCATGGTGGGAATGACTGCAAAAGAATAGAGGTCATAGAGTCGATCGAGGCCGGGCAACACCTCCGGGCTGAACTCGAGGCACATGAAACGCCCGCCCGGCTTCAGCACGCGTGCCGCCTCGCCTAGGGCAAGCTCGATCCGCGTGATGTTCCTGATGCCGAAGGCGATGGTGTAGGCATCCGCTTTGCGCGGGGCGAAGGGAAGCCGTTCGCCATCGCCGACCACCCAGTCGATGCCCGTGAGGATGCCGCGATCGAGCGCGCGGTCCCGCCCAGCCTCAACCATGGCAGGCGTCGCGTCGCACACGATCACGCGCCCCTTCCGTTCCATGCGCTCGAACAGGCGGAACGCGATGTCGCCCGTGCCGCCCGCGACGTCGAGCACGGTCATGCCAGGCTGCGGCGCCAGCCAATCGACCATTTCGCGCTTCCACAGCCGATGAACGCCGAGGCTCATCAGGTCGTTCATCAGGTCGTAGCGCGTCGCGACGCGCCCAAACACGCCGCGCACGAGCCCGGCCTTCTCCTCGGGCGCGACCTTGCGGTAGCCGAAGTCCACGGCCTCATCGGCCTTGGCGTTCTGTGCATCCCCGTTCATCGCCCGGGAGGATAGCGAAGCGGTCTCGATGGCGCTACGCTTGGCCCGATGCCTGAGCTGCCCGAGGTCGAAACTGTGCGCCGCGGCCTGTCCGCGCGCGTGCTCGACCGCCCCATCACCATGGTCGACGTGCGCCGTCGAGACTTGCGCCTGCCAGTGCCGGCCGATCTGGCCCGGCGACTTCAGGGGCGCGTGATCCGCCATATCAGCCGGCGGGCCAAGTATCTGCGTGCGCATCTCGACGATGGTGCCGTCGTGATCATCCATTTGGGCATGTCGGGCCGGCTCGTGCTGCACGATGCGCCGCCAAACGACTATGAGGCCCATGAGCACGTGCGCCTGAGGCTTTCGGACGGCACGACGGTCGGCTTCACCGATCATCGCCGCTTCGGACTGATCACGCTGTCCGACGAGGCGACGCTCGAGGACCACAAGCTGTTCGCCGGTCTCGGGCCCGAGCCGCTCGATGAGGCGTTTGACCCGCCCGCGCTGGCCGAGCGACTGGCTGGCAAGGCGACGCCGCTCAAGGCCGCGCTGCTTGACCAGCGTGTGGTCGCCGGTCTCGGCAATATCTATGTCTGCGAAGCGCTGTTTCAGGCCGGGCTCAGCCCAAGGCGCCAAGCGGGCACGGTCGGGCTCAAGCGCGCAACCCCTCTCGTCCACGCGATCAAAGACGTGCTGACGCGCGCCATCGCGGCCGGCGGCTCGAGCCTCAGGGACTATGTCCAGGCCTCGGGCGAACTCGGCTTTTTTCAGCACGGCTTTGCGGTCTATGACCGGGAGGGCGAGAAGTGTCCGGGCTGTGATTGCGCGAGCGCGGTCAAGCGCGTCGTGCAGTCCAACCGCTCCACTTTCTATTGCGCGAAACGGCAGCGGTGATATGAGGACGCGGCCGGATCGCGGATGCTGCGCCGCAAACAATCGAGGGCGACAAATGGAGCGACCACATGGCCTATGAAACCATCATCGTCGACCGCCGCGGTCGGGTCGGGCTGATCACGCTCAACCGGCCCAAGGCGTTGAATGCGCTGAACGCAGAGCTGATCGGCGAGCTCAATCACGCGCTCGATGGCTTCGAGGCCGCGCCCGATGTCGGGGCGATCGTGATCACCGGCAGCGAAAAGGCGTTCGCCGCAGGAGCCGACATCAAGGAAATGCAAAACCAGAGCTTCATCGACGCCTATGGCAGCGACTTCATCGGGCAGTGGGACCGTGTGGCGCGCTGTCGCAAGCCGGTGATCGCAGCGGTCGCTGGCTACGCGCTCGGCGGCGGTTGTGAGCTTGCCATGATGTGCGACATCGTGATCGCGGCCGACACGGCGAAGTTCGGCCAGCCTGAGATCACCCTCGGCGTGCTGCCGGGCGCGGGCGGCACCCAACGGCTCACCCGTGCGGTCGGCAAGGCCAAGGCCATGGAGATGATCCTCTCAGGCCGCAACATGGACGCGCAGGAGGCCGAGCGCTCGGGCCTTGTCAGCCGCATTGTGCCGGCGGCGTCGCTCATGGACGAGGCGATGAAGTTGGCCGAGCGCATCGCGCACTTCTCGCAACCCGCTGTGGCACTTGCCAAAGCCGCGGTCAACCGGGCCTTCGAGACCACCCTGGCCGAGGGCGTGCGCTATGAGCGCGCGGTGTTCTATTCCACCTTCGCGCTCGACGATCAGAAGGAGGGCATGCTGGCGTTCGTCGAGAAGCGTCAGGCGCAATTCAACAATCGTTAATCACGCGCATCATTGACGGGGAGTGGGGCGGCCGGTATAACCGCGCGCCTTGCCCTGCGTGGCGTTTTGGGCGGAAGAGAGTTCGTCATGGCTCATACATTGCAAGCTAAGAAGCGTGTTCGGCAGACCTTGAAGCGCACAGCGCGCAACCGGGCGCGCATGAACCGCGTGCGCACCTATCTTCGCTCGGTCGAAGAGGCGCTCGGCAGCGGCGACGCATCGAAGGCGGAGGCCGCGTTTCGCTCGGCCGAGTCCGTTCTCATGCGCGGCGTCTCCAAGGGCGTTGTGCGCAAACAGACCGCAGCGCGTAAAGTGTCGCGCCTGCACAAGCGCCTGAAGGCGTTGGGCACGCGCAAGGCGTGACCTGATCGATGCGTGCCGCAACGCACGCATCGTCGATGGTCGCGCGCAACATACGCGGCCTTCGTCGCAATCGATCTCACTCATTCAGCGAAGCGCATAGTGCCATGGCATTTGCGCCACAGCGACTCATGTGATGACGATCGTGTCGCGGGATTCTTTCGAGTTCTCATTTCATACCTGTTGTCAGCGTTCGATGTGCGAAGTACCCTAGCCATCGTTCTGGTGAGGCTGGAGCACATCTAGCCAGCAATAGAAGCGGAGTGCGTCCCAACCGAGCGCGCGGATTGAATTCGCGAGCAGCGGACCGCCGGAAGTCTGTTCAATCTCGATCTCGATCGGGCTTGCCACACCGATCGAACCAGAAGAACGACGAGCGTCGCGGAACTTAGGGGGGTCGAAACGGAATGTCGGCGATCGAAGCGCGCCGCAGAACGCGCGAGCGTCTCG
>Ga0194121_10001973_pt1 | contig 33431 bp, 34 predicted proteins | sample TA2MahCa50mmetaG_FD_148609 | JGI IMG/M metagenome (GOLD analysis project Ga0194121, IMG submission 148609) | Freshwater microbial communities from Lake Tanganyika, Tanzania - TA2015020 Mahale Deep Cast 50m | ecosystem: Environmental > Aquatic > Freshwater > Lake | place: Tanzania: Lake...
GCGTTCAGCACTTCGCGCAGGTCAATCTCCGGCTTGCGTCCCCGCTTCGCGGGCTTCGGCAAGAGAGGGACGATGCGCTCCCATTCCTCGTCGGTGAGATCGGTCGGATAACGCTTGGTCTTCCGCTCGATCGCGGCCATGCGGCCTCGCGTCGTTCGTGTCCACATGCATAGGGTGAATCACGAACGCTGCTTCGAGGGAATCCCCATTCTCAAACGGGCTCTGAGATAATCGACGAAGAAGGCGCTGAGCTTCGCGCGACCCACCGGATCGCTGATCCGCTCCGACGCCAAGCTCGCGCCGTTGCGCCGGATGGTCAGCGCGCCGCAGGTCTCGTCGTAGCTCGGCACCAGCTCGGCCAACCGCTCGTCCCTGCCGTGCATCAGCATGTGGAAGCTGGTCTTCAGCTCCCAGCGCGGCGCCTCCGCCGTGATGCCAGAATCGCCATGCGCAATTGCGAACCGTCGATCCTGCGGCAACGTTCGCCCCGCCGTCACCGCCACCCGCTCCAGGCGCTCCCCTGCCAGCCCCTTCACGGGGTAGCGCCATATCTCCGTCACGCTCGCGGTCATGCTGCTGTCCCCTCCGACGATTGCACCTTTGACTGCATCCTCGATGCACCGTGAGATTGGCGAGTTCACCCATGATCCGCCACTCGCGGAACGGCCACAACGGGCGCAACCACTGCCATGAAGCGGTATGAATCCAGATGGCCGAGGTCATGGTGCCGCGGATGCTGTTCGCCAAGATCCTGCGACTGATCGCCGCCCTGCGTCCATCGCCGCCGCCGGCCCGATGTTGAGCGTCGCTGGCCGCAACGGTCCCGCAAGCCGACGGCAGCAGGAGAACTGCGTCCAGATCGCACCCAGAAGCGCCTGTCTTTCGCTCCGACGGCGACCATCGAACGGTCAGACCCGACGCGCACGTGATCGAGGCGCCGTCACCGTTGCAAGAGCCACCGAAGCGCCGATACGATCGTCATGAGCGGTCGAGTTACCCGGCCATCTGGGGAATGTCGGCAAATACGGTTGAACCTGCATAGCGCCTCCTCCTCGTCGGTTCCGACTTCGAGAGCGAATGGGCCCGGCCTAATCCACTCCCTGAACGAGTGACGTCGCCGCGGCTGCGTCCTGTTCGCGAGCCACTCGGTCGCTTCGCGGCGGCGCCGGGACGGGCGCGCGGCCACGCCAAGCCGGCCGCGCCCCGGGAGATGATCTTGCCCATGGCCGCTGTGTGGAGACAATGTTGGGTCGCGATGGAGCCGGTCGCAGCCTGCGCGCCGGCCAAGCCGATCGTCACAGGGAGAGGAGCCATGGTGACACAGGACATGTCCAGGGCCGCGCGCACGACGCCCGTGACCTTCCTCACGGACACGGAGGCTCAGATCGACATGAAGCGGCTGCGCGCCTACCGCCTGGCGCGCCTGCGCGCCGAGCTCAAGAAGCGCGACTATGGCGCCGCCGTGCTCCTCGAGCCTATCAGCATCCGGTACGCGACCGGCAGCCGCAACGGGACTCTCATCCTGACCCACATCCCGGCGCGCTACCTGTTCGTCGCGACCGAGGGCCCTGTCATCCTGTTCGACGCCGAATCGTACCGGCACGTGGCGGCCGGCCTCGAGACCGTGACCGAGTACCGCCCGGCCCTGCCGCTGACCGTGTTCTACGCCGGTCCGCGCCTGGACGAGATGTTCCGCCGCTGGGGCGAGGAGATCGCGGACCTGGTCAAGAGCCACTCGGGCGGCAACAAGCGCCTCGCCGTCGATCGCCTCGACCTGCGCGCGGCCGCCGTGCTCGCCCGCCACGGCATCGACGTGAAGGACGCCAACGAGCCGGTCGAGCACGCCCGCGCGATCAAGTCGGCGGACGAGATCATGTGCATGAACATGGCCATCGCCACGGCCGAGATCGGGGCTGCGCGCATGCGCGAGGCGCTTCGGCCTGGCATGACCGACACGCAGCTCTGGGCGATCCTCCACCAGACCAATATCGAGATGGGCGGGGAATGGATCGACTGCCGCCTGCTCACCTCGGGTGACCGGGTCAACCCGTGGCTCCAGGAGACGGTGGGGCGCTACATCCGGCCGGGCGAGCTCGTCGCCTTTGACACCGACATGATCGGCCCCTTCGGCTATTGCGCGGACTTCTCGCGCACCTTCCACTGCGGGCCTGGGAAGCCGACGCCCGAGCAGCGCGACCTCTACAAGCTCGCCCACGACGAGGTCCACACCAACATGGCGCTCGTGAAGCCGGGCCTGAGCTTCCGCGAGTTCACCGAGAAGCACTGGAAGCAGCCCGAGCAATACATCCAGAACCGCTACCCCTTCATCGCGCACGGGATCGGCATGTGCGACGAATACCCAGGCATCCATTATCGGCAGGACTGGCCGCTCTACGGCTACGACGGCGTGATCGAGGAGAACATGACGCTCTGCATCGAAAGCTACGTGGGTGCCGCGGGCGGGTTCGAGGGGGTGAAGCTCGAGCAACAGGTGCTGGTGACCGGGAAGGGCTGCGTGCCGCTCTCCCGCTTCCCGTTCGAGGAGGCGCTCCTGGCCTGAGTGCCGGCGGCGGTCCCGTTCGATCGTGCGACACGAGGAGGCGCGCCTTGGCCAAACTCCATCCGCCGCAGGTGATGAAGGGCGCCCGCGGCGTGTACATGGTCTGGACCGCCGCTGATCCCGCGGCCGCGGCCGCTGGCTCGACAACGTGTTCGTCGAACGCCTGTGGCGTTCCCTGAAGTACGAGGAGGTCCACCTCAAGGCCTACGCCGACGGCCGCGAGGCGCGCGCCGGCATCGGCAGGTGGATGGGCTTTTACAACGACCAGCACCCGCACCAGGCGTTGGCGAACCTCCCACCGATGCGGTTCCGGCGCGACCGGGGCGAGGCTGTGGACATGACCCTGCGGATCGAAGTCCGCGGGTTGGACAACGCTGGCGCGTTGCCCACATGCCCACAGCCTCAACCACAGCAGCAGGCAGCATGATAGATTGATGACAGGAGAAGACGCGGCTCCGCCTTAGCTCAACGTCAAAGTGGTCCCACGAATGGGGTCCACTTCAGGGATCCGCCCGAACTGCTTCGACCGCAACATGTGACCGGTCAACACGGTCCACCCAATCAACCGTCACAGCTAATGCTTGAGCATCCAGGGATGATGCGCGTGATGGGTATGGGCCTTGTGTGGTTCGGCGGTCTGGGCCGCTCGATCCCCGCGCGCGCGCATGAGATCGGCATGGGCGTCATGGCGTGGGATGTCATCGCCGCGACGCCGCCTGACGACGCGCGGTTCGTTTGCGCTTTTTTCGTTAACCGCATGTGCATTCCTCTGGCCCGAGTCCATGCCTAGTGCGGGCATTACAACGGCTCGTCTAGAGGACCGACCACAGTCGGGGCACGGGGCTGGCCGTCGGTAGGCGCTCATGCTTCGCCAGGCCCTGAAAGGACCGCACGTCTCACACTCGTAATCGTAGAGCGGCATCAGTATCCCTCGTGTCGCACACCGTGGAGGGGCGACTTCGCGGTTGGCCTCGCACTTGCCACCTTACCACCACAGAAAGAAAGCCGCTTCGGGTCAAACCCGCGACCCGAAGCGGCGTGAGCATTCGGAATCCGCCGAAGCCCTAACGCAGGATTTGACCGAGGCAGGACTACGGCTTTGAAGTTCGAAGCGTGACCTTACCGCGCGCGCGCAAGATCCGCCTTAGACGAGTCGACTTGCTTCTTCGGCCCCGCGGCATTCGGGTGGATATCGAATTCGAACATGTCGGTGGGAATGGCCACGGACACACAAGCATTCGGGATGTCAACGACACCACCGATACGCGCCTCGACCGGCGCGCAGCCGAGGATCACATAGGCCTGCTCTTTCGAGTACCCGAAGCGACTCAGGTACTCGATCGCATTCATACACGCCCGTCGCATCGCCATAGTGGCGTCGTTATAGAGCTGCTTCCCGGACTTGTCGTCGACGCTGATACCCTCGAACGCAAGGAAGTCGCCATAGTGTGGATCGACGGGGCTGATCTTGAACAGCGGGTTCGTCAAACCATACTTGCCGACACCCCCCTTGATGATATCAACGTGCAGGTGAATCCATCCCGCCATCTCGATCGCACCACAGAAGGTGATCTCGCCATCACCTTGTGAGAAGTGGTAGTCGCCCATTGAGAGTTTGGCGCCCTTCACATAGACGGGGAAGTAAATGCGGCTGCCGCGCGAGATGTTTTTGATGTCGCAGTTGCCGCCATGCTCGCGAGGCGGGATTGTCCTGGCGGCTTCCTTGGCCGCCTTCTTGAGGTCCGCGCCCTTGAGGGTTCCGAGCAGCACGCCTTCGGGTTCCGGCGGCAACGCGAAAGGTGGTACGCGGTCCGGATTCGTCGCGATGAGCGCCGCTTCTCGTTTGTTCCACTCGGCCAGCAACTTGTGACTAGGCGCGCAGCCGATAAGGCCGGGGTGCGTGATTGCCGCGAAACGCACTTTCGGAATATGGCGCGACGAGGCGTAGATACCCTTGCAATCCCAAATCGCCTTGCGTGGTTCCGGGAACAGATCGGTCAGGAAGCCGCCTCCGTTCGCGGTCTTGAAAATGCCGGTGTAGCCCCACTCGTTGCCCCGCAGCGGACCGATGTCGAGGATATCGACAACCAGAATGTCGCCGGGCTCGGCTCCCTTGACCTCGATCGGACCAACGAGGTGATGACAGGGTGGCAGGTAGCAGTCCCTAATGTCGGCAGCGTTGTCGTCATTCTTGATCTGCCCGCCGGTCCAGTCGAGCGCCTCGATGATGAAATCATCTCCGGGCTTGACGCTGACAACGGGCGGAATGTCTGGGTGCCAACGGTTGTGCTGGGGCTGGGCCTGTTGGGTCGCCTTCTTCTTGATATCCACGGAAATGAGAGTCTTGGCCATGCTATGCCCTCCTCGCTGCTAGACTTGTAGATGTTTCCTGACGACGTCGTCGCTCAATTCTCCGATCGGTCCCGTCGCGACGATATGGCCGGTGTCAAGAATCGCGAACCTCCGCGCCACATCGCGGACGACGTCGAGCCGCTGCTCGACGAGAAGAATGGCGCAGTTATGCTCACTGCCAATACGTTTGATGATCTCCTGGATTTCGGCGACGACGGAGGGTTGCAAACCCTCGGTTGGCTCATCCATCAACAGGAGTCTCGGTTCTTGGACCAGCGCGCGCGCGATCGCCAGCTGCTGCTGCTGCCCGCCCGACAAGACACCGCCCTTGCGCCCAGTTAGCGATCGAAGTGCCGGGAAGTATTCATAGACCACGTCCGGAATGCGCCTCGACTTGCCGACGCCCAGGAGGGCCAACTCGAGATTCTCCGAAACGGTCAGGTCCGAAATGATCTGCCGGCCCTGAGGCACATAGCTAATGCCCCGCCTCGTTCGAAGATGCGACGCAAGTTTACTGATCGTCTTGCCATCGAACTCGATTCTGCCCAAGCGCGGCAGCCTCTCGCCCGTGATGCTGCGCAAAAGAGTTGTCTTGCCCGCGCCATTACGCCCGAGGACCGAAACCATCTCACCGGCGTCTACCTCGATGGAAACCTCATGGAGTATGTGGCTCGTGCCGTAGTACGTATCTATCCCGCTGACGCGAAGCATCACGCGTGACCCTTGCCCAGGTAAACGGCGCGCACGGTTTCGTTGTCGACCACCTCATCGAGCGACCCCTCCGCCAGAACTTGACCCTGGTGAAGGACCGTAACCTTCTTGGCAAGTTGCCTGACGATGTGCATGTCGTGCTCGACGAGAAGGACGGTATGGCTGCGCGCGATCCGTTGGATCAATTGTGCGGTCTTCTGCTTGCCTTGTTCGGTCATGCCCGTCGTTGGTTCGTCGAGGAGAAGGAGCTTGGGACGCGAGGCGATCAGCATCGCGAGTTCCAGCCACTGACGTTCGCCGTGGGACAATGTGTCAGCCGGTTCGCCCGCACGGTCGGCAAGTTCCACGAACTCGAGAATCTCCCAAATGCGATCGTCGTCCTCTCGCGTCACGCGTTTCAGCATGTAGCGGAACACTCTGCGCGCGCTTTGAAGCGAGACCATCACGTTGTCGTAAACGGAAAGGGTCTCGTACATGTTGGGCACTTGAAACTTGCGACTGATGCCGGCCAGGAAGATTTCGTCTGGAGCTCGGCCCGTGATATCGCGACCATCGAAAACGATCCGACCAGACGTCGGCTTGTACTGGCCAGTGATGAGAGAGATGAGCGTTGTCTTTCCGGCCCCATTCGGTCCGAGGAGAACACGAAGCTCGTGCTCGTCCACGGCGAAATCAAGATTATCCAGGATCGTGAACCCCGAAACTCTGGTAGTGAGTCCCTTGACCTCGAGCAGCGCCATGGCTCGCTTACACCTCGTCGCTACACTGGGTCATTTCGGCTACCGGGTTCACTCGATGGGCGCCAGTCGTGCTGGCGATCCTTCTCGAGTCTGTCTTGCTCTTCGCGGATCTCAGCTGGCGCACCGCGCCGACGAGCCCGGTACCAGTTTAGGAGCGTGCCCACGATTCCATCACGCATGACGAGCACCACGAGGATGAACAGGGCGCCCATGAAGAACTGCCAATAGTTGGCCAGCCAGCTGCCACTGAGCAGGAACTCGAGGCCACGCACCAAAAAGGTACCAATGAAGGGCCCGATCAGCGTAGCGCGGCCCCCGACCGCCGTCCAGATTACCGCTTCGATCGAAAACCTGGGACCAGTATCACCAGGAGAGATGATCCCGACCCACGCGGCGTACAGGGCCCCAGCAAGGGCCGCGAGGAAGGCCGAGACGCAGAACACGAAGATACGATAGTTCGCGACATTGTAGCCCATGAACTCGGCTCGCACGTCATTGTCGCGAACTGACTTCAACACTGTTCCGATGCGTGAATGGGTGAGCAGCCTCGCGCCAAAAAAACACAGTGCCGTCAGGACGACCAGGAACCACAAAAATTGCGCCGTGCGGGTGTTGCCATAGTCGGTCACGCCATTGAACCCGCCCGTGTAGGCTTGGTACTCGATCAGGAATTGCTCGAGAATCAGCGCCTCCGCCAACGTAATGACCGCGCAATAGACGCCATAGATATGGCGCTTGAACGTGATTACGCCGAAGATAAATGCAAGCAGCGTCGGGATCGCCAAGGCGAGCGCGATCGCAATCGGTGTGCTGAGCAAGGGTTCCATGAACCCCGGCACTTCGGTTAATCCATTCCAAACCATGAAGTCGGGAATCGTGCCGCCGTAACGCGTCGAATTCTCGATGGTATAGTTGAGCTTCATGGACAGAGCGATCGTGTACGCCCCGATTCCGAAATAGACGGCCTGGCCCAGGCTGAGGATGCCTGTGAAGCCCCAAATGAGATCAACACTCAATGCAAAAATCGAGAAGCAGAGAAACTTGCCGATGAGCTGTAGAACATAGCTATCGGTGCCTCCCACGACCGGAAACGCGGAGATCGCTGCAGCGACGAGGGCTCCGACGACCAGGACCGATCGCGGCAGAAGGCGAGAACGTCTGACTTTGCGTTCTCCGGCGCTACGCGCCTGGGTTGCCATGGACCGTCCCTCGATCGACTTCACGGGTTACGTCGTTGTGTTTCAGCGTGCCCCCCTGAACCTGGTTAGCGTCGCTCGTGATATCCGAAAATTCCCCGCGGAAACACGCGTATGGCGATGACGATGGCCACAAAGACCAGAAGCTGACCGATGACCGTGTTGTACCGGAAGGCCAACAAAGTCTCTCCCTCGCCGATCAAGAAAGCACCGACGGGAATGCCGAGCAGATTGCCGACGCCGCCTAGCACAATGACCATGTAGGAACTGACCGCATAGGTGAATCCCATATCGAACGTCGCAGCCTTGATCGGCGCGAGGACGGCGCCCGCGACGCCCGCCAAGCCAGATCCATACATGAAAATCAGCATGTCGATCTTCGCGGTATCGACACCCATGCAGCCGGAGATCGCCCGGTTGCGCCGCACCGCGCGCACCTTCAGGCCGAAGTTCGTCTTGTAGAGGAGATAGAAGGTGAGGCCCATGATCGCCGCGGCCAGCACGATGTGGAACACGCGGTAATAGGGATAGTGTGGCGGACGCGCGAACAGCTTGATGTTCCCGTCCAGCAAATCAGGCCAGTCGACCTTGAGTCCAAGCGGCCCGAAGATCAACCGAGCCGCGACCTCGAGTATGATGGCCACACCCCATGTTGCGAGCAGTGTCTCCAACGGTCGATCATAGATCCATCTGATCACGCCACGCTCGACGGCGAGCCCAAGGAGGGCAACCACGACAAAGGCTAGGGGCATCGCCATGAACATGTCGCCACCAAGCTTGTTCACGACGGCAGCCGTGTACGCTCCCACCATGATGAACGTGCCATGCGCCATATTGATGACGCCCGCCACGCCGAAGATGATTGCTAGGCCCGACGTGGCAATGACCAGGATGGCAGCCACCCCAAGGCCGTTCAGAATTTGAAGTGCGAACTGATTCCATATCATGCGTGCGTTATCCCGCGAACCCATCGACTTGGCTGGTGTCGACCCAGCTGGACCGCGGCGCTCCCAATTGGATCCCGCGTTTGACTTGCAATTCGTCCTGTCTCATTGACGGGAATATCCCCGGCACCGCCAACGCAACCAACTGTTTCGAAAGCTCTCAGGGCGGACGTCTACGCGCAATTCCGGGTCATCCGCCCAATTTTGGTTTCGATCACGTTGCTCTTGTCAGCGATGCCGGGGGGTGGCCTTCCCTTAGATGTCCATCGTGCCGGAGCGGTTCTTCTCCTCGCTCCAGGGCTTCTTGAGTCGCTCAAGCACTTCCGGACTCGTGAAGTCGCAGTCCTTGTTGGGATAGAGGTAGTCCACCCATGGGTCTGGACGTATGCGTTCCGGGGATGTCCAGACGATATCGAACTGCCCGTCGTCGCGCGCGCGCGCGATACGTGCCCACAGATGCGTGTGGTGGTTTTTCTCGTCGATCTTCACCGGTCCCTGCGGCGCGGTGAACTCCTGCCCGGGTAAGCCGTCGAAGATCAGGGCATCGGCTTCTGTGCTCTGTGTCTTTTCGATTGCCTGAGCAAGCAGGTACGTCTGGAAGTATGCAGCCTCCATGACGGCGTTCGTAACTTCGTTCGCGCCAAACTTCGCCTTGTAGCGCTCAACGAACGATGCGTTCTCGGGCGTGTCGACGGTTTGGAAGTAGTTGAATGACGTGTAGTGACCCGCCGCGTTCTCCGGACCCATTGCCGCGGTTTCCTGCTCGGTCGTGATCGGCGTGCAAATCGGCACATCCTCGGGGGTGAATCCGAACTGCCTGAACTGCTTGTAGAACGCTACGATGGAATCGCCCACCAACGTCGAGAAGACATAGTCCGCGCCGCTATTGGCGATATTGTTGATGACGGTCGAGAACTCCGTATGCCCGAGCGGCGCGTATTCCTCACCAACATTCTCCGCCCCGGAAATTTCGAGCAAAGCCTTCCACTCTCGGTTAGTCTCCTTGGGATAAATGTAGTTGGAGCCGATCATGTAGCATTTTTTACGGCCGAGTTCCCTGACGATCCAAGGCTCGAAGTCGTCAAGCTGCTGATTTGGCACGGCGCCTGTGTAGAAGCAATTCTTGCTGCATTCCTGCGCCTCGTAGAGCGTCGGATACAGCAGCACGCCGTTGTACTCCTCGAACACAGGCAGCACCGACTGACGGCTAGCGGACGTGTAACATCCTAGCACCGCCACGACCTGATCGTTAAGCAAAAGCTTTTTTGCCTTCTCTGCAAAGATCGGCGGTTGTGACTGCGGATCTTCGATGACTGGTTCAATCATCTTGCCCATGATACCGCCATTCGCGTTGATCTCCTCGATCGCAAGACGCTCGGCGTTATGGAGCGAAGTCTCGATGATCGCGATGGTGCCACTCAATGAATGCAGAATGCCGACCTTGATGGTACCGCCGTCTTGAGCCTTGGCTATGTTCCTCGAGAACACATACGGCGCGCCGCCGCCAACGGCGATGGCGCCTAGCGTGCTCACCGAGTTCTTTAGAAACGTGCGTCGCTTTTGACCCTTCATGATGTCAACCTCCTGGCACGAAGCCCAAAAAAAACACAAAGCCCCGCGCCTTCTCGATTCCGAGAAAACGCGGGGCTTCGTTGCCCGTTTATTTTTAACGGCACCACTGCCGCCTCTCGTTTGAACTCCTAGGAGCCCCGGATAACCGGAATGACCTCTCCAACCCCTAAAACGCCATCCGCATCGACCACGCCCGACGCTACCATATTGATCGTGACCTTCTTGCGCATTGCCTGCTCGCGAAGGAAGGCATACGCCTCAGGTTCCTCGATCTTTCCACGCGTCATCAGGATCGTCTTGGCTTGCTCTACCTTCCGTGCCGCCTTGAGCACCTCGTCGAGCTTGGCGGCCTTGTCCCGCAGCCGACGTCGGTATCCAAAAGTTTGGCAGGCCACGACGACGCTTGTCAACATGGCTTGCAGGGCCACGGGCTTGGTTATGACCGCGACGGGGCGGGCCTCGAGCAAGAGAGGCATCCAATGGACGTCGCCGGGATCGACTATGCAGATGAGGGCGGCCCTGCCTTCTTCGGCAATACGCGCGGACAGCGCGCGCGTCTCTGGAACGATCGAACACACCGCGACGTCGACCGCGTGCGGTAGTCCAGAATCGGGCGGCCAGAACTGAGTGATGCTAACGCCAAGCCGCCCGACCTCACACCAAAGATCCGCCAACTCTTCATCGGGAGGGTGACTGACGAGCAGCTCAAGTCCTTCCAACTGGTCCAGGAGATCCCTCACTGCTCCATAGGGCTCTGGGCGGGCTGCGCCAGGATGCGTCACGGTCGCTACCGCGCCGACGCGATCGCCCTCATGCTCGGTCATTTCAGTGGCTGACCAGATAGGGATCGGGACGCACAGGCAACATCGACTCGCGCACCACATCGAACTGGCCCATCGCGTTGACCCGTCCGACGCGGGTCCAAAGGCTCGTGTGGCCATTGTCGGCGTCTATGGAGACGAGCCCCTGGGGCGCCTCGTACTCGCTACTTAGAACAACCGGCTTCAGAACATCAGGATTCATGGTGTCCACCTCCGCCAGGGATCTAGCAAAAATGTGGATCTGAAAGTATGCCGCCTCGACACAAAGGTTCGTCCTCTGATCATCGCCAAAGCGGCGATTGTATCGTCGCACGAACGCGGCGTTACGGTCCGTCCTGACGCTCTCGAAGTAAGGCGCCGCCGTGATGTGTCCACGCGCCGCGTCGACGGTCATCAGACTGACCTCAGCCTCCGACGTAGTAAGGCTGGCGATCGGCATCGTGCGAGGATCAAATCCGGCCTCCGCATAGGCCTGGTAGAGGAACGCTGTCGACTCACCCACAACCGTCGAAAACACCACATCCGGTCGATTGTTGCGCAAGTCGCGCATAAGTAAGCGAAACTCCGATCGCCGTGCGCCCAGATCGAGGTAATGCTCGCCAAGCGCCTTTCCACGACGCTGGCGCAAAAGTTCTCGCATGATTCTGTTTGACTCGCGGGGGTAAATGTAGTCAGACCCCACGAGGTAAAAGCGGGAACCATAGGTTTCAAGCATGTAATCGACGAGCGCAACGATGTTCTGGTTGGGCGCGGCGCCCGTGTAGATTACATTGGGCGAATATTCAAAGCCCTCGTAAAGCGTCGGATACCACAACAGGCCATTATGGCGCTCGACGATGGGCACCACCGCCTTTCGGCTACTGGAGGTATAGCAGCCGAAAATTGAACTTACGCCATCCTCGGTCAACAGCTTGCTGGCGTAACGCGCGAAGGCGTGCACATCTGAACCAGGATCGTAACACACGGGTTCGATCTCCCGTCCGTTCACGCCCCCCGAAGCGTTGACTTCCTCGATCGCCAGGATTGTGCCCTGCAATTGGGTCTCTTCGATCACCGCCGTGACGCCACTGCGCGAGAATAGGACCCCGATTCGCCAAGGTTCGGTACCGCCAGTGCGTTTCACCATGAGGCCACCTCCACCGCGGTCCTTTCGACTTGTCTACGTCACTCGCCAGCCGGTCTCGCGCACAGCCTGGCGCCACATCGGCTGTGGGCCCGCACCGCCGTGGGGGACCACCGAACCAAAACAAGGGATCTCGCGCGACACGCCAGCCGGACCGTGTGGATCGCCGTCGCCCATGATCGAATTGATCCGCCACCCCGAAGCACCGGCTGGCATATCCCGCGATGAATTGCATGGCACAGAGAACCTCATCCTCGATCATCGGCACTGAGAAGCACATCGTGTGATTCAACGACGATAGACGCGATCGCGCCGATGGCCATGCGGCGGCGCATCGCTTCGTCGCGCAGGAAGCCATAGGCCTCGGGTTCGCCTATGTTTCGACGCTCCATGAGGATGGCCTTGGCTTGTTGCACCTTCTTATAGGCTCGCAGTGTTTCTTCGAGTTTGCGGACCTTTCCAAGCTGGCGCTGAAGGCAGCCCAAGTTGCCGTATGCAATCAGCAGGCTGGGCGCTAAAGCCAACGGATTGACGGGATGACATAGGACCCCATGCGGCGCCGATTGACGCAACGACTTGACGGTTTCAGGGACTTGCGGGTCCACGATGCCGACCACCGCGACGTCGCTACGCGCGATCACAGCATTGACTAGCTGTCGCGCGCACGAATCTAACAAGCACATCAGCACATCAGCATTCTCTGCCAGCGCCGCCGGCGGAGGCCAAACCATCTCAACTCGCCGGACGAGCCTGCGCACATGACGCGCGATATGCTCGCCAGGTTCACCTTGCGGATGGACCAGGACCAGGTAGAGCTGCCGCAAGTTCATAGGACCTGACCTGTCCCGAACCATGACCCAGCTGAACAACGAACGGGAGCGGCAGGGTCGCGCACAAACATCAATGCGCGGAACAACGACGCACACGGCAAACGGGAAGTCCCTGTTTCTGCCATCATGGTTCACACCTCCCCGAACCACCGGCAGCCCTAGATCGCCCGTCTCACCTTAGCCACGAACCCAAGTCCCATCAGCGACGAGGCTCGCTTCGCTGATCCTGCAAGACGTAACGACAACCCTTCACTGCCGATATGTATATAGTATGCGGACGCCGCATCTTCGCGCAGCTTCGCAAACTATCGTAGATGACATCCCGTGAAGGATCAATGCCAACCCTACCGCCTTGAGCTTAAATTCACGCGTGAACTTCCTTCGCTGCATACTCTCCCCCGGGTTCCAATAAACACCCTAGCTCGGCGTCCACGGAACCGGCAGCAGCTCACATCGTGGGATCGCAAAATTAGTTTGGGGTCCTGAACGCCCTATGCTTCCCTAATTGGCGTGCAAGTGGCATCGGGACGCGCTCATTGGGAAAGATCGAGAGTATCGTCATCTCAGACCAGCGACCCAGCCCTCGCCTCGCTAGCGGGTCTGCCAATTCATGATCGCGGGTCCAGGTGAGATCTTTCATCCCCTTCGTGGTGTCCTTTCCGCACCACTCTGGGAGGCCGGGGTGCCTGATCTCCTACGGGTGCTCCAGCATGGCGACAGCTTCTTCCCATCAGGCGGTGTCGCCTTCTCGCTCGGACTCGAAACCCTGAAGGAAGACGGCGTAGTCAAAGATGCAGTGGGCATCGAGCGCTTGATCACATCTCATCTGCGTCAACGGTGGGCTTCCACCGACCGATCATTCGTCGCGAACGCGCATCGTGCGAAGGATCTTGACGAAGCCCGGGGCTTGGACTCGCTGCTCGACGCGATGACCCTGCCGCGAGAGCTGCGCGAGGGCTCGCGGCGAAACGGCGGGGCGCTGCTGCGTGTGATGGCCGCCCTGGGGGGATCTCACGCGGCCGGGTACCGTGAGCTCGTTCTAGCGGAACGCGCTCCTGGCCACCTCGCCGTCGTGCAGGGTCTTGTCTACAGCGAACGCGGCCTCAGCATTGACGAGTCACTGGCGGTAGCGGGCCACGGTCTCGTCGTCGGGATGCTTGCCGCCGCGCTTCGGCTCGGCATGATTGGACATGTTGCCGCGCAAGCGTCACTTACACGGCTGCACGATGTCCTGGCAGAAATCTTGGGCTCTCCACTGCTCGGAATCAATGAAGTACACGCCTTCACCCCGCTTGCCGAGATCGCGGTGATGCGTCACGAAGCGGGAGATAGTCGCCTATTTGCGAACTAGCTGAACTCAGGGAGGACGAGATGCTCCTTACCCCGACCGAAGTCGAAAGGCTCTTGATCTTCAGCGCTGCGGAACTGGCGCGCAAGCGCCGTGCGCGGGGAAAGAAACTCAATCACCCCGAGGCGATCGCGCTCATTTCCGATGAAATTCTCGAAGGTGCGCGTGATGGTCGCTCGGTCGCGGAGTTGATCAGTGCCGGCGCCACGATCCTCGACGACGATGACGTGATGCCGGGGGTCGCGGAGATGACGACAATGATTCAGGTCGAGGCCACGTTCCCCGACGGCACCAAGCTCGTCACAGTCCACAACCCAATCCGTTCCGGCAAGAGCAAGCGCAATAAGGATCGCCTAGTGCCCGGAGAAATTATCACAGACGACGGGGAAATCGAACTGAATGTGGGCCGCGCCCGAGCGCACGTCAGGGTGACGAACACGGGCGACCGGCCGGTTCAAGTCGGCAGCCACTATCACTTCTTCGAGGTGAACAAACATCTCGACTTCGCGCGCGAAGCGGCGTTCGGCATGCATCTCGATATTCCTGCGGGCACTGCACTGCGTTTTGAACCGGGCGACACGAAGGAGATTTCGCTCGTGGCGTTCGGCGGCACTGGCGAGATATTCGGCCTCAACAACCTTACCTCCGGGACCATCAGGGGGAAGTCAGCCAAGACAGCGGCGCTCAAGCGCGCGCGCAAGGCGGGCTTCAAGGGAGCGTAAGATGGCCACGATCACACGCCGGCACTACGCCGCTCTCTACGGTCCCACCAAAGGGGATGCCGTCCGTCTCGGCGACACCGAATTGTTTGCCGAGATTGAACACGATCACGCGGTCCCGGGCGATGAGTGTTTGCACGGCGGGGGCAAGACCCTTCGCGATGGCGCCGGCCTTGTCACGGGTCTCACATCCCGACAGGGCGCGCTCGACATGCTGGTGTCGAACGTCGTGGTGATCGACCCAAAGGTCGGCATCGTGAAAGGCGACATCGGCATCAAGGACGGCAAGGTCGTCGCCATCGGCAAGGCCGGCAATCCGGCCATCATGGACGGCGTCGATCCCCGGCTGCTGGTTGGCGCCTCGACGACCGTTCGTGACGCCGAGGGCCTGATAGCGACGCCAGGCGGCCTCGACTGCCATGTCCATTTCGATTCGGCGCAGCTATGCGAACACGCGCTTGCGTCCGGCATAACCACCATGCTCGGTGGCTCGCTGGGGCCGATCACCGTGGGCATCGATTCCGGGGGACCGTTCAACGTCGGCAAGATGCTTCAGGCTGCCGAGCAATGGCCGATCAATTTCGGCTTCCTCGGTCGCGGTAATTCGGCAAAGCCCGCATCCATTGTCGAGCAAGCCGAAACCGGGTGCTGCGGTATGAAGATCCACGAGGACTGGGGTGCGATGCCGGCGGCGATCGACACCTGTCTGGCGGTGGCCGACGACATGGATTTTCAAGTCCAGCTCCACACCGACACGCTCAACGAGTCGGGCTTTCTCGAGGAGACGCTTGCCGCGTTAAAGGGCCGAACGATCCATATGTATCACGCCGAGGGGGCCGGCGGTGGCCATGCGCCGGACATCATACGCGTCTCCGGCGAGGCCAACTGTCTGCCGTCCTCGACCAACCCGACTAATCCGTACACTGTGAACACGTTCGACGAGCACCTGGACATGATCATGGTGTGCCATCACCTCAATCCGGCCGTGCCGGAGGATGTGGCGTTCGCCGAGAGTCGAATCCGCGCCGAGACGATCGCAGCCGAGGATGTTCTCCACGATATCGGCGCCATTTCGATGTTGGGCTCCGACAGCCAGGGCATGGGGCGAATCAACGAGGTGATCTGTCGCACTTGGCAGCTTGCTTCGAAGATGAAGGGGCTTCGCGGCCGGCTCGCCGGCGAAACGACGAAGCGAGGCGACAACGAGCGCATCAAGCGCTACATCGCGAAGTACACGATCAATCCCGCGATCACCTTTGGGATCGACCGCTACGTCGGCTCGATCGAGTCAGGCAAGCTCGCGGATATCGTGCTCTGGAGACCGGCCTTCTTCGGCATCAAGCCAGAGCTCACCATCAAGGGCGGCTTCATCGTTTCATCGGCGATGGGCGATTCGGCCGCTTCGCTGATGACGTGCGAGCCGCTGGCGATCCGCCCTCAGTGGGGCGCGTTCGGCAGTGCCAAGAAACACTTGGCTGTTTCGTTCGTTACAAAGGCTGCGATCGAGAAGGGGCTGGGCCGGAAGCTCGGGCTCGTCAAGCGGCTCGTCGCCGTGAAGGGCACTCGCAAGCTGAGAAAGAAACACATGCTGCACAACGCGGCTTGTCCGAGGATCACGGTCAACCCTGAGACGTTTGAGGTCTTCGTCGACGGCGAGCTCGCGACTTGCCCGCCCGCAAGGACGCTTCCGCTGACCCAGCGCTATATGCTTCGATAATGGGCGTTCATGGTTACCCGTCGCCGGAAGTAGCGATCGGCGCGGTCAAGGCCCTAGAATTTGGAGAGCGATGATGGCGGATGTCGTATCGCGGATGGGCGTCCTGCCGCCCCCTGCTGCCAAGCGTGTAGGGCCAGCGCGCGTTGGAATCGGTGGCCCTGTCGGCTCGGGCAAAACCGCCCTGATTGAGACGCTCGTGCCGCGACTGTGCTCAGCGAGCTATGACGTCGCGGTAGTCACCAACGACATCGCGACACGGGAAGACGCCGAGCGGCTGCAGAGAGGCGGTCTGATCGCGGCGGAGCGCGTCATCGGGGTGGAGACCGGCGCCTGTCCACATACGGTGATCCGCGAGGACCCGACGCTCAACCTCGAAGCGGTCGACTCCTTGGAGCGGCGCTTCCCCGACTTGGACCTCGTGATCGTGGAATCAGGCGGCGATAACCTTGCCTCAACTTTCTCGCTCGATCTTGTCGACTACTGGATGTTCGTCATCGACGTCGCTGGCGGCGGCGATATCCCGCGCAAGCGGGGTCCGGGTTTACTCCAGTGCGATCTCCTTGTCGTGAACAAGGTCGATCTGGCGCCTCACGTTCGGGTCGACCTCGAAGCGGTCAAACGCGATGTCGCTAAGGCGCGCGGCACAAAGCCCACGGCGTTTACAAATTGCCTGACAGGCGAGGGGGTCGATGCAGTGATCGATCAACTTCGCCTCAATGTCTTCCTCGACATTTGATGTGGCGCCGGCTCGTCATTCCCGGAGCGTTGGTCGATCTCGCTCCGGCGCTCGTTTCTTCGTCGGATGCGTCCGTCACCGTGAACGTATGGCCTCGACGATCTATCCGGACGTACGACAGCGAAGTTCGAGTTCGGCATGAATATCGGTGACGGCGCCGAAAGCTGGGTGCGAAGAGGCAGGATCAAGCTTCATTTCGCGCATGATGGCGCACGCACCAGCCTCGCACGAAACTTCGCCAGTTATCCGTTTCATGTAACCCGGCCCTTCTATTTCGACGCAGCCTGGCCGGACCTGCCGACTGTCGTGCTCCAATCGGCGTCGGGCGGTCTGTTTCAGGGAGACAGACTGTCGATTGAGATCTCCGTCGGAGAAGGCGCCTCCGTGCAGGTGACGTCGCAGTCGGCGATGAAGATCCATTCTATGGAACGCGATCACGCGGTCCAAGAAGCGCACCTCAAGATCGAGCGGAACGGTTATCTAGAAGTGATCGCGGATCCCGCCATCCTCTTTCCGGACAGCACCGTCGAGACCATGACAATGATCGAACTCGATCAGGGTGCGAGCGCAATTCTCGCCGAATCATTTTTTTGGCACGATCCAAAGGGCGGCGTCGCGCCAAATTTTTCGTTGGCATCTACAGCGATCGAGGTGCGCGATAGCGCAGGCCGCCTTCTCATGAAAGACCGCTATCGTGTCACGCGACCCGATCCGGACCCGGCGACGACTGCAGATTGGCAAGCCATGAAGGGTCAGGGCACGGTCTATGTCTTGTGCCAGACACATTCCGGAGCTGCGCTCGTCGAAGGTTTGCGCTCTGCACTTGGAGGCTCTGGACATGGCTACGTCGGTGTTTCCGTGCTTCCAAATGAAGCGGGAGCGTTCGTGCGCGTTCTCGCGTCCGACGTCAACGTTATTCACAAGGTCCTGGCGCGCGCCTGTCGGGCAGCGCGGCGGCTCGTTGTTGGCCGCGACACGCGATTAACATGGCGCAAATAGACCCCGGAAGACCCCGCCCACGTCGAGCACGTCTTCGCCGCCGAGAAGCGTGGCTTCAAGCTGGTGATCCGCACCATCGGCCTGGCTCGTGCCAAGGCCAAGATCGCGCTCGCCAACCTGGCCTACAACTTCAGGCGGCTGGCTTGGATCGAAGGGCGAAGAGCGCCCGCGTGACGGGCGAAGCGCGTCGATCGCTGCATCGACGCACCGCAAGAAACCAAACAGACCCCGTCACAGCGCACAATCCGCAGGCTGGACCGCCTGCCTTGCCGTCATCGGCGATGATCCTTCACCAAGGATCGGGTTCTTCGAAGTGTCCGCTCGCTCAATGGCGAGACACGTAGGGGCGGGTCTCTGACCCGCCCCTACAGGTGTCGTGAGTGGCTGGGCCGCGCGTGGCCTTAAGCCGGGACGCGCAGCTTCTCCTTCTCGACCCAGGCCTGGGTGTCGTCGAGCGCCTTGGTCACGGCGTCGAAGATCGTGTCGACCTCGGCCTCGGTGACGATCAGCGGCGGGCAGAACGCCAGCGCGTCATTGGTCAGCGCGCGGATCAGCAGGCCGTGCTCGGCGCAGCGGTCGTTGGCGTAGGCACCAACCTTCTTGGCCGCCTCGAAGTTGCTCCTGGTCTTCTTGTCGGCGACCAGCTCGAGCGCGCCGATCAGGCCCACCCCGCGCGCCTCGCCGACCAACGGGTGGTCGGCCAGGCCCTTGAGCCGGGCCTGGAAGCGCTTGGCCACCTTCTTGACGTGGCCAACCATGTCGCGCTCCTGGTAGATCTTGAGCGTCTCGAGCGCCACCGCCGCGCACACCGGGTGCCCCTGGTAGGTGTAGCCCGTGCCGAAGATGCCGAGTTCGCCGGAGAGCTTCTTGACCTGCTGGTAGACCCGCTCGTTGATCATCACCGCCGAGATCGGCAGGTACGACGAGGAGAGCTGCTTCGCCATCGATATCATGTCGGGCTTCAGGTCGAACGTCTGGGTGCCGAACATGTTGCCCGTGCGCCCGAAGCCGCAGATCACCTCGTCGGCGATGAACAGGATGTCGTGGCGCTTCAGCACCTCCTGGATCTTGGCGAAGTAGCTGGCGGGCGGCACGATCACGCCGCCCGCGCCCATCACCGGCTCGGCGATGAAGGCGGCCACCGTCTCGGGCCCCTCGCGCTGGATCAGCGCCTCCAGGTTGTCCGCCATGCGGCTGGCGAACGCCTCCTCGGATTCGCCCGCGGCGCCGAAGTGGTAGTAGTGCGGGCAGTCGGTGTGCAGGATGTTGGTGATCGGCAGGTCGAAGCCCGACTGGGCGTAGGGCAGACCGGTCATCGAGCCGGCGGCCACCGTGACGCCGTGGTAGCCCTTGATGCGCGCGATGATCTTCTTCTTGCGCGGCCGGCCCATGGCGTTGTTGAAGTACCAGACCAGCTTGACCACCGTGTCGTTGGCTTCTGAGCCCGAATTGCCGAAAAACACCTTCGACATGGGCACCGGCGCCATGCCGATCAGCTTCTCGGCCAGATCGATCACCGGGTTGGTCGAGGAGTGGGCGAACGTGTGGTAGTAGGGCATCTGGCGCATCTGGCGCGCCGCCGCCTCGACCAGCCGCTCCTCGCTGTAGCCGAGCGCGGTGCACCACAGCCCCGCCAGCCCCTCGATGTAGCGCCGACCCTCGAGGTCGGTGACGTAGATGCCTTCGCCCTTCTCGATGATGCGCGGGCCCTTGGTCTCGTGCAGCGCGGCGTTGGTGTAAGGGTGCAGCACGTAGGCGATGTCGCGGGCGTGGGGCGAATTGGGGGCGATGGTCATGATCTACCTCGGGTGACGATGGGGCGCCTGCCGCTGGCCGCGCGCCCGGATGGGCAGATTAGAGCGGTCCGCGCGCCGCTTTGCAACCGCACGCTCGCGCATGGCAGGCCGGCGCGTTTGGTATACGGTCGGGGAACGGCCCAGCGACACTTGCCAGCGAGGATCCCGCTTATGAGCACACGCCACGTCCAACCCACGACCGTCCACCCGACCGTCGGCTACACCCACGCCGTGGTGACCGAGGGGCCGCTCGTCCACGTCTCGGGCCAGGTCGCCTTCGACCGCGACCGCAAGCTGGTGGGCCCCGGCGACATCGCCGTCCAGGCCGAGCAGACCTACGCCAACCTCAAGGCGGTGCTCGAGGCCGCCGGCAGCGGGCTCGACCGCATCGTCAAGATGGTCGTCTACATCACCGATCCGCGCTTCGTCGACGCGGTGCGCGCGGCACGCGGCAAGTACCTGAGCGAGTCCTACCCGGCCAGCACGCTCGTGGTGGTCAGCGGCCTCGCCGCGCTGGAATTCCTGGTGAAGATCGAGGCGATGGCGACGTTGACCTAGGCGAGTTCCATTGCACAGGAGCGGGCGCGATCGGCCAGGGCCTGCGCCAGCCGAACGACGATCGGGTGCGTCAGCCCGTCCCCGGCCAAGCGTTGCACGATGTCAAAGGCCGCATCGGGCAGGTCAACGGCTAGGCGCCGGACGCGATCGGTGACGGCGTCGGCGTCGAGAGCAAGCTTGTTGGCGAACGCTCGCCATTGGCGCGGCCCGATGCCATCCAGGTCGTACTCCTTGCCGATCCTCATCGCGAGCTTCGCGCGCCGTATGTCCATGTTGCCGTAGGGCAGGATGCTGGCGACGTCGTAGAGCGGCGCCAAGCGGACGCGCCCGGCGCCGTGCAGGAGCGCGAAGTTCTTGGCGTGACCGTCCGCGCCGCCGATGAGCCAGTTGAGCGCCAGCGCGTCGACGAACCTGAAGACGTCCTCGCCGGGCACACCCGAATTTCGGACCAGCAGATCGCGGATATCCTTGGGAGAGAGCCCACCTTCGTTCTAGTACTTGAGCCCCGGGTGCAGACCCAGGGCCTGACACATGACCTCCTGGTGGATCCGGAGAATGGGTTGACGCTCCGCGAGTGCCGATAGCGACTTGACGTTGGCGGCGCTTGCGGCTGCGTTGGCCGATAAGTCAGCGGCCTTGCGCGCAGCTTCGAACGCGTCTGGCCATGTCGCCGCCGCCGCCTCTGCGGCAAAGGCGGCTGATCTGGCGGACTCCGCCGCTGCCAAGGCCGATGTGTAGGCGCGGTCATAGCGCTCGACCACGATTGCCCATGCATCGTGGAAGTGTCTGACATGGGAAAGCGCCGCGGATAGGCCTAAGGCCGTCGCGACCTCCATGCAGACATGTTCATTGATCGCGTGGCCGTCGAGTTCGCCGATTTGCGGCTTGATGATGTGGGTCGTTGGAGTTCGCCCCGACGGAATGCCCCAGCGTCCGTTCTCATAGAGGAACGCGATCTTTTGTTGCGCGCCGGCCAGGCTGAACTGGCCATCGTCGCCAAGCGCGCGCCATGCCGCGTGGTCGGCCTTCAAGGTGAGCAGGCGGCGCGCGACCTCGCCCTCGTCGATCCAGTCTATGGCGGGCGGAGCGGAGGCCGTGACCGCATCGAACCGTTCGGGCCGGATGAACTGCACCGCGCCCGCGCAATCCTCGCCGACGTGGGCGATCAGGGCGAAGGGGTTGCGCAGCGAGACTTGAAACCGGCGCGCCCAGCGGTCGAGAATTACCGCATTGTCGGGAAGAAGGCCCCAGACGAACGCCTCGATGACGCGGTGGTCGTGCCGACTTGATGCGAGCGGCATCGACAGCGACAGCGGAACCGCGTTGGAGTTTTCGCATTAAGCCTCGTCGTAGACGAAGGTCCATTTGTTGTCGCGACCGCGCCGGACCTTGCCGATCACCGGACCACCAAGCAGGACGATCAAGAGGTCGATGATCATCGCTTGGGCCCGCGCGTGCTTTCGATGACGGCGTCGATGTCGATGGGTGGAAAGCCAAGTGTGGGCCGCGAGGGCGCGGCATCGTGCGGACGAATGTCGACTTCGAGGTCAAGCGCGCTCAGCACGCGCAAGAGCAGTCAGGCGTCGGCACGCGGCTTGCCCTTCTCGACCTCGACGATCCACTGCCGGCCGACGCCGACCTTGGCCGCGAGGGCCTCTTGGCTGAGACTGAGGGTCTTGCGTCGTTCGCGTATGACGAGGCCAATGTCCCTGGACGTTCTTACACGCATGACTGTTGTCCATGTCGCCGATCGACGACAATCAGGAAAGGGTTCGAATCAGGCTCCGCGAGGCGGCGACGTGGTGGCCGAGCGCCGCATGACGGCGCATGGAGAAGATCGTAGGATCGCCCAGGGATGTCGCTCTCCCGTTTACACTATGGGAATAATCCCATAATAGTTTCACGACAAGGCAGGCCCAAGGGGCCGGACCGCGCGGCTCAGCCGACCCGGCGCCCCAACCAGATGACGCGGCCCGCCACGTCGATTTCGTCGGGGCGTACCGGCGACAGTCTGGGATAGCTCGGGTTGTCGCACGCGATGGTCACTTGGCGGCGCACCGGGTCGATCAGCAGGCGCTTGACCAGCACGTACTCGCCGTAGCGCACGACGTAGATGCCGTCGGCCAGGGGCGCGCGCCGGGTCAGGTCGACCAGGATCGTGTCGCCGTCGGCCAGCGTCGGGTGCATGCTGTCGCCGCGCACGGTGACGACCGCCAGCTCGACCGGGCGGGCGCGCGTCACGGTGCGCAGCCAATCGGCCCGGAAGGCCAGCTTGCCGGTCTCGTACTCGCCCTCGATGATGATGCCTTCGCCGGCCGCGGCGGCCACGTCGTAGACGCCGACCAGGACGAAATCGTCGGGCGCTTGGGTCGGCCGCGCCGTGCCCAGGAGCTCGCCTATGGCGCAGCCGAGCGCGCCCGCAAGCTTCTCGACCGTGTCGTGGCGTGGATGCCGCGACTTGCCGACCAGGATGTCGCGCACCGCCGTCTCGTTCAGACCGGCCTTGAGCGCCAGCGCCTTCTGGCCGAGCCCGGCGGCTTCCATGCGGCGCGCGATCTCGCGCGCGAGAGGGGACATTTCCATCTGCCCATCCTGTCACAAGATCGATCCCACGTAATGAGGGAAATGTCCTATTGACTCGTCCGCGTCCTGGAAGGCATTGTCGGCGACAGCGAAACAAAACAGGACCATTTCATGCCCTCGCCGCTGCCGCCGGTCTGGGACGCCGCCCGCATCGCCCGCGTGCTGAGTCTGTGGAACCAGGGATAGTCGGCGCCGGCGATCACCCGCGACCTGGGTGCCACACACCACAGCGTCGAAAGCAAGCTCGCCAAGCTCGGGGCGCGGGCCTCGCGGTGACGCGGCGGCATCGCGCGCGGCCCGCGACCAGCCAACGCGCGCGGCGGCGTTGCCTGTACTGCGGCCAGCTCTTCGACAGCGAGCACGTGGGCAACCGGCTGTGCCCGACGTGCCTGGTCGAGGGCCCGTTCACCAGCGCCATGGTCTGACCGCGATGGGGCCACGATGACGCTCACGGCGAGATCCGGGGTGTCCGCCGCGACGCCGTGCCCGACGCGACCGGACCTGGCGGCGGCCGAGGCCGTGCTGATCGAGGCGGTCGACACGCTCGGGCGCCTGCCCTCGGCGCGGGTCCGTCCGTGTCTCGCGCGCTGGCCCGCGATGATCCGCGCGGCGCACGAGGCCTACGGCTACGCCGAGGCGCGGCCGCGCCGCGCGCCGGCCTCGCCTGAGGCGATCACACGGCTCGACCACGCGCTCGACGCCCTGCGGCGCGTGAGCCTGGACGAGCAGCGCCTGGTGTGGAGCCGCGCCAACGGTTTCTCTTGGCGCGCCATCGCCGCGCGCGTCGGCGCGGCGCCCAACACGTGCCGGTCGCGCTATCTGGTGGCGCTGATGCGCTTCGCCGGGACCTACGCGCTGGCGGCGAACCGTGCCGGGCCGTAAGGGTCGAACAGCGCATCGTGCCGGCCATACAGCACCACATCGGTCACATGGCGCCCGACCGCCGGCGCCAACGTTACGCCGGAATGCATGACGGCCACGTGCAGTCCAGGAACACCCGGTACCGCGCCGACGATGGGGAAACCGTCCGGCGGGATGGGACGCAGGCCGACCTGGTGCCGATCGAGCGTCAGCGCGCCGACCCCGCGCACCATGGCGATCGCGCGGGCGAAGGTCGCGTGCGCGGCGGTCTCGGCGTCGTCCTCGAAATCGGCCGCGATCACCAGGCGGCTGTCGGCGGCCTGGCGCAGCTCGAGCTCCGGCGCGATCACGATGCCGTTGAGCAAGGGGGTCGACGGCGCCGACTCGATCAACAAGCCCGGGCGTGGGGCGAGGGGGACCATGGCCCCGGCCGTCGCGGCCAGGGCCGGCGTCGCGACGCCGGCGGCGAGGACGACCGCGTCGGCGCCGATGCGTCCCGCCGCGGTCTCGATGCCGACGACCGTACCGCCCAGCGTGGCCAGCGCGCGGACGAAACTACCAGTCAGCAGCCGGGCGCCACGCCGCGCCGCGTCGGCGACCAGGGCGAGCGCGGCGGCGCGCGCCTCGACCGCGCCTTCACCGGCGACGTGGACCGCGCGCGCGGGCGGGGCGAGCAGGTTCGGCTCGAGGGCGGCGATCGCGGCGCGATCGACCGGCCGGATGCCGTAGCCCCAGGCGCCGTGGGTCCGTGCGTAGGTATCGAGCTCGTCCGGCGCCAGGTCCCACAAGAGCCCGCCGCACCAGGCGAGCGGCAGGTCGGGCAGGGCGGCGCCGAGGCGCCGCCAATCGGCCATCGACCGCGTGCGCAGGCGGAAATAGGGATGCGGGTTGCCCCACGAGGCGTTGATCCAGGCGAACGACGCGCCCGTGGCGAGGCCGCCGGCGGTACCGGCTTCGACGAGCGTGACCGTGGCGCCGGCCTGGGCCAGGTGCCAGGCGATCGAGGCGCCGACGATGCCGGCGCCGACGACGGCGACATGCGGCGGCCGGGTCATGGCCGGCCCGCCACGCGGCATGACCGGGGGCACACGCGGTGGGCCAAATTCGCGCTTAGGGTCGTCGCGGCAGTCATGTTAGCCTTTCGCGAGGGCGTGCACCGCGGGCGGCGCGCGACCAAGAACAAGGAACCAAATTCAGGAGGTAGCATGTTCGATCTTGCCCGCCGGGCATCTCTGTTCGCCGCGACCGCCTTCGCGCTCGCGCTGGCGGCGCCGCAGGGTCCGGCCCTGGCCGACGTACCCGAGTCCAGCGACCCGATCAAGCTCGCGGTGCTGGAGTGGACCGGCCAGCACATCACCACGTACATCGCCGGCCAGGTCCTCGAGCGCATGGGCTACACGGTCGAGTACGTGACCGCCGGTTCGTTCCCGTCGGCGAACGGCACGGCGGACGGCGATCTGAGCGCGACGCTCGAGCTGTGGAACAACAACCTGGGCGACTACTGGCCGCAGCTGCTCGCTGAGGGCAAGGCCGAGGACATCGGCGACGTGGGACTCGACGCGCGCGAGGGCTGGATCTACCCGAAGTACGTCGAGGCGTCGTGCCCGGGCCTGCCGGCATGGGACGCGTTCCTCGGCTGCGCCGAGTTGTTCGCCACGCCCGAGACGCTGCCCAACGGCCGCTTCCTCGAGTACCCGGCGGATTGGGGCGATCGCGCGACCCGGCTGATCGTTGAGAATTCGCTGGCCTTCGAATCCGTGCCGGCGGGCAGCGAAGGCGCGCTGATCGCCGAACTCAAGAGCGCGATCGAGAAGCAGCAGCCGCTCGTGATGATGTTCTGGGCGCCGCACTGGGTGCTGTCGACCGTCGAGTACGGCTGGGTCGATATCCCGGCCGACCTGGTCGAGAAGTACAGCATGAACAAGCCGCACACGATAAAGACGGCGTGGCCGGGCCTGAAGGACAAGTGGCCGGCGGCGTACAAGCTGCTGAAGGCGCTGAAGATCACCAACGAGATCCAGCAGCCGTTGATGGACTTGGTGGACAACCAGGGCCAGGACGTGCGCGAGGTGACCGCCAAGTGGCTCGACGAGAACGAGGCCGTCTGGAGAGCCTGGGTCGACCAGGCGATGATGTAGCCACGACGTGACAAGGGGCGGGGCCGGGATGACCGGCCCCGCCGCGTTCCGGGCCTGGGGGCGCAGGCAAGGGGGCAAAGCCATGGCACTGGCCGATCACACGCTGAGGCCGCGTGGCGTCCTCGGGCTCGACCTGAGCGACCCGACGCTGCAGGCGTGGCTGATGGCGGCCGGGGTCGTGGCGCTCGTGTTCATCTTGGCTGGCTTCGCGCCGTGGCTGACCAAGCTGCCCGACACGTTCGTCGTGCCGCTCAACGACTGGTTCAACGACGCGATGACCTGGTTCGTCGGGGTGGCGAAGCCGGTGTTCCGAGCCATCAGCTGGGCGGTCGAGTTCCCCATGTCGTGGCTGCAGGGGCTGCTGCACTGGCTGCCCTGGCCGGCGGTGTTCATCGGCGTCGCCGCCATCGCCTACCGCGCCGGCGGCCGGCGGCTCGTGCTCTTCTCTCTGGCCGCGATGCTCTACATGCTGGTGACCGGCTACTGGGCCCCCAGCATGAACACGCTGGCGCTGGTCGGCGTGTCGGTGCCGGTGTCGCTCGCAATCGGCTTCTTCATGGGCCTGCTCGCGTTCAAGAGCCGCGCGGCCGAGCGGATCATCCAGCCGACGCTGGACCTGATGCAGACGGTGCCGACCTTCGCGTACCTGATTCCGATTCTGCTGCTGTTCGGCCTGGGGCCCGTGGTCGGGCTGATCGCCAGTGCGATCTATGCGGCGCCGCCCATGGTGCGCAACACGATCCTGGGGCTGCAACGCGTGCCGCCCGAGATCATCGAATCGGGACGCATGTCCGGGTGCACGTCGCGTCAAGTCCTGTGGTGGGTGCAGGTGCCGTCGGCGGTGCCGACCCTGATGATCGGCGTCAACCAGACGGTGATGGCCGCGCTCAGCATGGTCATCATCGCGGCGGTGATCGGCAGCTTCGCCGACATCGGCTGGGAGCTCCTGAACACGCTGCGCAAGGCCGAGTTCGGCCGCAGCCTGCTGGCCGGTGTGTGCATCGTGCTGATCGCCATGGTGCTGGATCGGATCAGCCGCGGCTTCGCCGAGCGCCAGGCGGGTGTGCGCGACCACGGCCCCAAGGGGATCGCGCGCTACCGCGGCGCCGCGCTGGTGCTGGCGGCCATGGCCGTCGCGGTGGTGCTGGCCACGTTCATCGAGCCGCTCCACGAGTACCCTCGGGCATGGGAGTTCGTGCCCAAGGAGCCCCTCGACGCCATCGTCAGCTTCGTCAACACCACGTTCCCGGCGACGCTCGAGTGGATCAAGGTCAAGGCGCTGTTCTTCTTCCTGCTGCCGATCCAGAAGGGCTTTGTGGCGATCGCGAAGCCGACCTCGTGGGGCTTCGAGGTGACGCCGCTGGTCCAGGTGATCTACGCCGTGGTGGTGGCGGGGCTCGCGTACGGCGCGAGCCGCATCGGCGGTTGGAAGGGCGCGCTCGCCGTCATCCTGTTCGGCGGCGTCTACTTCATCGGCATGCTCAACGTGCCCTGGCCGGTGTTCTTCCTGGTGGTCGGGCTGCTCGCCTACCAGGCGGCGGGGCGCGGCATCGCCCTGATGGCGCTGGCGTTCATGGCGTTCATGCTGCTGTCCGGCGTGTGGCACCAGACCATGGTGTCGATCTACCTGTGCGGCGCGGCGGTGATCGTCTCCAACCTGATCGGCTGCGCCGTCGGCACGTGGGCGGCGCTGGACGATCGCGTCTCGCGCGTGGTCGGGCCCATCGTCGATCTGCTGCAGACCATGCCGGCCTTTGTCTACCTGATCCCGGTCATCATGTTCTTCCAGGTCGGCGACCTGCCGGCGCTCCTGGCGATCATCAGCTACGCCATCGCCCCGGCGATCCGCTACACCGAGCACGGCATACGCAACGTGCGACCCGACGCGGTCGAGGCCGCGCAGGCGATCGGCTGCACGTCGCGCCAGATCTTGTTCCAGGTGAAGCTGCCGCTCGCCGTGCCCGAGATCATGCTGGGCGTCAACCAGGTCATCATGTTCGCGCTGGCGATGCTGACCGTCTCGGCGCTGGTCGGCACCAAGGAACTGGGCCAGGAGGTCTACCGCGCACTGACCTCGGCGGACCCGGGGCGGGGTGCCATCGCCGGCCTGAGCATGGCGTTCATCGCCATCGTGGCCGACCGCATCGTCCAGGCCTGGGCCGCGCAGCGCAAGAAGGCGCTGGGCCTCTAACGCGCCGCGCCTGCCTTTCGCCAGCCCACCCCGGGAGACCGCGATGTCCGTGCTCGAAGCGTTCACGTCGCTCAGCGGCAAGATCCTGATCGACGGCCAGGTGCGCGCGAGCCGCGCGACCGAGGCGTCCGATACCCTCGACCCGGCGACCGAGGCGCGCCTGGGTCACGTGGCCGAGGCGACCGACGCCGAGATCGACGAGGCGGTCGCCGGCGCCAACAAGGCGCAGAAGGCGTGGGCGGCCAGGAACGCGCTGGCGCGCGCTGAGGCGCTGCACGAGATCGCCCACCGCCTGCGCCAGCGGCGCGCCGAGCTGGCCGAGGCGATGACGCGGGACATGGGCAAGCCGTTCAAGGAATCGTCCGACGAGGTCGAATGGTCGGCCACCGCCTACGACTACTTTGCCGAGGTGGCGCGCGCCGACCAGGGCCGCATCATCGGACCGGTGGTCGACGGCCAGACCCACCTGGTGACCAAGCACCCGCTGGGCGTCGCCGCGATCATCATGCCGTTCAACTACCCCTTCGTGCTGTTCTCGTGGGAGGCGAGCGCCGCGCTCGCCACCGGCAACGCCGTGGTGCTGAAGCCGTCCGAGTACACGACGCTGTCGTCCCTGCTGATGCTCGAATGCTTCGACCATCTGCCGTGTGGCCTGGTGCAGTGCGTCACCGGTGGGGCGCGCGTGGGCGCGCGTCTAGTTGAGCACCCGGACGTCCATTGCGTCGCCTTCACCGGCTCGATCAAGGCAGGCCAGGCGGTGGCCAAGGCGTGCGCTGGTACGTTCAAGCGCGTGCTGATCGAGGCCTCGGGCAACGACCCGTTCATCGTCATGCCCTCGGCGCCGCTCGACATCGTGGCCAAGGGCGCGGTGTTCTCGGCCTACATCAACTGCGGCCAGATCTGCGCGCGCGCTGAACGGTTCTACGTGCACCAGGACGTGCACGACGAGTTCGTGCGCCGGGTGACCGACCTCTCGAAGGCAATCCGCATCGGCAACGGCCTGGACAAGGTCGACGTGGGCCCGTTGGTCTCGGCGCGTGAGCGCGACCGCTACGAGGGCCTGGTCAAGCGCACGCTGGACGCCGGCGCCCGGCTCCATTGCGGCGGCGGCCGGCCGTCCCAGTTCAACCGTGGCTTCTTCGTCGACACCACGGTGCTGAGCGGCGTCGACCAGCGCATGGAGATCATGCGCAACGAATCCTTCGGCCCCGTGATGCCGATCTGCCGCGTCAAGGACCTGGACGAGGCGATCGCGCACGCCAACGATTCCCAGTACGCGCTGGGCTCGGTGATCTACACCATGGACCTCAAGGAGGCCATGCGCGCCACCAACGAGATCCAGGCCGGTATGACCTGGGTGAACGCGCCGCTGCTCGACAACGACGCGGGCCCGTTCGGCGGCTGGAAGATGTCGGGCACGGGCAGCCAGCTCGGCACCGAGGGGCTCGAGCAGTTCCGCAAGTCGAAGATGGTGATGATCGACCCCAACTGCTCGGACCACGACTTCTGGTGGTACCCCTACAAGGACGCCGAGGCGTTCAAGGGCGAGCAGGGCAAGGGCGAGCGGGGCAAGGCGTGACCGAGCACGACTCCCACACGGTCGCGGCGATCCATCGCGAGCTGCACGACCATCTGCCTTCCGACCCGGCGCTGCGCGTGAAGGCGCTGGAGTCCGTGCTGGTCGGCAAGGGCATGCTCGACCCGGCGGCGGTGGACGCGTGGATCGAGCTCTACGCCGACGAGATAGGACCGAAGCGCGGCGCGCGCGTGGTGGCGCGTGCCTGGACCGACGCGGCCTTCAGGGCGCGCCTGCTGGCGGACGCGACTGACGCGATCGCCGACTTCGGCTTCACCGGCTGGGGCACGGCGCATATGCGCGTGGTCGAGAACACCGACGAGGTTCACAACCTGGTCGTGTGCACGCTGTGCTCGTGCTACCCGCACGCCGTGCTGGGCATCCCGCCCGCCTGGTACAAGTCGGCGCCCTACCGGGCGCGCGCGGTGCGCGATCCGCGCGGCGTGCTGGTCGAGTTCGGCGTGGCGCTGCCCGCCGCGACCGAGGTGCGCGTGTGGGACTCGACGTCGGAGTTGCGCTACATGGTGCTGCCCCGGCGGCCCGACGGCACCGACGGCTGGAGCGAGGACCGGCTCGCCGCTATCGTGACGCGCAACGCCATGATTGGCACGGCGCTGGTCACGGTGCCCGCCTGATGGACGGCATCCACGACCTGGGCGGGCGCGAGGGCTTCGGCCCGATCGATGCGGACGAGGACGAGCAGCCGTTCCACGCGCCGTGGGAGGCTCGGCTGAACGGCATGGTGCGCGCGATCAGCCGGGCGCCGGACTGGACCATCGACTGGTTCCGCCATTGCCGCGAGCTGATCGACCCGGTCGACTACCTGACCCGGCCCTACTACGACCAGTGGATGCAGACCTACGCGGCGATGATGATCGTCTCGGGCCTCGCGACCGTGGACGAACTGGCCGGCGGCCGCGCCACGACGCGCGCCGATCTGCCGCCACCCATGACGGCCGCGGGCGTTGCCGCGGCAAAGGCGCGCGCCGTCCGCTACGACCGGCCGGGCGCGGCGACGCCGGCGTTCGCCGTGGGCGACGCGGTGGTCGCCCGGCGCGACGGCCACGCGGGCCACACCCGCCTGCCGGCCTACGCGCGCGGCCGGCGTGGCACCATCGCGGCCAGCCACGGCGCCTTCGTGCTGCCCGACCAGGGGGCGCTCGCGCGCGACGCGGCCGAACCGCTCTACACGGTTTCGTTTCCAACGTCCGAGCTGTGGGCGGAAGCGGCGGGGCGTCGCGACACGGTCCTGCTCGATCTCTGGCAGAGCTATCTGACCAAGGCGTAGCGGGACGGGACGTGAACGCACTGGCCGAACGTGTCGGGTTGCAGGGGCCGCCGTTCGCGGTGCCGCTGGAAGCCGGCAAGGTCGCCGAGTTCGAGCGGGCGACGCACGCGCGGCCCGGCATGGGCGTGATCCCGCCGACCTTCCTGTTCACCGCCGGACCGGCGTGGGGTTACACGCTGGAGCATCCCCGGGGCACCGCGCTCGCCCAGGCCGGCATGACCGGCGCCATGACGCTGCACGGCGGCTACGCGGTCATGTTTCCCGACGGTCCGCCGCGTCCCGGAGCCACGCTAACCGCTCGCACGCGTATCGCCGAGGCGACGCGCAAGACGGGCCGGCGCGGCGGCACCCTCGACATCTATGTCATGGCCACCCGGTTCGAGGACGCGGCGGGCAAGCTGGTCGCCGAGGAGCGCACCACGTCGATCCTGCCTTCCGCCGCGCCGTCGGGCGCCGCGCTGGACGTGACGTCCGCTGAGGCGCGCCCTGTGTTCGACCGCGACGGCGGCGCCGCCTTGATCGCATCGATCGCGCCCGCCGGGCCCGATGCGCTCGCGGTGGGAACGGGGCCCGGGCCGCTCACCTTTCCGTCCCTGACGCTGACCGAGATCGTGCGCTACCAAGGGGCCGCGCTCGACCTGCAGCCGATGCACCACGACGACGCCTACGCCCGGCGCGGCGGGTACCCGGGCTGCTTCTCGGTCGGCATGCTGCACTTAGGCGCGCTGGCGTCCTACGGCTGCGCTTGGCTCGGCGCGACGACCGTGTGCCGGATCGAAGCGCGCTTCGAGGGGCGGCAATGGCCGGGCGACCGGCTGACGTACACCGGCGCGGTCGAGCGGCTCGACCGGCAGGATGGAACCTCCACCGTCGATCTCGCGCTGTCGTGCGCGCGCCAGACCGGCGAGCGCACGATCGCCATGACCATGACGTTCGCGCTGAGCTAGCGCCCCTTGAAGTTGGGCTTGCGCTTCTCGGCGAAAGCGCGCGGCCCTTCGAGGAAGTCCTCCGAGACCAGCATGCGCTCGTAGACCGGCAGGCCGCTCGAGCCGTTGCCGCGCGCCGCGACCGCGCGCTTGGTGATGGCGAACGCCTCGGGCAGCGAGACGTGCATCATGGCGTGCAGTGCCTCCTTCAAGGCCTGCAGGGCGAGCGGCGCGCCCTCGGCGATGGTGTCGGCCAGCGCGCGCGTCGCCTTGGCCAGTTGGTCGGGCTCGACGACCTCGTGCACCAGGCCCCAGTGCTTGGCCTCGGCGGCGCCCATGCGCCGGCCGCTCAGCATCATCTCGAGCGCCACGTGGTAGGGGATGCGTCGGGGCAAGCGCTGGATGGCGCCCGCGTCGGGCAGGAAGCCGCGCTGCATCTCGGGCAGGAAGAACTCGGCCGTGGTCGAGGTGATCATCACATCGCAGGCCAGCGCCAGCTCGAAGCCGCCGCCCACCGCGATGCCGTTGACCGCGGCGATGACCGGCTTCTTCAGCCCCCAGAACTCGGTGATGCCGGCGAAACCGCCGGGGCTCGACGAGGAGTCGTCGTTGGCCTCGGCGGCCGTTTCCTTCGACGCGACCTCCTTCAGGTCCCAGCCGGCGCTGAAGACGCGCGTGCCCGTGCCGGTGATGGTGGCGACGCGCAAGGCCTCGTCGTCCTGGAAGCCCTTGAACGCGGCGTAGAGCGCTTCGTTGACCACGCGGTTGATGGCGTTGACCGGCGGGCGGTCGAGCACGATGTCGAGCACCGCGCCGCGGCGCGTGGTCGTGACGATGGGCTTGGTCATGGCGTCCCCTCCAAAATCGGCGGGACGGTACGCAGGCGCTGGGCCCGCCGCAAGGGCGCGCGGAAAATGTGAGGGGGCCCGCCTTGTGGGCGGACCCCTGAGGGTGGTGCGGTGCGCGTCGGTTAGGCGGCGCCGAGTTTCTTCATGAACTGCTCGACCTCGCCGCCGAGTTGACCCGCCCCCAACGAGTGGTCCAGGCAGTATGTTAGTGCACGGTCGGCCGTAGCTCCAGAGCGAGCGTGGCCGGCGCAGCGGGTCGGGGGCGCGCAGCCGGCCACGCGGCAAGTGCCGGCACGAA
>Ga0194121_10001976_pt1 | contig 33418 bp, 58 predicted proteins | sample TA2MahCa50mmetaG_FD_148609 | JGI IMG/M metagenome (GOLD analysis project Ga0194121, IMG submission 148609) | Freshwater microbial communities from Lake Tanganyika, Tanzania - TA2015020 Mahale Deep Cast 50m | ecosystem: Environmental > Aquatic > Freshwater > Lake | place: Tanzania: Lake...
GAGCCCGTTCAAGTCGCTGGGTGGACACACGCCTGACCAGATCCGGCGCTCGAAGGTCATCCTGTGGGAGGGCCACTGTTCGGTCCACACCCGCTTCTCGGTCAAGCAGATCGAGGCGGCCAGGCAGAAATATCCGGACGTGAACATCCTGGTACACCCAGAATGCACCAACGAGGTCGTGACATCAGCCGACTTCGTGGGCTCCACGGAGTTCATTGCCAGCAAAGTGCGAGAAGCGCCGCCTAAAAGCAAATGGGCTATTGGTACTGAAATAAATCTTGTTAATCGTCTAGCTCAAGAGAATAAAGATAAGATAGTCTTCTGCTTAGACCCTATTGTATGTCCTTGTTCCACTATGTATCGTGTTCATCCCGCTTATTTGTTATGGGTACTAGAAGGATTGATGGCTGGCCTGGTCATAAATCGTATTAAGGTCGAAGTAGACGTTGCTACCGAAGCCCGGACTGCTTTGAGGCTAATGCTTGAGAACTCCTTGTAATCAAAAACTTATTAGCTATGGCGGTAAAAGAATAATGATCGGCGCCCTAAAACAATTCAACTAAATTTCTTTATATATCTATATATAGATAGTCTATATATGAATAGCAGAAAGAGGATGTTTTAAGTTTTTTCTACATGATATAATCATATATCATATATAACCATAAATCTATAAATCAATACTAAGCTGGGTATATCAAAGAACATGAAGAAGCTATTCTTAATTGGTTTAATTTCCTTTCAGGCGAAATAAATGACGTTAGTCTACGAAAAATCTAGAATTAAATATCCAAAGGGAACGTTTATTTTTGTAAATGCGAAGAATAGCGATTTGCATGGAAAGATCGGGATTATACAAGATCACTTGAAATCACGCCCGCCGTTTTCTCCAAATATCGTAATAATCGTAAGATTCGAAGAAGGATTGTATCATCTCTTTGAACATGAAATTATGATTGTTTCAGAAGTACTAAATGATTTACGAGAATATTAAAAATTTAATTGAATTACCACTTCCTTGCCCGAGTTGCAAGGAACGTTTGTTTTTCCCATATAAGCACGATCAGCGAGCAAAGTGTATTGGATGCAAGCGGATTTGGAGGATAGAAGATGATGAAAAAAATGCCTAAATCTAAAGAAGAAGAGCAAGCAGTCGAAATAAGAAATAAGCTTTATCATGCTATTCGTTTGCATATGCAGCTTATTGCTATTGATTTAGGATTGGAATTTCAAGATAATGTTGTTCTTCAGCGCCCGGGCGGAAGCATCAAAGTCTCGTTTTCTTTTAAAGACGTGAATTCTAAAGAAAACGAGACTTTTACCCCGAGAGATATCACAGCTCGTTCAATCTTAGAGATATAACTAGCCTATTTACAAATCGATTTCTATGTGTTATAATGGATTTAAGTTAAAGGAGAAAACACTTAAAATGAGAGTTTTAATTTGTGGTAGTCGTTATTGGGAGGGAAGGGAGGAGATTCGCGAGAAAATCACAAAGCTCTTTGATGAGAATAAGCATGATATGCTTGTAATACATGGGGCTGCTCGCGGTGCCGATACGATTGCTGGCGAGGAAGCTAGCAAATTAGGAATTCCAGTTGAGGCATATCCTGCTGATTGGAAAAAGTATGGTCGGGCTGCTGGCGCAATTCGTAATACAAGCATGATTTCAATTGGAAAACCAGATCTTGTATTGGCTTTCCACGAAGATTTGAATAAATCAAAAGGAACGGCAAATATGGTACGGCAGGCTAGAAAAGCTGGAATACCTGTAGTTATCTATGGAGGTAGCTGAATGGGGGCCGAGGTCAATTGGGGCTGAGCCTATTTACAACATGATTTTCTTGTGATATTATAGTTTTATCGACCAACACAAGTGGAGTAAAGGAAAGGAAAGGGATATGACTCTAGAAGCAGTTAAGGAAATTGTAGCAGACTGGATTTTGGTGACCTATGACTTGCCTTCTACTAAAGAAGGATTGGCTCGGAGGCATGACTTTCTCCGGGCGGGAAAGTATGCAGGGGCGGTACAACACTCTGAGAGTGTATACTACATGCCCATGACTCAGGTAGCCGTTGAGGCAATCACCAAGCTTTCTGAGGGGTCTGGAGGAGCGGTCTTCGTTTGGTATACCCAGGCGGCATCTGAAAGCCTGGCTCAACAGTTGACCACGGTATACGACAAGCAGGTTCTTGAGTGGATTGAAAAGGTAGGGGAGCGGGTTCCAAAGATTTCGGAGCACTTGGCCAAGGGGCACATGAAGATGGCTTCCAACATGATTGAGAAGACAGAGGAAGCATTGGATGTATTGCTCGGAATCATTATTCGGCGGGGAAGTCAAAAGCTCTTCGAATCCTACCAGTCTGTGAAGAAGCACTTGAATGAGGTAGCAAATTAACTAAAAGAAGAAGGGGACTTACGATAATTCTACGGGTCCCTGTCTGAGGAGGGGACCCGTAGAATAGGAACAAGAAGGAGATGTGTATGGTTTGCGTCAAGTGTAATCGCCCTTACATCATGGGGAACTTCATGATCAAGACTGTCGACGGTTGGAAGCATATGGGTGGTTGCCCACGTTAGCTTTCAAAGTTTACAATCTACTTTCCATGTGATATAATGATTTCACGTTAAAACACAAAACGGAAGGAAAGGTGTGGGGTGATGGAGAATCGGGAAGCTATTCAGAAGTGGGTCAACGCGTTGCGTTCGGGGCGGTTTATTCAGAGAAGGGGGGCGCTTAGGATCGATGTTCCGCATCGGTCGGAATACTGTTGCTTGGGTGTCGCGTGTGAGGTGGCGATTGAAAATGGTGTGGATGTGAAGCGGAAGATGGCGACTCGTGTCAGTGATGTTGAAAGTTGGACTTACGATGGCGAGGGCAATTTTCTCCCGCCATCTGTGGTGAAGTGGTTGGGCTTGAAGTCCCGCAACCCTTTTGTCGATTACGACAAGTTTCCCAATGGCTGTCCCCTTACGGTTGCCAACGATGGGGAATACTTGTCGTTCGTGGATATAGCGGGGCTGATAGAGAGGACGTTTTTGATTAAGGATTAATCCTCAGGGAGCATGAATCATAGCTCGGGTCGAGTTTACAATCTACTTTCCATGTTATATAATGATTTCACGTTAAAACACAAAACGAAAGGAAACAACAAATGTCAACAGGCACAAAACTAGTCAAGTTCGATATGGAGCCAGTAAAGGTAAAGGATTTGATTGCAGCCCTTGAACTATTCGACCAAGATCTGGAAGTCTTTGTGGATGGGATGTCGGGAGACCGCGGGATTATGCAGATAGACCTTGATACAACCCAAGAGATTCCCGTGGTTCTCATCGAGGGAGACCCCAGCGATATGAGCTCGTGTTGCTCCGGGCCGAATTGTACGGCTTGCGGAGATTCTGATAATCCATAGATTGTTTACAATCATTTTTCTATGTGATATAATGATTTTAAACAAACAACAGGAGGGGGTTATTTGATGTCTGACTTTGAAGATTGGCACGATCGAGATTCATATAATCCGAAACCCTGGTGGGTAACCTTATTGCAGTTAACGTGTATCGTATGTACAGTACTTATCTGGTGGAGGATTATTACTGAGCCTCGCGACCCAAACACTGGTAACTAACAATAAAAACGGAGGAGGAGCAACCTGAAGGAGGAGCAACCTAAAGGAGGAGCGGCCTGAGGGAGGAGCAGCCTGAAGGAGGAGGAGCAATCCTATTTACAAATCCATTTTTACATGATATAATGGGGAGGACTGCGGGCCGTTCTACTGGTCCACCACAACTGTGGACCAGTAGAACTGGTTATGTACATTCGACTTCTAATATGATACAATATATTCTAGCATCAGTTCCTCTGGGGGAATTCGAATGAAATACGTCGTGACATACAATCGGGCTCATGGTCGGTGCTTCTGCAACTTGAAGACTGACATCTTCAATCACAGGTCATGTGAGGAATGTGGTCCTGTTGGTCATTGTGAAAGACCAACTAGACAACTCAGGGCAATTGGCGCGTTGGCGACTCGGTCGCGACAAATTGAGTTGACATAGCCTATTTACTTTTATAGAGAACCATATATAATTAACCATGTGGTTAAACAAACTAGTGAAAGGAACGAGACAAATGGGTTCAAAGGTTGTAGCTATTAGGCCTCACGGCCGGGGATCTCTCCGGTACCGGGCGATTGGTGAGTTCGAGAACGGGTACAAGGCAGTTCAGGGTGTCGAGAAGTTTACGGATGACTTGAGGGAATCCCATCGGTACATCCCGTGGGCCAATGACTTCGAGTTGATCGTGACCGGAAAGACTTCTAACGTCCAATTCAATCAGTTTGTTACGAATGGGGAGATCTCAGTCGAAGCAGTCGAGCAAGCAGTAGGACGAAAGGTTTACAGTACGTAAACTTCCTGCCGAGAGTTGGAAGCTCTGTAGGCCCGTTAAAACTGAACTTCCATTGTTAAAAACTGGAGAGCTCTAGCAGGATTGTGTACTAGAGGGAATATATTTCAGCCCCCGTTAACTGAAATATAGGAAAACTAACACGAGGCGTCACGTTCCACGCCTACTCCAGCATCAGAGGTTTTTGGTGAGAGAGAATACAAACCTTCGGACTTGTTAGCTTCTTTAGGCGCGAGAAGCAGGCCGGATACCGGCTTTAAAATACAGGTGAAACCAAAAACCTCTGTCCAAAAAGGTGATATAATTGTTCTACGGGTCCACGGTTGGTGTGGACCCGTAGAACAGGGTGTACATTTGATTTTCAATATGGTACAATATACTTCAAATATCATTATGAGAAAGTCATACGGAATAATATTAATCAATCAATTTGGAACTAAGGTTCTTCTTAAAAGGCAACGCCATAATTTTGGGGGTGTTCTGTGGACTTTTCCTAAAGGCCATCAAGAAGATAAGGAAACTCCGCGCCAAACAGCTCTTCGTGAATTATGGGAAGAAACTCATATGGTTCCGTTAAGTATGATACGTTTAAGTGGAAAGTATTATGGAACTACAACTGTTTCGAGATACTTTATTGGCGTGTCTACAGAATCAGCAACTCCCAATACTTCTCTTTGGAAAGTCCCTGTTCTGGGTTCCTTATTGAACTTTGAAACTCTAAGTCTTCGTTGGGCTTCATGGGATGAAGCTAAATATTTGATTTCACTGTCTCCTAATCAAATATCTCGAGATCGTGATCTTCAAGTTCTTAATCGCGCCAAGAAAAACATTGTTAATGCTCTTAATTCCTTGTATTAACTATATTTCCTTTTATAAAGTTATGTGATATAATGTAAGCATCAACAAAAAACTTGGAGGAAATGAGATGTTAGAGTCAAAACAAGAAGGGGTTATCCAAAAGGTAGACAGTTCGGATCCCGTTGTTACCGATGATTCTAATTGGATAAATAATGCGTGTAGCTGTTGGGTTAAACGGGAATCTCCGCAATTTCGGTATATTATTCGCTGGGGTGCTCATAATCCATCCTGTAAAGTATTTCGGCCAACTCGCGATCCAGTCGATGCTGTTTACGACGCCAAAATGAGACTATGGTTTGAAAAGAGGCTCGAATGATTATCCATCCTCAAGATTTAATTCTGACTAAAAAATCAAATGATATTGTTACTGTTGCAGCCTTTAATCCTCAATTAACTTGTGTCGTGCGTGGACATATTATTACTGGAACTTACGTAATACGTAATGGTAAGGTAATCTGTTGTGCTCACTATCTTCGATCTTAATAGCTTTATTGGAATGGTGTACAATATAAAACTAACATGATATAATGATTCTCACACCAACTAAATGAAAGGAATCTTATATGAAAATCTCCCGCAAAACTGCAGTTTCCCTTATCCACGATACTCGAGATGCAGGCACCATCTTTGGCGTGACTTTTATTAAGAAGGATGGTACTGAGAGGACAATGTCTGCTCGGCTAGGGGTTCGTAAGGGGGTTAAGGGTATTGGCCTTTCGTATACTCCGGCTGATTACAACTTAATTGGTGTGTTTGATATGAATAATGGATTTCGCATGATCAACGTTTCGGGTCTTCGGAGGCTTAGCATTGGGGGAATAGAATATGAAATCATTCCTTAAAGAGATGTACAAAATTATTTAATTATGATAAAGTAAAGTATACTTTATCATAAAGGGAGGACAATTCTACGGGCCCACAGTTGGTGGTGGGCCCGTAGAATTTTAGTATGTACATTTTTTTCTGGTCCTGATATAATAATCTTGTTAATCTAAATGGAGACATCAAATGCAAATTACGAAGTCCGAAGCGTCCACAATTCTGATGTGTATTTCGACCCACGAAATGGAAGCTGACAAGTCCGAAACAACAGAAGCGTTGCGGCAAAAGATTTACAAGGCATTTCCACCATTGCTTAAGGCTCAGCAGCGTCAAGATCAGTGGGAGGAATTCTGGGGTAATACTGTTGAGCAGGATCCGCGAGTGCAATCTATTCGTAGTCAGATTAATCAGGTTAATGTGTTAACTGATATGCTTCGTAATCAGCCTAAAAATTATGAAGCTGGGCGAAAAAAGCTTGATGAGCTTTTTGATGAACTCTACTCAACTAAGAAAAAAGTCGCCGAAGAACTTTCTCCTAATGAAGCTAAACATTTGATTTCATCGTCTCCTATTAATCAAGATCTTGATCTTGATGAAACTATGAAAGTATGATGTTTAGTGCATCACTATGATGGTAACTCTTCTTTAAAAAAAGTTGGGGTAAGTATCATAGCTATGATATGTCTAGTCTTCCTAGTATGGAATGTTTTGCGGGTTCCTAAAAACGAAGACACCACTAAAAAATAGGATTTACAATTGTCCACCCAAGTGATATAATAATCTCATTAACTAAACAGGAGGGTTTACCAATGGTAAACAAATGGGATCGCCGGGACAACAAGCGCAAAAAGAAAATGAAGGTGGATGGGACTTCAACTAAGCTTCTTTGGAAGATTATTATCGAAAAATCAGATAGAGTTCGACAATAAGACTGACTAAGGAAAAATATATGAAACCGATTACTCCAAAGCAACATCAACTTGCTATTGCCAAACGTACACTTCGAATGCCAGATGCGATAGCAGGTGTAATGGGTGGGCCTACAAAAGCTGAAGCACAAGAGATTATTCAGAAACTAGAAGAGCTTGAAACCTTGGAGGAAGAAGAGTAACTCTTAAACCAGAAGGGGGGTGAGGCCGTAGAACAGAACACCCCTCTGAGGGGTGTTCTGTTCTACTGGTTGTATTTAGTACTCTTTTACAATTACACCACCATTAAACGGAAGGATAATTGTTAACGATTCTCGTTCTAGCCATTCCATAGCAGCGATTTCTTTTTCGTTCTCATCGACTTCGGATAGCTCACCTTCCTCGTCCGGATCAGGTTCATCCGGTTCATACCCATGTTCTTCTGCAGCCTCTAGTGCCGACTCATATTCAGTATACTGATCTCGAATTACTTCAACCTCTAGCTCTATGTCTACATTTTCGTTTTCTTCCATCTGTTCAATATGGTCGATGATTGCTCGAGCTCCTCTATAAGACCAATTGGCGTAACTATCTGCTAGAAGCATATCAACGGCTTGACTGGTTGTTAATGTCATTTTCATTATACTACCTCCTGATAATCAATCATATATTGTATAGTTTTCTGAAGTGTTACCAAGTGCTCGGGCGTCAAATTGTATAATGTTAGCATTATTCCTTTATCAACTGTGCCTGACCACAATTCGACCGAAACATCACTTAACTGAATGTTAATTTGATTCTCTGAAGTAGACAATGTTTTTGTAGGATAAAAAACTAAATGCATTTCTAAATCTCCAGGCTGCTAGTTTGGTTCTTTAACAATTGAAATGATGCCATATAAAGTCCACCCCCCAACCCAAGGGCATTGTCAAATGCGTCAATAGTGTATTTGTAGACTTGATTATCTGTAGCTCCCGGAAACCTATAACGTATGACAGTCTGTATCCAATCCCATGCTTGTATCATTTCTTGAATGTCGTTTTGTTCAGTTGTCTCGACCATGTTATAGCCCCCTTAGATCCCAACTTACCCCGGGATAGGCAGAAACTAGGATGAGGATCTAGCTTCTGCCTATGCCGCGATCAGTGAACTCTAGTCAATATCACTGGAGTTGAATCGATGAGACGCAGCACCGTCAATCGGTCGAACGTCGAGATCGTTCTTCAGATGATTTGGGAATCCAGTTGTCGCATCGTTCCAGCCTTTTCCTAGGGCAATTTGTGCAGCCTCGTATGCACTATGTGCGGGGACTAACCACTCAAATTCAACAACCTGCTTGACTATGTATTGCCGGACACCACCGCCCATAATTTCCTCCATAGCTCAGATCTCATATGCGGTTCACTTGCCGCGGGATGCACTGAAACGGTTTGCTTCAGTGCATGGCCGCGATTAGCGAATTCCTCGTCGAAGCTTATTCATGCATGAACCACAAAATCCCCACCGTTCCTTATACCGATAATAAAACCATGATGGCTTTTTGCACAACTTGCAAACACTAGTTGTCTTGACCCAATTACCATTCATGTTGTACTCCGTGGTTTATCAATAACCGTTTTTATTGATAAGGCCATTATATATAGTTGAAGAGGAGAAGTAAACCAGTTTACAAAGGAGAGAAAGTATGGTATAATGAAGAAATGAGTAAGAAGAGAATCCGTAGAACTTCCCATGGGATGGGAAGTTCTACGGATTATGCCACGAGGGGGATTTTTAAAATCCCCCTCTCATTCGTCGCTTCGCTGTTTACGGGTGTACGCGTTAGGACCCCGGCGCGTCTGATGGCAACTTTAGCTCCCACCAAGTGGGCCATATAACCGACGTTTCTTCGGGGCGAGTACCGTCGTCGTTGACGTGCGTCCTGCACGTGGCACAGATGCAAGCGTCGTCGGGTTCCTGTTCGGAGTCGGCTTCGAGCTGCACCGACTCGACCGGCGGGCTGAAGGTGTGCGTGTGGGTGGCGTGCGCTCCACAGTAGCACTCCCAATAGACCAAGACGGTGTAGTCGGGCCACAAGCCGCCATTGTCGATGTTGTTCTGTTCGATCTGTCTTGACCATGCGTGCCTGTGCGTTGCCATTTCCATTACCTCCTGGGCGTCGGTCAGGCGTCCCTCTAATCATTGCCCTCTTTGGTCGAGCCGATGCAGAACTGGCAGGTACATTCAGGGCCATTATTTGGGATCCTGGCGAAGCCGCTCAATCGTCTGCCGCAATTTCTCAATGGCTTCCTTGTTTTCCGGAGAAGGGCGCTTATACATCCCCCTTAGCGATTCTTCAAGGGCTTTGATCGCGTGACGTTGGCACATGCCGAGATACACGACCGGAGTCGGGCATGGATATCGATGTATGTTAGGTGGTTTTATGTATGGATCGCGCCTCACAATATCAACGGAGCATTTTTTCGCTTCGGAAACCTTCACTTTGAACCCCCACCGTTGCCAGTCAGGTACCAATAACCGTTTTTATTGGTAGGATTATTATATATGGTCTGAGGGGAGAAGTAAACCAGTTTACAGGGGCACAAAAGTATGGTATAATAAAGAAATGAGTAAGAAGAGGATCCGTAGAACTGAACCCTCCAGAAGAGGGTTCAGTTCTACGGATTATGCCACGAGGGGGATTTTTAAAATCCCCCTCGTGTGAAGCACTCACTTATGACACAGTGGAGAATTTACCAGGACCGTCAGTGTCGTTTTCAGAGGGCTTAATTCCTTCGTTCATAATTGCTAATCTAGCGGCCTTGCAATCTGATCGGAATTGGAATCCCCGCCCCATATACGACTCTCTTTCCATACCAGCAGTCACATCTGCAATTCTAGATGCTAATGTGAATGAACTAACACCATCTTCAAAGTCCCAGAGTGGACCCTTTGGATTATTTGGGTCATGCTTGAAACTTGTTCCTCCAAAGGTAAGGCCGAATGGTTCTCCGATTTTGTTTGCCTCTTCAGTTTTGATAATTCTGTGGCTACCAATATCGTTTTCTAGTCGATCAATGGCTGTGAGTTTCTCTTCTTTAGTACTCATTGTTACTCCGTTATTTGTTTTACCAATAACCGTTTTTATTGGTAGGATCATTATATCATATTGGGATCCATATGTAAAGGTGGTTTACAAAGGAGAAAAAGTATGGCAGTAGAACTGAACCCTCCAGAAGAGGGTTCAGTTCTACGGATTATGTCACGAGGGGGATAAAAATCCCCCTCGTGAATTTACTTCTAAGCCAAGTACTTTTCCCTAATTCTTTCTGCTATGTATGAAAATGAACGTCCATTATCGTTCAGTCTAGCATACTCCATAAAATCATTGTCATCATCATCCTCGGGAAACCGTTCTATTTCAATCCATTCGTATACTAGATCAGGAGGGAAAATATATTCGGCGTCATAACTAATATTCCAACCTTTAGGATAAAGCTCAGAATTATGGAGATTATCTTCTATTTCTAGGGGAACTCCATCTTCTATAGCAACTTCACATAAAACGCCCAAGCAACAATATAGATCTTTATTTCCTTCTTTTGTTCTAAGTGCATTCTTTCCTTGAGAAAACTTTCCAGATAGCAAAGCATCGACCCACTTTTGAATTCTTTCCTTATTTGCCATCAGAAACCTCCAGCGGTGGAGACCGCTTATTCTAAATTGTGGCTAGTCATTGAATACTCGGATAGTGTCTCCGGTACTATCTACAAAGTAGTCTACATGCTCAATCTCATTAGTGAAGGAGTTACGAACTATATTTGTGCGGAAAACTATGCCATAACGCCCAGCAAGCAATTTTTTTGGCCAGATCCCAGGAGGTAATCTGAGTTCTGAAGCTTCGATGGTTTTTACTTGTGACATTGTTGTTTCCTTTTTCCTCCTCCCCTCTCTTTCGAGAGGGGAGGATTTGGTTCAACCTCGTCTTGTTTTAGCTAGCGTCTACATATTTACAGACGGTTCGGAGAAGGTTATCGTAGTCACCGCTAGTTGCCTCGCGTTGGAATTCATTGATGTCGTCTATAGTTGCACCACCACGTCGCAAGGCTCGAGTTACCCGACCAAGAATAGAGAACGCGTTGCCATCTTCGCCTACTAGTTGGACCGTGATTTCCGGGTACTTAGGCGTGTAGCCTATCATGTCGGACCTCCGTTATTTGTTTTACCAATAACCGTTTTTATTGGTAAGACCATTATATACTGTCAAAGGGGAGAAGTAAACCAGTGTACAGGAGAGTAAAAGTATGATATAATGAAGATCCGTAGAACTTCCCATGGGATGGGAAGTTCTACGGATTATGTCACGAGGGGGATTTTTATCCCCCTCGTGTGAAGCACTCCTTTATACTACTTCTTGGTAAAGCCCATAGTCTTCGTCAGTTCCGAGACCAGCACTGCGGAGTACATCGGAATCGGCTTCTGCGTCTCTGCCACGGAATGGGTCGGGGTCGTAATCGTCTTGACTGTAGTAGTCTTCTCTTGCATTCTCGTCGCAAGTACACTGTGGCTTTGCGACTTGCTCAAGTTTTATCAGCAAAGACCGACTTACTAAGTCGTTCACGTTGTTACCAGGGATTTCCTGCTTGAGATAGGATTGCCGTCTCCAATCGTATATAACGTTATTGACAGAGTCAAGCAAGTCATCAGGATTGGGAATGAATTCTGGTGCGTTATCGCTGGCCAGGCATCTGGGGTGATGATCTTCTTGATTCCATGGAGCCCTTGGATCGTAAAAAGAACCGGGGGGATAGTTACCCATAGACGTACTCCTTGGTTTACCAATAATCGTTTTTATTGGTAGGACCATTATATACGGTTTAGGAGGAAAAGTAAACCAGTGTACAAAGGAGCAAAAGTATGGTATAATGAAGATCCGTAGAACTTCCCATGGGATGGGAAGTTCTACGGATTATGTCACGGGGGGGAATGAAAATTCCCCCCCGTGCGGTGAATTAAGGCCTGTAGTCGGCCGGGAAACCACACTCTATGTTCATTGCTGGGATTATCTGATCTCTCATTACTATCGAGTCCTTGGCCTTCTTGAGCACCCACCCAAGATCGTGTGGCTTCTCCAGAGAGTTATTCCAGACCTTTAGAGCTATCCCGATTTTCTGGCCAAGGTCCTTCATGTAGGAATCTTCGTTCGTTTCGTTCTTCCATACGTAGTTGACGATGGCATCGATGCTATTCATTGTTAAGTACATCATTTTAATCTGATCATCGACGTTCTTCATACTTACTCCTTAGGAGTTGCCTCCTATATAATGCAGGGTAAAAGTGCCCTGCAGTAGAATTGTAGAACTTTCCCTTCGGGAAAGTTCTACTGAATAGGACACGGGGGGAATTTTCATTCCCCCCGTGTGATGATTTAGTTGCAGCACCTCCTAGTGCATTCCTGGCAGCACTTGTCCTCGCACTTCCGGGTCACCGGGATACAGCCATGGTGTTCGTGCTTCTTGTTGTACTCATCTATGGTTTCAGAGAGGCATTGAGCGATGCCTGCAGCCTCTTCCATCTGGCCACAATCGCCGTGGGTATATGCCCTCATGGACTTGATTCCACTGATCAGGTCATATCTCTTGTAGAAGTGGCATGCCTCGATCAGGAAGTCACAGAAGTGGCAGGTCACTCGGGAGGTGGGGCAGAGCTTAGGAGCTTTCTTCCCCTTTGTTACCTTCCAGACCCACTCTCCTTTGATGAGCTTCCAATTGCCTCCCTCGTCACACATAGCAGGTGCGGTCTGAATCCAGACCCCCTTGATGAACTTCCAACCGTGCATGAAGTCTGCCATGCTTACTCCTTAGGAGTTGCCTCCTATATGTTTTTGCCAGAGCAAAAGTGCCCTGCAGTAGAATTATAGAACTTTCCCTTCGGTAAAGTTCTACGGAAGTGGGCACAGGGGGGAGGAGCCCCCCTGTGCGATGGACTAGGATTCGATCAGGTGGAAGTCACCCACTGGACATGTCTCTGTTCCATCACAGATTACCATCTGCGGGTTCATGAGAGCTTTCCAGATGAGGTTGAGGTCCTTCTTCAGATGAAAGACGTGCTCATGTGGTCTGCCGTTCATAACGGCGAAGTCATTGTCTTCCTTCATCCTGAGGTCTTGGAGCCACTCAATAACGTCCTGTCGATTGAGCTTTGTAGCTGCAAGCCATATGGCTGCATCCAAAGCATTAAAGAGTTCAGGTTGCATGGCCGTACTCCTTAGGAGTTGCCTCCTATATTGTTTTTACCGAGAATTCGCTCGGTAGTAGAATGGTAGAACCCCCCTTCGGGGGGATTCTACTGGAAGAGGGCACGGGGGGAATTTTCATTCCCCCCGTGTGAGGATTTAGCTAGGCTTTTTGATGCAGGCTACCCCACCTTCCTCGCCAGGATCTCGCATGTCGAAGATCCAAACACCACCGTCCAAGATTTTCTCGACTGCTGCCTTATCTTCGGAGAAGCTTTGAATCATGTCAGCCACTTGTTCTACCAGATCAGGCACAGTCTCAGCATTCTGAGTGAGGTGATTGATTTTCTCAATCAGGTCATCTCTGCCATAGAAGCGGAAGAACGCTATAAGAGCGGAGCAAAGGGGACACTCCATTGTCCATTCTCCTTTTAGGGGTTACCCCCTATATTGTTTTTACCGAGAATTCGCTCGGTAGTAGAATTATAGAACTTTCCCTTCGGTAAAGTTCTACGGAAGAGGGCACGGGGGGAATTTTCATTCCCCCCGTGTGAGGGCCTAGGATAGTTTTCGGTTAGTGGAAATGTGCCACCAAGTTGGTGGGCACTTCTTGTGGATCCAGCCATTCTTAGTTTTGATCATTCTGAAGGAACCCTTTCTGCTTAGCACATTGCACTTGATGCAAATCATTGCTGTCTCCTTAGGGGTTACCCCTATATATTACCAGGGCGAGTGCCCTGCAGTAGAATGGTAGAACTTTCCCTTCGGTAAAGTTCTACGGAAGTGGGCACGGGGGGAATTTTCATTCCCCCCGTGCGGGAGCTTACTGTGCCTCTTCGAGATTGATTGGGTACTTAGTTCCCCAGCGGTCCTTCCACTCCTGGGTGAACTTGGTTGGGTCATCGGTGGCCAGAGGGTACTCTGGGTAATCCTCCGCCCCAATCATCATTCGGAGCTTCGTACCCAACTCTCGGAAGAATCGCCAGTCACTGTGTGGGATGCCAGTGTACTCCCGGCGAGCACACATGATGTCACAGTGCCTAATCAAACTCATGATCTGTCCATCATTGCGATGGGAGAGGTCGACTGGAAGGAACTTCGCTGCCGCCTCTTCCGCCGTGTATAGACGGTTGTTCATGCTTGTCTCCTTAGGAGGTATTGTTTTTGCCAGGGCGAGTGCCCTGCTCAGTAGAATTATAGAACCTTCCTTCGGAAGGTTCTACTGAATAGGGGGCACGGGGGGAATTTTCATTCCCCCCGTGCGGGAGCTTACTGCTGTGTTTCCACGCTTTCAGGGAGTGGAGATTGCTTTCCCTCGATAGCGAATGAGCATTTTATTGAGCAGCACCATCTGTCATTGAACTTGAAGTCGGATGGGCTCCCACATATTGTACATGCACCGTACTTAAAGTGCCAGGTACCGTCTGTCCACAGACGAGTCCACCAAACCATTTGTTGCTTCATGCCGCACTCCTTTTAGGGGTCGCCCCCTTTATAATGCAGGGTAAAAGTGCCCTGCAGTAGAATGGTAGAACTTTCCCTTCGGTAAAGTTCTACGGAAGTGGGCACAGGGGGGAGGAGCCCCCCTGTGCGATGGACTAGGATTCGATCAGGTGGAAGTCATTCACTGGACACACTTCGCTCTCTGCTCCATTGCAGATTATCATCTGCGGGTTCATGAGAGCTTTCCAGATAAGACCGAGATCCTTCTCCAGATGAAAGGTGTACTCATGTGCTCCCCCGTTCATGGTGGAGAAGTCATGGTTTTCCTTGAACTGGAGGTCTTGGAGCCACTCAATGACGTCCTGTCGATTGAGTGTTGTGGCTGCAAGCCATAGGGCTGCATCCAAGGCCTTATAGAGAGAAGGTTGCATGGCCGTACTCCTTAGGGGTTACCCCCTATATTGTTTTTACCGAGAATTCGCTCGGTAGTAGAATGGTAGAACCCCCCTTCGGGGGGATTCTACTGGAAGGGGCACAGGGGGGAGGAGCCCCCCTGTGCGATGGACTAGGATTCGATCAGGTGGAAGTCACCCACTGGGCACACTTCGCTCTCTGCTCCATTGCAGATTATCATCTGCGGGTTCATGAGAGCTTTCCAGATGAGGTGGAGGTTCTTCTCCAGATGAAAGGTGTACTCATGTGCCCCACCGTTCATGGTGGAGAAGTCATGGTCTTCCTTGAACTGGAGATCTCGGAGCCACTCAATGACGTCCTGTCGATCGAGCTTTGTGGCTGCAAGCCATATGGCTGCATCCAAGGCCTTATAGAGAGAAGGTTGCATGGCCGTATTCCTTTTAGGGGTTATCCCCCTATATTACCCGAGCAACGCTCGGTAGTAGAATGGTAGAACCCCCCTTCGGGGGGATTCTACTGGAAGAGGGCACGGGGGGGATGGAGTCCCCCCCGTGTGAGGATTTAGCTAGGCTTTCGCTACCCCACCTTCCTCTCCAGGGTCTCGCATGTCGAAGACCCAAACACCACCGTCCAAGATTTTCTCGACTGCTTTCTTATCTTCGGAGAATTCATGAATGATGTCATCCACTTGTTCTACCAGATTAGGCTCAGTCTCAGCATTCTGAGTGAGGTGCTTGATTCTTTCAATCAGGTCATATCTGCCATAGAAGTCGAAGAACGCTATAAGAGCAGAGCAGAGGGGACATTCCATTGTCCATTCTCCTTTTAGGGGTCGCCCCCTTTATAATGCAGGGTAAAAGTTCCCTGCAGTAGAATGGTAGAACCCCCTTCGGGGGGATTCTACTGGAAGGGGCACGGGGGGAATTTTCATTCCCCCCGTGTGAGGGCCTAGGACAGTTTTCGGTTAGTGGAAATGTGCCACCAGGTTAATGGGCACTTCTTGTGGATCCAACCTTTCTTAGTCTTGATCATTCTGAAGGAGCCCTTTCTGCTTAGCACATTGCACTTAATGCAAATCACTGCTGTCTCCTTAGGAGTTGCCTCCTATATGTTTTTACCAGAGCAAAAGTGCTCTGCTCAGTAGAATGGTAGAACCCCCCTTCGGGGGGATTCTACTGGAAGAGGGCACGGGGGGAATTTTCATTCCCCCCGTGTGAGGATCTAGGAAAGCAGGTGCCAACTACCACTGCATGGTGATCCATCGCAGACTGTCAAGCTGGGATTCCTGAGAGCTCTCCAGATTTCGTCTATTTCCTCATCTGGATTAACGAGGTGTTTACGACCCGTGTTCTCGATGTAGTCGTCGTCAGTCATCATCCTGATTTCGACGATCCGATCGAGGAGATCATTGCGCTTGAGCTCCTTCGCCATAGACTCTAGGCCAGAATAAAGCACCTTTAAAAACTCGTTCTTCATACTTACTCCTTAGGGGTAGTCCCCTATATAATGCAGGGTAAAAGAGCCCTGCAGTAGAATGGTAGAACTTCCCTTCCCCTCCCAGAGGGAGGATGATGAAAATTCTACTGGTTATATATAATGAAAAAGAACTTATTGGCTTTAGAGTAAACTTTATTAATGGCCATATTCGTCATTTTGTGTTTTTTAATTGATTTTAAGTCTATATCAATTATCTTGACTTATAACTTATGATTGTTCTATTGCCTGCCGGCATTATTAAAAACTTCAATATTTTTTAAATATTTCTTTATCCTTTGATTTTCCTTTGGCTTTAGACTCAAATACGTGGTTTAACTTTCCTGGCGGTTAGGCTATATCTCGGTAATCTAATCGTTGGCTCTCTAATATGTAAAATATAAATAAGGGGATGGACAATACTTTCGCATAAGCAATTTATGAGTTGTTTATGAGCTCCTCAGGTCTTTTTTTGGAAAACAATTTTTTTAAAAAAAAGTCTGGATTATAAAATTGTAGTGAAACTAGAATTGGGCTATATGCTCGAAAGGAAATGTGCAGATATGAGGAGGATGTATGGGTTGGATTGGAGTTGATTTTGATGGAACATTGGCAATGTATGATTATTGGAGGGGAATTCATCATACTGGTGAACCAATTCCTCTTATGGTAGAAAGAGTTAAAGATTGGATTTCAAGTGGAATTGAAGTTAAAGTTTTTACGGCGAGGCTCGATGATGGAAATAGAGAATTTGCAGTAAGAATTATCCAAGAGTGGTGTCTAAAACATATAGGCCAGGAGTTGCCAGTAACAAATGTTAAAACCATGTCAATGATTGAATTGTGGGATGATAAAGCGGTGCGAGTCGAAAAAAATACTGGAAAAAGAGTGTGTTATTAATTAAATGGCATTAATTCAAATTATACAAGGATCCTTTGTTGGCTGTAATTGCCATCAAAATCTCAAAATCCTCGGCGCATCCGGAGATATTCTGCATGTTAAAATTGATGGCCAGTTTATTATTATGCCTGATGATCAGGATATTCCAGAAAAATGCCGAACATTCTATTTTAAAAAACATGACGCGAGGTGGATACGTCTTCTTTCAGAAGAAGATGTGATACAATTTCTTAAAGACAAGGAAGTTAACATTGAGGTTATGTGAAAATGAGACTTGAAGCTAGACTTTTATCATCAAATGGAAAAACAGTTCATACTGTTACTTTCGACTCCGGCAGATATTCTTGTACATGCCAATCATGGAAGATTAAGCTAAAGCAGCAGTCTGATTGCAAACATATTATTGAAGGGCGTCTAAATTGGTTTAAGACGAATAAGAATCTAATTAAATGAGAATTTATTTGGCTGGGCCATTATTTACTTCATATGAAAGACGTTGGAATAGAGATTTAGCGCGAAGTCTTGAAAAACTTGGAGAATTTGTTTATCTTCCACAAGAACATGAAGAAAGAGAAGCAAACGCAAAATCTATATTCTTAATGAATATAGATAGCCTTAATCTTTGTCAAATTCTTGTTGCCAATCTAGATCAACCTGATCCAGATTCTGGTACTTGCTTTGAAGTTGGATATGCCTTTTCAAAAGGTATTCCAATCTTCTATTATAGAACAGATTTTAGAAAAATGGCAGAATTTGTGGGGGGCGAAGTAAATCTTATGCTTGAAATGGCCGGAGAACGAATTGATTCTGATTACAATACTGATCCAGCTTCTCTTGCAAAGAAGATCAAACAGGCTATTTACAAGTAATTAGAGATATAGTATAATGTATTTATAGTCAATACTTTAACTATAAAGAGGAATGAAATTGAAAGCTCTTATTAATCAGGATAAATTAGACTTCTTTCTTCAAAACAATCAGAATGTTCTTATAGAAGGTGGTCATGGAGTTGGAAAGACCGCCGTTGTTAAGCAGGTATTTGATAGGGCTAAGCTTAAGGCAAAGTATTTTTCTGGGGCTACCCTTGATCCTTGGGTTGATTTTATCGGTGTGCCAAGACCAGTTATTGATACTTCAACTGGGCAGACAGTTCTTGATCTAATTCGTCCAGTTGAATTTCAAAACGATGAAATTGAAGCAATCTTTGTTGATGAGTTTAACAGAACTCCAAAGAAGGTTCGTAATGCTCTCATGGAACTCATGCAGTTTAAGACTATTAATGGAAGGCCTTTCAAAAAACTTCGAGTTGTATGGGCGGCGATCAACCCTGATGATGAAGAAAAGTATGATGTTGAAAGCATTGACCCAGCACAAAAAGATCGTTTTCACATTCATATCGTTGTACCCTACAAACCATGTCCAGTTTATTTTTCTATAAAGCACCCGGAAGTTGCAGCTGCAGCAATTGATTGGTGGGGTGAACTTCCAGAAGAAGCCAAGGAACTGATCTCTCCGAGAAGATTGGATTATGCCCTCGATCTTTATAAGATTGGTGGAGATCTTCGAGATATAATTCCTCATTCTTGCAATATCTCCAAGCTTCTAACTGCTTTTACAGAAGGACCGATGAGGAAACGACTTGAAACCATGTATGAAAACTTGGATGCCAAAGAAGCTAAAAAGTTTTTCTTGAATGAAAATAATTATGCTTCTGCATCTTCTTATGTTATTAAGAATGATCTATGGAGGGAAGCATTTCTTCCATTCTTCCCACTTGAGAAGCTTTCTTCGCTTGCTTCGACAGAAGACTTGGCATTAGCCAAGATGGTGGAAAAGGTTAGAGCGGTTCCAGATTTCAAGGAAATTCTTGTTCAAAAGTTTAAGATGGGAAATCAAAAGTTAGAAGAAAAGATTATTAATTTGGTTGATCACTACCACGGAGTTGATAAGAATTTAGTTATTCGACTCTTAAAGGGAACCCATATTAATCCAAAGGGTTGGATTGATGAGCTTCAGTCAACCAAAAATGCTACTGAGCGTGTGCAATTATTCAATGATTTCAAGAAAACGATAGTCGCAGGTAATTCATTTGATGTAACAGCACATGGATTAATGTTTGTTCTTACATTGATTAAGTTCTCTTCTCCCGTTACTATCAAGTCTTTTGATGGTTTGGCAGAGACTATAAACTTGATTTTAAAGAACTTTGAAGCAGTTGGAAATCCAATTTCTTCGATCATAAAGGCTGATATTGCATTTACACCGGCTCTAGAAAAACTTAAGGAGCACAAGGAGATTTTCGACGCACTTCTTCCAGAAGTACAGAAGGCAATATAATGGCTGAAACTCTCTCTAAAAAAGATAAAGATCTTGTAGTTAAAGATTGGATTCCACCGAAGGAGTGGCTAATTTCGAAAGACGAATTTAGAAAGTACTCTCGGGAGTTGGAATTACATCATTCAATTTTCTATCGTCTTTGGGAAATGGGAATTCCATTACCAGACTTTAGACTAGAAACTGCAGCTGTTTTATACGACGAAAGCGGAGAAGTTATTAACTTCGTCTTTAACCCAGATTTCTGGAGAAAAAATGACGAATATACAAGAACATTTATTCTAGCCCATGAAATGCTTCATATTGTTCTTCATCATGGGTATCGTAGTTCATTTCTTCCAAACAAAAGCGTAGCCAACGTTGCCCTTGACATTGTTGTCAATGAAACTCTTGTTTCTGGCTTTGGTTTTAACAGGGAGAAAGTCAAAAACTGGAAAAACTTATGTTGGATAGACACAGTTTTTGTTGGAGACAAAGATGTTCAGATTGGGCAAACTTTTGAATATTACTACGACAGACTTCTTAAAAAAGCTGAAGAAAACGGAGCTGGCGGTAAAGAACTAGACAACCTTATTATTGTAGATTCTCATAAACATTCTTTTGACGGAGAAAATTCTCCAAAGAATCAAAAGACTATCAAAAAACTCGGAGAAGAAATGCCTCAAGATGAAATTGAATCAATTGAGCCATTGATTGATCAGCATGATTCTTCTTCAAAGGAAGCCGGTTCAAATTCTCTTGGTCAATGGATTTTTATTCGAAATAAGCCAATTGTTCGAAAGAAGAAGTGGGAAACCGTCATTAAGAAGTGGGCCATTTGGTCTTTAAAAACTGTTGAGCGAGAAGTAGAACAATGGGCCCGTATTCCAAGGCGTCTTGCTAGCCTACCAGATTCAATGATGCTACCAACTAATATGCCAACTGATGTACCTTTGGATAAATCAAAGATTTCAGTTTGGTTCTTTATTGACTCATCTGGTAGCTGTCTTGGCATGACTGATCGATTCTTTCATGCCGCTCAATCTTTGCCACCTGACAGGTTTCAAGTTAAACTAATGTCATTTGATACAAAAATATATGACCTAGATATAAAACGCCCACGACTTCGTGGAGGAGGTGGTACTGATTTTTCCATCATTGAGCAGTATATTCAAGCTAAGTGTAATGGAAACTATCCTTTAGCTGTATTTGTTTTGACAGATGGTTATGGAACTCCAGTTAATCCTGAAAAGCCGAAGAATTGGTATTGGTTTTTGTCAGAGAATTATCGTACATTTACTCCAAAAGAATCCAATATTTATCTTCTTTCAGATTTTGAATAAGACATGAATCAAATTAAATGCGATAGATGCCCAAAAACATGCACCGCAATCTATGTATTTGATTCTATCAAGATATCTATTGAATTTGGTTCTGGTTCCAAGAAAGACGTTGTTCTTTGTTTTTGTTGCTTTAATGATCTTCAATTTGAAGATTTTATGAAAGCTATTCCTTCAGTAGAGACTCAAATAGACCAATAGTTTTTTTAAACTATGAATATTTGAATATAATCAATAGATTATCGTTAAATATTAACGAGGAGGGTTTATTGTGTCTTTTGATTGGCTACATAAAGATGTCGTGAACAATCCATCTTTTTTAAATGCATATATTAAAGAATATTCTAAGTTAAATGAATCTAAACCAATTCCAAGAGATCATCACGTATCTATACCTCCAACTTCTTTAGAAGCTGTAGAGAAAGAATTACATCCTTATTTTTTTGATAAATCTTACTGGAATATCTTTCTTGAAAATCATCATTTAACAGATCCAGATATTAAGAAAGATATTAATAGTCTCATTAAAATGCTAATTGATGGTGGAGAACTTAAAGACGAAGCTGAAATAATTATTAAGAATGAAATAATTAAGGGTAGTATTCTTGGTCGAGCACTTGAATTAACTTCTCGTTTTGAAACAACTTTGATAGATCATTGGTTTAATACATTTGAAAAACGTAAACAAAAAGCTTCTTCAGATTTCAATCAGAAATGGCGTGGAGAAGACCACGATCTTTATGTTTCCGTCTATGGCCCAGATCTCATTGAAGCTAGAAAAATATATCTTAAGAAAAAGAACTTAGAAGACCCACCCAAAGTTATTCTAGATGAATCACAGTTTCTTCTGCAGGGCCACTTTTCTTATGAAGAAGGAAAACCTTATAGTGAGATAAGAAATGAAGGTTTTATGGTGCTTGGTGGTGGATCTGTTGAAACAGACTTTCCCGGGCAAATTTTTATGATTAACTATGATTTAATTAAAATACCAAATTTTGAAAGAGAAAGAAGATATGATAAACAAAAGAAACAAGAGGAGTTTAATATACCAATTCCAGAGGATGTAGAAGTTTCTAATATTAAAGAAGAATTTCCATTCTTGGAAAAAGAAGAGGCCTTTGATGCTCCTCCCAATAAAATCAAACCATTTGTTGAAAAACAATTTTCTAGTTTTCCATTTAGCTCAAAAATATCTTCCAAAGAATATATAAAACCAGGGGAAGCTCCACCTCCAGGGGTTGTTGTTTTTAGAGGTCCAAGAGGCGGTCATTATTTTATTCCGCCAAAAAAGAAGTCTGTTGAAGACCAAAGAGGGGCAAAATTTACTTTAGAAACTTCAAAAAAAGAAGCAGACTCATTTTTTGGTGAAGGTGGTTCAGATTTTCTAGCAGATGCTTACGCCGTAGACATTCCAGGCTATTCTACTAAAATTACTTATGCGGGACACAGAGATCCAATAAAACCAAGCTGGTCGAGCGACGAGGCAGCTAACTTTTTATATGTAATGATAAATATTTATGGTGATGATCATAAAAAAGTTGGTTCTATGTTACGAGAATTTAATAAAACCAACAAAGATCTTGAAGTAAACCATAGAGAATTTAAATTAGATGAAAGTCATAGAGGGAAAGGTATTGCTTCTTCTATATCACAGAATACCGAAGAAGCATATCGAAAAGCAGGAATTCGAAAAATTAAGCTTCTTGCAGGAGATGTTCACGGTGGATATGCTTGGGCTGTTCAGGGCTACGATTTTGATCCAGAATTTAATGATAAGTCTTTAGTATTATCTAGATTTCACAAGGCTATAAAATCTCTTGCTATTCGAGAAAGGCTACCACAGTTTGAACACCTCCAAAAAGAATTTCCAGCTATAAAAGTCGATGAAGCAAACCGAATGATTGAAGAAGTTAATAAAATGAAGCATTCTTGGGAGTTTGCTAGATATAATCCTTTTAATAACGATTACGGAAAGCATTTTGGGAAAGCAGCACTACGCGGAGTTTATTATTCAGCAGTGAAAGACTTAGACCCGACTTCTAAATCTTTCAAAGTTGGAAAAGCTTATTTCCTAGCTAAGAATAAGCTAAGAATTATGGGTGGATAAATGAAAAACGATTGGATGCATGAAGAAACTATAAATAATTTAAAATTTGAAGAAGAATTTCAGAAAGAATATCAAAAGCTCCAAGAGGAGTATGATCAAGAAAAGTTAGATAAGGCATTTCAAATTGAAATGGGTCGTCAAAAAGATCCGGACTTAGCAATGCAAGAAGCAAAAAGAAATCTTGAAATTGATCCCAGATTTTATGACGACGTGGAGGTTTAATGTTTTCATATAGACAGATTCAAATATTAAAAGATAAGTGTAAGAGGTGCAACGGTAATTTTACTAAAAATGAATATAATGTTTGGGTGTGCTTAATGTGTTGTCGTTCATACGAACAAGGATTTTTTGAATCTTTGCCGAACAGATCTAGAATAGGAGAGAGAAATGCAGATAACAAGTAAAGTTGAAAAGGGGGAAAGTACCACAAAATTTGTGGTACTTGGAGATAGACAGATTCCCTTTCATGACACAAGAGCAATTAGGCTTGCTCGTAGGGTTATTGAAGATTTTCAACCAGATTATGTAGTTGATTTGGGAGACGCCCTTGATCTTCCAGATCTTTCTACAAAATATGCTCCAAAGCCAGAACACAAAATGCAGTTTAAATCTGCATTAAGAATTTATAGAGAGCAAACAGAAAAAGAAATTGAAGCTTGTCCAACAGCAAAAAGAATTTGGATTGCTGGAAATCATGAACAGCGTCTTGAGAAATACGTTTCCGTTAAAGCAGAAGCATTATGGGAACTTCTTAATGATGATGGACCGCTAACTTTACCAAAGTTGGTTGGAATTGAAGACAAGGTTACATATGTTCAACCATATGGAGAAGCTTGGGCATATCGATGGCAAGGAGCAGAATTTCTTTTTAAACATGGAGACAGACATAATAAATTTGCTTCATCGAGTGAATTAAGTGATCTTCATACTAATGGTATTTCTGGTCATTTGCACCGAATACAAATGATGATGCAACAAACATATAGTTCTTTGCATGGTTGGTGGAGTAATGGATGTCTTTGTAATATAGAAGGTCAGAATTGTCCACCTGGATATATGTCTGGGACTGGTATGAGAAATTGGCAACAGGGATTAACAACAATCATTTTTTCAAATGAAAGACCTCTATTTTCAGTTTCTCCTTGGGTAATACATCGTGGTAAAACGATTGTTAATGGTAAAGTTTATATTGATACTGGAGGTAAATAGAGTTATATAATAGAATATGGATAAACGTCGATGGAATCTCATTTCCGAAAAAATGAGAGAAGCATTACTAAAAGCCCTTCAAGATACAGGAAAAAAGATTTTCGATAAGTCTCAATCTAATATTTCAGATGATGAGTATTTGAAGTCTACCGGAAGTATTGATTTAAAAGAAGATGGGTGGAAAATTGAATATTCAGATCCACTTGCTTTAGATAAAGAATTTGGTACTCCGAAGCAGCAAATTAGGGGATCTCAAACATATGAAGTAGCTAGTTATACTCGACAAGGTTATGTAAGAAGTAATGGAGCGATTGTACCACCTCATACTGTTAAGGGTTATTCTGTAACTTTAGAAGATAAAAAAATAATTTCTTTTATAGATAGAGGCAAGAAGGAATTTAGAACAATTTCAGAAATTAAAGAAAAACAAGGTAAATTCTTCTTAAGTAGTGCTATTAATGAAGAACTAAAAAATGAATTACCAGATGATATAAAGAAAAGAATAGAGGAAATTAAACTATAGAAAGAGGAAAAATGATGTCAGAACGATTAACAGAAAATCAAAGATATACTATAACAGTGACAGATAATCAAAGATACATTATGGAAAGGGCAGCAAGAGTTGTACGTGAAATTCTTGATCTTGTCGAAGTATATGCTCCTGAAACTCCACAGAGAGAAAAATTAAAGCAACTAATGGAAAATTCAATTTATGCATTTCGAGATGACATGCTAAAGAAGTTTACAATTACAAAACCAGCTGGTCAAAAGGAGACATCTTAATTATGTGGATGATTGAGAGAAATAGTAGTTTAAAAAGCGATCAAGTTCAAGGAACTTATGAATATTTAGCTTCAGTTCATAGAACTTTGTTCCTTTATGGGCCAGTTTTTGGCTTACCTCAACGAATGGATGCTTTTAATGCAAGCTCTCTAGCCGATACCATTTTGGCTATGGGAAAATTTGATTCGTCAAGACCAATCAAATTAGTATTAGATTCTGAAGGTGGATCAGTTCGTGATGGATTGGTTCTCTATGATGCAATTAAGATGAGTCCATGTGAAGTCTGGACATTTGGAAGAATGTGTTACTCCATGGCTGCCGTACTTCTTTCTGCTGGCACCAAGGGTAGAAGATATGTATATCCAAATTCCCATATTATGCTTCATCTTCCTTCTGGTTCGACTCAAGGGGATGTTGAATCTGTTAAGATATATACAGATGAACTTAAGAAGACAAAAGATGTTCTCGTTGATCGATTAATAGAAAATGGAGTTAGACATAAGAAAGCAAAAATTATGCGTGATATCAATCGAGAATATTTTATGACTGCTAACCAAGCTATAGACTATGGAATAGCCGATAAGATTGCTAGTCAAAATGAGCTTTATTAAAAGGGGCTCAAGGATAATAGATTAGGTGTCTAAAATAACGGAGTTTACACTTCTTCGGATGTTCGAGGATTTAAAAACAGACGAAATAAGATCAGCAGATCTTCAATTAGCCTCACAAAACCTTTTACCAATTATGAAATCTAAAGACGGTTCATTTTCGTCTAACGCTTCAGTCGTTACTGAGTCTATTGACAAAATGATAGACGATGAACCGTCTTTCAGATTAGTTTTTCCAGATGGAAATTATAAGTTTTTCAAATCGGAGATTGGAAGACTTTATAAGAAATATGATAATATAGATATTTTTGCAAAAGATTTTGATTCTGATATTATTTTTTTGGAAAAAGCACAAGTTGGTAAAACAACTAAACAAGATATTTTTAATTCAATAAGTGAATATGAAAGACGTTTTAATGCTGGTTTTGCTTCTCCGGCTGAAATTTTAACGTTGTATAGATTTTATCCTGATAGACCAGAATTTCAAAAGGCCGCAACAGAAATACCTATGGAACCAATGGTTATTGGTGGGCCGGCTTCTGTTGCAATTGTAGATAAAGAAGGTCATTTGATAACTACTGAAGCTCTTGATGAAGCCTTTACTAATTTTATGAAAAATCCACGGACAAATAATTTAAATGTGCTTCATTCTGATGTTCAAATTGGATGGGGTCTACCAGCCTATATTAACCGTTCTGGTCAAGTATTTAAGTCTGGAGTTGACGAAAAAGGGTTATATTTTATTGCAGAATTAAGAAGTGATGATTTTCCAGTTTCCAATAAAGTTAAAGAACAAATTGAAAAAGGAAAAATTAGAAGTTATTCGATTGCTGGCTCAGCTTTGAAAGTTGACGAAATAAATACTGAAGATGGTAAAACGGTCATGAGAGTTAAAAAATTAGCATTAGCTGAAATTACGGCTTGTGAAAAAGGAGTCAATCCTGGTGCTCATTTTGATATCTTAAAAAGTCATTATCATCCTGAAACTTCTTGTGTAGACGGAAGTTGTTTAACGACTGTTGGAGTAAAAATTACTGGAGAAAAAGATGGGCAACCATTCGTAGCAGAAGTAATGGAAGTTGCCGAACAAACTAAAAATGAAGATTTTGGTGGAGAAGGTTTTCGTCCATCTGGGGAGGTTGCTATGAGTGGCAATGAAATTTTGAAGGGGTCAGCAGTATCTAAGCTAGAATATTGGGTACAGAAAAATCTTAAGGGTAATGGATTTCTTTTAGAAGATGTTCTTGAGGGTGGCTATAAAAAGCGACAAAAATTTAATGAAGATCAATTAAAGCGTATTGGAATGCCAAAAAACGACAAGAAACTCATTGAAGAAACTAAATTAGATTCTGATAAGAGGTATTGCGAGCCAGGAAAAGTTTCTACTGGCGGGCAACTTTCAACCCAGAAATCAAGTTCTTGAGGTCAACATAAGTAGATTGACTGTATATGTCAATTAGATGAAAAGTATGATATAATTCTTCCAAAGGGAGAAACATATGCTTGATACAAAAGAATATTGCGAAGGTTCTATGATGTTTGCTGATCAACTTAAATTTGTTGGCTCAAAACAAGTTGAATGTCCAAAATGCAAAAAGGGTGTTTCTATTAAGTTTAATGGAAAGCTTAGAAATCATACAGCTAGTAAACTTGAAGAAATAACTGAAACTGAAATTCAACTAAGTGAGTTTGAAGACGACGATGAATACAAAGAGCCATCATTTGAATTCTTTGATTTTAATAAGGCTATGAAAAGAGCTCCTAGTGAGCAGGCTATTCATAGCAATATATATCCTATTGTGTACGGAGAACCAGTTAAGAGAGAACTTAATCTTGAAAATAGACAATCAGTTAGAATAATTAGAGGACAAAAAGTTTTAATTGGAAAGATTGGAGTAGCATTTAATCATAATAAATCTTGGGGTCATATAGACGTAAAGCTTGAAGATGGTAAAAGTGTTTCGATTAACGATTGGGATGTTGAGGTAGTTAAAAATGAAGTTAATAAAGAGTTATGATGATCGGCCAGATAATATCTCATGTTCAATTCAAGGTTGCGATAAGCCAATTAAACTAACTGAAGGCGTGTATTATTATGATAATGGTAATAAAGTTGCCCATATTAGCCATCTCGAAGAAGAACTTGAAAAGTTAGACAGCATTTCATAATTGTTGTTTTTTGAAATTTTCTATAAAGGATAGAAAAAATAATGGGAAACTGGATGAATCGTGACAGAAAAATTAATAGCCGCAAAAAGATTTCAAATTTAAATCATAAATATGAAGATATTGAAAGAATTCAGAAAAAAAGAAAGAAGAAAAATCTACGGATAATTGAAAAGCTTGAAGATGAATAATTTTTAAGTTTTTAATATATAATAAAATAGACAAGATAAAAGAAGATGGACCAGAAATGGTCCATTTTTAATTTGTCAAAAAAATTCGTGGACGGATATGGCAAAGACCACCCTCGAGAGAACTACGATTTTTATTTAGATTGGAGGAAATGAAGAATGGCAGAAGAATTTAGCACAGAACTAAAGAAAACTCTCGATGGAGTAAATTATGCTCTTGCAGCCCAAGCCGAAGTTCTTTCCAAGATGGATGCTCGTCTTTCCAAAGCAGAAGAGGAAGAGCAGCGCCAAAAGGAAGAAGAAGAAGAGGCTATGGCTAAATCAGCTTTCATGAAGGAAGTTGCACTTTCAGTTTTTAATATGCTTAAGTCTGTTGATCAGGGAATGGACGTTTCCATGGAACCTCGTCCGGCAAAGGCACCGTCTACTATGTGGCCAATTAAGGGTGACTCAGAAGATCCAGCAGAAGATGCTGATCTTGACACCGCTACTGAAAATGTTCAGAGAACAATTCAAGCCTCTGCTGGTGGTGCTGGTACTACACCTATTAGGAAGAATGCACCCCCGACAATGGGGGCTGCGGTTCCACCGGCAGCTCCTATATCCGCTCAAGACACAGCACCTGATGAGGGTGAGGGTGAGGACGAGGAAGAAGAGGAAGTTGGTGCCAATGAATACCCAGTTCGAGAAGAGGAAGGAGAGGAAGAGCCAGAGGAAGAGCGTGGTGGAATGATGGATAAAGGAATTTATGCTGCAATGAAAGCAGAAATCGCCGAGCTTAAGAAGATGATTACGGACATTCGAAAGAGTGAAGAACCATCTGAAGCTGTTAGAGCTGAGCTTGCGAAGTATGGATTCCGAGAAGCAAAGACGGGTCTTCAGAAACCGAAGTTGATTAAGTACGACAACAAGCCTCTTGGGGCAGACTTGGGAACTACTATCAAGAAGGCACAGACACCAGAAGATGTAGTAGAACAGTTATCCAAGATGAGCTACAGTGATCTGATCAAAGCTGATCTAGAAGCTCGCCCACTTGACCCTGAAGAGGGATTGCTTAAGTCACTCTCTGGAAATCTAACTAACTAATCTTTTTGGAGGAGTTATTTTAAATGGCCAATACAAATTTAAGTTCATATCTTGCTGAAAGTCAGCGCGGCCGCTCACTTTTGCAGCAAGTGTTCGGAGAAAACTGGTTGTCTAAGCAGACCTTTTTCACGGTCGATACGGCAACTGGAATCTTTAATACAACATACGGTCGCAAAGTGTGGCAGGCACTCAACAACCAAACCCGTTTCTTTAATGCAATACCTCGGGTAACTTGGGGAAATGTAGCTGGTTGGCGTGTGCGTGATGATCGTGGTTCGGGAAGATCTCGGCCAATTACAGAAACCGGGTCACTTCCGACAATAGATGTTTCCAACATTAACACGGTAAGCTCGCTTCCGAGAATTGTTGGTACGACTTTCGGTGTTTCAATCAAGTCCGTGTTTACTGCTAACCTAGAAGGTGGTGTTGGAGACGTGCTTGCCATGGAACACGAGAATGCAGAACGTGACCATGCTAAGGAAATCAACGAGGAGTTGCTTGCAGCTGCCGGAAGTGTGGTTTCTGCTGGTGCTGCTACAAGCTTTACGGTTCCAGCGGCCTTCGCAAAGAACTACAAGATTGGTGACGCAGTCTCCCAATGGGATGACAGTGCCAATGATTGGATCAGAACAAGTGGTTCTGTTGTTTCAGCGGTAAACACGTCTACAGGTGTGGTAACTGTTGCTACTGGTACTGCTTTTGCCGACACTGACTTGGCAACAATCTATTCTAGGGCTGGATTTACCTCCCTTGATGACATTGTAAATGAAGATGGTGCAAGAATTAGTGGTGGTTCAACAAATGCAAACTTTGCTGCAAATGGTGGAGTTAGAGCATACGACCTCACTTTTGGTGGAAGGGTAGCGGGAACCTGGAATGCAGGCGCTATTGTTTCTCATAATGCCGGTGTTGGTCGTTCATTGACCCTTAACCTTATCGATAACAGCATCCAAAACATTCGTCAGAATGGTGGAGATCCAAAGCTTATTCTTATGGGACATGATCAATATTTCCACATGGAAAGATTGCTCAATGCTCAACAGCGTTACCTCGGCGTTGAAGAATACCAAGTAGGAATTGGAAGTGAGAAGACATTCCCTGGAACAAGAACAGGACTTGTTCTTGCTACATACCAGGGTATTCCGATTCTAACAGAACCGGATGCTCCTCAGAGTGTATCGACGGGTGATGTAGTTCTTGGTCGAAACGTTTACGTTCTCGACACTGATGCCCTTGAGATTGCCATCGCGCAACCAACGAGATATATTGAGAACCGTGACTACTTCGCTGCTAACCAGCTGGTAGTTCGTGGTTTGCTCTTTACTCTTGGTGAGCACCGGTGCACCAATATCTGGGTACAGGCAGCAATTAAGGATTTGTCCGCATAAAATTCTTTAAAAGAAAAATTAAACTCCTTCCATTTTCTTTGATTATGGAAGGAGTTTTTATTTAGAATTTTTTATAAAAGCTCTTATTATTTTATATAATAAAAAAGAGATAGATAAGGCTAGTGTCTTATCTATTTTTTATTTACCTACAAAATAGGAATATGTATGGAATGATGTGAAATGCTAATGATTCATTTGTCAAATGCTTTGCAGAGTTTAGACGTCAATACAAAACAGCTAGTGGGTGAAGTTATGACCCATTTAGAAGCTGCTTTGGTGGATCAACCTGAAAAGCTAACCCCACTAAAGACGTCAATAAAAAGAGCAATATGGCGAAAAAATCAAGACCTCCAAGCCCTGTTTAATTCTGTTGTAGTTAAACAAGAAGATGAAGGTGAAAAGTAAAGAAAAATGATAGACTTTCTTGGAGGATTTTTATATGGCAAAGCATTCATTTAGATTACAAGATGTTACGGGGGATGCCCGTATTCTTGCTCGTTCTGCGTATGGATATGATTGGAATTATTTTACAGACGATGAAGTAGTAATTTTTGGTACAGGAGATGATGGCCAATTATTGTGGTCTACTGCAGACGCATCGAATAATGCCCTCGTCTTAGCTCTTGGAGATACAAATCAGTCTTTGCATATAACAGATGTTGAAGCAAAGTCTACTGACTGGGATGTTTCCGCTGAAACTAATCCGACATTATACATTCATAGCAACACGACCCCGGCTACTGATTATTTAGCTATTGGTCGACATGATGGTACAACAGGATACATTGATATGGTCGGTGGTACTACTCTTGCAATGCAAATTTCTGGCTCTACAGTTGCTAGTATAACCTCTACTTCAGTTACGGTTAACGGATCACTTACGTCGTCTGCGTCAATTAGAGGTGTTGGTTATTCGACAGGTGCTGGTGGCACAATAACACAACAAACGGGCAAATCGACTGGAGTGACCCTTAACAAGGCTACTGGGCAAATTACTATGAATGGGGAAGCTCTTGCTGCTAGTACTACAATTTCGTTTACTTTGACATGTAGTGCTATTGCGGCAACTGACATTGTTCTTTTGAACCATATTTCTGGTGGAACAGCTGGAGCTTATACATTAAATGCTCAAGCTGGTTCTGGATCTGCTTTAATTAACGTTAGAAACGTAACATCTGGTGGTTTATCAGAAGCAATTGTTATTGCTTTTGCGGTTGTTAAAGCAGTAACTTCATAAAAAACTAATAATTCTTTAGGGCAGGAATAAAAGTTGGATTTTTAATCAAGATAATGTTGAAAACAAAAACTAAACTATTGTTCCTGCTCTAAGTAATTGGAGAAGTAATTTTTGTAAGAAATTAAAATAAAACTTAAACTAAATGTAAAGACATTGAAGTTCTATAAAGAGAGATGAAATGAAAACAAAGTTTGCAATTAAAGATAGACTTCTTATTTTTGCTATTCTTCCAAAAGAAGGAGATATTCTAACATTAAAGGCAGTTAAAAGTCTTCGAGAAGAGTTAGCTTTTACGAAAGAAGAAAAAGTAAAATTTGATATTACCTTTGATAAAGAAATGGGTAAATATACTTGGAACGAAGAGAAACCTTACGAGAAAGATTTAGAAATTACAGATGAGCAGAGTCAATTAATTTCATCTGAATTAGAAAGTCTAAATAGACAAAAAAAACTAAGAATTGAACATATAGACTTATATGAGAGATTTTGTCAAGAGGAGTAAGTAGATTGTCAAATCCGGGTGATTATACGAATGTATCTGTAAGTATAGCTAGATACATGGAGCGTCTAGATAATTTTATTGAATCTCAAAATCAAATGAATAAGCAACTTATATCAATGAACGAGGATCTCTCAAAAAAAGTAGAAGGTCTCGCAGAATGGCGAGACAAAATATCGGGTGGGAAGATTCTTCTTGGGGGCATTATATTCTTGATTGTGAACGCTGCTGTAATCTGGGGTCTTGTGAAGGGGTTCACTAACTAAAATGAATTCAGTTAAAGTAGTAAAACTTCTTAAATATCAACGTCCTAGTAGAGGTCTTATAAAAGAAGCCGATGTTGTACCTTCAGCAAAAGCCGGAAAAGTCGGTGGAGAAGCTACAGCATACGAAAAAGATAGCATAATGAAACGAGTCGAGTTTTTAGAAAAGTTAATAAAAGCTTTGGAAATGGAGAAGAACTAATATGTCATTAATTTCAGAAGAAATTGGAGATGGGTCTGTATGGGAAATAGATCCTAGTACCAGGGAAAGTCTTCATCTTTGGAATAAATATATCCCAATCAATAAAACATTAGCGGTTGCTGGGACTGCAGAAGATTTAAGCAATTCAACAACTCCTGATGAAGCTACAGTTAATTTAGTTACAAACCCATCATTTGAAACTGGATCCCCTCCGACTGGATTTGTTGCTAGTGGGGCAACTTTAGCTTCTACTCAAAATTCTCCGAGAACTGGGTCTGACGAAATACAAATAACTCCCAATAATGCTGCAGCCAATGAAGGTTTTTATTGGTCTACTCCAAAAATGGGTGCCGGAGGAGCTACAGTTTATTTAGTAGCTTCTATTTATGTTCGTGGTTCTGTTGCTGCAGGAAATGCTGTTATTCAAATTAGAGATTCTTCTGGAACTTTATTGGTGGAGGGTACTCCTGTTAGTTTGACTGCAAGCTATCAAAGAATTTCTGTTCGATATGTACTTCCAGCTGTTGCAGCTGCATATCGAATATATGTAGTTACAAATACACAGAATGGTTCTATTATTAGAGGAGA
>Ga0194121_10001981_pt1 | contig 33342 bp, 21 predicted proteins | sample TA2MahCa50mmetaG_FD_148609 | JGI IMG/M metagenome (GOLD analysis project Ga0194121, IMG submission 148609) | Freshwater microbial communities from Lake Tanganyika, Tanzania - TA2015020 Mahale Deep Cast 50m | ecosystem: Environmental > Aquatic > Freshwater > Lake | place: Tanzania: Lake...
TCTCCGTTCTCCGTTCTCCGTTCCCCGTTCCCCGTTCCCCGTTCCCCGTTCCCCGTTCCCCGTTCCCCGTTCCCCGTTCCCCGCCAACCTCGACTTGTCGTTCTTGGACGGCACACACTGTACACTGTCTTTCCCCGTAACCCGTAACCCGTAACCCATCCCATGGCTGCAACTCGTTCACGATTTCCATGGCTGTTACTGGCCGCTGCGATCTTGCATGGCGACATGCTTGGTGCCGACGAGCCACGTCGGCCGAACATTGTTTTTATCCTTTGCGATGATCTCGGCTATGGCGACGTCGGCTGCTACGGCCAGGAGAGGATTCGTACTCCGAACATCGACCAACTGGCTCGCGAAGGCATCCGATTCACGCAACATTATTCGGGCCACAACGTCTGTGCGCCGTCACGTTGCGTTTTGATGACGGGCAAGCATCCCGGCCATGCCCACATTCGCGACAATCGCGGCGGGCTGAAGGGCAGCGAGGGTCAGGAACCCGTCCCGGCGGGCGAACTGACATTGCCACTCACTCTGAAGGCTCTGGGTTATCGCTTGGGCGGCTTCGGCAAATGGGGGTTGGGTCCTGTCGGCAGCAGCGGCGATCCATTGCAGCAGGGGTTCGATCGATTTTTCGGTTACAACTGCCAGGCGGTGGCGCACAACTCTTATCCGAAGCACCTTTGGGACAACGACCAGCGTCGGGAACTTCGCAATCCGGTTTTCTCGCCCCATCAACGGCTGCCCAAAGATCGTGATCCACAGGATCCGGCAAGCTATACCGAGTACCGCGGTCAGGACTACGCGCCGGACGTAATCACGGAACAGGCGTTGCTGTTCCTTGAGCAGAACCGCGAGCAGCCTTTCTTCCTCTACTATCCGACCACGGTCCCGCACCTTGCGTTGCAGGTCCCCGAGGACTCTTTGAACGATTATGAAGGGGCGTTTCCCGACAAGCCCTACCCAGGCGATCGCAGTTACTTGCCGCACCGCACGCCTCGTGCGGCTTATGCGGCAATGATCACGCGACTCGACCGAGAGATCGGCCGCATCGTTGCCCGCGTGCAATCGCTCGGACTCGAAGAACAAACACTGTTCATTTTCACGAGCGACAACGGGCCGCCCGTGGGTCGATTGGGCGGAACGGACACTCCGTTTTTTCAAAGCGCGGGCGATCTGCGTGGCGGCAAAGGTTCGTTTTATGAGGGCGGGTTTCGCGTGCCTTGCATCGTGCGTTGGAAAAATCGAATTCCCGCCGGTCGAACTTCGGACCGCGTCTGCGGGTTTGAGGACTGGTTGCCGACGTTGCTCGATCTGGCGTCGGCCGCGAAGAAGATTCCAGGTGCAATCGACGGGATCAGTTTCGCACCGACGCTGCGCGGCGATCCGCAGCCGCCCCGCCCATTCCTGTACCGCGAATCGCCTGGATACGGCGGGCAGCAGTATATTCGCATCGGCGACTGGAAAGGCATCCGGGTCAATCTGAACCCCGGCTCGAAAGCCGGTAACCAGGCCCCAGGCGCGCTGCAGCTCTACGACCTGGCCGCGGATCGGCGTGAAGAGACCGATTTAGCCAATCAGCATCCGGAGATCGTTGCTCGCATGCTGGCTCTGATGAGCGAGCAGCACCGGCGCAGTGAGCTGTTTCCAATTCGCGCCCTGGACGAGCCGCACGTGAAACCGGATAGCCCCTGAGCCCTCTCGAACGATGGAAAATCTATTGCCACCGACGGGAACCGATCCCGCGCCGAGCGCACCGCAGTCGCCTTCGCATATGGACCGGGATCTCGGTCTCCCGCAAGCGGCTGCGCTGAATATCGCGAACATGGTTGGCATCGGGCCGTTCATTACGATCCCGACGTTTCTGGCGGCGATGAACGGACCGCAGGCGATGATCGCCTGGGTCATCGCCGCGGTGCTGGTCACTGCCGATGGATTGGTCTGGAGCGAACTGGGTGCCGCTTTCCCCGGCAGCGGCGGCTCCTACCATTTCCTCCGCGAACTGTTTGAACGGTATCGCTGGGGACGCTTGATGCCGTTCCTGTTTATCTGGCAGTTCCTGATCAGCGGCGCGCTGGAAATGGCGTCAGGGTACATCGGCGCGGTGATGTACTTGAAATATCTTTGGCCGAGCCTGGACGAATTGCCACTGCCGGGTGGCGCGAGTTGCCTGGCGGCCACCGCCGCCTTGGTGGTCAGTCTCTGCCTGTTGCAGCCAATTCGACGGCTGGGCCTGTTGAGCATCATTCTCTGCGCCGGCACATTACTGACGGTCGTTGTGGTGATCGTGGCTGGCTGGCTGAACTTTGACGCCTCTTTGTTGCGTTTGCCCGAGCATGCGTTCCGGCTGGACAGGCAGTTCGTGCAGGGATTGGGCGCCGCGATGATGATCGCGATTTACGACTACCTTGGATATTACAACGTCTGCCACCTGGGCGAGGAAGTGCGCGATCCGGCGCGGACGATTCCCCGAGCCGTAATGATCTCGATTGCCGTCGTGGCGACAATCTACTTCAGTATGAATCTGGCGATCATCGGCGTGATTCCCTGGAAGGAGGCGAGCACGTCTCAGAATATCGCCGCACTGTTCATGGAACGTCTTTACGGACGCTCGGCGGCGAATGCACTGACCCTGCTGATTCTCTGGACGGTGATCGCCTGTATGTTCGCGATCACGCTTGGCTACTCTCGGATCCCCTACGCCGCCGCCCGGCGTGGAGATTTTTTTCAGATCTTTTCCCGCGTCCTGCCGGTCAGTCGAGCCCCCTACGTTTCGTTGCTGGCGCTTGGCATGCTCACCGCCGCATTCTGTTTTGTCGACCTAGCCACCGTCATCTCGGCCGCGGTCGCGGTGCGCATTGTCGTTCAATTCTCGGGCCAGATTGTCGGGCTGATCCTGGCGCGCCGCGTTTTGCCCCGCGAGCGGTTTCCATTCCGCATGTGGCTGTATCCCCTGCCCTGCCTGGTGGCACTCGCAGGTTGGCTGTTTGTATTCGTCTCCGCGGAAACCAAAGTTATTCTCGGAAGCCTGGCGGTGCTGGCCTCCGGGGCGATCGGTTTTGCAGCCTTTCAGTTTTTCCATCGAAACGCCTCGCCGTCGCCGCCACCGCCAGCATGACTTCTTCCACCGCGCCATCCTCCCGCAGGGAGGGTACCGCTTCAATCCCGTCACCCCGCTTTCCAATTCGAAGATCGATGGGACAATAGTTCGCGACGGCGGCCGTGATATCGGCACAACAAGCGCGATCGCTGAGCCTGGTTCATGAAAGCTCATTCTTGCCCGCGGGAGATCACTGAAATGTTCCGTGCATCGTTGGTTTCGTTGCTGTGGGGACTGGGATCCGCCCCGTGGATCGCCGCTCTTTTCGCCGCTACCCTGCTGTCCGTTCCAAACCCGCTGCATTCTCAGGACGATATCCGGCAGCTTAAGCTGCGCGACTGGGCTCCTCGCTCCATGCTGGTCGTGCCGCAACATCAGCCGCAAAAGCCGAAGTTCCCCACCGTCGATGTGCACAATCATCTCGGCGGCGGAAAACAGACGCTGACACCGGAACGGGTCGCCGGGTACCTCACGGAAATGAATGAGGCCGGTGTCCGCACCGTCGTGAACCTCGACGGCGGCTGGGGCGAACGCCTCAAAGAAACCTTGGACGTTCTGGACAACGCCCACCCGGGGCGTTTTCTCACGTTCGCGTTACTCGACTTCAACGGCATCGACGACGAAGGGTGGACGGATCGCGAAACCAACCGTTTGGAAGAAAGTTTTCGCAATGGGGCAAAAGGGCTGAAGTTCCACAAGTCCCTGGGGCTCTCCTATCGCTACAAGGACGGCAAATTGATGCCGGTGGACGACCCCAAGTTGTCCCAGATTTTCAAATTGTGTGGCAGGAAGGGCAAGCCGGTAATGATTCACACGGCCGATCCCGCGGCGTTCTTTACACCGCTGGACCGGTACAACGAGCGCTGGCACGAACTGAACGAACATCCCAACTGGCTGTTCTACGGCGAGCAGTTCCCGGCTCGAGAGGAGTTGCTGCGACAGTTTACGCGCGTGGTCGAGCGTCATCCGGAAACGACCTTCATCGGTGCGCACTTCGGCAACAACGTCGAGGACCTGGCGACGGTTGGCGGATGGCTCGACCGTTACCCCAATCTGTACGTCGACATCGACGCGCGGATTTCGGAACTGGGCCGGCAGCCTTATTCCGCTCGCAAGTTCTTTCTGAAGTACTCCGACCGGATCATGTTCGGCACCGATACGACGCCGCGCCGAAACGCCTTCCGCATCTACTATCGTTTTCTGGAAACGGACGACGAGTATTTCGACTGTGCGGAAAGCCACCACCTGCAAGGCTTCTGGATGATCTACGGAATTTATCTGCCGGAGGAGGTGCTCGAGCAGGTCTACTACAAGAATGCGGAACGGGTTCTGGGAGGCGATTTGGGACGCACGGCGGCGAAACAACCCGACACGCCGGCAGCGTCCGGCGACGCCGACTCGCGCGGCCGGACTCGGGAGCCCATCGCGAGGGTCCTGAGAACCGCCGACTTTGAAATCACCGGGGACGGCGGCAACGCCGCCTGGAAGGCCGCCGCCTGGCATTCGCTCGCGGCGCGCGGCAATCGGCAATCCGATGCGGCGCGGGAAACGCGATTCAAAGTTCTGTATTCGGACCGCGGGCTGTACGTGCTGCTGCACGGCGCCGACGACAAAATCACCGCGACGCTCGACAAGGACTTCACCAGGCTCTGGACGGAGGATGTGTTTGAGTTCTTCCTATGGACGGACGAATCGCAGCCGATCTATTTTGAGTACGAGATTTCGCCGCTGGGTTACGAACTGCCGATCCTTTGCCCGAATAACGCTCCCGCGGGCAAGGACTTCCTCCGCTGGCTGCCGTGGAACTACGAGGGCGAACGCAAGATCAGCAAAAAGGTCGCCGTCGAAGGCGGGGAAGCTCGATCCGGCGCCACGATCCGCGGCTGGTCCGTCGAGATATTTTTGCCGTATGCGACGCTGAACCCGCTCCTGAATCTCCCGCCCAGGCCCGGCACAAAGTGGCGCGCGAATTTCTATCGCATGGACTACGACGACCCGCAGCCTCGAGCCTGGGATTGGGCGCGCGTCGGCAACAGCTTCCATGAGTTCCAGAAATTCGGCACGCTGTCATTCGAATAAGCGCGGCTCGACTGCGCTGCCGGCTCGGCTGCCCAATTAACCATTTTCTTGCTTTGCCGGAATCGAGTTCTACACTGAGTTGCTGAGGGTCGATTCCGAGCCCTCGGTCGATACCGTCCACGGCGCCTCGTCACACTCGCCGAGAACCACGGTGTCGCGGATAGAAAGCGCACAGCGCGCCGCCCGTCAAAGCGGCTGCACTCGACTCGCCTCATTCCTGTTCAGGAGAACTGCGATGCGAATTCTGCTCGGACTGCTGCTCATTACCTGCTTCGGCATTCAGGCCGCGATCGGTCAGGAACCAACACCGCAACAACTGCGGCGTCAGCTTGAAGAGCTGCAAAAAAAACTGGACGGTCTCGCCAATGATCCATTCGAATCGAACCGCAGGGTCACCGAGATCGGAAGTGCCTCGCGGCCCAAGCCGCGCGAAGAGGAACTTCCAAGGCTGGTGACGCGAATCTACGATCTGAGCGACCTATTCGCCGTCGCTCCCTCGTATCCCGCCCGGCAACCGAATTTACTTGGCATGGACGAGAGCGTCTTCTTTCGCGACTCCGACTTCGCCGGCAGAGCGGCCGCGGGCGGTGGTGGCATGATGGGCGGTGGCGGCGGCATGGGTGGCGGAGGTTTTGGCGGAGGTTTTGGCGGAGGCGGGGGCGTGTTCTCCGTGCCGAGCAGCCTCGCGAATCAGGGACAGCCGCTGTATCAGTTCGGCGAATCGGTGGGCAGTTCCAACGGACCGCGAACTTCCATTTCCGAACTGCAGGATGTGATCAAGTCGACCATCACTCCGGACGAGTGGCGGACGGGACGCGCCTCGATGGGCATGATCGGCGCGTCGATGGTCGTGACCGCCAATGAGAACAGCCAGGCCCAGGTCAATAACCTGCTGGACCTGTTCCGCCAACGCTGGAAGTCGCTGCGCACCGTATCGATGCAGGGATATTGGGTCTGGCTCACCGAACCTGAACTGGCGGAGCTTCTCGCCGCCCCGATTGCCGCGAACGATGAGCCGGCCGTCCATGGAGTGGTGAAACCGGACGTCTGGGAACGACTATTGCGGAACCCGGGCGACGACCGGCCGGCGGGCTACCAGACGGCGCTCACCTGTTACAACGGCCAGACGGTACACAATTTTTCCGGGGAACAACGGCTGCTTGTGACTGGCGCGGCGCCGATTTTCGGCACGGCGGAGAACTCGAACGCCATGGCATTCGAACCGATTCTCACTTCGATTCACGAGGGCGCCGTACTTCAATTGACGCCGTTGGCCACGCGCAACGCCCGGTACATCGTGTTTGATCTGCACAGCCGCGTCACGCTGGCCCGCGCAATGCCTGCCACGCGGCGTCCCGAACAACCGGCGCAACACGATCCCGCGCTGGTGATCTCGGTGATTGAGCGGCCGGCGGTGCAGACCCAGAGGTTTTCGACGACGCTTCGAGTTCCGGTCGAGAAAACGGTGCTGGCGGGCGGTATGACGTTTGGCAGCGTACCTGGAATGTGCTTGTACTTTTTTGTCCGCGGATTCGTCCAGGAACTTCGCGACGACGATGCCGGTGTCGCCTCACCGCAAGCATCAGTGCCTCAGGCTGGCGCCGCGCAGGCACCCGCTCGGCCCGCCAGCGCGCTCTCGGCCGCTCGCGACAGGAAATGAGCCGACATCCACGATCAGAGCAGATCCCACAGCGGCTCGCCGGAGGACACCGGTCGTGTGAAACCGTCCTTCCCGAGCCGCAGGTCGAGTGGAACTCCCAGGGTATGGAAGATTGTTGCTCCCAGGTCCTGAGGTCGCACCGGTCGGTCTTTCACGTAGGCGCCGTGCTTATCGGATTCGCCATAAACGCGTCCGCCGCGGATTCCTCCGCCAGCGAGGATCGTCGAATAGCACGTCGGCCAATGCTGGCGGCCCGGGTTCGCGCCGGGCGCGTTGATATTCGGCGTGCGACCGAATTCGCCGGTCACGACCACCAGTGTTGATTCCAACAATCCGCGTTCCTGCAAATCGGTCAGCAGCGCGGAAAGTCCTTCATCGAGGCAGGGCAAGCACCAGCCCATACCGTACGAACCGGCGCCAAAAGCGTTCCCCATTCCCATTTCACCACCGTGCATATCCCAACTGGAAGCGGGTGGTCCGCCGCCACCACCGGGCGCGGGTCCCGTCCAGCCGTTGACGGTGACGAAGCCGACGCCCGATTCGACCAGCCGGCGCGCCAGCAATAGATTCTGCCCCAGCGGATGCATCCCATAACGTTCGCGCGTCGCCGTCGATTCGCGATCCAATTCAAACGGCAGTCGTCCCTCGGCGCCGCTCGTCAATTCCAACGCTCGATCACGCAGGTCGCGCCAATCGCGCGTGGCGCGATCCCCCTGGACGACTCCGGCCGTGTTCAGACCTTCGAGCAACGATTTGCGTTCCACCGCCCGCTCCGCGGGTACCGTCGGAATCAGTTCCTCCGGCGCCTTAAACGTCGGCATCGCCGGATGATTGGTCGCGGAACCAACGAACAACGCACTATGCATCGCTCCCAGATGCCCGGCATTTCCGATGTTCGGCGCGCAAAATACCGGATCCCCGACGCACTTGATCAACCAGACGTACGGCGCGATGCCGCGCTCCGTCGGGCGCGTCTTGGACAGGATCGAGCCAATATACGGCGCGTCCGCCGGAGCGCCGGCCTGACCACTCAACAGGTGATGCATCGCGTCGAAATGATTGCTGATGTTGCCGACATGCGTCATCGATCGGATCAGTGCGAATTGACCCGCCAGCTTCGCCAACCGGGTGTGCATTTCGTTGATGCGCATCCCCGGAACCGTCGTCTCGATCGGCTTGTACGGTCCGCGAATCGTATCCGGTGCATCCGGTTTCAAATCCCAGGTATCGAGATGACTAGGACCTCCACATAACAGAATGAAAATGCACGACTTCGGTGCCGCGCCCTTTCCGAATCCGCGCTGGGCATCCACACCGGCCGCCACCGTGCCCGGGACCGTCAGCGGCAGCGCGCTGATCCCGGCAGCCTGCAGAAAGCGACGACGGTTCCAAAACGCAGTCGCACTATCACTGATCGTGGTTCGCGAGATCATCGTTGACCTTTGACAAACGGGATTCAAACCTGCACGCCGCGACGCGGGAATCAAGGTTCCCCAGGGAACAAACCTATTGGACAACGCCGCGCGATCCAAGTCCAGATCTGCTCGAATGCTGGGGCACGAATTCAGGGGTACACGAGCCGCGTTGATTGGAAAGTCCGCTGCCGAATTGTTACACTGATCTCCGAAAGCGAATCCGCCATGTCCCACCACGATTGCTGCCGCCGGTGTAACGCGCCCCGTCGATCGACGATGCGGCGCCGTGCCGCGCCGCGAAGGCGCGGCACGGTGATCGGCTGGCGGGTGGCAATTCTGCTGGGAGCATTGCTCGGAGGAAGCATGCTTTGCCAACCGCAAGGTCGAGTTCGTGGTATCCCTGTGGGCGGAAGTCGTACGGCAAGCGGCGGGGAGGTCGACGAAGCGGCGCAGCGCGAGTTTTTCGAACGGCGGATTCGCCCGGCGCTGGTACGGTATTGCTACGAGTGCCATTCCGTGACGGCCAGCGAGCCCAAAGGAGACTTGCGCGTCGACTCGCGAGCCGGCGTCACACGAGGCGGACAATCGGGTGCCGCCGTCGTGCCAGGCCGTCCTGAAGACAGCCTGCTGCTAAAAGCGATGCGGCACGACGGCCTGGAAATGCCGCCCGGCAAACGCCTGCCGGAACCGATTATCGCCGACTTTGAGAACTGGATCCGCCGGGGAGCGTTCGATCCGCGGGAAAACGCGGGCGATCCCGACGGTACGCGCGAGATGCTCCGCTCCCTGCAATGGGAAGATCGCCGCGACTGGTGGAGCCTGCGGCCCCTACCGGCTCGGAACCGGTCTCCCGAAACAAAGCCCGGCTCGCTTGCGAACCGCGTCGATCTCTGGCTGCAGTCGGCGAAAGAGCAACGAAGCCTCCCCTCCGCGCCGCCCGCCGATCCGCGGACGCTGGCCCGGCGGTTGAGTTTCACCTTGCTGGGAATCCCACCTGCAACCGAAGACGCCGAAGCAACTTCGCGCGACGACAACCCCGACGCGGTGGACCGATTGCTCGACCAATATCTCGCCTCCCCCCATCTCGGCGAACATTGGGCTCGGCATTGGATGGATGTCGTACGCTACACCGACACCTACGGTTACGAGTGGGACATCCCCGCGAAAGGCGCCTGGCGTTACCGTGATTATCTGACGCGCGCTTTCAATCGGGACGTCGGATTCGACCAGCTGGTACGGGAGCAGATCGCCGGCGACCTGCTCGAATCGCCGAGACGGGACATCGATGAGCAAATGAACGAGTCGCTGATCGGCGTGATGTTCTACCAGTTGGGCGAAAAACGGCACGGCGACAGCGCCGAGTTCGACGGAATCCACCAGGAAATGCTGGATAACAAAATCGACGCTCTGTCCAAAGCATTTCAGGCAACGACCGTCGCCTGCGCTCGCTGTCACGATCACAAACTGGATGCCGTGCTGCAATCGGAATATTACGCGCTGGGTGGAGCGCTCATCAGTTCACGCTGGATCACCAATACCGTCGATCTTCCCGATCGCCATCGACCCCATTTCGCGTGGTTGCGCGAGCACAAGTCGCGACTGCGCGGGTTACTGGCCGCGGATTGGCGAGCCGAACTGGGCAGGCTGCGGCTTTTTCTTGCCTCCCCACCGGCGGTGGCCGCGGCATCCGACCCTGCCGCTCCAGCCAAAATGGCCGAAGAGCGATGGCGGCGACTTTTCCTGGAACGCAAAGATTCTGCCCCGCCACTGGAAGATCCTCTGCGCATCTGGCATGCGGTGCGCGATGCTCGCGAACCTGACGCGATCACTGCAGCCTGGCGGGCTTTACGCGCGGAATACGACGCGCAGTCACGCGAACGGCAAGCCGCCAATCAACGGGACTTCCTGCAGATCGCCGATCTGTCGGCAGGCCTGCCGACCGGCTGGTCGGTCGACGGGACGGCGGTCGGCGAACCGGTTCCCGTCGGAGATTTCGCCCTGCATGCGTCCGGAGAGAACGCGCTGATGCACTTTTCGCTGGGTGGACTGTCGACTGGCGCGTACTCCATTCGAATGAACGGTGCACTGCGCACGCCTTTCCTGCGAACCTTCGACAAGCCGTTTCTCAGTTTCGAATACGCCGGCGGAGATTTTGCGGCCATTCGCACGGTCGTCGACAATGCATTCCTCACCGAACGACAACAGTACCTGAATCAACCCTTTCCCGGATGGTTGACGCAGTCGACGTTGGGCCAGTTCAAAGATCGGAATGTCTACCTGGAGATCGCGACCAAGACGAGCAATCCGAATTTCCCGCCTCGTGTCGGCCTGGGCGGCGCTTGCTCCGAAGAGCAGGTGGCCGACCCGCGCAGCTGGTGGAGCGTCTCGCGCATCGTCGCGCATAACGGCAGCGCACCACCCGCCGATGAATTGAACCGCTTCGCCGCGCTGTGGGGTGACTCCGATCCGGATGCGATCGAAACGGTCGTCACCCGATTCTGCGGATGGCTCGATACGGCGATCGAGCGTTGGCAGCTCGGATCGTCGTCGCGCGACGACGTACGACTGCTGAACTGGATGCTGCAGCGCGAGTTGCTCAGCAATCGGCTCGCGGAATTCGCCGAAGTCACCCGCAGCTCGATCGAGCAGTACCGCGAACTTGAATCCCGACTCCCCACGCCAAGAACGGCCAACGGCATGGCCGACGTCGATCCTGGCGTCGATTACCGCTTGAACGTGCGCGGCGAATATGCCGACCTCGCCGATCCCGTGCCGCGTGGATTCGTCCGCGCGATCAGCGAACGGTCCGACGACGAAGGCACAAACCGGTTCACCTCGCCGGGCAGCGGCCGATTGGAACTCGCCCGAATCATTGCCTCGCCCAACAACCCGCTCACCGCGCGTGTGTACGCGAATCGGGTCTGGCAGTGGATGTTCGGCGAAGGTCTGGTACGCACGCCGGACGATTTCGGCCATCTGGGCGATCCACCGTTGCACCAGGAGTTGCTGGAGGAACTGGCGACGGACCTGATCGCCGGCGAATGGTCGACGAAACGGTTGCTCCGTCGCCTGGCCCATTCGTCGTCCTGGCAGCAATCGTCCCGCATCGATCCGGCAGCCTCCGCCGCCGATCCCGATAACCGCTGCTACCATCATTATCCATTGCGGCGACTGGAAGCGGAGTCGATTCGCGACGCCATGCTGGCCGCCGGCGGCTTGCTCGATCGGCAACTTTACGGTCCGCCAATTAACCCCTATCGCGTCAACGAGGATCCGCAAAAGCGGCTCTTCTCCGGCCCGGTCGATGGAAACTTCCGCCGCTCGCTGTACACCAAAGTCACCATCATGGAGCCGCCGCGATTTCTGGCAATCTTCAACCAGCCCGCGCCAAAAATCCCGACCGGCAAGCGCGACGTGAGCAACACGCCGGCTCAATCACTGGCACTGCTCAACGACCCGACCGTCGTCGCGCTTGCGACCGCCTGGGGCAAACAACTGGCGGGAGGGCCGCCGCAATCGGCGCCGGATCGAATTCGCGACTGCTTCCGCGCGGCACTCAGCCGGGATCCCGACGCCGGCGAGCTGGCGCGCTGGGAAACATTGACCAGCGACCTGGCCGCCATGCACGGCCTGTCGCCGGACCAGATCGCCAGCAGCGAAGCACTCTGGTCGGATCTGGCTCACGCGCTGTTTAATTTGAAGGAGTTCGTTTATTTGCGATGATTGGGGAATGGGGAAACGGGGAAGGGGGAAAAGGTTGCGATATGAGTTCTTGGAAAGGTCATTCGTTGGGGGAAGCGTTTGGATCCCGATGTCCGGGGGGGATTCCAAGTCCTGCAACGCGGCGCGAGTTTCTTCGTGCTTCGGGATGTGGGTTTGGGTATCTGGCTTGGGCGGGGTTGCTGGCGGAGGCCCGGGGAGGCGAGGCGCCGGCACGAACACTCGCGTCGACGCGCGAGCTGGCACTGCCGCAGCCGCATTTCGCTCCACGGGCGCGCCATGTCATATTCTGCTTCATGGATGGTGGCCCAAGTCATGTCGACACACTCGATTACAAACCTGAATTGGCGCGGCGCCAGGGAGAGAAGATCGGTGGCGACGCGGTTTCCAAGCTTTCTCAGAGCACCGCGGACCGCGTCTGGTTCGGCAGCCCGTGGGAGTTCAAACAGCGCGGCGAGAGCGGACTCTGGGTCAGCGAACTGCTGCCTCGGATCGCGTCCCTAGCGGACCAGCTTTGCGTCGTGCGATCCCTTGTCGGACGCCAGCCACTGCACGGCCAACAGAACCTGCTGCTGCACACCGGCCGGGTCACCGGCCGCGCCCCCAGCCTCGGCTCCTGGGTCTCTTATGGCCTGGGGACGGACAACCAGGAATTGCCTGGCTACGTGCTGCTGAATAATGACTGGATTCCCAACGGCGGCTCCGAGAACTTTGAAAGTGCGTTCCTGCCCGCCAGCCACTCCGCGACCTGGCTCCGCGCGAAAGGCCAGACCGTGGACAACATCGTCCCCCGTGATCGCGCGGAAATTCAACGCCGGAAGCTGGCGTTGCTGCGGGAACAGGACAGCGAGTTCGCGCGGAGCAATCAAAACGATCAGGGGATCGAATCGGCGATCCGCAATTACGAAACGGCCTTTCAAATGCAATCGGCGATCCCGCGGGTCGCGGGCATCGAAAACGAGACCGAAGCCACGCTGAGAATGTATGGGATCGACAGCGATAATCCGCACAAAAAATATTACAGCCTGCAATGCCTGCGAGCCCGGAAACTGGTGGAGGCAGGCGTGCGGTTTGTGGAGATCACCTGCCCGCTGACGCACGCGAACAACTCGCCGTGGGACCAGCACGGCAACATCCGGCTGCATCACGCGGAAAACGCGATGATCACCGACCAGGCGGTCGCCGCGCTGATCGTCGACCTGCGTCAACGCGGCCTGCTCGACGACACGATCGTCGTTTGGGCCGGTGAAATGGGACGCACACCCCACACGCCGGCAATCACGGACACCTGCGGGCGCGACCATCACGTGAACGGCTACAGTATCTTTCTCACCGGCGGCGGATTTCGCGGCGGTATGGCGTTCGGCCGAACCGACGATTTCGGCAATTCTGTGGTGGAGAACGGACTCACCATCCACGACATCCACGCCACGATCCTGCGTCAATTGGGGATCGACCACCAGCGGCTCACGTTCCGTTTCGGCGGGCGTGACGTCAGCCTGACCGACGTGCACGGTCGCGTCGTCCACGAAATCCTAAGTGAAGGGTGAAGAGTGAAGAGTGAAGAGTGATTCGCGACGATGAAAATGTTTGTGGCGGGAGAATGGGTCGCGGGCGAGCAGCAATTCGAAGTCCGAAATCCGTTCGACGGATCGGTCATCGACACGGTGCCGTCGGCAAGCGCGTCGGATCTGGAACGCGCGCTGGCGGGCATGGTTCGCGGCGCGGTGGCGATGCGGAAAATGCCGGCATACGATCGCGGCGCAATCCTGCGCCGCGCCGGCGAAATCATGTCCGCGCGGCAAGCCGAATTAGGCTCGTTGATCAGTCGCGAGGAAGGCAAAACAGTTGCCGAAGGTCAGTTCGAAGTCGGTCGGGCCATCGAAACAATGATGCTGTCGGCCGAAGAAGCGCGGCGGATGAACGGGGAAGTTCTGCCATTGGACGCGGCCCCCGGCGGCGGCGACCGGCTGGGATTCACCGTGCGCGTCCCTTGCGGCATCGTCGCGGCGATCACACCATTCAACTTCCCTTTGAACCTCGTCTGTCACAAAGTCGGGCCCGCTTTGGCGGCGGGAAACGCGGTGATCGTCAAACCGGCGAGCGACACACCGTTGTCGGCGCTGCAGCTCGTGAAATTCTTGCTCGAAGCCGGCCTGCCCGCGGACGCCATCGCCTGCGTCACCGGCCGTGGCCGTGCGATCGGCGACCAACTCTGCCGCGACTCGCGCGTGCGAAAGATCAGCTTTACCGGCAGCAGCGAGGTCGGCAAATCGATCGTCCAGGCCGCCGGTCTGAAACGGGTCACGATGGAACTCGGGTCCAACAGCCCGCTGATCGTGCTGCCCGACGCCGACCTGGAGCGGGTCGCTGCCGCCGTCGTCGCAACCGGCTATGGCAACGCGGGACAGGTCTGCATCTCGACGCAACGCGTCATTGCCACCCGACCGGTCTACCGCGATTTGCTCGACCTGCTGACGCCCCGGATCGCCGCCATTCCAGCCGGCGATCCACTCGACCCCACAATCCGCATGGGGCCGATGATCCGCGAGGACGACGCGCGGCGCGTACTGAATTGGATCGAAGAAGCGACGAACAGCGGCGCTCGGGTCCTGTGCGGCGGTGAACGCCAGGGGACACTGGTCGCGCCAACGCTCGTCGCCGAGGTGACGCCCGATATGCGATTGAGCCGCGAAGAGCTCTTCGGACCGGCGGTAGGCGTGACAGCCGCAGACTCGCTCGAACATGCCCTGACACTCGCCAATGACAGCCGATTCGGCCTCAGCGCAGGAATCTTCACGCGCGATATCAACGCGGCCCTGCGCTTTATCCGCGATGTCGACAGCGGCAGCCTGCATGTCAACTGGGGCCCCGGCTGGCGCGCGGATCTCATGCCCTACGGTGGACTCAAAGAAAGCGGCATGGGCAAAGAAGGCCCCGCCTACGCCGTCCAGGAAATGTCGGAATGGAAAACCGTCGTGATCCATGGGTCGTGAGGGTTACGGGGAATGGGGAACGGGGAACGTGTTATCCTGTGACGCGAATCGCGCCGCAACCCGCAATCCGTAACCCGTAAACCGTAGTGGCATTGCGGTGCGGTGCCTTAACACATACACTCCATCTGGCTGGATTTGATTAGTTGAATTGTCCCCACATTGCTGTATGTCGGGACTCCTCTGCTGCATGACCGGTCGACCGGTCGTTCTTCGATGGCCGGGTTCTTACTGTTTCGGTCAATTTTTTGGAGTTGGGTGATGGGAACCAAGCTGTACGTAGGGAATTTGAGTTACGAGACGACCAATGCGAACCTGGAGGCGCTTTTTGGCACTTACGGCGCCGTTCGCAGCGCCCAGGTGATCATGGATCGCGATACGGGGCGCAGCAAAGGATTCGGGTTCGTGGAAATGCAGGAGTCAAATGCGGCGCAGGAGGCCATTCGGGCGTTGAACGACCAGGAGCATTTGGGCCGGCGTTTGACGGTCAACGAGGCTCGCCCGCGCGAAGAACGAGGCGGCGCTGGCGGCGGTCGACGCCGATTCTAGTCGATCGTCAACGCTGACCAGGCACCCGCACCACGGAATTCAAATCGACTGCTCGCGCGAAGGGACTCGCTGGGACACTTATCATCAAGGGGACCACTCGATGGCGCAAAAACACCGATTTCACCAACAGCGGAATAATCGCAGCGGCGGTCCGTCCAGCGACCGACGACTCGAGCCTCCAACTCCCTACGAACCCAAGGCCCCCGTCGTCTACGGGAAGCCGATCCTGGTCTTGGAAGACGCGATGCGGAATACGTTCCATTTCAAGGGCGGAGCATGGGTCCCGTTCGAGATGACCATCGCGGAATGCCGACGAACGTGCCAGATCAAAGAACTGCCACAGAAAATCAACCAGATGACCCGCTATGAAGTGCGGTGTCCTGTCTAATGTACGTAGGACGGGTCTCCTGACCCGTCTCGCGCTGGATTGCGAATGCGCGCACTTTTTTTCGACGTCGATTCACAGTTCTGGACGGGCCAGGAGGCCCCATCCTACGTTGAATGCTTGAGACCGCCCCCCCTCGCGACTCGCTGACGCGACTTTGCCGCCTCTGCCGATGATGCCGGTCGCGAAATACAGCTTCTTCTATCCGTGGCCCTGCTACACGGAATCTTCATACTTCCCGCCGCCGGTTGTGACGATTTTACCTCAGGAAGCAGTTCCACCGGGGACCTGTTCTTGTGCGGAAGGCTCTTGGCGCCGGCTGGCGATACGGAATACCGAGATGACCCGTCGATATTGGTTAGCCACTTTCCTGATTGCACTTTGGGGACACTCCGCACAGGCACAGTCTTTCGCTCCACCGTCTTTGCAGGTGACATTGCCGGGGGACTTGGCCAATGAATTGAACAATGACGGTCCGGCAAACTATGACGACGACATTCTGCGCCGTCTGCAGCGCGCCGAGGCTCGCCTGGCCGAACTGGAAGGACTCAGTCCCCGATCTCCTGACGCCGAGGAAAGCAGCTGGATTGAGCATTTTGTTCACCTTTACGACCCGGAGATTGCGATCGCTCGGGAACAGTCGTACCAGGCGGAACCCAGTTTGCCAACAACCGAGGCGTCTAAGCCAAAGAAGTGGTTCGAAAAGCTGAGCATTCGAGGGTACGCCCAGTTCCGCATCAACGAAGAAATCGACATGCGGGCAGGCTCCGCGCCGGCGCAGTATGTGGGCGATCGTTCCATCGGAGCCGACCAGAGTTTCCTGATCCGGCGAGCACGCGTCATCATTTCCGGCGACGTCCATGAACGACTTTATGTCTACCTGCAGCCCGACTTCGCCTCCACCGTCCCAAACAGCAATGACAATACGTTTTACACGCAGATCCGTGACTGGTACGGAGACTTCTATTTGGACCTGGACAAGATTCACCGGCTGCGGGTCGGCCAGTCAAAAATCCCGTACGGCTGGGAGAACCTGCAGTCCAGTTCCAACCGCATCTCGTTCGATCGCAACGACGCGCTGAACAGCGCCGTCCGCAATGAACGTGATCTGGGCGTAATCTACTACTGGACGCCGATCTGGGCCCAGGACTTTTTCAAGGAAGTACTGGAAGAGGGCCTGAAAGGTTCCGGCAATTATGGAGTTTTCGGGATCGGATTGTACAACGGGCAAGGCGGTTCGCTGCTCGAACAAAATGACAATCTGCACCTGGTCTCGCGGCTGACCCTGCCGATCACTCTGTCCAATTGCCAGCGCGTGGAACTAGGCGTTCAGGGCTACTACGGCGAATACGCCGTGATCGGCTCCTCGATCGATCCCCCCGGTCCGACCGGAGTCATTCGACCCGTTGGAACGGTCGATTTTACCAGTGCGGCAACGCAGGCGGCCTCGGCCCGATTCCGAGAGGGATGGCAGGACAAACGCATCGCCGGAACGATGGTCTGGTACCCGCAACCGATTGGATTCCAGACGGAATGGACGGTCGGCGAAGGTCCGGCACTGAATGCGGCTCAAACGGAACTTGAGGAACGATCGCTACGCGGCGGATACGGCATGCTGTTCTATAAACTCAAACGCCCGGAGGACTGCTGGTTCGCGGGAACCTGGTTGCCGTACGTGCGCTATGGGTATTTCCAGGGCGGCTACAAGTCCGAACGGAACGCGCCGTTCACAACCATCAATGAATGGGAGTTCGGCGCCGAGTGGCAGATCACGCCCGCCGCCGAACTCACGCTGGGCTACCTCACAACCGACCGCACCAATACCACGGCCAATGGACTGGCCGGAAGCAGTTCCTATGGCCAGTTCCAGGGCGACGTCTTCCGGGCCCAGTTCCAGATCAACTATTGATTGACTCGTTGCGCGGAAGCGATTGGGCTGTCCGGAACACCGCCGCGCGACGCGACCCGCTCCACCTCACGCAACACGCGCAGTGTGTTTTGTCCAAGGATCTTCTGGATCTGCTCCGAGGTGTAACCGCGATCGAACAGTTCCTGGGTAATGCGAGGAAAGCAGGAGACATCCTCCAGTTCCCTGGGAACGCTGACGATTCCATCGAAGTTTGAACCGAGTCCGACATGGTCGATGCCCGCGACCGAGACGATGTGGTCGATGTGGTCGACGACATCCGCGACGGTTGTCGTCGGCAGCGGATGCTCTTTCAGCCATTGTTGCAGGGCCAGCCGATATTGTTCCTCGGTCTTGAACGACTTGCGCAGTTCGTGTGCCGCTTTGCTGCGGTCCTGGTACGACTTGACCGACTCCGCGGTGAGGAATCCGGCGAAGAAATTGACTTGGACGACCCCGCCATTCCGCGCCACCAGTCGCAGGACCTCATCGCTCAGATTTCGCGGATGGGGAGCAAGGTGATGCGTTCCGGTATGTGAAAACATTACGGGTGCGGCGCTGCTCGCCAGGGTGTCGCGAATCGTCGACTCGGCGGCGTGCGCCAGATCGAGCACGATTCCGAGCCGGTTGGCTTCGGCGACAACCTGTTCCCCGAATTTGCTGAGCCCGCCATGTTTCGACTTGTCCAGCGCCGCGTCGGCCCAACCGTGCGTGTCGTCATGCGTCACCGCCAGGCAACGCACCCCGGCTTGGTAATAGGTCCGCAGCACGGCCAGCGAACCATCGATCGCCTCGCCGTTTTCAATCGCAATCAGGCCGGCCAGACGCCCTTCACCACGAAGTCGGAGGACATCCTCCGAAGAACCAGCCAACTCCCAGGACTCGGGATACCGCCGCAGCAGCTGCTTGATTACCTCGATCTGCTCCAGGGTTTCACGAACCGCGTTGTCTTTCTTGACACTCTCCGGCGACACATAGGTCGCGAAATACTGGGCTCCCACCCCTCCCTGTCGCAGGCGCGGCAGGTCGGTGTGCAGCCCGGTCTGGAACCGGTTCAGGTCGATCTTCTCGGGGTCATGGTCTTTCGATTTGAGGATCGCCCGCGCCAGATTATTGTGGCCGTCAAAGACCAAGGCGTCCCGGTGCAGTTGCAGAGCCGCTTCGGAAACCGGTTTGGGGGCCCGGGCGACCACGGTGGCGGGGAACCATCCCACCACTGCTGCCCAACTGAAGAACAGACTCCATTTCCATCCAGCGACACGATTCCTGCGACCTTCCATCGTCTTCCTTCTTCTTCCTAAGGGATGCAGTAATTGGCAGTCCGTCGTTACACGTTCGTCTGCCAATAATCTGCCCCGGAAACATGAAGGTTTCGTGAAGCCCAAGTGAAAGTCCCTTGACTTTCAGCGGGAATTCGCGGTCATGCGGGTGGAGAGAAGGGCCGAGCGGATTAAGCGCCACCGGCCAGCAGGGCTGTGATCGGCTTCCCTTTGCCGTCCTCGGTCACATAGAAAGGGCGTTTTTCCACTTCCAAAGTGGTATCAGGCGCAATGCCCAGCTGTCCCAGGATTGTCGCGTGCAGATCGGGAATCGAGACGGGATCCTTGGTGACCAGCAATGGACGTTCGGGCGCCGTTTCGCCGTGCAGGTGGCCTTTCCTGACGCCGCCACCAAACATTAGTACCGAACCGGAACCGGTGAAATGCCGGTGCAACCCGTAATGCTTGGGCTCGCGCATTACATCGGTCTTGGCGCGGGACTGATCGCTAGCTGTGCTGCCCGGCACGCCTTCGATCATCATGTCGCGACTGAACTCGGTGGCCAGGACCACCAGAGTCCGGTCCAGCAACCCGCGCTGCTCGAGGTCCTTGATCAGCTGCGCGATCGGGCGGTCGATCTCCTGCTTCATTCGCACCAGCGTCTCGTGGCCGTTTTCGTGCGTGTCCCAATGCAGAAAAGGCACGTACTCCGTGGTGACTTCGATAAAGCGAGCCCCGGACTCCACCAGCCGCCGCGCCAGTAGACAGCCTAACCCGAACCGGCCGGTGTTGTACTTTTCCAAATTCTCCGCCGGCTCCAGCGACAGATCAAACGCTTTGCGATCCTCCGAATTGAGCAGCCGATGCGCGTTATCGACGGCGCGCAGCATCGACTCGCGATGATAGTCGCTGAACATGTCCGGACGAGGGCTGCTCTTGAGCAGCTTGCGGTATTGCCGCTCCCGCTCCGCGAACCGGGCGGCGGTCATCCCTTTCGGCGGGCGCACCGACGCGCTGGCGTCCTGCGGAAACGGCAGATTGAACGGTCCAAATTCGGTGCCCAGGAATCCGGCCGTCGTAAACGCCTTCAGCTCTTCCTGCTCTCCAATCCCGTCCAGCCTTTGCCCGATGTTAATGAAGGCGGGGATCGCCGGATTGTTCGGACCGAGCAGCCGCGCGATCCACGATCCGAGATGCGGTGCCGCAACCGTCTGCGGCGGAATGTAGCCAGTGTGCCAATGGTACTGGTGTCGCGAATGCAGGATATTGCCGAGATCGGCGACCACGTGCGAGCGGATCAGCGTCCCACGATCGAGCACGCCCGCGATATGCTCCAGCCCTTGCGAGATCTTGATCGAATCGACGGCCGTATCGATCGAGGGGAACGTGCAGAGGATCTGTTCCGAGGGAACACCGATCTCGTAGGGAGTGTACCTCTTCGGATCAAAAGTCTCAGGGGACGCCATGCCCCCGGCCATCCAGATCAGAATGCAGGCATCTGCTCTGGCACCTTTCGCGGCGGTGCCTTTCGCCCCGTTGGACGCCGTTGACGCCACCGGTTCGTCGTCGGCCTTCAGCAACCGCGGAGCACCGCAGGCGACCGCCGCCGCCGTCGCTGCGCTCAGTTGCCGAGCGAATTCCCGGCGCGAAAGTGACCGAACAAACGCCGGCTCCTGGTGGCTCCCCTGGTTCGAATTGGACATCTCGACGTCTCCTCGAATTCGCTCCGACACCACTCGATTCCACACCTCGCAAATCGACTCCGCCGCCCGCCATTCTAGCCGGGCATCGCGCCGGGCAGGTAGACCAGGGAGGTCGTGGCTAATTGCCCGCCGCAGGCAATGCGTCTTGACCGATGGCGGGACGGAAACTACAGTACTTGCATGTGCCGATCATTTCTTTCGCCGTTGGACTTGCGATTGCCTGCGTTCTGCAGGCGGTAGGGGTGTCGCGCATTGATGAAAATATCAGGGCTTAACAGCACCCCGAGGCTCGGTGAGAGCAGCGGGGTTTTTTTTTGGACTTTGAACGGGAATATTCCGAGGACGTACCGATGACGAATCGACAAATCGTGATTTTTGACACAACCCTGCGCGATGGCGAACAGTCCCCCGGCTGCAGCATGAACCTCTCGGAAAAGCTGGAGATGGCGCAGGCGTTGGCCGATCTGGGAGTCGATGTCATCGAGGCCGGATTTCCGATCGCCTCGCCGGGCGACTACGAGGCGGTGCGGGAGATCGCCCGGCAGATCCGCGGCCCGGTAATCTGCGGGCTGGCCCGCTGCAGCGACGCCGATATCCACCGCGCGGGCGACGCCCTCCGCGATGCCCCGTCCCGCCGCATCCATGTCTTCCTGGCAACCAGCGCGATCCACCGCGAATTCAAACTGCGGATGACGCGCGAGGAGATCATCGCCCGCGCAGTCGCCGGTGTGAAACTGGCCGCCAGCTACACCGATAATATCGAGTTCTCTCCGGAGGATGCGGCGCGCACCGAGCACGATTTCCTTTGCGAAGTCGTCGAGGCCGCCATCGCCGCCGGCGCGAACACCGTGAACATTCCCGACACCGTCGGCTATGCCACGCCGGAACAATACGGCGCCACGATCGCCATGCTCAAGAACCGCGTACCCAATATCGATCGCGCCGTCATCAGCGTCCATTGCCACGACGATCTGGGGCTTGCCGTCGCCAACAGCCTGTCCGGAGTCGTGAACGGCGCCGGACAGATCGAATGCACCATCAACGGCATCGGCGAACGGGCCGGAAACTGCTCGCTCGAAGAAGTCGTCATGGCGATCCGCACACGCGCCGACTATTACACCTGCCAAACCGGGATCAAGACCAACCGGCTCGTGCCGACCAGCCGGTTACTCAGCAATATCACCGGAATGTACGTGCAGCGCAACAAAGCGATCGTCGGCCGCAATGCTTTCGCCCACGAGGCAGGCATCCATCAGGATGGCATGCTCAAGGAACGACGCACCTACGAAATCATGTGTCCCGAGGACGTCGGTTTCGCCAAGACCGACCTGGTGCTGGGAAAGCACAGTGGACGAGCGGCATTGGCCGATCGAGCCCGTGCGCTCGGCTACGAATTATCCGCCGAGACGCTGCAGACGGTGTTTGAGGAATTCAAGAAACTGTGCGACAAGAAGAAGGAGATTTACGACGGCGATATTATCGCGCTGATCGAACAAGGCCGCCGTGAACTGCCGGCCGAGGAATGGAGCCTGGTGTCGTTCGAAGTGACTTCGGGCAGCGGTCGCAAGCCGCACGTGCGGCTGACACTGCGGCGCGGCAGCCAGGAATTTACTGAGGAACTCTCCGATGGCGACGGCGCGATCGACGCCGTATTCCTGGCCACCGAGAAAATCACCGGAATCAAACTGCATTGCAAGGAATTCCAGATCCGCAGTACCAGCCTCGGTCACGACGCTCAGGCCGATGTGACGCTGGTCGTGGAGTATAAGAACCAGCTCTATCGAGGACGCGGCGTCAGCACCGACTCGGTGGAGGCCACCGTCATGGCGATTCTGCTGGCGGCCAACCGTATCGCCATGGAACGACGATAGCCGGCGTTTTTCATGAAGACTCGGTCGTAAGGAGTCGATGCGATGTTGCGACGACGCGGAACGCCATTCGCCTGTGCGAGCCCCTCGCTGTGTTGCGTGCCGGTCCAAGGCCGTTGCCTGACGGCCCTGCTGCTCGCGGCGTCGCTGATCTCGTTCCGCGTCGCGGCAACACCCCACGACCGCTCCAGCCGCGCGTCGGAACCTGCGGACGCTCCAACGGCAACGGACGCCGCGTTTCCCCTCCATCGACAGCCGACAGCACTGGCCCTGACCCATAACGACCGCTGGCTGTGGGTTGCCAACCGAGGATCCGGAACCGTGCAGTTGCTCGATCTGACCGAACGCCGGGTCGAGTCGGAAATCGCCGTGGGCCGATCGCTGGCCGATATCTGCTGGGATCCCACGCGGCGCCGCTTGCTGGCCATCGACGAACAGGCGCATCAACTGATTCAGATTGATGTCGATGACGCGGAGGATCGACCGCGAGCTGTGGTGACCCGTCGCATTGCCGTCAGTCCCTTCCCGGTTTCCGTGCGATTGACCCGTGATGGCCGACGATGTCTGATCGCTTCGTTGTGGTCCCGGCGGTTGACGCTGCTGGACTGCAATCGCGATGGCATCATTTCGGATTCAATCCGTACCGTCGACCTGCCATTCGCGCCGCGCCAGCAGTCGCTCGTCGACGACGATCAACGGTTGCTGGTGGCCGATTCGTTCGGCGGTCGAATCGCGATTGTCAACGCCCGCGACGGCCGCATCGAAGCGCTGCGAACCATCCCGGCTCACAATATCCGTGGACTGGCCACAAGTCCCGACGGCTCGATGCTGCTCGTCGCTCACCAGATGCTGAACGACTTCGCCCATGCCGACCGCAACGACGTCCATTGGGGCCTGATGATGTCGAACGACCTGCGCTGGATTCGGCTCGACCGGTTTCTGGAGGGCGCCGGCAACATCTTCGAAGGCGGTCATATGCATCCGCTGGGGCACGCTGGCAACGGCACCGCGGATCCGGCCGGGCTGGCGGTCGCCGATGATGGACGCGTCGTCGTGACGTTGGGCGGAGTTGGCGAGATTGCCACCGGCAGCGAACAGGACTTCGGGTTGGCGCGCGTGGCAGTCGCCCGCCGTCCGACCGCGGTGGTCATCACCGGCAACTCCCGACTCGCTGTAGTGGCCAACACTTTTGCAGACTCGATCAGTCTGGTTGATCTGACGGAGCGGCAAGTCGTCGCGCAGATCGAACTTGGCGTCTTGCCCGAACTGAGCGCCGAAGAACGGGGCGAGCGGCTGTTCTACGATGCGCGTCTGGCGCACGACGGCTGGATGAGCTGCCACAGTTGCCACACCGACGGCCATGCCAACGGTCAGATGAACGACAATTTCAGCGACGGTTCCTTTGGCAGTGCGAAACGCGTCCTGTCGTTGCTCGGCTGCGGGGACACGGCACCCTATGCCTGGAACGGAAGCACGACCGATTTACCCACACAGATCCGCAGCTCCGTCACCCGCACGATGCAGAACGAATCCGGTCCGACCGACCAGCAGGTCGCCGATCTGACCGCCTACTTGCACTCGCTGATTCCACCGCCATCGGTCGACAGCCTGCGCGGAACGCTCGATCCAATGAAGGTCGAGGCTGGCCGACGGCTCTTTGGTGAACTCGGATGTATCGAGTGTCATCGTCAGCCCAGCTACAGTTCCGAAGCGACATACGACGTCGGGTTGAGCGACAAGCGCGGCAATAAACTGTACAATCCTCCTTCGCTGCGCGGCGTGGGGCAGCGCGATCTGCTCTTTCACGATAATCGGGCCGTGGGACTGCGCGCGGTTCTGGAGACCTATAAGCACCAGCTCCCGCGTGATCTTGCCGCCGAGGAACTGGAGGTATTGATCGCCTTCCTGCGTAGTTTGTGATCGGGCCCCGACCGGCCTGCGTGGGTGGAGCTGGAATACGTGGAATCTGTTGCGGTACGCGAAGCGTTTTTCGTGGGGTATGAAATGGCGAATGCAATGGCCGGCTCAGCTTCGCCAGCGCCTCGAAGGCCGGTCAGCCCCCCGTCTGCGAATCGTCAGCAGCTCTGCCACGCCCGACTCGGTCGTGGATCGATCGCCTTCGTAGCCGTGTTACTGCTCCCGCTGTTCGCTCACGCGCAGCCTGCCGCACCTTCAAGTCTCGACCCGATGGCGGAGGAGATCGCGTTTTTTGAAAAGCGAATCCGTCCGGTGCTGGTGGAGAATTGTTATGCCTGCCATTCGCAACAGGCGCAGCGGGCCGGCAAATTGAAAGGCGGGCTGCGCGTCGACGATCGTCAGGCGATGCGCCGCGGCGGAGAAAGCGGTCCGGCGATCGTCCCGGGAGAGATCGAGGGCAGCCTGCTGATTTCCGCATTGCGGTACGAGTCGTTCCGGATGCCGCCCGATCGCAAATTGCCGGAAGAGACGATTCGGGACTTCGAACGGTGGATTCGTGACGGCGCGGCCGACCCCCGTCAACCGACGAACGGTGACGACGCACGCGAAACGTCCCCGCCGGCCCGAACCGCGGGCAGTCATTGGGCCTACTTGCCACCGTTCCATTCTCCGTCGCCCGATCTGCTAGGCGAGACCCTGCGGCGGGCGCGAACCGATATTGATGCCTACGTTCTTGCCGCGCAGCGGCTGCGAGAAATTCCCGCGGTGGGCGATGCCGATTGGGAATCGATTCGCCGCCGGCTGTCGTTCGACTTGCGAGGTATCCCGCCGCTGTCCGACGACAGCGACGACCCGCAATCCGGACTGCCCGACCAATTCGAGCGGACCACCGATGCCTGGCTGGCGTCGCCCAGGTTCGGAGAACGCTGGGGCCGGCATTGGCTCGATCTGGCGCGGTTTGCCGAATCGCTGACGCTGCGCGGCTTCGTACTCCCCGAAGCCTGGCGTTATCGCGACTACGTCTTCGATTATTGGAACGAAGATCGACCCTACCCGGAGTTCCTTCGCGAACAGATTGCCGGCGACCTGCTCCCCTGCTCCGCCCTTCCACAACAGCAACGGCAACGAATTGCGACAACGTTTCTGGCGCTCGGGAACACGAACCTCGAAGAACAGGACAAGCGGCAACTCGAAATGGACGTCGTTGATGAACAGCTCGACGTCATCGGCAAGACGATCCTCGCGCAGACGATCGGTTGCGCACGCTGCCACGATCATAAGTTTGATCCGATTGGCACGCGGAGCTACTACGCACTGGCCGGTATCCTGCGCAACTGCCAGACCCTCGAACATGAGAATGTATCGAAATGGCTCGAATTGCCGCTCCCCGTCGACGCTGAATTCGAGTCCCGCTTGCAGGAGCGGGAATCCGAACTGGCTCGTCTGGATGCCGAAGTAAAGGCCATGCAGGTATCGCTCAAGGCGCTGGCCGATGGCAAACCGGCGGCTGCGGCTGCGCGAACCCGCATCGACCTTTCGGAGTTGCCGGGGATCGTCGTCGACGATGCACAGGCTCGACGCGTCGGCGAATGGAAACAATCGACGCATACAACGCCCTTCCTTGGCGATGGCTATCTGCATGACCTTGACGCTGGCAAAGGCACCAAGACTCTGACGTTCCTGCCGGAGCTGCCTCGGGCGGGAACCTACGAGGTTCGGTTTGCCTACACGCCGGGCGAGAATCGAGCGGAGTCGGTATCGCTGATTGTGTTCAGCGCGGACGGTGAAAAAACGATCCAGGTCAATCAACGCCTCATGCCTCCGATCGACGGACAGTTTATTTCGCTGGGACGGTTCCGCTTCGAGCCGGCCGGTCAGAGCTTCGTAATCGTCGATACGACCGGAAGTCGCGGGCATGTGATCGCCGATGCCGTGCAGTTCCTGGCGGAAGAAGAACTGGCTCGGGACCGACCGCCCTCGAAGACGGCGACCTCAATCAACGGCCCGCCCTCCGGCGATGCCATGCACAAAGAACTCGAGGCGCGCCTTCGAGAAACGGAACAGCGGCGCAAGTCGCTCAAGCAGCAAGGACCGCACCGGCCTCGCACCATGTCCGTTCGCGAGCGTGAACAGGCCGGCGATTGCGCGGTCCATATCCGCGGTTCGGTGCATACTCTGGGTGACACCGTGCCGCGGGGATTCCCCGATTTTCAGGGAGGGACGGTAACCGCAAGCATTACTGCTAACGAAAGCGGACGCCGTGAATTGGCCGACTGGCTGGTCGATCGCGACAATCCCCTGACCTATCGCGTACTCGCCAATCGCCTCTGGAAAGGTGTCATGGGCGAGGGACTGGTGCGCACGACCGAAAATTTTGGAACCACGGGGGACGTTCCGTCGCACCCTGAACTGCTCGATCGACTGGCACTTTGGATCGGCCAGGAGGCCGCGACACCCAAACTCGTCGTGCGCCGATTGGTGCTCTCATCGACCTATCGCATCGCGACCGACAATTCGCCCGCGGGCGCGCAGTTCGATCCCGAGAACCGACTGCGCTGGCGGATGCCTCGGAAGAGACTCGACGCCGAATCGCTGCTCAACCGCATGCTCATCGCCGCCGATGCCATCGATTGGCGCTATGGAGGTTCCACGCTTCCGTCCGGATTGACCGAGGATTATGGGTACGAGCCGCGGGGTTCACGGCGGGCCGAGTATTGGCCGGTCTTTCGCAACGCGCTGCCGGACCTGTTCGAGGCCTTCGATTTCGCGGACCCCAGCGTGCCGGTCGGACGTCGCGATGAGAGTACGGTCGCAACGCAGGCGTTGGCAATGCTGAACCATTCGCTAGTCGTCGATCTGGCCCATCAGACCGCGCTGCGAACGATGCAAAGTTCTTCCCCGTCGCGCGGTCCGTCGGATCGGGGTGAACTCGACGCGCTGTATGAACGTATCCTCGGCCGGGCGCCGACGGACGCCGAACGGCGGGGCGTAGACGATTTTCTCGCCGCCTCCTCGGAGGAATCGCCGATCGAGCGATGGGCTGCGGTAGTTCAGTCGCTGTTCGCGTCGATTGATTTCCGATATCTTGAGTAAGGTAGCGCGCTGGAACGATTCGAGACGCTCCAGACGGAACCAGCCAACGATGCACCGTCGAAATTTTCTTCAACAGACAAGCTGCGGATTTGGCGCGCTGGCGCTGGCCGCCATGATCGGCCAGCGACGCGGGGTGGCGGCAGCGCCGCTTCCTTCGCCGCTTGCCTCGCCGCTTGCTGCTCGGGCGCCTCATGGTGTTGCGCAAGCGAAACGGATTTTGTTCTTATTCATGCAAGGCGGCGTCAGTCAGGTCGACTCGTTTGATCCGAAACCGGTGCTTGCCGAGCGGGACGGGCAGATGCATGCCTTCGACGATGCCCGGGCGCTGGCGAATACCGGTCAACGAGGTGGAACGCAGCGGATCATGAAGTCGCCCTGGGAGTTTTCGCAGTATGGTGCGTCGGGCACGCCGGTCTCCCAGCTGTTTCCTCAAATTGCCAGGCATGTCGACGACCTCTGCTTCGTGCATTCCATGCATACCGACGGCGTCGCGCATGGCCCGGCCACACTATTCCTGCACTGCGGGTCGACGAATTCCGTGCGCCCGTCGATGGGCGCGTGGGTCACCTACGGACTGGGTACCGAGAACGAGAACCTTCCCGCGTTCGTTACGCTTGCTCCATCCTCGGGCAACGGAGGAGCCCGCAACTACGGCAGCGCGTTCCTGCCCGCGCTGTATCAAGGAACAGCCGTGGGCAAAGCTGGCAGTCCGGCCGCCCAGGCCACCATCCGCAACCTCGGCGACTCCCGACGATCGGAACCGGATCGGCGTCGGCAATTCGATCTATTGCAGGCGTTGAATCGCGAACAACTGTCTCGCCATCGTCTTCGCGATCGGTCGGCGCCATCGGCGCATTCCGGCGCCGCCGGCCTCGACGACGGGTTGGAAGCGACGATCCACGCGTATGAACTGGCCTGGCGCATGCAGACGATGGCCCCGGACGTGTTGAGTCTCACTCGCGAGACGGCTGCGACACTTGAACAGTACGGAATCGGAAAAGATCCCACTGACAATTTTGGCCGCCAATGTCTGATGGCGCGGCGACTGTGCGAAGCGGGCGTGCGGTTCGTGCAGGTCACCTACGGCGACAACTCGGCGAACCCTGCCTGGGATCAGCATTCGAATCTGCCCAAACACGCCGATCACGCGCGGGCTGTCGATCAGCCGATCGCCGGGCTGTTGCAGGACCTGAAGCAACGAGGCCTGCTCGAGGATACGCTGGTCTGGTGGGGTTGCGAGTTCGGTCGCACGCCGTACGCCGAGAAAAACGGAACGGGCCGCGATCACAATCCGGGTGGATTCACCGTCTGGCTGGCGGGCGGCGGTACGCGACCGGGCATGCATTACGGGCGAACCGACGAGTTCGGGCATCTTGCCGTCGAGGATCGGGTTCACATGCATGATCTGCACGCGACGCTGCTGCACTTGCTGGGTCTGGACCACGAGCAATTGACGTACCGATACGCCGGCCGCGATTTTCGCCTGACCGACGTGCACGGTCAGGTTGTGCACTCATTGATCCGAGGTGAAAAGTGAAGGGTGAAGAGTGAAATGGCTGGGGCTTGCACACTCTTCACTCTTCATTCTTCTCACTTCTTAAAACGCGTCGCAGCGACTCCTCGAGCGCTTGCAGCGAATCATCGAGCGGTACTTGTTCGGATCGCATCTGGGTCAGATCTTTGACCTGGCATTGCCGATCTTGCCATTCTCGATCGCCGAGGATCAGCGCCGCGCGGAATCCTCGCTGGTCGGCATATTTCAGCTGCTGGCCGAGTTTTTTCGGTTCCGGGTAGAACTCGACGCCCCAGCCGCGCTCGCGCAGCTGGGCGGCGAGCCGCAGGTAGTCGTTGCGCCGCGCGGCATCGAAGAACGGAATAAAGATCGCGGCGGGCGTGCGAACTTTTTCGAGACGTCCCAGTTCTTCCAGTGCCGCGAGCAACCGGTCGAGGCCAAGCGAAGCGCCGATGCCGGGCAACTCCTGTCGCGTGAACAGTCCGGCCAGATTATCGTAGCGGCCGCCCGAGCAGACGCTGCCGATCGTCGGCAACTCGTCGAGAAACGTCTCGAAAATCGCGCCGGTGTAGTAATCCAGTCCGCGAGCGATCGCCACGTCCAATTGCAATCGTTGTTCGGCAACACCCGCGGCGACGATTCCGGCGGCGATGTCGCGCAGCCGGGCCAACCCTTCTTCGCCCATTGCGTTGCCTTGGACCAGGTTCTCGACCGACTTCAGAATCTGATCGTTGCTGCCAGCGACTTCCGCCAGGCCGAGCACCGCGGCGATCTGCTCCTCGTTCAAACCGGCCGCATCCCGCAACTCTTCCGCCACTTTCGCCGCGCCGATCTTGGCCAGTTTGTCGATCGCGCGCAATACCGGCACCGATCGATCCGCCAGCGACTGCTTCTGCAGCACACCCTGCAGTACCTGTCGATTATTGAGATGGATAGTGAAACGCTCTATTCCGATCGCACGCATCAGATCGTGAATCACCAGCCCGGTCTCGATATCGGCAACAACCGAGCGTGTTCCGATCGTATCGAAGTCGCATTGCATGAATTCGCGATACCGCCCTCGCTGCGTGTTCTCGCCGCGCCAGACCGTGCCGATATGGTATCGCTTGAACGGCGTGCCAAGATCATTGATGTGCTGCGCGGCGAATCGGGCCAACGGCACCGTGAGATCGAACCGCAAGCCGACATCCCGGCCACCGTGATCCTGGAACCGATAGAGCTGCCGGTCGGTTTCATCGCTGCCCTTGCCGGTCAGGATCTCCAGGTACTCCATCGCCGGCGTATCGATCGGACTGAAGCCATAGGAACGGTAGACGCGCTGTGCGGTCGCGATCAATTTCTCCCGCGGGATCATCGACTCCGGAAGATAGTCGCGAAACCCTTTCAGTGTGCGCGGTTCGATCATGCCGGCCCCCTACAGCACCGGAAGCAGTTCAGGACGCCGACTGCGGATCGACTGCCCTCGTTGCCGCGGCAGCACGACTTCCATGAATTCATCCACCTGCTCGGAAGTTTCAAAGTAACGGTCGTAGATCCAGTCCTCTTCGTATTCACAATCCTTTGTCGAATAGGCGCGGCAGATCTGTGGCCTGGTCATATAGATCCCGCAACGGTGGTCGTCCTGCAGATGCTTGCAGGTTGTATGCACCACCAGATACCAATCGTCGTTGTCGGTGAACACCGCCGCTCGATCGTGCATCAGGAACCAGCGCATCGTCTCAAAGTCTTTCCGCGTGGTCGGCGCCTCCATCGGCAGCGCGAAATAGCGGCAGCACTTGGCCGTGCAATGGTCGCAGAGCACGGCGTCGGGAGGTAGCTGGTCACGTTGGATCTTGACTGTCAATGCCATTGCTCAACCGACCCTCTTCGCAGGCCGTTCCCCGTTCCCCGTTCCCCGTAACCCGTTCCAAAGATTACCAAACCACAGAATCAATGCCTAGGACGAGTGCCGCCCCCAACGGACCGTTGTCCAAACCAGACCGCTGCGATAAGCTCTTCACAATGCCAATGCAGATCGTAATTACCGCTGTTGGACCCGATCATGTGGGGTTGGCCGACCCGATCATTCACCATGTGACGGGCGAGGGCGCCAACATTGCCGAGATCCAGATGTATGATCACGACGAGGAGCAGTTATTCGCGATGCTCCTGCGGATCCAGCTTCCCGCGGAGAAGTTGCCGGCGCTGCGACAGACGCTGGGTAAAATCGGGCAGCTGAAGGGGCTTTCGGTGCGCGTCTGGTCGCCGGACGAACGGCGCGAACGGCCGCGGCTGGCGATCTGCACGACCTTTCGACCGGAACCGGCATTGGCGTTGCTGCGCGCGATCCGCGATGGGCAAGTCCGCGCCGAACCGACGGTGATGCTGGGCAATCGTAGTGCGTGCCGCGGCATCGCTGAGCAATTTGGAATCCCCTGGGAATTCGTCGGTAAGCCGGACGGCGCGACGGACGACGATCGCATGGTCGACGTGCTCGACCACTACCAGATCGATTACGTCGTGTTGGCGCGCTACATGCGTGTGCTGCCACCCGCCAGTTGCTGGAAATACGCGGGCGGGCGGATCATCAATCTGCACCACGGACTGCTCCCCAGCTTCCCGGGTCTGCGGCCCTACCAGGATGCGTTCGCGGGCCGGATGCTGACCTACGGCTCCACCTGCCACTTTATCGTCCCCGAATTGGACGCCGGGAACCAGATCATCCACCAGTCGACATTCACGATTCCGCCCGGCACCAGGCTCGAGGAAATCATCCGGCTGGGCCAGGAGGACAACGAGCCGCGCTGTCTGGTGGAAGGCGTGCGGCGGGTCGTGAACCGTGAAGTACAACTGCACTTCCATCGAGTGATCGCCAATCGCGCCGCAGGCTAAGTTCAACCGCTGGCGCCGACATTGACTCGGAGAGTTGCCATGGAATATCGACGACTGGGCCGCGCCGGGGTCAAGGTTTCGCCGCTCTGCCTGGGGACCATGATGTTCGGGGGTCCGACGTCCGAACTTGATTCGATCGCGATGATGCATCGGGCAATCGAGTCAGGAATCAACTTCCTCGACACCGCTAATATGTACTCGCTGGGACAGTCCGAACTGGTCGTCGGCAAAGCGATCGCCGATCGCCGCGAACGAGTCGTGCTGGCCACCAAGGGACGTCAGAAAATGGGCGACGGCCCCAATGACAAAGGCGCCAGCCGCCTGCATCTGATGCGGGAACTCGATCACAGCCTGCGTCGCCTGGGCACCGACCACGTCGATCTGTACTACGTGCACGCGCCGGATGACGAGACGCCGTTCGAGGAGACGATGCGGACCTTGGACGATATGGTCCGCGCGGGAAAGGTCCGCTACCTGGGCTGTTCCAATTACCGCACCTGGCAGGTCTGCGAGTCGATGGGGATCTGCGAGCGGCGCGGGCTGTATCCGTTCGTCTGCGTGCAGCCGCTTTACAACCTGGTGAATCGCGACATCGAAGTGGAACTATTTCCGTATTGTCGCGCGGCGGGACTCGGTGTCGTCAGCTACAGTCCGTTGGCACGCGGAATCCTGACCGGAAAGTATGGCGCCGGACAGTCGATCCCGGCGGGCAGCCGCATGGCGCGCAACGACGCGCGGATGAAGCAGGCCGAGTGGCGAACGAGCAGCCTGGACGTGGCGCGGGCGGTGGCCGAACGGGCCCGCGACAAAGGCGTAACCCCCTCCCAATTCGCGCTCGCCTGGTGCCTCGCTAACCCTAACCTCACCGCCGTGATCCTCGGCCCGCGAACCATGGAACAGCTCGACGACAACGTCCGAGCACTCGAAGTCAAAATCACCGCCGAAGACGAAGCACTGATCGATTCGCTCGTTCCACCCGGCGAACACTCCGGAAAGGGTTTTCAGGATACCGCCTATCCGATCACCGGCCGGCGATGACGCGGGGAATCGGTTACGGGGAACCGGGAACGGGGGAACGGGGTGACCTTCCTGAAGAGAATACGCAACGTGGAGCGGCTTCGTTGAAGGTTGTCGATGGACGGCTCTGCCATGGACGAACATTCGCTAGTAGTTGGACTTTTGGCGGACGACGGCCATTAGATCGCCGCCGCAAACGGTCAGCTCAGAAATGGGGCCACCCGTTCCCCGTTCCCCGTTCCCCGTTCCCCGTTCCCCGTTCCCCGTTCCCCGTTCCCCGTTCCCCGTTCCCCGTTC
>Ga0194121_10001982_pt1 | contig 33323 bp, 33 predicted proteins | sample TA2MahCa50mmetaG_FD_148609 | JGI IMG/M metagenome (GOLD analysis project Ga0194121, IMG submission 148609) | Freshwater microbial communities from Lake Tanganyika, Tanzania - TA2015020 Mahale Deep Cast 50m | ecosystem: Environmental > Aquatic > Freshwater > Lake | place: Tanzania: Lake...
CGGGTAACGTAAGAGTCCAGGCGCCACCAATTGTATTAGCTGCAATATAATCTTTACTGACAGCGGTATAGTTTGCTGTTTTTACTGAGTATGGTGTGAGAGGACCTGTGGGACCAGTCGCACCTTGAGGACCCTGAGGACCAGTATAACCGCTGTTTAAAAAATCTCTTAATTTAATAGGCATAAAAGTATATTAAATATTTATTTTATGGTTTCGGATACTTATCTTTCACTGCTTGAATTTTTTCTTTCCACGCCTCATAGCCGCTACTTTTAGAGTAGACATATTAGGCTCCTAAGCGATTAGCCGCCTGCTGTGCTTCGTAACCCGCAATGCACTCAGCAGTATGCACCGCAGAGCAGACAGCCTGCACCCGTGGCTCTTCCGCAGAATAGTCTTGGCCGGGGGTGATGCAATGGCGGTGGTATGTCTTACTAATCTGCTTGCCATCTTCGGTGATAATGGTAGCCTCACGCACCTGCACGATACCATTAGCGACCACTTCAATCTGGTCTACTCCTACTGTTTTCTCTAAAACCATTTTAATTCCTTTCCGTCTACGCTAGTCTGGCGTAGATAAGTTAAACAAAGTAAGTTACACAGCCAGAAGCATAAGATTGTCCCTCTGTGATGGAGCCTCCACCGTTGAACATATTCATCGTAGTAGTACCGCTACTAGGGGTAGTAAATCCTCCGTTTTTTACGGTTCCATTTGTTGACCAAATTCCAAATGTTACTGTTCCACTAATTGATCCCAACGCAAATGGTAGCCCTGATATTTGCAAGGTAGTTCCTGATGTACCGCTATTTCCAGTATCACATACAAACCAAGCAGTAACCAAGCGTCCTACTTTTGTGTAATAACCGTTTTTCGTTATCCATGTACTATTGTAGCTACCTGAATGAATTACATTTGGTGTCCAAGTCCCCTCCTCATAATCATCCAGCGTGTTTGCGTCAGAGGATGCGTTTTGCGTAGCCGGAAACTTAATCTGTCCAGCACTAGCGGCACTAATGTCTACTAAGCCTGTTAATACAGGTGCGCTAATCGTCGCACCAGTAAGATTGCCACTGGAATCAATTCGCATTCTCTCAACACTGGCAGTCACAAATCCTAATGTGTTCGCTGCTGGACGATAGAACCCAGTTGCAGTATTTGCAGCAAATGGCAGCCCAGGTGCGGTTGCAGTGCCATCCGACATTGAAGACGGACCTTGTGGACCTTGCGGACCAGTGGCACCCTGTGGACCTTGTGGACCCTGTGGACCCACAGGACCTATTGTTGAAAAGATTTGCCAAGTTGTGCCGTCATATAAAAGGGTGACAATAACGAAAGCAGCATCTAATTCAAAATTATCAGCATTACCTTCAATCGTGGATCCATTTCGTGCCACAACTAAATTAACAGTACTAAAGTTGCCTGCATCAGCAATGACGACAAAATCGCCACTTGAGGGTGACGCAGGCAGAGTGAGCGTCCAAGCCCCTCCAATTGTATTAGCCGCAATATAATCTTTACTGACAGCGGTATAGTTCGCTGTTTTTAGTTGCCATGGTGTCAGAGGACCTGTGGGACCAGTGGCACCCTGTGGACCTTTAGGTCCTACTGTTGAAAAGATTTGCCAAGTGTTTCCGTCATAGAGACAAGTGACTATCGCATTGGCAACATCCAACACAAAATTATCAGCTACATTTTCAATTGTAGATCCATTACGAGCAATTGTGAGATGAGCAGTATTAAAGTTTCCTGCATCAGCAATAACCACAAAGTCGCCACTTGAGGGTGACGCAGGCAGAGTGAGTGTCCAGGCCCCACCAATTGTATTAGCTGCAATATAATCTTTACTGACAGCCGTATAGTTTGCTGTTTTCGATTGCCATGGCGTGAGTGGACCTGTGGGACCAGTTGCGCCAGCTGCACCAGCCGCGCCTTGTGGACCTTGCGGACCCTGTGGACCAGCTGCGCCAGCCGCGCCAGCCGCGCCAGCCGCACCAGTCGCACCTTGTGGACCTTTGGGACCTACCGATGAAAACACTTGCCAAGTGTTTCCATCATAGAGACATGTAACTATAGAAGCAGCGAGATCTATCTCTAAATTATCAGCCACATTTTCAATTGTGGATCCATTTCTTGCCACAACCAAATTAACAGTATTAAAGTTTCCTGCATCAGCAATAACGACAAAGTCGCCACTAGACGGTGATGCAGGTAACGTAAGAGTCCAGGCGCCACCTATTGTATTAGCTGCTATATAATCTTTATTGACAGCCGTATAGTTCGCTGTTTTTACTTGCCATGGTGTGAGAGAACCTTGCGGACCCTGTGGACCAGCTGCGCCAGCCGCACCAGCCGCACCAGCCGCACCAGTCGCGCCTTGTGGACCTTGCGGACCCTGTGGACCAGCCGCGCCAGCCGCGCCAGCCGCACCAGTCGCACCTTGTGGACCTTGAGGACCTTGCGGACCTTTAGGTCCTACTGTTGAAAAGATTTGCCAAGTGTTTCCGTCATAGAGACAAGTGACTATCGCATTGGCAACGTCTAAGTCAAAATCATTTGTATTTCCTTCAATCGTGGACCCATTACGAGCAATTGTGAGATGAGCAGTATTAAAGTTTCCTGCATCAGCAATAACGACAAAGTCGCCGCTAGATGGTGATGCGGGTAACGTAAGAGTCCACGCACCACCTATTGTATTGGCTGCAATATAATCTTTACTGACAGCCGTATAGTTTGCTGTTTTTACTTGCCATGGTGTCAGAGGACCTGTGGGACCAGTCGCGCCTTGTGGACCTTGCGGACCTTGCGGACCCAGTGAACCCACTGCTGTAGACCACTGAATACCACCTGATCCAGTAGAAGTCAAAACTTGCTGACTTGAGCCGGTGCTGCCGCCAGCAGAAATGCCACCAGAAATAATAACATTACCGGCATTGACATTTCCGGTCACTGCGAGGATAGATGTTGTTTTATTAAAAGTTAGATTTTGTGATGAGCCAAAAGCACCCGCATCATTAAACTGAAGTTCTTGATTGAGCCCCGAGACTTGTGTGGTTTTGATTTGACCGAGCGTGTTACTGCTGGTCTTATAATAGAGAATACCATCCGCATAATTCAGAGACAATTCACCATTGGCAATGACACCCAATGATGGAGTATTTCCAGATTGCCCCGAACTGCGAATACTAATAACGGTATTGGACATTAGAACATTCCGCCTGACGATTCAATTTTAGTAAGTTTCACATTGTCAAGCGTATTTATTGTTGGGTCTGAAGAAACTAAAAGACCCAACTTTTTTCGTTTATTGTTAGGCAACAAATCTTCTAATTTTTTAATATAGTCAATCTGTTGCTGAATTGTCTGCTCTAACGCTAATGTCTTTTCTCGCATGGATCCCCGCAAGGAATCACATTCGCGTGTTTTCTCATTCAGTGCTGCTTGAATTCGATAATGATCCGCGCTCACACTTGACTGATTCTGAATTTGCGCGTTTTTCCCCGACAGTTCATCATTCAAGGATTGCACTGTAACGTGTAACTGATTTATTTCATGCTGTTGTTCCTTTATCGCTGCGAGCTGTTTTTCCACTTCATCTAGTTTCGCAACTTTGGCTTCAAGAAGTTTCAATTGCGTCTGAAACACCATATTTTGTTTTAAAACGGCAATAAAATTCTCAAAGACGATTTCATTATAAGAATTAATAAAGTTCACATCACTCATGATGCCCTCCGTTCACATGAGGGATGCAGTCTTGACCACATCCCTCTCAGTTTTTATTTTAGAATGACCCACCATTCAAATGCGCAAAAATTGGAACTCCTGACGCATTAATCTGCAACACATGCCCCTGAGTAGAAGAAGTCAATGCAGACAATGCAGTCGTGCTAGATGCACCCGACAAGATGACACCATTCGTGCTAAAAGAGGCTGCTCCTGTACCACCGCGCGCAACTCCGAGAGTTCCAGCCGTGAGAACAGAGGTATTCAAAGCTCCGATAGCTGTATTGTTGACGCCCGATACACGCCCATACGCGTCAGTTGTAATCACTGGCACATAATCTTGTGCCCCAAAGGTTCCTGCTGTGCCGGTATTGGCAAGCGATACAATACCGCTGCCATTATATTGCAGGATAGCTCCTGTCGTGTAACTGATGTTATTGGTACCACCACGAGCCACACCAAGAATTCCAGACGAGAGAACGGATGTATCTAATCCTCCAATTGCAGTGTTGCTCACTCCAGACACGCGCCCATAGCCATCTGTCGTTAAGACAGGAACATGCGTCTGCGCACCATATGTGCCTGCGGTGCCAGTGTTAGCAAGTGATTGCAGTGGGTTGGTGCCGTTACCGACAAGCAATTGTCCAGCAGTAAAGGTCCCTGCGCCCGTACCACCATCACTAACGACGATGTCAGAAGAAAGACCTGTAACAGTGCCACCTGTTAAGTTGGCATGTAAATCCGCTTTTGTTAGGGATCCATAGGAGACAACATTCCCTGTTGGATCTGTTCCCAAATTCTTAAAGAGATAGAAGGCGCCTGCATTTGCACCACCTGATCCTTGACGAACGAGACCATGATATTGAACAGACGATCCTGTATTAGATGTTCCGTAGAACCCGATATCAATTACATCTCCGACGGTGTTGTTAGCACCAAGTTTCAATAATGAATCTGTCGTGACAACCGTGGAAGTATTGACAAATGTTTGCGTCCCAGCAACAATCAAATTTCCTGTAACAGACAAGTCACCAGCAATTGACTGCGCACCCGATGTTCGAACAACAGTTGAATCAACCGTTAATCCAAAAGTGTCCGTCGCATCTGTAAACGTGGTAGTAATACCACCACCGTTTTGTCCTGCAACGGTGATTGTTCCACCAGTTGAGGTGGTGCCAGTGCCCGTGTTACCGGCAAAGTTGAAAGTGGTCGAGAGTGCCACATTCGCAGCGGATGTAATACGACCTTTTGCATCAACAGCAAATGTTGGAATTTGTGTCGCGCCACCATATGTGGCGGCCGTGACACCTGAACTAGCAAGAGTAAGAGGAATATTCGCTGCTGCGGATCCATCCACAGACACGATACCCGTTGCATCACCAGACACTCCTAGATTTCGTGCCGTTTGCCACGCACTCGCTGTAGTTGCGTTTCCTGATAAGGCAGCAGTAATCGTCCCAGCAGAAAAATTACCAGACGCATTTCTTTTAACAAGAGTTGACGCGGTGTTATTATTAGTTGCGGCATCAACAATGTCGGTATAATATTTACCGCCAATGGAAATAACAGAATTATCCGCCAACCCAATAAAAAGTTTATTAGAACTGTTTGAATACGCTGGTTCCGCCACATTGAGTGATGACGGCGTATTGGTACTCTCAGACCATTTGAGTTGTATGACGGTGTTAGCCATTAGAAGCCCCCTCCCCGAACATTGGTGATGTTATTTGAATTGACGACGACTGGTTTAACAACATATCCTTGCGTCGCACCATCATACACTAATACTTCACCATCATCAGGATTAGAGGCATCTACATTTTTCAAATCGCTCAGTGAGACGTTTGGTTTTGGACCTATAAAAACGGACGACACTACGGTTTTATTTGGTTTAATTCTGACTGTAAAATTACTCATTGCGTGTGACTCCTGGTCTTACTACGGCAATGCCTTCAAAAATACGTGTGACAACATTGGTATTATTATTAACAATAATTAAATCATACACATATCGCCCAGGTGTAATATTGGCGGTCACAGCTGAAGTCATTGTCAATGTAAGTTCACCTTCTGTTGGTGAAGAAGTAGTAACGACAAAATTATGAGCAGTGGAGGAATAATAAGATTTGCGAATTTGTGCTTTGCCGGTGTGACCGGTCAAATTAAAGAGAGCGCCACTGCTATCGTTAATATTTACGGTAGTGTTAAACGAAGCATTTTGTTCGATTGTAATTTCAACATATTCTGCCACAAAAACACTCCTTTGAACAGAGTTCTTAGATTATTTATAAAACTTTAAGTGAGAGAAATGAATGAAATCGAATGAAAAATTAGGAAAGAAAGAGAGCACGTTCAGCGTGACGACGAAGGGTTAATCCTCGTAATTCTTTGCCACCTGCTTTGTTGTACTTGAGAAACGTCTCCGCAGCGGTATCCACATCCCCTCGATTAAACGCCGAACGGATGGTGCTGCGCTGAAAGCATCCAAGCCCAACATTAAAAGCAAAGCTGCAGAAAGCTGAAAATTGATTTGATGTAAGAAGTCCAGGACAGAGCCGTTCCACACCACGTTCATATTTGCCCAATTCACCCAGGAGAAGTCCATCAATTTCCTCTTTCGTAAATATGCGGTTGTCTTCTGATTTTAATGGATACGAGAGCCGTTCATCCATCTTTAATCGTAATTGCTCTGGATACAACACATGCCCATACCCAACTGTCCAGATTCGCGCTGGGCACAAATACGGCTTACTGCGAAATCCCTCAAACTTTTTAATAATTGTCAGTCCCGCATCACTGATCTTCATTGTCTATTTAGACTTGAAAGCTTGCGTGCCAAACCAGAACGACACCACGGATGCCCAGATAGTCTGTGTGTCTTTGTCCCAGACGAGATCCATAGCGTCGTGAAATGGAACACCGGTATGAAACGCATACCAGAATCCAAACCCATCAACAAAACAGAGTAACAAGAAAAGTCCATACGTGATCGAGGGACGAACCATGGCGCGCATGTTAATGACCCAACGAGATGCGCCTCGCCCAATCTCGATATCATGTTGATACAGGGCCAGTCGTTCTTCTTTATCTGCATCAACTTTGGTGCTTTCAAGTTTAATTTCTTCCGTGCGATACTGCGCGAGATATCCTGCTTGCGCCATTTTCAGATCGCGATCCGTCTGCGCAGCCAACACTTCAAGTTCATGCTTTTGATCTTTTTTAGACTGAAAATAATCAATAATCTTGGGCACACCACCGGCCAAAAAAGAAACTATTGTTGTTATGAGTGTAAACATAAAGACTCCTTAATTCTTGCCCCCATTTCAGAGAGCATCCCATTTTTGTTTAAATAAAATTTTCATTTGATCCTCTGTTAAGCTTCCAATTTGCGCAACACATGAGGCAAGAGCCCTTAGAGATTTCTCGGCAGTATTAAGATCAGAGTAATCAACAGGAGGAGGAGAAGGTGGAGAAGGTTCAGGATGACGCAATTCATATGCGGCTCGATACACATCCACTTTTGATAGATACATGTCTCCTTCAGCCCACGGAAACGGTTCTCCATATGATGTGTCTTTGGTGAAGGAGCAATGTCGCACGTTTTGCTCATAAATGCGACCAATACAATCAGATCTGAGAGTGTAATTGGGTTCATCGATGAGAAACTCATCAAGCGAATATATAAAATCCCCCACACAAATCATTTTATCAGGATGATGTTGAAAAATCATACGTGCTCCCTACTACAATTTAATCATTATGTTAAGAAATACTGTTGGCTGCATGTTATTGTGGGATTCGCTGCCGCCAGTCGTACCTGCTGTAACTGTGGTTGGGACCGAACCACCACTGCCACTGGGATTATGAGGTCCACCCGAAGAACGCCACAGATTGTCCGGTGATATTGTGTGAGAGTGTGCAGGCATTTCTGCAGTACTCAATATATGTGTTTCTGCTCCTAAAATTTTTGCCATTGCGCGACTAGTTAGTCCAGAACCAGATCCGTAACAAGCTAACGCACGTCCAAGGGCTTTAGGAAGCGAAATGGTTTTGTTTGCTGCAAAGTCTGATGCTGCACTTCCTCCACGTCCACCAGAAACAGTACAGTCTGCGTCTAGAGTATTGTTCCAAAGCAACTGGAATAAAGCTGATGTGTCTGCATTTGCACGAGTCGTTCCACCACTCGATGCGTTGCCAATAGTACCATCATTCATCAAAACCCAACCAGAATCAGCAACAGTCTTTATTGTCATCTTCACATCACCAGTGGTAAATGGATCTGGTACTGCTTGCCAGCTATTATCTCCTCGTAAAAATGTACCACTACTTGCTGAACCCGATGATCCTAAACGACCAACTTCGATAGTCCCAGTGAGAGCAGTTGCTGCAAGACTTGGCGTCCCACCAAGCGTATATGTGCCTGTTGTTGTTCCTGACAAGACTGGTGAACTAATTGTTGGTGAACTAATCGTTGGAGTCCCAGCGAGTGTATAGGTCCCTGTCGCAGTCCCTGATAACACGGGTGCACTAATGGTCGGTGTACCACCAAGCGTATATGTGCCTGTTGTTGTTCCTGACAAGACTGGTGCACTAATGGTCGGTGTAGTAATGGTGGGTGAACTAATCGTTGGAGTCCCAGCGAGTGTATAGGTCCCTGTCGCAGTCCCTGACAACACCGGTGCACTAATGGTCGGTGTTGTAATGGTGGGTGAACTAATCGTCGGAGTCCCACTAAGTGTATACGTGCCTGTTGCAGTCCCAGACAACACGGGTGCAGTCAGCGTTTTATTTGTCAGCGTCTGCGTTGAATTCGCAGTTGTAATCGTATCACTAATGATGGGCAGAGTAAGAGTATTACTCCCCGCTACAGCGGGAGCTTCTAGTGTAATCTGTCCGCTAGTATCACCCGCAATACTAAGAGATGACATACAACCTTACTCCTCTACTTCTTCATTTTGCGCTGCGTACCAAGCGTCATGCCCCATTCCATGTCCATCAGGTGTAGGAATTTCTGCTTCCCATGCATTCCGAAAGGTGCGATCAGACGGAATGTCCGCGACATCCAAAATCTGATAGGGCTTGCCAGCAGGGACATCCTTTTGAGCAATCTGCTCAATCGTCAGTTCACATTCCGGTGCAGGCACAATCACGGCGACACCACCTTCATCTGTTGAGTAAATAATTCGTTGATTCATAAATGTTCTCCTTATTAGCGGATTACCGCAACTTGGACTTGGTTGTAATCTGTCACACCAGCAGTGATATGCACTGTTAGAAATCTAAAGGCTGTTGTGGTGTGGGTTCCGGTTGCTGCGTTTAGTCCACCGTTTATAAAACCATTTGTATAATCTGTGTTACTAGAACCTATAACCGAGCCAAATGCGACGTAATTCGCATCAGGCATCGCCGTCGTGAAGTTGACGGTATAGTCGCCCTGTCCATTATCCGTAATGCTGCTCACATTGCCACTACTACGGATCGCCACCGTCCCCGTGCCATCGAAGTTCACCCACGCACGGCAGCCAAAGGCGGTAGCCACAGAGCCGTAGCCGGAGTTAAATTGCAGGTTGCCAGAGGAGTCGATACGCATGCGTTCGATGCTGTTAGTGTGAAAAGTCTGAACAGCATTGGATACCGCTTCTGTTTTGTATTCACTTGCCGTAGCTGTAATTCTAGCATGTATTGTTCCGCTGTTATACGCAAAGAATTGAATACCCGCCAAATTATCCGTTGACCGTCCATTTAGTGCTAGTGCAAAACCACTGGCAGGCGTAACAACAGTAAGCGGAAAAGAAGGAGTTACGATTCCCGCTGTCCCAATCCCCACGTTGCCAGAGAACAGAGGTGCAGTCAGCGTTTTATTTGTCAGCGTCTGCGTAGTATTGGCAGCAACAAATGTGTCATTGGCAGTAACAGACAAAACAACACTGTTATTTCCTAATTTGACATTCAAAGAGTCATCAACAAGAATGTAATCCGCACGAATATTTCCCGCCATCTATAATCCTCTACTCGTTAAATAATATGCCAGGTCGCATTATTGGCTATCGTAATCGTTACATTATTCGCAATTCTCAGCGGTCCAGCACTGGATCCATTATAGCCCGTCGTAATAGTACAGTTCTGTGTAATGGTATTAGCATTGATGCGAATGATGCCAAACGTATCGGCGCTAAGATACGGCGTGGTGAGGACCGCTCCACCCAGATAAATCAATTCGACATTATTGCTTCCGCTGGCTGGTGCGTTCGTAAAGTTAATTCGACCATTGGACAGAGAATACGTTGAGGCTTTTTGTTTTACACCAGCAATAAACACAAGTACAGAAGCTTCTGCTCCAGTGGCATGATCTAATACAAATGAGGTTGTGCTACCGTCACCAGACAAGTATTGAACCTGCTGTTGCCCACCAAGCAGTTGATTTCCAATATATCCCACGTAACCACTCCTACTTTAATGCAGCGGGACGAGCAGCCTTGAGTGCCTCTGGAGTTGCAGCATTGAGAATCACTGGATCCACAGTGCAATCCCGTAAGGCTTGTTTCTGTGTCGCAATTTCTGTTTGAAGCGCACTGTTACCAGATTCAACGGCACGCATAAACTGCACATCAAGTTTCTCCAGCAGCGGTTTGCGTTCGTCTCGAATCTGATCTTGTTTAATCTTACGTGCTTTATCCATATTAATAGTAATCATGTGAACTCCTTCTGTGTTTATTTTATCTATTTATCGCCTTTATCGCCATATTAGGGCCTCATTTGAATTAATAGGGTTAGATATTAGAACGCGACCCCACCGTCAATCCGGAATCGTTGACCCCCGGCGTAGAGAATGAGATTACGATCACCAGAACCAGCATCCTCAATCACGATTCGCCCGTTTTGTGACGTTCCAGCTGCAGGTAAACTTGCGGTTGCAATTACATCGACCATTGTAAGTGCTGTCTGTGCTACTGAAGATCGAAAGCCAAGATGCCGAATCGTAACATTGGCATTGAGTGCAGGCGCACTGGTAAAGGTCAGTGTTGATCCAGAAACGGTATAATTATTAGGAGAAGTTTGGAGAATTCCATTGACTGCGACCATCAACGTATTCGCATCAGGTGGTGTATCTGACAAGGTAAAATTTGTAGCGGATCCGTTCGCAGTATAATTATCAACCGTAAATAGACGAATATTGGTGGCTAACTTCGATGTTGTGACAGAATTATCTGGAAGCGTGATACCAATAACACCTGTGTTGAATCCACGATAGACCACATAGACATTGTTCGTTCCACTAGGTGGCGCTGCCGCAAAGGTTAAGGAAGTACCAATGACATTATACGCAGTCATCGGTTCTTGCTGAACATTATTGACAAAAACTTCAATGTCAGTAGGTGCATCTACTGCACGTGTGAGTGTGAATGTCAAAGTAGAGGCATTACCAGAAAATCGATCTGCGTCACGCGGCGCAGCGATAGTCCGAGTGGGATCAAACCTTGTATAGGTACTGCCTAGATATGCCATAATAATCTCGTTATGTAATCTCTAAGAGTGACGCAACACAGTCCACCGAACCATTCGCCGATGCCACTACCTTTAGAATATCGTTAGCTTCTAACACAACTTTTTGTTCTGCCCCCACAACCACCAGTGTAGATCCGCTCAAAATTGGTCCCAGCGTGATAAGTGCATAATCTACCGATGATCGAGTAATATAGGCATTAGCAGTGACTGTTCCACTTGATTTATTTGCCAGCGATAATCCAATCAATGTAGATTGAGTTCCACTAGGACAAGTGTAGACAGTATTTCCAGTTGTCACCAGATTCGCACGTAAATTAGATTTAAACGTATTAGCCATCGTTGTTATCCCCTATCGATATTATCCTAATGCAATTACCATTGCAATAGCAATTTCTTCTGGTGTGCGACCATTAATTAACACAGTACCGTTCATTACAACATTGCCAGTAAATGTTGCGGTGTTAACAACATTCAGGGTTTCGCCAGCATGCGTTAGACGTAAAAGAGTGTTTGCAGTCAGTATGGGCCCATCTGTCAAGGAATTAGCGACCGAGACAAGAGATTGTGTCGTGGAGAGCCACTGACCAAACGTATTCGCATTGGTAATGTTAGTGATTGCCATGCGTATCCTTGAGAGCGCAAAGTTCTGCGATCATCGTTTTAAGTTCATGCATACTTTGCTCAAGTTGCCGAAGTCGTTCTTTGGTTTCAGTACGATCAACACGTTCTGCTTTAATTCGTTTTCTGGTTTGTTCAAACTGTTGCCTTGCTGCAATATCAGTATTTAGTATCGCTTGCGTATTCATATCGCGTACAAACTCAGTGTTAGTAATCTTAACGGTACTCATGATAAGGACGGAATCGCAATTGTTCTGAAATTTTTAATTCGTGGCGCTCGTGCTGTATTAGTAGATGTCATAACAATCTTAATAGCAAAATATCTAAAATTCGTAAAGGTGCCATACGAAATCTGATTTTTGGGAATCGTGTTCGTTCCTGGTGCAAATACAAACTCTTTCAAATCGTCGCTATTCAAAGAGATATTATTGAAACCCTGAATGCAAGTCATGAGTTGATACGATTGTTCATCAAAACTATTGACATCATCTGCAGAGAGAAGTTTGTAATACACATGAATATTCGACTCGCTGGGTTTATACGCTGTGAGATAGACTCGCAGATCGCCCGCATCCATATATTCGGATAAGACAACCTTGCGCGTAATATAACGGGCATCAGCAGGACCACCAGAAGCAGACGTTTCACCAATCGCAACTGCTGTCGCCGTACCACCACCACCGGTAATCGTAACGGTCGGTGAACTCGTATAGCCTGATCCTGGTGCATTGACAATAATCGATGAGAGAGTATTGCTGGTAATCACGGCGTACGCATTAGCACCAGATCCCCCACCGCCACTCAGAGTAATCGAGACGTTTGAATTAGCAAACGTCGCGGTACTACTTGTCACCACTATATCGCCGTTTGCGAGTCCAAGATTGTTGACACGATTTTCAATCGCCAACACACTCAGCCGTTCCATATCTATAAGCGGCGAGATATCTGTATTTTTGCTGTTGAGATATAAACGCACTTTGAAGGACTGATTGTTCGTCGTAATAACACGCCGACCCAATGTATCATCAAAGAAGACATTGTTATCAATATCAAATGGACGATAAACTTCTTGCGGTCCGCCTGACGCCAGCGTAGTCGAATAATAGGACGACACGCTCGTATTTGGTAACACAAGATTGCCCGACGTCATATAGAACGTATCCATAGGCACATTCGCAGTGGGAGCATTCGCGGATGTCACCGCAAACTCAACATTTGCCGTGGTGCTTGTATACGATGCCCGCATAAGACGGAACATTAAATCTTGATCTTGCGCAGCAGTCCACGTAGACGCATTTTGTGACTTGAAGAAGGATCCCAAATACGGCTGCGAAGAAATCAACCGATCAGTTCCAAGCACCGTCTGCCCTATTTGCGCCAGATAAACCTCATATTGTGTACTATTTGCAAGAATGACAATTGCATACTCCCGACCCGTCTGTAATGTCACCGGTGCAGCAAACCGTGCTTCTGTATAGAACGCAGCATCTTGCAATGGCGCAGTCAATGTCGGGTCTGCGAGCCGAGCAGATAATGCACTTTGCGTGACGACAGTGACCTGATTAGGATTCAGCGTAACTTCTGAGAAGGGAATAATCTGAGATGAATGCGGATATCCATTGACCACCGGACGCAATTGAATCTGAACAGGAATATTGTCATCCTTACTCTTGAAGAGTAGTCGCACGGACGTCACCTGCACTCCATTCTCATATTGATTCTGATCGACTAAGAATGTTTGTGCCAGTGGATCCCAATATGCAACGAGTTGTCGCCCAATTACTTCTGATCGTTGTAGAACGTCACGCTCAACAACTGTTTGTTCTTGTGACACTCCCGTGCGACGAATAACGGGAACGCGAGTTGAGAGAATAGTTTGTTCAGCAGTTTGCAATAATCCTTGCGCGAAGTATCGCGCATCAGCATTCGTTGTTGAACTAGGCACATCACCTGATGGGACATCAATCAAACGGAAGATGCGTTCACCTGTTCTAAATTTCAAAGTAGCCGTACTAGGAACAACAAACACGCCTGTCACTTCACCGCGAAGATCAGAGGTCAGTGAGCCGATTGAGTACGCAGACGTGTTATCAGGGGTGGTAGTCCATGTGCCCGATACTGTAATAATTTTCGAAGAAGTATCGTAGGCCGCAATCGTTTTTGATTGCCCCAATCCTGTTCCTGAAGTGAGGAAAATCGTCTGCCCAACATATCCTGATGCAGTATTGGACAACATGACATCGTTAGACAGTGTGACGGTATTCGATGAGCCCGCATAAGCTCCACCAGAATGATGATGATAACCTATAATGCGCGTATTGGACCCAGATGTATTTCCGATCAAGAACGTCGAATTGGCAGACACAATTTTCACATTGCCAATGTTAGCATCGTCGCCAGCACTCACATTAACAACTGAGACGTTTGTGGTGCTTATATTCTTTCGGTTAAGAACGACCACCGCACTCGCAAGATTGGCACTCGTGGCGGGTTCAAACACGCGAACAGTTTCATTATCTTGATACGTGTCCACATACGATGCTGTGTTGCCTGACAATTCAATAATGTTCGTTTTATTCAGATACGATTGCACCGCAGTATTATCAAAGAATCCGTAAAGAGCGGTGTTCGGACGGAACGCAGATCCCACAAAGAGTATTCCGCGTGACCGAATATAAGGCACCACCGAAGTATCAACCACACGATTGCCCAGAGAACGAGTAATCACATCCATCGAAAGGTTGGTTTGCACGCCTGTGCGACCTTGATGCGTAGTAATATCAGCAATGGTATTCTGAATTACATCACCAAAAACTCCTCTCCAGGTTCCTGTAGCACCTAACCATCCACGCCACTGAGGATTAATTGTGTCTGTGCGAACATTAGTAACACCTGACCACTGTGTTTGCCAATTATTCCAGACAGTACCGAAAATATCAGGAGCTGCTCGCTCAATGCCCTGTGTTAGTGCTGCCCATGTGTCATTATCACCTTCAGTATTCACCAACACATCAGGATTTTGATTTGTATCTACCCAGGTGTCTGATGTTGGATCCAGTTTCAACTGTCCAATAAAAGCGACAGTGTTGAACGGATTCACATTAATAAAGGTGGATGCTAAGGGCTGCTCTATAAATGCTGTTTCATTATAATCAAGCGAAATAATAGAGCCACTGCGCTCATAATTAGATGAATATTCACCATTAATAGTCATAGGATAATTATCCGTCAAGAACGGCGGCCGCAACTCTTGAGTCTGTTGATCAATGGCACAAATATAATCCTTATTGAGTACATCACCAATATTGTGCCCCTTAAACGGATCAACGAGAATGCCATTCTTGAATCGATTCAATCCTGTTTCGTTATCAATAATCTGTTGATTCTTTGCATCTTGTTCCAACAAATTGAGTGAAGTATAATATTCCAAATTAGAAATACGTTTTTCTAATGTGCCAATATCCCGCATGGTGTATCGGCGATTATCAAGATACTTCACTAGAATATCACTGGGATAGTCCGTGTAGGCAGGCAACATCAAGGTATACAATGTCATAGCATTGACTTGATCAGCTGGTGTCTGTGGGTTGAGAGACGAAATACCACGAATGACTTCAAAAGAACGATCTTTAGTCAGTACAATCTTATCAATACGGGGCAGATAATAACTAAAGTCGGTTTCAAAGTTCGTTCCAGAAATTCCGAGAATAATCTCATCAAACAATCCTGCGGTGTCTGCATTTTTCCGACGCGGACGAAAATCGATACAATCACGCAGACGATAGACAGCGGCGGATTGCGAAGAAGTGTAGGTGGGAATATCAGAATACCCCACACCAGCATCAATATACGAATCAACAGTCAAATATCCTGATCCTGTATGTTCATAATAATTTAAATACACCACCGTATTGCCTGATGGACCTTGGCGATTTGGCAGCAAACGAACTGTGGCATGATCATACGTGTTATCACGTTGCCCATTATCCAATGTATAATTAGCTGTTAAATTTGTTGCGCTCGCAAGATTTGCCGTAGAGACTGCGTTGGTTCCAAAATCATATACTCCTGCCAGACTAATTACATCGGCAGTATATACTGATTGCGCATAGTTGGGTGTCTGTAGCCCCGAGATTCCAGATGACGAAAAGACAACTTGTGCGCCCTGCGAGCTAGACTGTTTATACCAAGTTGTCGTGGCAGACACCGTGGTCGCACTGCTCGTATCAATAATCGTGGTGTTTGCTGTCTGTGTCTGTTTCGATCTCCGCAAGCTGCCCAAAGAATGCGAATACGGCAATTTCACTTTCACATAAACTTTCGCACTCTGTGAACCGGCATTTGGTACAGTAATCGTATAGGTCGAGGTATTCGAGGAAGTTGTGACAGTGACCGTATTCGCGCTGCTGTTCGCAAAATTGATCACTTGATTATTTGCTAACACACCACCACTTGTCGTCACCACCAACACGTTATCAATTGCATCTGCGGCACTCAGTGGCGATCCATTAACTGCTGAAGTGATTCCCGTTGTTGTAGTGAAACTGATGACGCCACTTGAGAATGTTTGTGTAAAGAGTTTGCGCCCATAGTATTCTGTGTTCGTAATTGGCGTCCCACCCACCACTGATGAGTTTCCAATCGAAAAATTGGGCAACTGAAGAATCGCACGATTAAAATTCGTGTCAGATAAAAACGCACCCTGAAAGGTATCGACCAGTGTGGGTAGTTTGCTGTCGCTTGAGATATTCATCGCGGTGGTGATAATATTACTTGATCCATACACAAAAGATTCCGCGTCTTTGAACTCATAGTCCAACGAGAAGATGGTAGCAGTTGTGGGTGTACCAAAAGAGAAATTGCGCGACACTGTGGCCACTTTAGTAGAACCATTATAGGAACTAATCTGACGAACCTCACTTACAGAAGCTCCTGCATGCGTGACAATACGAATCATCACACCCGCATACGCATCTGTGACACTCGATGCATTGGAATCTAATTGAATCGTATTTGTGGTCCCAGTACCACCACAGTTGGCAGATCGTGACGCGACATTTGCGTCAATCACATAGGCACGCCAAATACCAGTGCTGATAGATGAAGAAGTAGCACTTGACTGATAATCCAGCGCACGAATACGCAATGTACCGATATTCGTAGCACCCGCTGTTGTTGCGCTCGTCGTATTGATAGATGCGGTATTCACACAATGAATCGTCAACGGCGCAAGCGTATCAAACGCAATGGGTCCTGATAACCCCGTGACATCAATATAATTTTGATAATCTACAGTGAGTGGATAATTGTAGACGTTCGCCACATCGCGCGCCCGCTCATTGACAATAACGGTAGGCGCAATCGTCTCAAACTCATAGCCTAACACATAAGCTTTGCCCGCTTCCATGACCACATTGAACGCATTGGCATACGTGTTATGATTATTCAACGCAATCTGAAATGGGCGAACCAAATAGTTGCCCGATTCATCATATGTGCGACGCGCTAAAGTATTTTCCAGTTCAGAAAGTTGCGGGTACACAATTTTCTTGAGAAGTTCACCATCATTGACACGCAATAATTCTATAAACGTAGAATCATCCACACTTGTCAAAGACCGTTTGGCGAAAGTCAGCGCGATCTTATACCGAGTAGCACCTGGTGCTTGATAGTTAGATGAACCAAGAGCGGGGTCTAAAAGTGTGGTGTCCTGATTTTCATCAACAACTGTTTCACCGATTTCTAATCCAATACGATAAGACGGAGTAGTAGAATACCGCTCTAAAATAATCGTCTGCGCACCGACGCGAGCAAAGAACCCATTAATGAAGAAAATGCCGTTATTAATAGAGCAGACAGAGCCGTTGCCCGTGGCGCTAGTCAAAAGCGTGGTGGCTTTATATACGCCATTAGCGGTTTGAATATTCTCATTATCAGTAAGCTCTACACCAGACACATACTTGAGCATCAGCGTAGGAGGATTGCCATCCGCGCCACTATCCACTGCAATCACATAGGCACGTACTCCACGGTTGGTAGTGTCAATTACAAAGGTGTTAAGAAAATTACTAACATCAATCGTCTCATTAAGAACATTGACTGTATTCAACTTGACAAATTTGATATGTTGGGTTTCAAGTGTTGTTTGCCCCTCCAACACCATGGATCCGTTTTTGAAAATATGGGATCCAAAGTGATCCAGTTGCTTTTGAAGCCCTGTTTGAATCTGAGTAAGTTCACGTGCCTGCACCGCATAACCTGGACGAAACAAGAGACGATAAAAATCTTTTGTTTCGTCATAATCATCGAAATATGGATTTTGAGTCAGATCAAGTGCCATAGAGATTTACCTAAAATGAGACAACAAATTTAATGTTTTCTGCTTGATTAATTGCACGGCTCACAGGAGCGCGATTTTCCACATAGACTAACGATCCACTTCGTGGATCCAATTCGGATGGTATCTGGTCCATAACAGTTCGTGTTACAGCTGATGTATTACCTTTCAACACGCTGCCCACCTGAATTGTTCCAAACTGTTCCGTAACAAAGATTTCAGTGTCTGAATAATCAGTGACAACACCACGATACGTGGCATTGGCAAGATTTGTTCCCTGATACACAAATTCATCTCGCGTAAAATTTGATCCAGTCGTCACCAAAATTTTTTCTGCTAAAAGCACGGCAGAATTCGCATTCGCCGAACTTATTTCCGTATTCACATTATATTTATGTGGTCCCAATAACAAACTAATCTGACGAAAGTCGTTATTTGCAGTAATTTTACCACCCTCAGTAGCATCGCCAGCCCCAATTTTCATAGAAATCATTACAGTATTCGCACCCAACTGAAGAGCAGGATTATAGGCATGTCCAAAATAGGGAGACAATACAGGACGCACATTGGCTCCAGATCCCGATCCTACAACAGTCACACTACAATTTTGATAAGTATAACCCGATCCATATGAAAACAAATCGCAGGAAACCAATGCACCTGCAACGACATTTGCATTCGCTACAGCACCGACACCATCTCCCACAATATTAATAGTCGTATTCGTATTACCATATCCACTTCCACTTGATATCACAATCAACTGAGACACCGCACCAGCCACAACGTTGTTAGATGAACCATAATACGCAGTCACTTGAGCTGTAGGAGCAGGCATCCAGTCAGTCGTCAGAAACTTATCTGTTGAGAGAATCGCATATTCATACTTCCAGACGTATCCATCTGCTGTTTCAATAAATCCATTATCTATACTATAATCGCCACTAGGCTCAACGGTTGAGCGAGCGTTATTGGCATTACTTAAACACCGATAGACGGATCCTGTAGAAGTATACACATATTGCCCATTCGCCGTCGCAAAGAGCGAAGCCGTACGGTCATCATAAGATGTATAGACGGTATTGGCAGTCCAATTTCGACGCGGAATGACTAAAGACACATCATTTCCTGATACTTTTTTCCCTCCAAAGGCAACATTAGTAACGTCAAATGTGGAATATTCGGTATCAGCGGTATTAGGAGGAGCGTCATTCGCGTTCCAGGATGCTGACTTTCCTAAAACAACATATCCTACTGTGGCGTCTGGTTCGGAGAAACCTTCAGCGAACTGAATCGCATGATGATACCCCAATGTGTGATAGGACAGATTTGGCATCGTTTACTCAGTTATATCGTTTTCAGCGCCACCATCGTTTGAGCGTTTGAAGTATAGGTGAAGGAATTCGTTACGGTCAAACTCGTATTATTTATAATAGTATTAACAACCCGCAATTGATTATTCACTTGAATAGTCGTACCTGCAGTCAAGACATTTTGAGACTGCGCGACATTAAAGGTAGTCCCAGTACCTGTTACGGCAAGCGATGCAGCTCCCACATTGACAGTTCCTCCTAGCGTAGTTTCTAAAACCAGCTGATCAAGTTCTGTCGTTGAAGCCACAGCAATTACCTGTTCATCTAACATATACTCACCAAATACCCGCATACCGGCAGGATGTAATAAATCTAACAAAATTTGTTTATAGCGAGGAAAATCGATTTGTGACTGAATCACGTAAGAGAAGTTTTGATAGTAGTCACGATTTTGCAGTCGCCGATCTGAACTCAATAAACTGTCAGTGGTAATGAATTTACCAGAATACACAAATCGAGAGACGAATAAATTTGCTATCGCAGTGGCTAATCCATTACCCTTTCCTGTCAAATTGATCAGGGGTACACTAGTATAGCCTGCACCGCTATTTGTAATCAAAATCGACTGAATTGCCCCAGGATTTAATGACGAATTAGCAAGTAATTGTTCGCCATCACTGTAAATAGCTTCAACAATAATATTTGCTCCATTAGCAATTCCATTCGCGGACGAAATCGTTACCGTGGGCAAATAATCCTGACAATATCGCTCTCCACCAATAAATGAGAGATCATGCACACCCAACTTTCTGTTAGTGGATGTTTTCGTCCATGCCACATTGACAGTCAAAGACGTATTACTAGTGATGGTGTTAATATAACGCGATTCATTATTGAGTTCAATTCTATCACCGACCACCAATTCACCCAAGAAATTTGTGCCAGTACCAGTGACGATCACGCCCGACGAATTCGCATTCACCGTACCATTAATCCGTGGAGGTTGAAACTTGACTGTAGAAATGCCGTTGTTAGCTGGATGAACTGTAATGACTTCAGCAGCAGCACCCCATCCCTGTACATTGGACATAGGAAGATTGGTAAAGACCACCTCATCTCCAGGCACATAGCCATTGCCACCATTGACCACATTCATGCGCCCCAAAATACCCAAATCAACGAGTCGCAGCACACCATTTGCTGTATTTGAGGACGCATTGGTAGAGGTAAAGGAAAATACCGAAGAGTCGGCATCTAACACAGGCAACGATGCAAACTGAGTGGTACTAGACAGAATTTGTACATTAGTGATGGGTCCCAATCCACTAATAGATTGTGAACTTAATGCATCAATCACGCGAGTATTTTGATTTTCGTTCCCGCTTACAGGAAATCCATAATTAGCCGCATTAATTGCAACATTAGCATACAACGAAATCACATCATTATTAATAGAGAGTGTGTTAGCATGATAGTATTCATTGTCATTATTTGACAGAATCGCCATGCTCAATCCAGTATTGGGAGTAGAGATAACATGGATAAGATCACCCACACGAAATCCCGCACCACCGCTCAACACAAAAATCTTAGTAATTACTGCAAGATAAACTTTTTCCACAATCGCTGTCGCTGCAGTTGTTGGGTTTCCACCTGTCACTAAAACTGAATCGCCGACATTATAACTGGCACCTCCATTGACGATCGTAATAGATTCCAACAATGATAATAGAGTAAAAGTCAAGGTGAAATAATCATTATTGGTGTAATAATACTGCGCAGTAACTAATTCTCCTTGACTAAACGTCTTGCTGGATATAGGTGTAATAAACAACTCAGTGCTGCGCGTGTTTCCGAGAATAGTCTTATTAGCCCGTTCCACCGATGCCTTAGCACCACTCGTGACACCTGTAACATCTAAGAGAACCCCACCTGCATTGATTGCGTTCAATAATTGATCAGAGAAGAAGACGAACTTTATCGCGTGCCCCGCTGTAGGAGCTGTGGCAAAAGTTAGAAAGGGTTCATTGAGTGAAATAGTATATCCTGAAGTTTGTAGCACACCATTTACATAGACGGCGAGATCACTTGCTGCCGCAATTACTTCAACAAGACGAAATGTTTTTGTCGTTCCATTTCCAGTCGCAGTTGTAAAATACTCATTAGCGCATCGTAAGGAATTACGTTGCACATATTTGCCATCTGATGTGCGGAGAACAAAATCTTTAGGATAAAAAAGATCAACATCTTCCTTATATAACGCACGAAAGAAAAATTTGAAAGATTTTTCAGTTCCCTTTGCAGCGTAAAATTGTTTAACAGACTTAATCAGGGCTGGTTTGTTGTTTATCAAATCTGCAGGAATCAGCGGTAAAAACGTTTTTACAAAATACTCTTCAAAGTCACTGAGCGTTCGATCCACATCAGCATATTGCAATAGATGCTTTCCAAAGTCCGTCGCCTTTTTCGTCTGCTCCAAATATTCATAGTAGGCTTCAATAAACGCAACAAAGGTCTCATAGTCTGCCCGAATAAACTCAGGCAGCTGAGACCGCACAAGACTGGAGAGTAGAGCCTCTTGACTCATAGATTATGATACAGCAGTAATTTGCAAAGCTGTTGGATCTGTAGTATCCAAACGTAAAATCTGATTTCTCTTTGCAGTCAAAATTTCAGGTTCCACTTCTGCATTAATACGTAGTAATCCATCATCAGCATCCACTTCTAAAATTTTTAAATTGTCTAGGATGATTTGTCCAATAGTATGATCAATGGTGCCAGCGGTAGCATTAATCACAACTTTTTGTGCCAATTCATTATAATAGAATGTCCGTAGAGTTCCAAAGCGAGCAACAATCACAGCAGTGGCTTCAGCGCCATACCCAGTTCCTTTGATAAGAATTACCGCGCGAGTATATCCCACACCGCGTGTCAACAGTTCTATTTTTGTAATCTGCCCATTGACAAGGATGGCTTTTGCTGTTGCGCCGGTGCCATCACCAGTAATAGTAATCGTTGGCGTTTCAGTGTATCCAAATCCAGGGTTATTGATCACAATTTCATCCACTCCCGTAAACGAATTGGGCTCCTCATCCAAAAATGCTAACCGCAAAGCGTTGGAATTATCATACACAGAAAATCCTGTTGAAGTTACTGTGTCTAGCACGCTCCCGCGACGAATTGGAAATCCAAAGTCAATCGTATACGTCTTAAAAGTATCCAATAGGGGTTCCACTCGCTTTTGAAGACGAATCGTGGTATTATTACCAATCACCGCTGTTGAGATATCATCCACTGCGCGTTCTAAGCGAGACGGAACCAACACACCACCAAACTTATTAAAATCATCACCTAGATACGTTTGAACCGCAGTACGAGCCAAAGTTTCAATTTCTCCCGCCGTGAGGATGGTGCTTTTCGCGGTATATTTAATATTTACAGATAAAATCAAATAGATAAAATCAGGATCAATAAACTGCGGTGTCACCGTAATGACAGAGTTGGGAATAATGATTTCCCGAAGAATTCGTGCTTTTTCTGTTTCATTAATCGTCACACCTGTTTTCAACAAGTAAGAAAGAAACACTTTACCATAGACAGGAGGATTTTGTGTTTCACCACCCCACACAGACAAACTCTCAAACGCAGGATACCGATTGCGAATCAAGGTTTCATAGTCGAGAGTCGTCACCATTCGATTCTGAGAAGTGTACGCTAATGGCGCACGATACTTGATAGATGTCAAAGTTTCTTGAGCAGCACCACCTTCAGCAGAAGAAATCGATGACACTACAACGTTAGAGAATCCTGAAATGGTTCCTGTGGAAAAACTGTTAGCGCGATTTGCTGTATCACCATCAGTTGCCAGATACGAACTAATGACAATATTACCATTTGCCAAGGATTTGCCAATGACTCCATCTCCAAATCGTACTTTATATTGATTGTTGACTGAAGTATCCAGAAAATACACTTGACTGGTGGAGTTAGCAATCGTCGCATCGGTAGAAAGAGTAAACGTTTTTGTAGAAGTGTTGGTGCTAGATTCCTGAACAAGCACCTGTAGCGTGGTCGTATCAATAGTGCTATCCGGCAATACAAACTCACGACGGGGATTCGTAACATTATTATACGTTTGTTGATACACTTGTGGTGTACCCTGTTTGAGTTCTACACCAGAGAAAGTAAAGACGTCACTATCTTTCAATACCGTTTGTGCTTTTGTTGTCATAAAGGTATAATTGACACCATCGACCGCTTCTGATTGAAACGACTGAAATCGCTCAAGTGTCAATGCCGATTGAGTGTTTCCAACAGGAGGCGCAACAACCACTGTAACATTTGCGGTTGCTGCCCGGGCTGAAGTGGGTGTATAATTGAGTGCCTTAGCATGCGACAGAACCGAATCACGCACAATCGCACTATCCAGAAACATTTCATTAGCGACCATATTGAGATAATACGCATTATAATGTGTGTTGTATGCTAACAGATCGATTAACACCGACAATCCAGATCCATCGAAATCATAATCTTTAAAAGCCGTCTGATTGCGTAGAAAATCCTTGAGATTAGTCTTGATAACTTCAAAGTCGAGTTCAGTAATTTGTAGTTTTTCTGGCATAATTCCTCAACTATCGTATTCGTTCAAGCAAAAAGGATGTGGTGAAAGGTGTGGGTTGAATGTCGATAAAAAACTCAAGTCGCACTTCATACGCATTGAGATCTTCTTTAGGAAGCACATCCACACGCCGAATGGTAGCACGAGGTTCAAAGTTTTTAATAGTCTCCTCAATAAATCGTTTGAGAGAATGAGCAGTTGACTCATCGACATTCTCAAAGAGCATCTGCCGAATATTGGATCCCAACTCAGGACGAAATGGGCGCTCATAATGATTTGTCATGATCAAATTGTAAACAGATCGCACAATAGCATTACCATCTTGTAGGGTTGTCACATCCTTCTTGATGGGATGAATGCTAAAATTGAGATCCAGATCTTTATAGATAGACATATTAGTATTTATTACAATCCACGAACACGAGGCACACTAATAGAAGGCAAGGGTGGCACCTGTAATTTTTGTAAAAAGCTAGGCACTCCAACTTGTTCTAAAATGAACTTAGCACAAGGATCACGCATCGCAGAGTTTAAAGCAAATCCAAATGCTGCGTTTTTGAGTTGCGCCACGCATTGACTCAAAAAATTAGTATCTTTGCTAACAATAGCAGAAATTTGATTTTTCAAATTAACTACCAGATCGGTAATTTCAGAAATTGCGACTATCCCGTTGTTTACACGAGTAATCACAGAATTAATTGATCCTGCGATTCCATTCAATTGATTTTGCGAAAATAATCCCGTCGTTGCACCGATAATATTCAAACAACCTTTTGACCCATCTATAAAATTCGACATATCATTCATCATTTTACCAATAGTGGCTATTTGTTCAAGCCCAGGGACAGTTATTCCGGTGCCTTGCAAAACACCCGAAAGACGATTCGTGTGTAATGTGAGAGCTGATAAACTAGCACTAAGATCGCTGAATCCTGTACCAGATAAAAAGGTTGCTGCATCCCCACTCGAAATAGAACCACCAGTTATACTACCTGATGCGATTTGTGTCAATTTGCTCTGAAGTGTGGTGATTGAATTAGAGACGCCACCAATAGCCCCAACCATCGGATTTGAAAACAACGCTGATCGAGCACTTGATGTTAACTCCGTAATAGCAGCTTTTGCTCCATCAGTGACACCTGAGGTAGCAGCACCAACGACACCACTCAAGCCTGGAATAACAGGAATATCAGTAGGAATACCAAATGGCATATTATCCTATAAACGTGCTATTTGACCCCTCAGCAATGAAAGACTCACAATCTATGGGATCACCAACCCGTGCTGCTGGCATACCGTTGATAAAAGTTGTGCTAGAACCCCCAATAACGATTCCTTCATGACAGGTGACACAACAATGTTCTTCATATTTATCACCCACTCGCAACGCAGGAATACCATCAATAAACGTGTCTGGCGAAGCTGAAATTGATGGTCTTGGTGGAAAACAATCATGCCCCGTACACATATCCCCTAATCGTGCAGCAGATCCCATAGATTATGTAAAGATAATGCCGCCAGGACCAGGCGTATCCTTCTCCCTATTCGCCAATAATACCAAATTTTTCGTATACAATCCACCAGGTGTTATAGGTGTTGGTTGTCCAGCAACTATTGGCCACCCCTGAGGATGATATGAACAAACTTTATTAGGAGCTGACGAAGCGCGATTACCTTTACGATTAAAACTTATATGAATCCATGCTGATTCTCCATATTCGAAAATCAATTGATCATAAGGAAGATTATCCTTTATCCATTTAGCCTTTTCATACAATTGTTTAGTAGACTGCCCTGGCCATTGAATATCTGCTGCTTGCCCCATAGGATGTTGTGATTTACCCCCAGCAGACTGCTCTGATCTAAATGCAGAATTGATTCGAAATCCTGGATATTGTTTCAGCAACGGCTCTAGAATATTTTCAGCCAACGCTTTTAAATTACAAATAATCTCTTCAGCAGTTTTACCATACTGTCCTCCCAAAGGAATCTGATGTTGAAAAATTGTTGCGTTGGTTAAATGTTTAAGTTTAAAGTGTGATGATAACTGTAATTCATAATTGATACTTCCTCCAGACAACGAAACACCTTCACATATTGTTTTTGGAGTAATCGCGTCTGGTAAAGGACGAGTATCAATAGTAGAATCTTTTGGAAGTGCTGCTATCGGAGGAGTATTTATTGGCGAATTTAAGCTTGCTGCGTTATTCGCATTTGCGCCCCCATCGATTGGTGCTTCTGATCCTTCTAGTGCAATTAATTTTTGCTCTGATTCGTCTGTCAATGCATCGAGTACATCTTGGGGTGGTTTCAACAAACTTGGCAACAATGGATCAATCATGATTATGCCAGGATTAATTTGTGTAGTCGCACCCTGTATGGTGACGGTCCCTGCGCTAAACAATGTAACAGAAGAGTTTCCTGACGTGATAAAGGAAGAGAGAGCGCCCAAATCAATATTATTTCCTGCTACTCCAGATATATTTTGTCCAGCATATGTTTTCACAGAATTGTTGGCAGTCATAATAATAGTATTTGCTTCCATCACAATATCTTTGGCAGCTTTAATATTGATGTTTTGAGATGATGTAATATTGCAATCACCTGCCACGTAAATTTGCTTATCGGCTAATACGAACTCATAACCAGCTCCGCTTGTTTTCACCACTACTGTGCCATCGTTGTGCATTTCGATAAAACTTCCAGATCGGTGATAGAAATGAATCCTCTCTGCTCCTGGAGTATCATCATATTCAAATAAATGCCCCGATTCCGTTTCAATTACCTTATTATAAGGATATTTGGCATAATAAGGAGTTGGAGGTTCATCGAATGTTCGCACATAGGTTGTTGGTGCATTTTTGACCACAGAGTCTTTTTTAGCTTGAACGATAGTCTCTTTAATCTGCTCATTTCTAGCCACACGACTGATTGTTGGTTCATTGATTACATTTGGGTATCGTTGAGCGTTGGGAAATTCGATAATTTTGACTCCCACACCCGAAGTAGATTGTAATTTTTGAGGTGGCCTTGGAGATTCTTTTAATTCAGAATCAGTTCGTGGATCTGAAAACCCCACAGTCTTATCTAATAATCGATCAGGAATGCCAGGCAAAATTCCCATCATCACAGGATGTTGAGCGTTAGGTCCATCTAAATAAAAACCCATCACATAGTCGCCCTCTTTAAACATTAACATAGATGAATCAGTGAGTGGCATCAATGGATGCGCCCAAGGCAATTCAACTGTAGGAATCAAAGACTTGTCCGCTGTGTGCGCACCAGCAATGCGAACACGACACCGACCCAGTTTGAGTGGATCAAAACGATCCTCTACCACTCCAACCCACCACACAAACCCATCATATCCCATGTAATTTGATTCTTGTAACATTAGATACTTATTGCAGCTTTAATTAGTTGAGAAGTATTAAGTGTCTGTGGATAAGAAACTGCAGTTGATTCCTTTGCCAATTCCAAATAACACATATGACTTTGACGATTAAGCGAATGACGAAGAGCGGCGATAAAGTATTTACCACTATACAATTTATCAAGTGGCTTTTCTGTTTTATCAGGCATGATAAGCGATGGAAATTTTGCGTTTAAAACTTGTCCTACACGAAACTCTGTATCGCCAGGCATAGAAATATTAACGCGAGAAGAATGAAGCAACGACAAATACATATTACGTTGAATAAGCCACTGTTCAACTTTATTTGGAAGTGCCACTCCACTGAGACCTCCATATTTCAAGTTATCATGTCCCAAGGTCGTTGGATACATTCTCAAAAGAGAATTAAATTCACCTTCAAGAGTTGTGCCACGTCTCGTCATAAGATTACTAGTCATATTTTTATCATTTAGATGTTTGGTTTTCTTGAACATTTCCGACGAACTGAGATTCATGGATCCTATTCGCTGACGAACAGGATCAATTGTAATCACAGATCCGGAATACATTCCAGAAGAAATATTTTGAATAATGTCAAATCCGCATGGCATTTCCCATTCATACAACGTTTTTCCAGAAGTCTCTAGATCAGGTTCTGATTTATCTGTTTCAAATCCTAAATTTCTCGGTGATACTAATACATCTCTAATAGGTGTTCCCTGGCTCAAGAGTTCCAGTGGCGTAAAATGAAATCCATCACGATCTTCAAAAAAAACATAAGATGGACTCGAATAGATAGAATGTATTGCCATTCGGCTCAACCAATTAATCGCAAAAAATGGATTCCAATTTGGAATAACAATAGAATGAGTGCCTACTGTTGGATGTATTTGAGATGTTGGAATTTTTTTTGAATCAATTTTTAAATAATTACGAGCAATATCACGAACAATACTATCAATGGTTTTACTCTGATACGTTTTTGATACGCGACTCAATTCATTAATAAGTAATTCTTCAGAGCAAAAATGAAGAACAAACATTTCATTCTGTGCGTTGATACGCTTTCTATCTGTTAATTTATAAATGCGAAAGATTTTTGAATATTTTTGAGAACTTGATGGTTTTTCAAATTCCACACTGAAATATTCAAATCCTGTGATAGGCGATTTATTAATTAAATCATTCGAATCATGTAAAATAATATTGCCAGTAATTACCGGGCTCAATATGTCTTCATAAATATTAATTTCATCCAAAATCAATCGAACATCTATCACAGCGCCAGTACTACTAATAATACTTGCCGCAACGAGACGATAATCAGTCGCTAATTGAACGCCTTCTTCTGGAGGTTGCGCCATAATATACTATATGGAAAGGTTTGCAAGTTCTGTCTTAGCTAATGAAAGATAGTCAGGTTTTAAAAGTCGAATGTTGCGTTTGCTCTCATTCAGTGTTTCTTCGTAAGCATAACTCGATACGCTTGCGCGAGTGGTTGTAACAGTAACAGTAGATCCATTAGAGAATGCAAAAGATTGGGGCACAACTGAGGACAACGAATTATAGGTAGTCAGATCAATAATATAAGTCGCTGATGTTGAATTACCCACACTGTTCACCTTTGATATCGTTTTTGTGTAATGATGAATTTGATTTTTGGCTGCTGCTATCGATCCATATTGATTGATAATATATGATTGAAAATTTTGATAAGTTTTTGGCCAGTCAATAATGGGGTCTATAATATTGTTGAAGAGAGTCACCACCCAATAATAGTCCACACTTCCATACAATTTATCTGCAATAATTTCTGGCAAATCACTCTCTTTAACACTATATGGATAAAACAATCTAGCGTTTTCACTAATAGTTTCACGAAAACTAACTCGGCGAAAAATATTCGTGCGCAAATCAGGAACTTCCGTAGCTGACGGATCCAATGAATATGTCATGATGGGAAAATTACTGAAATATCGAATAGACATTAGAAGCCTTGCTCCACATCTTCTTTAGTGATATAGGATGTCTCTTTAAAATTCAATTGTAATTGAATATTTGTAGGAGTGCCATCTTCAAAAACTGCAAATTTTCCACTTTGTCCATAATTCACAGTCACGTTATCGAGGACGCATTGAGACTTAATTTTTCCTAATTGCCAAATCTCCCCCGTGCTACCATCACCCATACGCCCATAAAATCCAATATCAAATTGAGACGGAGGAATATAATATCTTCCTGCATCATTAGATATAAATTCAGGAGCTGAATGAAACTTAAACATTTGAATAATCTCAATAACAGACTCCGCTTCTTTTTTGTTGCGAGGAGCAAAAATAAATTCAAATTGAAATTCGCGTAACGTAGGTGATTTGTATAAAACTTCAACTCCAGGATTAAATGCATATCCTGTTGCTTGAACTGCTAAATTTGTTCCTGCATCCCCAAGTCCTAACCCCGTAGCAACACTTTCCGCTCCGGCTGCCAACGTAGTATTTGCCTTACCAGCAAACAGATTCCCAGCATTGCCGGTCACTGCCTTCATTATTCCAGATATCCATGACCTTCCCGTATTGAGAGCTTCCAAAGCCAGACCCGACTTTCCCATGATTTCCTGAACATTAGCCTCGTCCCAACTATTTTTAAAATTCCAATTCAACGTATCTGGCATATATAAAAGTATACTTTGCTTCGTTCCAACAACTTGAGGTCTAAAGAATTGCGAGACCTGCCATCCCGCACCCTCACGGTTGACATTCCCAGCTTCGCGTGTTTTCCATATGGCATCCTGTTGATCTTTCATTGTCCTAAATTGGTCTGAATCTCCAAAACTTAATTTTTCAGCATACTTACTGCGCATACTCATTAAAACATTAAACTTCATCCAGTACGAAAAACGTTTATTACTATCAACATCAAGTGGATATCTGAGTTGGCTATACTTAAACTTACTTTCTTCTAAAGCACTCAGTGCCCCTGTTCCCTTTTGAGCAAACAGCGGATTAATTGGATTGGGTTCAGCCATTGTAGAGTCCTTGTAATAAATACAACTGAGATTATTTATATGACCTATCGTGGTAAATTCGTCCCCAAGCACCCTCAAAAGTATCGAGGAAACCCCCATCAGATCATCTATCGATCATCTTGGGAACAGCAAGTCATGCGTCAACTGGATCTGCATCCCCAGGTAGAGTGGTGGGCATCAGAAGAACTACCCATCAAATATGTCTCACCTGTTGACCACTGTGTGCATCGGTACTTTCCCGACTTCATCGTCAAGGTGAAGAAGCAAGATGGGTCCAATGTTACCTATATTCTAGAGGTCAAACCCCTCGCTCAGACCACCCTACGGACCCCCAAACGACAGACGCAAAAGTTTCTACAGGAAGTCAAGACATATGCAGTCAACCAAGCAAAGTGGCAGGCAGCCGAAGAGTTTTGTAAGGACCATGGTTGGGAATTCAAAATAATCACTGAAAATGACCTCGGGCTCTAATAAATACTTCTATGGTTCAAACACTACTTCAGCGACTTGATGCGTCCCTAAAAAAAGAGGGATTGACTCCAGGCACTCGTAAAGCACAAGCATGGCTGTTACAAAAAACCAAGAATCTCAAACCAAGCCGTCAAGCCTTTCTAAAAGATCGCGAACAACAACGAAACAAAACGATTGTAGGCAGAATGTACCATTTCTTCTATGATCCCAAACTCAAAGAGACGTTGCCATACTATGATCGGTTTCCACTTGTTATTCCTATTAAGCAGTACTCAGATGGGTTTCTGGGGCTTAATCTACACTATCTTTCACCCAAAAGGCGAGTTCGTCTACTAAATAAACTGAGTGCATATTTAACCAATGATCAATATGATGAAAAGACACGGTTTCGGTTATCTTATGATATCCTTCAACGAGCAACCAATATTCCTGAGTTTGAACCCTGTCTGAAACGATATCTGTATCCTCATGTGGAGTCACGCTTTCTAGAAATTCCTGCTGAAGAATGGGATATCGCGTGTTTGTTGCCAACTGAACAGTTTGCCAAAAAGAGCAAAGACTTTGTACATCAAGAATCGGTGAGGAGTATCTAATGCCTGGAAATATTAGTGAATTTTTAGCAGATATTCGAGAACGCGGAATAGCGAAAACCAGTCATTTTGATGTACAATTAACTCCACCTGTGGTTGTTATCGAGCCTGATTCAACAGGCATCGCACCACTTTTAACACTTCGATGCGAGTCAGCTGAATTGCCTGGAAGACAGATTGGCACAACAGATAATAGAATCTATGGACCAATCTATAAAACACCCTATGACTCCATCTATGCTGAGACCACGTTCACCTTCGTAGACACAGCAGAAATGGATATTCGTAAATTTTTTGAAAGATGGATGAATCAAATCTTTGATTCTGAAACCAATACAATACATTATATTGATGATATCGTAACTGATATTTTCGTAAGACAGTATGATGTCAGTGGTACCACCGAATCTCTCAATACTATTCTTCAGTTTCAATTATTTCGGGCATTTCCAACTAACATAAATCAATTAACTACATCGTGGGGTGATGATGCACCCCACAAACTAAATGTAACATTCTTCTATGAATATTATATTATTGATGAAAAGAAAATGCAAACAAATTTTGCGACAGTTAATGATTTAACAGATCCGACTCAATCCCCAGCTTTTTATGAAGCGACACCCAAATCACTTGAAGATTTAGAAGATACAACTAGAAATTTTCGAGAAATTGCAAGAATAGCGGAAATTGAAAAAGAATTACCTGGATACTCAACTAAAACTCAAGCCACGAATCCACCTAGTTCTCCACCAGGCACTGGTGGAGCTGGCACTGATAGTGGAGAAAGGGCGGAATTGCAACGTGCAGGAGAAGTTTTGAGGCTCGCCAAACAATCCAATGCCGACACCCGCCGTCTCATACAGAAGATTAATGAGGAGAATGAAATGCTCAAGCGAAAAGTTAAAGGAATACTTCCTGGGTCCACATCAATATGAGGTGAATTATGGCATTACCAAAGATAGATGTACCGATATATGAGACGGTGTTGCCGTCTGGCACACGCGTACAATATCGTTCATTTCTAGTCAAAGAAGAAAAGTTGTTTTTGATGGCTGCACACTCAGATGATTCAGAAACAATTATCTCAAATATTAAACAAGTCTTATCTAATTGTCTTATTAGTGGTCCGACGATTGATGAATTACCTATTTTTGATATAGAATATTTGTTATTGCAAATTCGGGCACGATCTATTGGAGAAATAATCAATCTTCGTTATAAGTGTAACGCAACAATCACTAAAGATGATGGTACACAGGCAACATGTGGAACCAAATCCGATTATGAGATCAATCTTGTTAATTTTACTCCAACAACATTTCCCGATCACACAAAAACAATTATGTTGACAAACACAATTGGAGTGGTGATGCAGTATCCTTTGTTTTCAAAATTTTCCAAGGCTTTGATTGAAAACTTCACTGCGGATGATGCCATTGATATTATTCTTAGTTGTATTGAAAGTGTGTTTGATGAGCAAAGTGTGCATTATATTAAAGACATTTCTAAACAGGAATTATTAGAGTTTATTGAATCATTGTCTCCACAACAACTTAAAAAACTTGATCATTTCTTTAATACATTACCAAAAAATACTTTGACTGTTAATTTTGTCTGCCCATCGTGTAAACATCAGGAAATTATTGAGGCTAAGGGAATTGAAAGTTTTTTCGTCTAATCTTTCGTTATGATACATTGGAAAACTATTTTCGAACAAACTTCG
>Ga0194121_10001984_pt1 | contig 33315 bp, 43 predicted proteins | sample TA2MahCa50mmetaG_FD_148609 | JGI IMG/M metagenome (GOLD analysis project Ga0194121, IMG submission 148609) | Freshwater microbial communities from Lake Tanganyika, Tanzania - TA2015020 Mahale Deep Cast 50m | ecosystem: Environmental > Aquatic > Freshwater > Lake | place: Tanzania: Lake...
TTGCGCCGCAGGCGCCGCGGCGCCCGTCCGGCGCGCGGGCGCTCGCCGTCGATCGGAACGACCTTGCCCATCGGCGGTAAAGTATCCCAAGTTGGTGGGCCAGCCAGGCACGCCGCCGCCCGCTCACGGCCGGGGCAGGGGCCGTGCGGCGCGGGCGGGGCCGGGGCCACCGCTACCCTGCCTCCGCGCCGCTGTTAGAGCGGGAGCGGGACACAGCGGCGACTGCATGAGCGGATTCGGACACAGAGCGATCGGCGCGCTGGCAACCTGCGCTGCCGCCTGCGTCGCGCTCGCGGCGGGGTCCGTCCCGGCATCCGCCTCCGGCCCCGACCGCGCCTTCAGCACGCCCGTGGCCAAGGGCGCCGGCGCGGCTCGCACCGCCGTCTCCCAGAGCGCCCTGCGCAGGGGCCTCGCCAAGCACCTGCGCGGCGCCGGGGGACGCAGCGCCGCCTGGGTGCTGGACGCCGAGAGCGGCGGGCTGCTGTTCTCCAGCGGCGCCGGGCGCAAGCTGCAGCTCGCCTCGAACACGAAGCTGTTCACGACCGCGACCGCGCTCGGCCGCTTCGGCCCGGGCGAGAGGCTGCGCACAACCGTATGGGCGGGCGACGACGTGGCCGACGGCACCGTCGGCAAGGGCCTGTTCCTGCGCGGCGCCGGCGACCCCACCCTGAGCACGCGCGACCTGTCGAAGCTCGCGAAGCAGGTCGCGGCTGCGGGCGTCGAGCGCGTCAAGGGGCCGCTGCTCTACGACGACGCCTTCCTCGACCGGCGCGACGGCGTCCCCCAGCGCGGCATCACGCCCGAGCGGCTCGGAACCCTCTCGGCCCTGACCCTGGGCGGCGGCGCCGGCCGCTCGCCCGAGCGCGCCGCCGCCGCGCGCCTGGCCGATGCGCTGCGGCGCTCGGGGGTGAGCGTCGGGCGCAAGATCCGCCGCCGCGGCACCCCGCCCCGCTCGGCGGGCGCCGTCAGGGTCGCCACCGTCGCCTCCCCCCCGATCTCCGACCTGGCGCGCCTGACGAACACCCAGTCGGACAACTTCCTGGCCGAGATGCTGCTCAAGGACGTCGCCGGCGCCTTCGGCGACCGCGGCAGCACCGCGGTCGGCGTCAAGCTCGTGCGCCGCTTCGCCTCCGAGCGCGGTGCCTCGTTCCGCGGCGAGAACGGCTCCGGCCTCAGCCGCGTCGACCGCGCCTCGCCCGCCTCGGTCGGCTCGCTGCTGCGCTCGATGCTCGAAGACGACACCGACGCCGAGAAGGAGCTCCGCGAAGCCTTCATACAGTCGCTCGCCGTCGCCGCCCGCAGCGGCACCCTCGCCGACCGCATGCGCGGTTCGGCCGCCGCCGGCCGCTGCGCGGCGAAGACGGGGACGCTGACCGGCGTCAGCGCCCTTTCCGGCTACTGCTTCCGCCCCGGCGGCGGCGCCACCGTCTTCTCGATCCTCAACAACCGCGTCGACACCGACCGTGCCCGCCGCGCCCAGGACCGCATGGCCGCCCTGATCGCCCGCTACCGCCCGTAGGCGCCGCGGGTGCAGCTCCCGCACGCCCGCTGAACGTCTGACCACACCGGGGTGTGGTCAACCGTTCAATCGCCTCTTTCGGCCAGTCGCCTCGCCACCGCCGTCAGCGTTTGCACGACCCGGCGGGGCTCGCGCACGACCTGCGAGTGCGTGAAGCGAAGCGTCGTCAGGCCCGTCGCGGCGTGCGTCTGGTCGCGGACGCGGTCCCGGGCCTGCTGTGAGGCGGTGCGGTGATAACGGAGGCCGTCGGTCTCGACGACCAAGCCGAGCGCGCGCCAGAAGAAGTCCACCCTGAACCCGTCCAGCACGACCTGCGTCTCCGGCCGCGGCAGACCCGCCCGCCGCGCGAGCGGCAGGAAGCGACGCTCCAGCTCGGAGTCCGTGAGCGCGAACGTCTGGCGGTCGAGGACCGACCGCAGGGCTGCCGTCCCACGCCTGCCCCGATGGGCATGGAGCCCGTCCCGGATCGCATCGGGGTCGAGCAGGTCGACCCGGTCCGCTGCGTTGACGGCCGCCTCGAGCCACCTCCGCTCCAGCACCGAGGCCAGGTCGATCAAGGTCATCAGCGGCCCAGTGACCGGGATCCCATCGTGAAGGGCGAAGCCCCCCGGGTCCAACAAGCGGCGGTGCACGGCGACCCCCGCCGGGCGCGGGTTGCGCGAGGCCGCCACGGTCACCTCGAGCGGCGCCGGGGCGGCGGTCAGTCCCCAGAGCTCGCCGGCGCTTCGGTGGCTGAGGACCGCGTCCTCCCCGCAGGCGAGCACCGCCGCCATCAGCTCACCCCTGCGTGTGACCCCAGGTCGACCCACGGCGTAGACCCCGATCCGCAGCGGATGCAGGCGCCGCAGGCGGATTCGGTGCTCGATCGCGCGCCGCGAGAGCCCGCGGTCCAGCAGCTGGCGCCGGGAGACGACCCCATGCTGCCTCGCCGCCAGGGTCCAGATCCCGCGCCCGGGCAAGTCCGGCGATTGAACGTCCGGCCACACCATCGTGTGGTCAAGCGTTCAGGGGGCGGGGTTCTCCCCCCGGTCGGCTACTCGACGAGCTTGCGGAGGGCGCGCTCGTCGAGGATGTCGACGCCGAGCTCCTCGGCCTTGGCCAGCTTCGAGCCGGGGCTGTCGCCGGCGACGACGTAGTCCGTCTTCTTGGAGACGGAGCCGACGACCTTGCCGCCGGCGCGCTTGATCAGCTTCGTCGCCGCCTCGCGGCTGAGGTTGGGGAGGGTCCCGGTCAGGACCAGCGTCCTGCCCTCGAGCGGGCCTCCCTCGACGCGGCGCTCCGAGGCGTCCAGCTCCATCCGCAGCCCGGCCTCGCGCAGGCGCTCGATCAGCTCTCGGGCGCGCTCCTCGTGCAGCTCCTCGTAGACCTGCCCGGCCAGGATCGGGCCGATCCCCTCGGCCTCTTCGATCCGCTCCGGCTGCGCGGCGAGCAGATCGTCCATCGTCCCGAAGTGCTCGGCCAGGGACTCGGCGTTGACGAAGCCGACGCCGGGGATGCCGAGCGCGTAGAGCACGCGCGAGAAGGGCTGGCGCTTGGAGCCCTCGATCTCCTCGATCAGGTTCTCGGCCGAGATCTCGCCGAAGCCGTCCAGCTCGGCCACGCGCTCGGCCGTGAGCGCGTAGATGTCGGCGGCGTCGGTGATCAGTCCCTCCTGCAGGAAGCGCTGCGCGTTCTTCTCGCCGAGGCCCTCGATCTCGAGCGCACCTCGGAAATGCTTGATGTGCTGGAACTGCTGGCCGGGGCAGCCCGTGCGGTTGGGGCAGATCGTGAAGACGCCGTCCTCCGGCTTCACGGTCGGGGTCCCGCAGAGGGGGCACTCCTTCGGCGGCCGCGAGCGGCGGGCTCCCCTCTTGCGCTTCTGGATCACCGGCGAGACGACCTGGGGGATGACGTCGCCGGCGCGCAGCACGATCACCTCGTCCCCCTCGCGGACGTCCTTGCGCTCCAGGTCCTCCTCGTTGTGCAGGGTCGCGGTGCTGACCGTGACTCCGCTGACGTGGACCGGCTCCAGCATCGCGAACGGCAACAGGTGCCCGGTCCTGCCCACGTTCCAGACGATCTTGTTGAGCCTCGTGGTCGCCGTCGAGGGCGGGAACTTCCAGGCGACCGCCCAGCGGGGCTCGCGGCCCGCCACCCCGAGCTCGCGCTGCAGGCCCCGGTCGTCCACCTTGACGACGACGCCGTCGATCTCGAAGTCGAGGCGGTCTCGGCGGCCCTCCCACCAGCGGCAGCGCTCGGCCACCTCGTCCACCCCCTGCAGCACCTCGACGTCGGGGTTGACCCTGAAGCCGCGCTCGCGCAGCCACTCCAGGGTGCCGCTGTGGCTGTTCGGCTCGAAGCCGCGGTGGGCGCCGATCCCGTAGGTCCAGATCTGCAGCGGGCGCGAGGCTGCGAGCTCGGGGTCGAGCTGGCGGATCGAGCCCGCGGCCGAGTTGCGCGGGTTGGCGAAGGTCGCCTCCCCCGCCTCGGCGCGCTGCTCGTTCAGCCGCGCGAAGTCGGCGATCGGCAGATAGACCTCTCCCCGCACCTCCAGCCGCTCGGGCGCGTCGTCGATCCGAAGCGGGATCGCCTTGATCGTGCGCAGGTTCTGGGTCACGTCCTCGCCGACGCGCCCGTCGCCGCGGGTGGCGCCGCGGGTGAAGACCCCCCGCTCGTAGGTCAGCGAGATCGCCAGGCCGTCCACCTTGGGCTCGGTCACGTAGACGATCTCCTTGCCCGTGATGTCGAGGCGCTCCAGCCGTCGCTCGACGCGCTCGGCCCAGGCCCGCAGCTCGTCCTCGTTGCGGGCGTTGGCGAGCGACAGCATCGCCTCGGCGTGCTCGACCCGGGCGAACTTGTCGAGCGGCTTGCCGCCGACCCGCTGCGTCGGCGAGTCGGGCGTGACGAGCTCGGGGTGGGCCCGCTCGATCTCGCGCAGCTCGCGCAGCAGCTCGTCGTAGACCGTGTCGGAGACCTCGGGGTCGTCGAGGACGTAGTAGAGGTGGTCGTGATGGGCGATCGTGCGCCGCAGCTCCTCGGCGCGCCTCGAGGCCTTGGCGCTCACCCTGGCCGCCGCCGCCATCAGCGGCCACCCACGGTCGGCATCCGGAGCCTCACCGCGTCACCGAGGCGAGCATCCCGTTGAAGTCCCGCTCTCGCAGCGCCTCCAGTCCGGAGCGGTCGGTGAGGTCGAAGTGCACCGGCGTGACCGCGATGCGGCCGTTGGCGATCGCCGACAGGTCCGATCCCCGCTCGTCCTCGAACGAGGGCTCGAAGCCGTAGATCTGGTAGCGGCGCCGTCCGTCGGGATCCTCCTCGACCAGCTTCAGCTCGTCGTTGTAGAGGCGCTTGCCCAGGTGGGTCACCTCGATGCCGCTGGGCTCGCCGGCCGGGCAGTTGACGTTGAGCAGCGTGTCGGCGGGGAGCGGGTCCCGCTCCAGGCGCTGGACCAGCTCCGCGGCGAACGCCGCCGCGACCGTGAAGTCGAAATCGCGGCTGAAGTGGAAGTCCATCTCCCCCCTGCCGGACTGCTGCGAGAGCGCGATCGCCGGGATCCCGAGAACGATCCCCTCCAGCGCCGCCGCAACCGTCCCGGAATAGGTGACGTCGTCCCCCAGGTTGACGCCGTGGTTGATGCCGGAGACGATCAGCTCGGGCCGCTCGCCGATCAGCCCCAGATCGGCGAAGCGGACGCAGTCCACGGGCGTGCCGTCGCAGGCGAAGCCCGAGTTGCCGTCGTCGAACCGAATCTCCTCGACCCAGAGGGGCGAGCGAGTGGTGATGCTGCGCGCGGTGGCGCTGCGGTTGGAGTCGGGCGCGACGACGCTCACCTCCAGCCCAGGCACCTTGACCAGCGCCTGGCGCAGCGCCTGAAGCCCCGGAGCGGCGATGCCGTCGTCGTTCGTGATCAGGACGCGCACCCCTCGATTCTAGGAACGCGGCCCGAGGACCCTGATCACCGACCGAACTAGGTGGAATTAGGCTACCCTAACGCCGCTTTTTCCGAATCGACGACCGGGGCCGTGGGAGCCCGAAGGGAGACGAATGCGCATCACCCGAGGCGGGACGAAGCTTCTGGCAACGGCGTTCGCGGCCACCGCCGCGGCGGCGGCGCTCGCGGCATGCGGCGGTGACGATGCGGACGACGGCTCGCTGACCGTGTACTCGGGCCGGGAGGAGGAATACGTCGGCCCCCTGTTCGATCGCTTCCAGGAGGAGACCGGGATCGAACTCGACGTGCGGTACGGAGACACGGCCGAGCTTGCCGCGACTCTGATCGAGGAGGGCGGCAACTCGCCCGCCGACCTCTTCTTCGCCCAGGATGCCGGGGCGCTCGGGGCGCTCCAGCGCGAGGCGCTCTTCGCCGGGCTGCCGGCGCAGACGCTCGAGCGCGTGCCGGCTCGCTACCGCTCGCTCGAGGGGGCGTGGGTCGGCACCTCCGGGCGCGCCCGGGTGATCGGCTACAACACCGAATCGCTCAGCGAGGCTGAGCTGCCGGCTTCGATCCTCGGCTTCACCGACCCGAAGTGGAAGGGCAGGATCGGCTGGGCGCCCACCAACGGCTCCTTTCAGGCGTTCGTGACGGCGATGAGGATCACGCTCGGCGAGCAGGCGACCGAGGACTGGCTGCGCGGGATCGTCGCCAACGACCCCGTCGTCTTCTCCGACAACGAGCAGATACGCGACGCGATCGCCTCGGGCGAGATCGACGCCGGCTTCCTCAACCACTACTACATCGCCGAGGCGATCGCCGAGGAGGGGCCCGGCTACCCGGTGCGGGCCTACAGCCCGCCGGGCGACGTCGGCTCGCTGATCAACGTCGCCGGGATCGGGGTGCTCGAGTCCTCGGATGGCAAGGATGAGGCCGAGCGGTTCACGGACTTCGTCCTCTCCGACCCGGAGCAGGAGTACTTCGCCGAGGTGGTCAAGGAGTACCCGCTCGTGCCCGGCATTCCCGCCGATCCGCAGGTGACCCCGCTCGCCGAGATCGAGCAGCCCGACGTCGCGCTCGGCGAGCTCGGTGACCTGGAGGCGACGCTCGAGCTGCTGCAGCGATCGGGGGCGCTGTAGAGACGACCGCCTCACAAGCGGCGCTCGAGCGGGGCGCGGGCTCGGGCTCCAAGCAACGCGCGCGGCGGCCGTCGGCCCCCCTGGCGCTGGCAGGCGCCGTCCTGGCTGCGGCGATGGCGCTGCCGCTCGCCTACCTGCTGATCACCGTCGGCTCCGAGGCGGGCGAGGCGCTTGACGTGGTCTGGGATCCCCGTACCGCGGCGCTGGTGGCGCGCAGCGCCGGCCTGGCGCTGGCCGTGACCGCGGCCTCGGTCGCGATCGCGCTGCCGCTGGCCTGGCTCACGGCCCGCACGGACCTGCCGGCGCGGCGGGCCTGGACGGTGCTCGCGACGCTGCCGCTGGTGATCCCGAGCTACATCGGCGCCTACGCCTACGTATCCGCCCTGGGCCCGACCGGACTGCTTCGCGATTCTTTGGCGGGACCGCTCGGGATCGAGCGCCTGCCCGACATCACCGGTTTCGCGGGCGCCTGGTTGGTGCTCACCCTGTTCACCTACCCGCTCGTGCTGCTTCCGGTCCGGGCGGTGCTGCGCGGGCTCGATCCCCAGCTCGAGGAGGCGGCGCTGGGGATGGGCCGCTCGCAGTGGCAGGCCTTCCGCTCGGTCGTGCTGCCGCAGCTGCTGCCCGCGATCGGGGCCGGCGCGATCCTGGTCGCGCTCTATGTGCTGCACGACTTCGGCGCGGTCTCGATCATGCGGTTCGACTCCTTCACGGTCGACATCTACACGCTCTACCGGGCCAGCTTCGACCGCACCGGCGCCGCCGCGCTCGCCCTCGTGCTGGTGGCCCTGATGCTCGTGCTGCTCTGGCTCGAGTCCCGTGCCCGCGGCGGCCCGCTCCACCGCAGCGCCACCGGCGCGGCGCGCCCGGCGCGCCTGATCCCCCTCGGGCGCTGGCGGCTGCCGTCCCTGGCCTTCTGCGCACTGGTCTGCGCGCTCGCTGTCGGGCTCCCAGCCGGCGTGCTCGTCTACTGGTCGCTGCAGAGCTTCGCCGGCTCCCCGGATTGGGCGGGGACCGTGTCCGCCGCGGGGAGTTCGCTGCTGGTCTCGGGCCTCGCGGCTGCGGTCGCGGCCGCCTGCGCGATCCCGATCGCGATCCTCGCCGTGCGCTATCCCGGCCGAGGGTCGAGCCTGGTCGAGCGGCTCAGCTACACCGGCTACGCGCTGCCCGGGATCGTCGTGGCGCTGGCGCTCGTCTTCTTCGCGACGCGGGCGCTGCCCGCCGTCTACCAGACCCTGGGACTGCTGGTGTTCGCGTTCCTCGTGCTCTTCCTGCCGCTCGCGATCGGCTCGGCCCAGGCCAGCCTCCGGCAGGTGCCCCCGAGCATCGAGGAGGCGGCGCGGAGCCTCGGCCGCTCGCCGCTCGAGGTGACGCGCACCGTGACCGCGCCGCTGATGGCGAGCGGGGTCCTCGCGGGCGCGGCGCTGGTCTTCCTGACCGCGGTCAAGGAGCTGCCCGCCACCCTGATCCTGGCGCCGACCGGGTTCCAGACCCTCGCGACGGAGATCTGGAATGCGACCAGCGTGGGCTTCTTCGAGCGGGGAGCGATTCCGTCGCTGGTGCTGCTCGCGGTGGCCGCGCCGGCCCTCTACCTGCTGATGGACCGCGAGTGAGCGGCACTCCGGTTCGGGTCCGCCGGGGGCCGGGGAGCGCCTCCCGCGTCCTGGGACCCGCCATCATTCGAGGACGAATGAGTTCTCCGGCGACCGACAACGGGCAGCCGCGCACTGCGATCTCCTGCCGCGGGCTGGGCAAGCGCTTCGGCGACGTCGCCGCGGTCGCCGGCCTGGACCTCGAGGCCGAGGCCGGGGCGATCACAGCGCTGCTGGGCCCGAGTGGCTGCGGCAAGACCACCACCCTGCGCCTGATCGCCGGGTTCGAGCGTCCCGACGCGGGCTCGATCGAGCTCGGCGGGCGAACGATCAGCGACGCCGGCGGCGCATTCGTGCCGCCCGAGCGCCGCCGCATCGGACTCGTCTTCCAGGACTACGCGCTCTTCCCCCATCTCGACGTCGCCGCCAACGTCGCCTACGCCCTGCCGCGCGGCGAGGCCGAGTCCCGCGTCGGGGGGCTGCTAGACCTGGTCGGACTCGGAGACCTGGGAACGCGGCGTGTGAACGAGCTCTCCGGAGGCCAGCAGCAGCGCGTGGCCCTGGCCAGGGCGCTTGCGGCCGATCCCGAAGCGATCCTGCTCGACGAGCCGTTCTCCAACCTGGACGCCTCCCTGCGGGACCGCATGCGCCGCGAGCTGCGCGCGATCCTTGTCGAGGCGGGCGCCACGGCGATCTTCGTCACGCACGACCAGGAGGAGGCGCTGAGCCTCGCCGACCGCGTGGCGGTGATGCGGGGAGGCGGGCTGGAGCAGGTCGGCACGCCCGAGGAGGTCTACGAGCGCCCCGTCTCGCGCTGGGTGGCCGAGTTCCTCGGCGAAGCCGAGGTGCTGCCCGCGCGGGCGCACCGCGGCTCTGTCGAGTGCGCCCTGGGGAGCCTCTCGGCCGACCCCGGCCTGGAGGGCCAGGTCGAGGTGATCGTGCGCCCCGAGTCGCTCGGGCTCGGCTCGGGCCCGGCCCCCGGGAACGCCTCGTCGAGCCGGGCCGTCGTCGTCGAGCGCGACTTCTACGGCCACGACCAGCTGCTGCACCTGGAGCTGGACTCCGGCCTTCGCCTCAGGTGCCGCAGGCCCGGGTTCCCGGCCTGGCACCCCGGCGACCACGTCCGCGTCTGGCTCGAGGGACCGGTGACGGTGCTTCCCGCCGTTCGGCCCTCCGCGGTCCCTCAGTAGCTGACCGAGGCCAGGTAGAGCCCGTGCGGATGGGCGGTGTCGCCGGCCCGCTCGCGCGGGGCGCCCGAGAGCAGGGCCAAGAAGTCGTCGAGCTCGCGGCGCCCGGTCCCGACCTCGAGCATCGTGCCGACCAGGGCGCGAACCATGTTGCGCATGAAGGCATCGGCCTCGATCCAGAACTCGAGCAGCTCGCCCGCGGCGCCCGCTGTGGGGGTCCCGCCCGCCCCCAGCAGGCGCCCGCGGCGCCACTCCGCGCTCAGGACGTCGCGCTCGAAGCGCACGTGCTCGGTCTGCGTCGGGGTGAAGGCGGTGAAGTCGTGCCTGCCGACCAGGGCCTCGGCGCAGCGCTCGAGCAGGCCCGGGTAGATGCGGTGGGGCCAGAGCAACGACAGCCCGCGCTCGAACGGGCTCTGGATGGGCGCGGCCAGCAACCGGTAGCAGTAGGTGCGCGATCGAGCGTCACGCCGCGCGTCGAATCCGCCCGCTACGGGGACCGCGCTCCAGACGGCGACGTCGTCTCCCGTGATCGCGTTCAGCGCCCGGCCCAGGGTCTCGGGGGGGTCGCCGGCGATCTCGGAGCTCGCCACCTGCCCCCAGGCATGCACACCCGCGTCGGTACGTCCCGCCACCGTCAGCCTCGCCGGGGTCCCCAGCACCTGCCCGAGCGCCCGCTCGAGCTCCTCCTGCACCGTGCGCTCGCCCGGCTGGGTCGCCCAGCCCGCGAAGCGGGCGCCGTTGTAGGCCAGATCGAGACGGATCGTCGCCATCGTCCCGCGACAGTAATAGGCTGCAGCACGCATGGGCTACGACGATCCCGTCGAGATCCAGCAGGAGGAGGCGCGCCAGGAGTTCCGCTGCCGCAGCGGCGAGGGGCGCACGGGCTACGCGATCTACGACTTCATCGCGCTCGCGATCGCGATCGTCGGCGGCGCGATCGCCTTCGAGACGATCGACAACTGGTCGCAGTGGGTCGTGCTCGCCGCGATCATCTTCACGCTGATCGGGTTCATGATCGCGCTCAGCCCCTCACGCAGGGGCTCGGAGCAGCACTAGCTTCTGCGCGGGGGCCCGTCAGATCGGGCACTCGTCCTTGCCGGTCGCGCCCTTGTAGACCTCGCAGTCGACCGTCGCGGCGATCTGCGCGACCGCTCCTGTGGGGCCATGGCCGACCCCGAATGCGATCGTCCAGCCCTCGAGCCCGTCATCGAACTTGCTTCTGTCCCCCGGCACGGGGATGTCGCAGCCGAGAGCTCTTGCCCTGGATGCGAGGTCACCTGCTCCGGCAGGGAGGCGATTGCCGGCCTAGCCTCGAGCGACCGGGCCAGCGACGAACTCGTACTCGAAGGGGAGCGATTCGAGCGTCTCCCGCATCTCCGCCTCGCCGTAGGCGCCGCATCCGGTGGTGAGAAGAGCCGATGCAGCCAAGGCCGCCGCAGCCGTGCGGCGGATCAGACCAGCTCGAGGTAGACCATCTCGGCCGAGTCGCTGCGGCGCGGGCCGAGCTTGATGATGCGCGTGTAGCCGCCGTTGCGGTCCGAGTAGCGAGGGGCGATCTCCTCGAACAGCTTGTGGACGGCGAACTTGTCCTGGTTCAGCTGCGAGAGGGCCTGGCGGCGCGCGTGCAGGTCGCCGCGCTTGGCCAGCGTGATCAGCTTCTCGAACTCCGGCTTCAGCGCCTTGGCCTTGGGCTGGGTGGTCTGAATGCGCTCGTGCTCGACCAGCTGCTTCGACATCGTTCGCATCATCGACTTGCGATGAGCCGCGTCCCGGCTCAGCTTGCCCTTCTTCTTGGCGTGGCGCATCCGTCCGCTCCCTCGTGGCTCCGCGTCCGGGAGGCTAGCTACTCGGCCCGCAGCCCGAGGCCGCGGGCGCGCAGCGTCTCCTGGACCTCCTCGATCGACTTGCGACCGAAGTTGGGGATCGCGTTCAGATCGGACTCCGACTTTCGCACCAGCTCGCCGACGGTCTGGATGCCGGCGCGCTTGAGGCAGTTGTAGGAGCGGACGCCGAGCTCGAGCTCCTCGATCAGGATCTCGTCGAGCCCGTCCGCGACGGGGACCTGAGCGGCGGCGGGATCACCGCCGGCCGCCGCGCCGCCGTTGCCGGCGGCGGCGAACGCGGCGCCTTCGCCGCGCAGCTCGTCGACCCTGTCGGCGGTCGTGAAGATCGCCAGGCTCTTGATCAGGATCTCGGCCGCGTCGCGAAGCGCGGCGCCGGGCTCGATCGAGCCGTCCGTCTCGACCTCGAGCTGCAGCTTGTCGAAGTCGGTCCGCTGGCCCACGCGCGCCGTGTCGACGTTGTAGGCCGCGCGCCGGATCGGCGAGAAGATCGAGTCGATCGGGATCACCCCGATCGGCTTGTCCTCGGACTTGTTCTCGTCGGCCGGCGAGTAGCCGCGGCCGCGGCCGATCGTCAGGTACATCTCGAGCTTGGTCTTCTTCTCGAGCGTGGCGATCGGCACCTCGGGGTTGAGGATCTCGACGCCCGCGGGCAGGTCGATGTCCTTGGCCTTGACCTCGCCGGGGCCGGTCGCGACCAGCGGCGTCTCGACCTCGTCGGCGTCGGTGTGCATGCGCACGACGACGTCCTTGAGGTTGAGCACGAGGTCGGTGACGTCCTCCTTCAGCCCGGGGATCGTCGAGAACTCGTGGGCGACGCCCTCGATGCGGACGCTGGTGATGGCAGCGCCCCCGAGGGAGGAGAGCAGGACGCGGCGGAGGCTGTTCCCGAACGTGTAGCCGAAGCCCTTGTCGAGCGGCTCGATCGTGAAGTTGCCCTTGTTGTCCTCGACCCCCTCGGCGGAGATCTTTGGGATCTGGAACTCTGGCAGCGTGGTCATCGAATCCTCGTCTATCTCTGGGGTGTGGTGACTACTTGGAGTACAGCTCGACGATGAGCTGCTCCTCGACCGGCGCCGAGATCTCGCTGCGCTCAGGCAGCCTCAGCACCTTGGCGGTGAGCGCGTCGTGATCGGCCTGCAGCCAGGCGGGCACGCCGGCGGTCAGCTCCGTCGCGTTGCGGACGGTGTCCGCGGCCGCGCTGCCGCTCTTGATGGCGATCACGTCGTCGGGCTTGACCTGGTAAGAGGGGATGTCCACCCGGCGGCCGTTGACGGTCCAATGGCCGTGGCGGACGAGCTGGCGCGACTGGCGGCGTGAGGCCGCGAAGCCCAGCCGGACCACCACGTTGTCGAGCCGGCACTCCAGCAGCCGCAGCAGGTTCTCTCCCGTGACGCCCTCCATCGCGGTGGCGCGGTCGTAGTAGCTGCGGAACTGCTTCTCCAGCACCTGGTAGTAGCGGCGAGCCTTCTGCTTCTCGCGCAGCTGGGTGCGGTACTCGGACTGGCGCATGCGGCCGCGGCCGTGCTCGCCGGGCGGATAGGAGCGCCGCTCGACGCCGCACTTGTCGGTGAAGCAGCGCGAGCCCTTCAGGAACAGCTTCTGGCCCTCGCGGCGGCACTGCTTGCACTGGGGGGAGGTGTCCCTCGCCACTATCCGTGCCTTCCGCATGCGCTTCGCTCGCGCAGGATGAGTTGAGAGACGCTCGCTGTGCGCATGCTCAGACACGCCTCCGCTTGCGGGGCCGGCAGCCGTTGTGGGCCTGCGGGGTCACGTCCTTGACCGTGGTCACGTCGAGGCCGGCCGCCTGCAGCGAGCGGATCGCGGTCTCGCGGCCCGAGCCCGCGCCCTTTGCGAACACCTCGACCTTCTCGAGGCCGTGCTCCATGCCCTTCTTGGCGGCCGCGTCGGCGGTCACCTGGGCGGCGAACGGGGTCGACTTGCGGGAGCCCTTGAAGCCGGCGCTCCCGGCCGACTCCCAGGCGATCACGTTGCCCTCGGGGTCGGTCAGGGTCACGATCGTGTTGTTGAAGGAAGTCTTGATGTGGGCCTGCCCGTAGCTGACGTTCTTCTTGGCCTTGCGGCGGCCCTTCTTCGGCGCCGGCATTACTTGGTCACCTTCTTGCGGCCGGCGATGCTCATCCGGCGCGGGCCCTTGCGGCCGCGGGCGTTGGTCTTGGTGCGCTGGCCGCGGACAGGCAGGCCGCGGCGGTGGCGCAGCCCTCGGTAGGAGCCGATCTCCTGCAGGCGCTTGATGTTCTGCGAGCGCTCGCGGCGCAGATCGCCCTCGACCTCGCGGTCCTCGACCGCGTCGCGCAGCTTCACGATCTCGTCCTCGGTCAGGTCCTTGACCTGGGTGTTCGGGTCCACCCCGACCTTCTCGACGATCTCCCTGGCCGTCGAGCGGCCGATGCCGAAGACGTAGGTCAGGCCCACCTCGACCCGCTTGTTGAGCGGGATGTTCACCCCTGCGATGCGAGCCACGTCAGCCCTGCCTCTGCTTGTGGCGCGGGTTCGGGCAGATCACGAGCACGGCGCCGCCTCGGCGGATCACCTTGCACTTCTCGCAGATCGGCTTTACCGAAGCTCGGACCTTCATCGTCCCTCGCTGCTCGTATCGGACACGGAGTCAGCCCGGCGACCCCAGGAGTTGGATCGCGGGCATGTGGAATCGGCCGGGTGGCCGACCCGGCAATGCTAGCAGGGGAGCCGAAATCCGCCGCGCGCCCGATCGCCTCGCGAGAGCGGCGGCGCGGCGCCCAACGCCGGGGCCTGTGCCGGAATCCTCGTGTGGCCGCCGCCGACAGCGCGCCGGAGTCGCCCGCAACCGCCGAGGGCGAGCAGCGCGTGTCCCCCGCTGGAGCTGTTCTTCGACCTCGTCTTCGTGCTCTCGTTCACCCAGGTGACGGCCAAGATCGCAGACGATCCGAGCTGGACGGGTCTCGGAGAGGGGCTGCTGATCCTGGCCGCAGTCTGGTGGGCGTGGGCGGGCTACAGCTGGCTCACCAACGCGATCGACCCCGACGAGAGCCTGAACCGGATCGCCATCTTCGTCGCGATGGCGGCGATGCTGGTGGTGGCCCTGGCGATCCCGGAGGCGTTCGGCGACCTCGGGCTGCTGTTCGGGGGCGCCTACTTCGTCGTCCGCGTGATCCAGCTGCACCTGTACATCAGCAACACCCGGCGCGCGGGGGACGACAGCAACCTCGCCGGGATCCTGCGGCTGGCGCCCGGCTTCCTGCTCGGCGCGCTGCTGCTGGTGATCGCCGGCGCGCTCGACGGCGGTGCTCGCACCTCGCTCTGGATCATCGCGATCCTGATCGACTGGTCGACGCCGCTGCTGTTCGGAAGCGAGGATTTCCACCTGCACCCCGGCCACTTCGCCGAGCGACACGGGCTGATCGTGATCATCGCGCTCGGCGAGTCGATCGTCGCGATCGGGGCCGGCGCCGGCTTCGAGCTCGAGACCGCGGAGGTGATAGCCGCTGTGTTGGCGATCGCCGCCGTCGCCGCGCTCTGGTGGGCCTACTTCGACATCGTCGCGATCGTCGCCGAGCGCCGGCTGACCGAGGCCCCACCGGCAGAGCAGGCCCCCCTCGCCCGCGACTCCTACAGCTACATCCACTTCCCGATGATCGCCGGCATCGTCTTGCTCGCGGTCGGCTTGAAGAAGACTGAGCTCGCCGTCGGGAACTCGAAGTGGGCGGCCATCGAGTCGTCCTCGGAGTGGACGGCCCAGCCGTCGTTGCCCACGCGGATCTCGGGGCCGCCGGCGTGCCCCAGGTCAGCCGGCCTCAGAGGCCCCGCGGCGAGCCTCGTACACGAACAGGTAGGGCGGCCGGTCCAGCCGCGCCCCCCGCGACGCCTTGACCAGGCGGAACCTGTTCGTCGCGTTGATGCCGGCGCGAGCCTGGGGGTCGAGCGCAGCGCAGATCAACCGCAGGGGGCGCGGTCGCCGGTCCAGCGAGGCGACGATGTTCTCCACCACCGCATCGAACATGGACCCCGTCACCGGGTTGTACATGTAGATGTGCGAGATGTCGTCTGGGATCTCGTAGGCGGTCATGTCCGCCCGCACGACTTCGACGGCGCCCGCACGATATCGGCGTCGCCCCCGCTCGATGTTGCGCTCGGCGATCTCGCATAACCGCTTGGATATCTCGACTCCGATGACCCTGCCGAACGGATAGCGCGCCGCCTGGTCGAGCACTCTGCCCTTACCGGAGCCGAGGTCCAGAAACACGTGCTCGCCGGTGACCTCGGCCGGGCGGATGGCCCGACGCAGATAGAACCGCCCCGACGCCTTGTAGAACACCATCTCGTCGCGGTCGTGCCCCAGTTCCTCGGACGAGACCGGCTCGATCGTGTCTCTGCCGCCGCGGTCGAAGATCGCCCGGGCGGCGAGCGCCTGCAACCGGCGCAACCGGGGACTCATGCGCTCCTTCGCCGCGCCCAGGAGACCCATGGGATCAGCCGCCCTACGGCTCCTCGTGCCAGGGGGTGAGGATGCGGGGGCCGTCGGCGGTGACCGCGACCGTGAACTCGAAGTGGGCCGCCATCGAGTCGTCCTCGGAGTAGACGGCCCAGCCGTCGTTGCCCATGCGGATCTCGGGGCCGCTGGCGTTGACCATCGGCTCGATCGCCAGCACCATCCCCTCCTCGAGCTCGGGACCCTCGCCGGGGTCGCCGAAGTTCGGGATCTGGGGGTCCTCGTGCATCTCGCGCCCGACGCCGTGGCCGACCAGGGAGCGGATCACCGAGAGCCCGTCGAGCTCGACGCGTGCCTGAACGGCGTGGGATATGTCGCTGAGTCGGTTGCCGGTCCGGGCCATCGCGATCCCGTCGAACAGCGACGCCCTCGTCGTCTTGATCAGCTGCGCGGTCTCGGCGCTGACCTCGCCGACCGGGACGGTGATCGCCGCGTCGGCGACCCAGCCCTCGTAGGTGACGCCGATGTCGATCGAGATGATGTCGCCCTTCTGCAGCTCGTAGGGGCCCGGGATGCCGTGCACGACCATGTTGTTGGGCGAGGCGCAGATCGAGCCCGGGAAGCCGCGGTAGCCCTTGAACGAGGGCACGGCGCCCTGCGAGCGGATGAACCTCTCGGCGGTCTCGTCGAGCTGCTTGGTGGTGACGCCGGGCCTGACCTTGCTCTGCAGCATCTGCAGGCAGCGCGCCTGGATGCGGCCGGCCGCCGCCATCTGATCGAGCTGCTCGGGGGTCTTGGTGATGATTCCGCCGCGGTACATGGACCCAGGGTCTCCCTACATCTCCATCTCTTCTTCGCGCTTGAGCGTAGCCAGCAGCCCCCTGATGTGCTCGGCCACGTCGTCGGGGCCCCCGGTGCCGTCGACCTTCTGCAGGATGTTCTGCTGCTCGTAGTAGCCGACCAGGGGCTCGGTCTTCTCGCGGTACTGCACGAGCCGCTTCTGCACGACGTCGGGCTTGTCGTCGTCACGCACGATCAGCGCCGAGCCGTCGACGTCGCAGATCCCCTCCCGTTTCGGCGGGTCGAAATCGACGTGGAAGACGTGCCCTCCCTGCTCGCAGGTGCGCCGCCCGCTCAGGCGCTTCACGATCTCGTCGGTGGGAACCTCGATCAGGATCGCCGCTGTCATCCTGCGCCCGAGCTTCTCGATCGCGGCGTCCAACGCCTCGGCCTGCGGAACGGTGCGAGGGAAGCCGTCGAGGATGAAGCCGTCCTCGGCCTCCTCGGCCTGTATCCGCTCGGAGATGATCCCGATGATCACCTCATCCGGGACGAGGTCGCCGCGGTCCATGTACTCCTTCGCCTGCCTGCCGACCTCAGTTCCCTCCTGGACGGCGGCGCGAAGGATGTCGCCGGTGGCGTAGTAGGGGAGCCGCAGGTCCTCCTGCAGGCTCTCGCCCTGGGTCCCCTTGCCACTGCCGGGCGAGCCGATCAGGATCAGGTTCAACTCTGACATTCGCAGGCGGCTCCTCCGCCTGGCGACCGGGCCTGGAGCCCGGCGCGCCTCTCTACTTCAGGAAACCCTCATAGTTGCGCATCATCAACTGCGCTTCCAGCTGCTTCACGGTGTCCAGCGCGACGCCGACGACGATCAGGATCGAGGTGCCGCCGAAGAAGAAGTTGGCCGACGTCTGGCTGATCAGGATCGTCGGCAGAGCCGCCACGGCGCCCAGGTAGAGGGCGCCGGGGAAGGTGAGGCGGCTGAGGATGCGGTCCAGGTACTCGGCGGTCGGCCGGCCCGGTCTCACCCCCGGGATGAAGCCGCCGTACTTCTTCAGGTTGTCGGCCTGGTCCACCGGGTTGAAGGTGACCGCGGTGTAGAAGTAGGTGAAGATGATGATGAAGAAGACCTCGCCGACCACGTAGGCCCAGCTGTTGGGGCTGAAGAAGGCTGCGAAGTCGAGCGCTGCCGGGGTGTTCAGCAGCTGCCCGATCGTCGGCGGAAAGGCCATGATCGAGGCGGCGAAGATGACGGGGATGACGCCGGCCATGTTCACGCGCAGCGGCAGGTAGGTCGAGCCGCCCGAGGTCATGCGCCGGCCGACGACGCGCTTCGCGTATTGGACGGGGATTCGCCGCTGGCCCTCCTGGACGTAGACGATCGCGACGATCACGCCCAGCGCGACGAACGGCATCATCACCACGAAGACCGGGTCGGGGTTGGTCCACCACGCCTGGATTCCGCCCGGCAGCCCGGCCACGATCGAGGCGAAGATCATGAGCGAGATGCCGTTGCCGATGCCGCGCTGGGTGATCAGCTCCCCCATCCACATCAGCAGCGTGCAGCCCGCGGTCAGCGTGATCACGATCAGGAAGACCTTGTTGAAGGTGAGCGTGCCGACGACGCTCGTGCCGGCGTCGTCCTGGAAGCTCTGGAACAGGAACACGTAGCCGATCGACTGGGCGAAGGCCAGGCCCACGGTCAGGTAGCGCGTGTACTGGGTGATCTTCTGCTGGCCGACCTCGCCCTCCTTCTGCAGGCGCTCGAGCGAGGGCACCACCACCGTAAGCAGCTGCAGGATGATCGAGGCGGTGATGTAGGGCATGATGCCCAGCGCGAACAGGCTCAGCCGCGACAGGCTGCCGCCGGAGAACAGGTTGAGGAAGCCGAGCACGTTGGACCCGGTGAAGTTCTCCTCGATGTCCTTGATCGTGCCCGCGTCGACGCCCGGGGAGGGGATGTAGGCGCCGAGGCGGTAGAGCGCCAGGATCGCCGCCGTGAACAGCAGCTTCTTGCGGATGTCCTGGACCGAGAAGGCGTTGAGGATCGTCTGCAGCATCAGAGCGTCTCGCAGGAGCCGCCCGCGGCCTCGATCTTCTCCCTGGCGGTGGCGCTGAAGGCGTGCGCCCGGACCGTGAGCTTGGTCGAGATCTCGCCGTTGCCGAGCACCTTGACGGGGTGGCGGCGCTTGGCGAGGCCCTTCTCGCGCAGCGAGTCGGGGGTGACCTCGTCGCCGGCCGAGAAGCGCTCCTCGAGCTCGGCGACGTTGACCGGCTGTGTCCGGGTGCGGAACTTCTCGAAGGGCATCGACATCTTCTTGTTCGGGCCGCGCAGCTTGCCCATCCGCATGTGGATCGGGTTCTGTCCGCCCTCGTAGGCGAGCTTGCGCTTGCTGCCCGCGCGTGCGCCGGCGCCCTTGTGGCCGCGGCCGGCGGTCTTGCCGTGCCCGGTGCCCTTGCCTCGGCCCAGGCGCTTGCGCCGGCTGCGCGAGCCCGGCGCCGGCGCCAGGTTGTGCAGGCCGATCCGCTCGGAGCGCTCCTCGCTCATTCCGCCTTCACCCTCTCGGCGCCATCGACCTCGACCATGTGACCGACGACGCGCAGCATGCCCTGGAGCTGCGGCGAGTCCTCCTGGCTCGCGGTCGAGCCGATGCGCCCGAGCTTCAGCGACCGCAGCGTCTCGCGCTGCGAGGGCGAGACCCCGTTCGCGGAGCGCACCTGCTTGATCTCGACCTCAGCCATCCGACTTCTCCTCGGCGCCCGCTCCCTCGGGGTCGGCCTCTGGCTCGATCTTCGCGGCCTCAGGCTCGGCAACGTCCTGCTCCGCCGCGGAAGCGGATGTCGTGTCCGCCTCCCCGGCAAGTCCCGAAGTCGGTTCCGCAGCCGGGGAGGCGGGCGCGGCAGCCGCTTCCGAGCCGTCAGCGGTCGCGGGCGTCGCCTCGGGGACGACCGCCGGGCCCGCGGGAGCCTCGACGGTCTCGGCCGGCGCCTCCCCGTTGCTGACGCCCAGCACCTCTCGAATCGAGATCCCCCGCAGCTTTGCGACGTCCTCGGGCTTGCGCAGGCTCTCCAGCCCCTCCATCGTCGCCTTGACGAGGTTGATCGGGTTCTGGGTGCCGATGCTCTTGGTGAGCACGTCGCGGACGCCGCCCAGCTCGAGCACGGCGCGGACGCCGCCGCCGGCGATGACGCCGGTACCGGGGCTGGCCGGGCGCAGGACGACATGGCCGGCGCCGAAGCGGCCGATCACCCGGTGGGTGATCGTCTGGCCGTACTTGGGCACGCGGATCAGGTTCTTGCGGGCGTCCTCGACGGCCTTCTGGATGGCGAGCGGGACCTCGCGCGCCTTGCCGTATCCGATCCCGACCACGGAGTCCTCATCGCCGACGGCGACGAGCGCGGTGAACGAGAAGCGGCGGCCGCCCTTGACCACCTTGGCGACGCGGTTGATCTCGATCACGCGCTCCTGCAGATCGAGTCCCTTGGGGCTGACGGTTTCGACGCTCATGAGCCGATTGAAGGTAGCGGAGGCCGCTAGAACTTCATCCCCCCTTCGCGCGCGCCCTCGGCCAGCGCCTTGACGCGGCCGTGGTAGCGGTAGCCGCCCCGGTCGAAGACGCAGGTCTCGACGCCGGCGCCGGAGGCCCGCTCGGCGAGCAGCTCGCCCGCCTTCTTGGCCTGCTCCATCGGCTTCATCGGGCGCAGATCGCCTTCTGTCCAGTTGACCGCGGCCAGGGTGCGGCCCGCGTCGTCGTCGATCAGCTGCGCGGAGATGCCGCGATTGGAGCGGAACACCGACAGGCGCGGCCGCTCCGCGCTGCCGCGGATCTTGGCGCGCACACGGCGGCGGCGGCGCAGGCGCTGCTGGGGCTTGGTCGCGACGGCCATCGGAGAGCCCCTAAGCCCTCTTCCCGACCTTGCGGGTGACGTGCTCGTCCTGGTAGCGGATGCCCTTGCCCTTGTAGGGCTCGGGCGGGCGCGACTTGCGAATCCGGGCAGCGGTCTCGCCCACGAGCTGCTTGTCGATACCCCGAACGATCACCTGCGTGGGCTCGGGCACCTCGAACTCGATGCCCTCGGGCGCCTGCACCGTGACCGGGTGCGAGTAGCCGAGCGCCAGCTCCAGGGACTTGCCCTTGAGCTGGGCGCGATATCCGACACCCTGTATCTCCAGGCGCCGCTCGAAGCCGTCGGTGACGCCCTCGACCATGTTCGCGATCAGGCTGCGCGTGAGCCCGTGCAGGGCACGGTGCTCGCCACGGTCGGTGGGCCGCTCGACCGTGACGACGCCGTCGTCCAGCGACACCTTCATGTCGCGCACGATCACCTGGTCCAGCTCGCCCTTGGGGCCCTTGACGTTGACCGTTCCCGGCTTCACGTCCACGCTGACTCCGTCGGGGATCTCGATCGGCTTCTTTCCGATACGGCTCATCTCAAGATCACCAGACGTAGGCGACCACTTCGCCGCCGACGCCCTTCTTGGTCGCCTCGTGGCCGGTCATGACGCCGGTCGAGGTGGACATGATCGTAGTCCCCATCCCGCCCTGGACGCGCGGTACGTCGTCGCTGGTGACGTAGCGCCTGCGGCCCGGGCGCGAGACGCGCTCCATGCCGCTGATCACTGGATCGCGGTCCTCGGTGTAGCGCAGCGTGATCCGCAGCACCTCGCCCTTCTCGCCCGCCTCGGCGCTGAAGTCCGTGATGTAGCCCTGCTCCTTGAGGATGCGCGACATCTCCCGCTTCAGGCGGGAGGCCGGGATCACGACGTCCTCGTGCTCGGCCTGGAGGCCGTTGCGTATCCGCGTCAGGTAGTCGCCAATCGGGTCGGTCAGCATGATCTGGTTCCTTTGTGCCCTTACCAGCTCGACTTGGTCATGCCCGGCACGTAGCCCTGATGCGCCTGCTCGCGCAGGCAGATCCGGCAGAGGCCGAACTTGCGGTAGTAGGCGCGGGAGCGGCCGCAGCGGCGGCAGCGGTGATACCCGCGCGTCTTGTACTTGGGCGGGCTGCTCTGCTTGACCCGCTGGGAGGTCTTGGCCATCGGTTCTACTCGCCTTCCTTCTCGTCGCCGCCATCGGCGGTGTCCTCGCTCTTGCCCTCGGGCGCGTCGCCCTCGGCCTTCTCGCCGCCGCCTTCGCCCTCCTCGCCCTCCTCGCCCTCCTCGGGCTTCTCGGGCTTGGCGTAGGCCTCGGGGTTCTCCTCCTTGAGCTGCTCCAACGCGGCCTCCTCGGCCTCCTGGCGCAGGCGCGCCTCCTGCTTGCGCCGCTCCTCTTCCTCCTCGGCGGCCCTGTCCACCTCGCCCGGGCGCCCGTCGGCCGCGAACGGCATCCCGAGCCCGTCGAGCAGCGCGAAGGCCTCGACGTCGGTGGCCGCCGTGGTCGTGATAGTGATGTCGAGTCCGCGGACCTCGTCGATCGAGTCGTAGTCGATCTCGGGGAAGATGATCTGCTCGCGCACGCCCATCGAGTAGTTGCCGCGGCCGTCGAACGAGCGCGGGTTGAGCCCGCGGAAGTCGCGGATGCGCGGGATCGCGATCGCGATCAGCCGGTCCAGGAACTCCCACATGCGGGCGCGGCGCAGGGTCACCGCGACGCCCACGGGCATCCCCTCGCGGACCTTGAAGTTCGCGATCGACTTCTTGGCGCGGCGCATGCTCGGCGCCTGGCCGGCGATCGTGGCCAGCTGCTCGGTCGCGGCCTCGAGCATCGCCGTGTTCTGCTTGGCCTCGCCGAGGCCCATGTTGAGGCTGATCTTCCGCAGGGTCGGCACGGCCATCGGGCTCGAGTAGCCGAAGCGCTCGGCGAGCGCCGCCTTCAGCTCGTTCTCGTAGGCCTCGCGCAGGCGCGGCGGAGGAGCCGCCTGCTTCTGCTGGTCGGTCGCCGCGGCGTCGTTGGTCTGCTTTTCGGCGGTGGCTTCCATCAGCGATGCCTCCTTCCGCGGCGGTCCCGGTCAGCCGGCGAAAACCGGGTCGGAAAAGGACACAGCGAGAGTGGCGTGCTCGAAGAGCACGCGAGCGAGCGAGGACGCCGCACGGCGACGGTTTGCAGGCGGCTGAGCGGGGCTGTCGTGGGAGGAGTCATCGCTAGTCGATCTCGGTTCCCTTGCGCGCGCCGATGCGGCGCCGCTTGCCGTCCCCGCCGCGCTCGACGCGCACGCGGGTCGGCTTGTTGTCGGAGGGGTCCAGCAGCATCACGTTGGAGATGTGGATCGGGCCCTCCTTCTCGATGATGCCGCCGACCTGCCCGGCCTTGGTGCTGTCCTTGACCGACGTCGGCCGCTGGTGGCGCTTGACGATGTTGAGGCCCTCCACGTAGACCCGGCCCTTCTTGGGCTCGGTGCGCACGACGCGACCGGTCTTGCCCCGGTCCTTGCCGCCGATCACGACCACGTTGTCGTCCTTGCGGATCCGCATCCCACTCATCGTCATAGGACCTCCGGTGCCAGCGAGACGATCCGCATGAAGTTCTTGTCGCGCAGCTCGCGCGCCACGGGGCCGAAGATGCGTGTCCCGCGCGGGGCGCCCTGCGGGTCGATCAGGACGGCGGCGTTCTCGTCGAAGGAGATGTAGGTGCCGTCCTTGCGGCCGAGCTGCTTGCGGGTGCGCACGACCACCGCTTCGACGACCTCGCCCTTGCGTACGCCGCCGTGCGGCGTCGCCTGCTTCACCGTCGCGGTGATGACGTCCCCGATGCGGGCGTAGCGGCGCTGCGAGCCGCCCTTGACGCGGATGCAGAGGATCTCGCGCGCTCCCGAGTTGTCGGCGACCCTGAGCCTGGACTCCTGCTGGATCACTTCGCCTTCTCCAGGACCTCGACCAGGCGCCAGCGCTTGGTCTTGGACACCGGGCGAGTCTCGACCACGCGGACGCGGTCGCCCTCGCCGGCCTCGTTCGACTCGTCGTGGGCGTGCAGGGTGTTCGAGGTGCGCACGATCTTCTCGTAGACGGGGTGGCGGCGCGCGACGTCGATGCGCACGGTGATCGTCTTGTCGGCCTTGCTGGAGACGACCGTGCCCTGGCGCTCCTTGCGGCCGGCCGAGCGTCGCTCCGCGGGGGCCGATCCCTCGCCGGCCTGGTGCGCGTCGCGGCGCTTGCGCCGGTAGGCGGCGCGGGCCTTGGAGGCCGCGGTGCGGCGCGCGGCGCGCTCGGCCGCGAGCTCCTCGGGGCTGCGCTGGGGTCCGGCCTCGCCGGACTCGCGGGAACGCTCGAGACGCTTGCGCGCCTTCCAGTCGAGGCCCTCCATGGAGTCGTCGGCCTGCGCCGAAGCGCTCGCATCCCCGGCTTCGCGATCAGAGGAAGCGTCCTCGGAGCCGGCGTCGTCCTCTTCGGAAGCCTCCTCACCTGAAGATGAGTCCTCGGCTTCGCCTGCGGGCGCATCCTCGCCGGCTCCTGCGAGCGCTTCAACCTCCTTGGGCGCCTCCTCGCCGCCAGCGGTCTCGGCCTCGGCGTTCGCCTCCGGGGCCTGCTCCTCGGCGGGCGTCCCTTCGGTCGTCTCGTTCTTCTCTTCGTCAGCCATCTGAGGCCTTCAGCTCCTTCTCGACGTCGATGCCCCGCTCCTTGGCGACCGTCAGCAGGCGCGCGATGTCCCGCTTGGCCGCGCCGAGGCCGGAGGTGTTCTCCAGCTCGCCGGTCGCGTGCTGGAAGCGCAGGCCGAAGTGCTCCTCCTTCGCCTGGCGCAGGCGCTCGAGCAGCTCGTCGTCCTTGAGGTTGTGCGCCTCGGAGGCCTTTATCGTCACGACTCCGCGCCCTCGCGCCGCACGAACTTGGTCTTGATCGGAAGCTTGTGCCCGGCCAGCCGCATCGCGTCCTTGGCCAGGTCCTCGTCGACGCCCGCGAGCTCGAACATCACGCGCCCGGGCTTGACCACGGCCACCCAGCCCTCGGGGTTGCCCTTGCCGGAGCCCATCCGCGTCTCGGCCGGCTTCGCGGTCACCGGCTTGTCGGGGAAGACGTTGATCCAGACCTTGCCGCCGCGCTTGATCTTGCGCGTCATGGCGACTCGGGCGGCCTCGATCTGGCGGTTGGTGATCCAGCCGCGCTCCACCGCCTTCAGCCCGTACTCGCCGAAGGCGACGTTGCTGCCGCCCTTGGTGTAGCCGCGCATGCGGCCGCGCATCTGCTTGCGGTACTTGACCCGCTTCGGCATCAGCATCAGCGGCCACCGCCGCGGCCGCCGCCGCTGGGACCGCTGTCCTCGTCCTCGGCGCCCTCGTGCCGGAAGCCCTCGGGCATGACCTCGCCCTTGTTGATCCAGCACTTGACGCCGATGCGGCCGGTCGTCGTGCGGGCCTCGATGAAGCCGTAGTCGATGTCGGCGCGGAGCGTGTGCAGCGGCACGCGGCCCTCGCTGTAGCCCTCGGTGCGCGCCATCTCGGCGCCGCCGAGGCGGCCGGAGACCTGCACCTTGACCCCCTTGGCGCCGGAGCGCATGGCCGAGGTCAGCGCGCGCTTCATCGCGCGGCGGAAGGCGACGCGGTTCTGCAGCTGCTCGGCGATCGACTGGGCGACGAGCTTCGCGTCCAGCTCGGGCCGCTTGATCTCCTTGATGTTGACCTTGACCGGGCGGCCGGTGATCTTGTGCAGCTCCTTGCGCAGGGCGTCGACCTCGCTCCCGGACTTGCCGATGACGATGCCCGGGCGCGCCGTCGAGATGTTGACCTCGATCTCGCCGGAGCCCTTGACGATGGTGATGTCGGAGAGGCCCGCGTGGGAGAGCTTGTTCTCGATGTGCTCGCGGATGCGGATGTCCTCCATCAGATAGTCCGCGAACTCGCGCTCGTTGAACCAGTTGCTCTTCCAGTCGTGGATGTAGCCGACGCGGAAGCCCTCGGGGTGGATCTTCTGTCCCATCTGCGGTCTAGTCCTCCTCGGGGGTGAGAGCGACCTGAATGTGGCTGGTTCGCTTGTTGATCCGGGTCGCGCGTCCGAGCGCCCGCGGGCGGTAGCGGCGCAGCGTCGGGCCCTCGTCCACGCGGATGTCCGAGACCCGGAGGTCGTCGGCGACGAGGTCGTGGTTGTTCTCTGCGTTGGCGGCCGCCGAGCCGATCAGCTTGGCGATGTCCTGAGCGGCCCCGCGGGGCGAGAAGCGCAGCAGCGTCAGCGCGTCCTCGAGCGGGAGCCCGCGGACCTGGTCGGCGACGAGGCGCACCTTGCGCGGGGCCACGCGCACGTAGCCGGCGCGGGCGCGGACGACGGGCCGCTCGACGTCCGCGGCGGCCCTGGCCTTCGCCTTCGCCTTGCCCTTGGGCTCGGCCTTCGCCTTGCCCTTGGGCTCGGCCTTCGCCTTGCCCTTGGGCTCGGCCTTCGCCTTGCCCTTGGGCTCGGCCTTCGCCTTCGCCTTGGCGGCCGGCTTCTTGGCGGCGGGCTTCTTCGCCGCCGGCTTCTTCGCGGCGGGCTTCTTCGCCGCCGGCTTCTTGGCGGCGTCCTTGGCCTCGCCCTTCGGAGTGTCCTTCTTGGGGTCGGCCATCAATCTTCCTTGGCGCTGCCGGCGCCGGAGTGGGCGCGGAAGGTGCGCGTCGGCGCGAACTCGCCGAGCTTGTGGCCGACCATCGACTCGGAGATGTAGATCGGCACGTGCTTGCGGCCGTCGTGGACCGCGATCGTGTGCCCGACCATCTCGGGGAAGACGGTCGACTTGCGCGACCAGGTCTTGACCATCTGCTTCTGGCCCGACTCGTTCATGGCGGTGATCCGCTTCAACAGCCGCTCCTCCGCCCACGGGCCCTTCTTGGTCGAGCGTCCCATCAGTGACCACTCCTTCCCGCAGGTCGCGAATCAGCCGAGCAAGTACCGAGCTGGCCGGGGACGCAGGGAGCGACGCGTGCCGAACGGCACGCGAGCGAGCGAGGACGAGGGCCGGCGAAGGTCTGCAGCCGGCTGAGGCGCGGACTGTCGGGAGGAGGGGTCACTACCGCTTCTTCCTCCTGCGGCCGCGAACGATCAGCTCGTCGGACTTCTTGCCCTTCTTGCGGGTGCGGTAGCCGAGCGTCGGCTTGCCCCAGGGTGTGACGGGATGCCCGCCGGGCGTGTGGTGGGCCTCGCCGCCGCCATGCGGATGGTCGACTGGGTTCATCGCGACGCCGCGGGTCTGGGGGCGCTTGTTGCGGTGGCGGCTGCGGCCGGCCTTGCCCCACTTCACGTTCTGGTGGTCGGCGTTGGTGAGCGAGCCGACCGTGGCGCGGCACTCGCCGCGGACCATCCGCACCTCACTCGAGGGCAGGCGCAGGCTGACCATCGCGCCCTCCTTGGCCACGACCTGGATCGCGGTGCCCGCGGCACGGCCCAGGCGGCCGCCCTGGCCGGGCGTCATCTCCACGTTGTGGACGACGGTTCCGGTCGGGATCTTGGAGAGGGGCAGCGCGTTGCCGGGGGTGATGTCGGCATCGGCGCCCGAGACGACCTCGTCTCCGACGCTCAAACCCTGCGGGGCGAGGATGTAGCTCTTGTGCCCGTCGGCGTAGTTGAGCAGCGCGATGTAGGCGCTGCGGTTGGGGTCGTACTCGATCGTCGCGACCCTGGCGGGGACGCCGTCCTTGATCCGCTTGAAGTCGATCTCGCGGTAACGACGCTTGGCCCCGCCGCCGCGGTGGCGCGAGGTGACGCGCCCGTTGGCGTTGCGGCCGCTGGACCGCTTCTTGCCCGCGGTCAGGCTCTTGGTCGGGGCGTCGCCGCTGAGCTCCTCGCGCAGCTGGTAGGTCCCGAACCGGCGCCCGGGGCTGGTCGGCTTCGTCTTGCGGTTGGCCATCAGCTCAAATTCCTCACTCGACCGCCGCGCCCTCGAACAGCTCGATGCGCTCGCCGGGGGCGAGCTGCACGATCGCCTTCTTCCAGGAGCGGCTGGTGCCGGTGCTGAGCCCGCGCCGCTTGGGCTTCGCCCGCACCTTGGATGTCCTCACCGCCCGCACGTGGACGCCGAAGATCTCCTCGACCGCGTGCGCGATCTGGGTCTTGTGTGCCCGGTCGTGGACCCGGAACGTGTATTTGCCGTCCGACATCAGGGCGTAGCTCTTCTCGGAGACGACGGGGCGGATGATCACCTGGCGCGGGTCCATCTACTTCGCCTCCCCTTCGGCCGCGGCGGCGGGCTCCGCCTTGGGGACGGGGCCACCGCCCTCGCCGAGCCGGCTCGCGAGCTCCTCGAGGGCCTGCTCGGAGACGACCAGCGAGGCGGCGCCGATCACGTCGGCGACGCCGGCGGCGGCTGCCTGGGCGACCTGGACGCGGGGAATGTTGCGGAAGCTCTTGGCCGCCGCGTCCTCCTCGGCGCCGACCACGACCAGGGTGGGGGCGCCGGCGCCCCACTTGGCCAGCGCATCGGCGGCCTGCTGGGTCGAGGGCTCCTTGAAGGCGCCTGAGGCCAGCACCGCGACGCTGCCGCGCTCGGCGTGGACGCTGAGCGAGGCCCGCAGGGCACGCTGGCGGGCCTTGCGGTTGATCTTGAAGGTGTAGTGGCGGGGCTTGGGGCCGAAGGCGGCGCCGCCTCCGTAGCGGTGGGGCACGCCGAGCGCCCCGACGCGGGCGCGGCCGGTGCCCTTCTGGCGCCAGGCCTTGGCGCCGGTCATCGAGACCTCGCCTCGCGTCAGCGAGGAGTGGGTCCCGCGGCGCCGCGAGTTCAGGTCCGCGCGAGCCGCCTCGTGAACGAGGGACTCGTGGAACGGCTCGCTGAAGAGCGCCTTGGGCAGGTCGGCCTTGCCCTGCTTGCCCAGCACGGGTGCCTTCGCCTCAGCCATCGCTGCGCACCTCGACGGTCGCGTTGCGGTGGCCGGGCACCGAGCCCTTGATCAGCAGAAGGTTGCGCTCGGCATCTACGCGGTGCACGGTCGCGCCCTCCTGGGTGACGCGCTTGGCGCCCATCTGGCCCGGCATCTTCTGGCCCGGGAAGATCCGCGCGGGGTCAGCGCTGGCGCCGGCCGAGCCGGGGGCCCTGACGTTGTGGGAGCCGTGGGTGACGGGGCCGCGTCCGAAGTTGTGGCGCTTGATCGTGCCCTGGAAGCCCTTGCCGATGGATACGGCCGAGACCTTGACCTTGTCGCCGGGCTCGAAGGAGGTGACCGTGACCTCGTCCCCGACCTTCGGCTCGGCCGAGCCATCGCCGCCCTCATCGCCCTCACCCTCGCCGCCGCCGCCCGCGGGCAGCTCGGCGTCGCGGAACTCGACCACGGTCCGCATCGGGCCGGCGCCGGCCCTCTTGAGGTGACCGAGCTCGGCCTTGGTCAGCTTGCGCTCCTCGGTCGGGATCGCGGCGAGCTGCAGGGCGTCGTAGCCGTCGCGGTCGGCGCGGCGGATGGCGGTGACCTTGTTCGGGGCGGCCTCGATCACCGTCACCGGGGTCGCGGTGCCGTCCTCGTCGAAGACGCGGGTCATGCCCAGCTTGATGCCGACGATCGCGCTCACCTCACCACCTAGAGCCTGATCTCCACGTCGACGCCGGCCGGCAGCGTCTCCATCCGCTGCAGCTCGTCGACGGTCTTCGGGGTCGGCTGATGGATGTCGATCAGCCGCTTGTGGGTGCGGATCTCGAAGTGCTCGCGCGAGTCCTTGTCCTTGAAGGGGGAGCGGATGACGCAGTAGACGTTCTTCTCGGTCGGCAGGGGAACGGGACCGGACACGGTCGCGCCGGTCCGCTCGGCGGTCCCGACGATCTCCTGGGCAGCCCGGTCTATGGCGTCGTGGTCGTACGCCTTGAGCCGGATCCTGATCTTTCCCGATGTGAGTGAGGCCATTGCCCCGAGTTACCTCTTGGTTCCTTTTCTCTGCTCTTTGGGTTCTTCTGTCTTTGCTCGCGCTGCTGACGCGACTAGGGGCGCCACCACCGGAAAAACGATTCCAGCGCCACCGCTTCGCGGTGGCTTGAGGCGACGCCCCGGTCTTATGTCTTGCGGTTTCGCGGCCCTTGCCGAACACAACCCGAGGGCCGCTCGTGAAGCGAGCCCCGGAGGGGGCTCGCCTTGCTGCTACTCGATTACCTCCGTGACGACGCCGGAACCGACGGTGCGGCCGCCCTCGCGAATCGCGAAGCGGAGGCCCTGGTCCATGGCGATCGGCTGGATCAGCTCGACCTCCATCTCGGCGTTCTCGCCCGGGGCCACGAACTCGCGGTCCTTGGGCAGGTTGACGACGCCGGTGACGTCCGTGGTCCGGAAGTAGAACTGCGGCCGGTAACCCGTGACGAAGGGCGTGTGACGACCACCCTCCTCCTTCTTCAGGCAGTAGACCTCGGCCTTGAACTTGGTGTGCGGCGTGATCGACCCGGGCTTGCACAGCACCTGGCCGCGCTGGATCTCCTCACGCTTGGTGCCTCGCAGCAGGGCGCCGATGTTGTCGCCGGCGCGACCCTCGTCGAGGATCTTGCGGAACATCTCGACGCCGGTGACGACGGTGGTCTGGGTGTCGGTGATGCCGACGATCTCGACCTCGTCGCCCGAGTTGATGATGCCCTGCTCGACGCGGCCGGTGGCGACGGTGCCGCGGCCGGTGATCGAGAAGACGTCCTCGACCGGCATCAGGAACGGCTTGGCGAGATCGCGCTCGGGCTCGGGGATGTAGTCGTCCAGCGCCTGGGCGAGGTCGAGGATCGACTGCTTCGCGTCCTCGTCGCCCTCCAGCGCCTTCAGCGCCGAGCCCTTGATGATCGGGACCTCGTCGCCGGGGAACTCGTACTCGTTGAGCAGGTCCTTGACCTCCTCCTCGACGAGCTCCAGCAGCTCCTCGTCGTCGACCATGTCGGTCTTGTTCAGGTAGACGACCACGTAGGGGACGTTGACCTGGCGGGCGAGCAGGATGTGCTCGCGGGTCTGGGGCATCGGGCCGTCCGGCGCCGAGACCACCAGGATCGCGCCGTCCATCTGAGCGGCGCCCGTGATCATGTTCTTGACGTAGTCGGCATGGCCGGGACAGTCGACGTGCGCGTAGTGGCGGTTGTCGGTCTCGTACTCGACGTGCGAGGTGGCGATCGTGATCCCGCGCTCCTTCTCCTCGGGCGCGTTGTCGATCTCCTCGAACGACTTCACCTCGGTCCCACCCTTGTCGGCGAGTGTCTTGGTGATCGCGGCGGTCAGCGTGGTCTTGCCGTGATCGACATGGCCGATGGTGCCGACGTTGATGTGCGGCTTATCGCGATCGAACTTCTCCTTGGACATCTCGCTCCTTTGGCTTTCTTGGTTGCTCTAAGTCTTGGTCTTCGTGCTTGCGGTGAGTGTGAAGTCTTTTTCGTTCGGATGCGGACGAACCTGGGGAATATAGCCAGACACCGAGGGGTTCGTGCCTACGAAGCCGCCCCCACTGGCTCGCCCGAGCGGTGCTCGACGATCTCCTCGGCGATGTTCGCCGGGACCTCCTCGTAGCGCTCGAACTGCATCGTGTAGCTCGCGCGCCCCTGCGTGGAGGAGCGCACGTCGGTCGCGTATCCGAACATCTCGCCCAGCGGCACGAAGGCGTGGACCGCGAGCGCGTTGCCGCGCTGCTCCTGGCCCTGGACCTTGCCGCGGCGACGGCTGAGGTCGCCGATCACGTCGCCCAGGAACTCCTCCGGCGTCACCACCTCGACGCTCATCACCGGCTCCAGCAGCACCGGGCTCGCCTTGCGCGCGCCCTCCTGCAGCGCCATCGACCCGGCCACCTTGAAGGCCATCTCCGAGGAGTCGACATCGTGATAGGAGCCGTCGATCAGCTCGACGCGGACGTCGACCATCGGGTAGCCGGCCTTGACGCCGGAGGCGAGTGCCTCCTCGATCCCCTGCTCGACCGAGGGGATGTACTCCGTCGGGATCTTGCCGCCCTTGATCTGGTTGACGAAGTCGAAGCCCTCGCCCGGCGCCGGCTCGATGTTGATCACGGCGTGGCCGTACTGGCCGCGGCCGCCGGTCTGGCGCACGAACTTGCCGTCCACCTTGTCGACGCGCTTGCGGATCGTCTCGCGGTAGGCGACCTGCGGCTTGCCGACGTTGGCGTCGACCGAGAACTCGCGCAGCAGGCGGTCGACCAGCACCTCCAGGTGAAGCTCGCCCATGCCGTGGATCAGGGTCTGGCCGGTCTCGTCGTCGGACTCGACCTGGAAGGTGGGGTCCTCCTCGGAGAGGCGGCCGAGGCTCTCGGAGAGCTTCTCCTGGTCGGCCTTGGTCTTGGGCTCGATCGCGACCGCGATCACAGGCTCCGGGAAGTCGATCTGCTCGAGCACGATCGGCGCGTCGGGCGCGCACAGCGTGTCGCCGGTGGAGGTCTGCTTGAGGCCGACGCCGCCGATGATGTCGCCCGCGTAGCACTCGTCGATCTCCTCGCGCGAGTTGGCGTGCATCATCAGGATGCGGCCGATGCGCTCGGTCTTGCCGGTCGAGGAGTTCAGCACCCGGCTGCCGGCCTCCAGCTTGCCCGAGTAGACCCGCATGTAGGTGAGCTTGCCGACGAACGGGTCGACGGCGACCTTGAAGGCCAGGGCGGCGAAGGGCGCATCGTCGGCGGGCTCGCGGACGACCTCGGTGGGCTCGCCGTCGCTGCCCTTCTTGGCCGGCTCGAGCCCGGTCATCGCCGGCACCTCGAGCGGCGAGGGCAGCAGCTCGACGACGGCGTCCAGCAGCGGCTGCACGCCCTTGTTCTTGAAGGCCGATCCGCAGAGGACGGGGGTCACCTTGAGGTCGAGGGTGGCCCGATGCAGCGACTTCGCGATCCGCTCGTGGGGGATCTCCTGCTCCTCAAGGAACATCTCCGCGAGCTCGTCGTCGTAATCGGCGCAGGCCTCGATCAGCTTCTCGCGGGCGTCGTGCGCGGCCTCACGCAGGTCCTCGGGGACTTCCGTGTACTCGAATTCCGTCCCCAGCTCGTCTTTCCAGGCCAGCGCCTTGTTCTCGATCAGATCCACCACGCCCACGAACTCGGCCTCGTTGCCGATCGGGATCTGGATCGGCAGCGGATTGGCGCCGAGGCGGTCCTTCATCGTCTCGACGGCCTTGAAGAAGTCGGCGCCGGTGCGGTCCATCTTGTTGATGAAGGCGATGCGCGGGACCTTGTACTTGTCGGCCTGGCGCCAGACGGTCTCGGACTGTGGCTCGACTCCGGCCACGGAGTCGAACAGCGCGATCGCGCCGTCCAGGACGCGGAGGCTGCGCTCGACCTCGACCGTGAAGTCCACGTGGCCCGGCGTGTCGATGATGTTGATCCGGTGGCCCTCCCACTCGCAGGCGGTCGCGGCCGAGGTGATCGTGATCCCGCGCTCCTGCTCCTGCTCCATCCAGTCCATGACGGCGCCGCCCTCGTGGACCTCGCCCATCTTGTGGGTGCGGCCGGTGTAGTAGAGGATGCGTTCGGTCGTCGTCGTCTTGCCGGCATCGATGTGGGCCATGATGCCGATGTTCCTGGTCTTCTCGAGGGGGAAGTTTCGGGGCATTCTCGGGTCTCTGATTCGTTCTTCTCTGTGTCGGTCTCGGTCGGGCTTGACTGGAGCGGGTCGTGGGGCCGGGCGGTTTCAGCGCACAAAAAAAGGGCCCCGCCGGGCCCGTGCGCTGCCGCATCGACTGCCCGACCCTGCTCCTATGTAGTCTCGCCGTTCTCCATACAAACTCGTACGGCCCCCGACCCGCTCCGAGTTTCAGGGCGGCCCGTGGGCGACGCGAGATGATAGCAAGGGCATGATGGGCTCCAGACGGGGATTTCGCGAGCGCCGCAGGCGCAAGAAGGCCTCTCGCGCGAAGCTCGCCACGAAGACCGAGGCGGTCCGAGCCGAGGCCCACAGGGCGGCGGCCGGGCGCAGCACCGAGAGGCGGAAGGCGCGGCTCGCGCGCCATCGCGCCCAGCTGGGCGAGCTCTGGACCTGGACCAAGGGCGTCGGACTGGAGCTGCGGAGCCGCGCGCGCCTCGGGGCTCGCTCGCTGAGGAACCGGGCGGCGCCGGTCGCCGCCCGCGCCGGCAGGCTGCTGGCGCCCGTGACGG
>Ga0194121_10001988_pt1 | contig 33299 bp, 22 predicted proteins | sample TA2MahCa50mmetaG_FD_148609 | JGI IMG/M metagenome (GOLD analysis project Ga0194121, IMG submission 148609) | Freshwater microbial communities from Lake Tanganyika, Tanzania - TA2015020 Mahale Deep Cast 50m | ecosystem: Environmental > Aquatic > Freshwater > Lake | place: Tanzania: Lake...
CGCGAGCGGTCAAGTGCCGAATCAGCGCCAGCACCGCTGCGGGTGTCGCGGCGAGATCAGCTTCAGAAACAACCGGAGAAGCATCCATGCCAGCTGCAAGGATACCCCATTCCGAGTAGAAAACGCTAGACTGACCTGTGAACGGTTACCTCATACCTTATCTCGCGTGGGTCACTTTCGCGACCGCTCTAAATTGGACGCTGTGGCGAATGAACGTATGAATCTCCAGCGTTTTCTCTTTCGCACGCCGATGCCCGCTTCGGCCGACAGGGTTTTCGCCTGGCACACTCGCCCGGCCGCATTTGAGCGGCTCGCGCCCCCCTGGGAATCCGTGCGCGTTCTCGAACAGAGCGGCGATCTCGAAAACGGGCGTGTCGTGTTAGCCGTCCGGGCCGGCGGTCTTTGCAGGCGCTGGGTCGCACACCATTGTGATTTCGAGCCTGGCAAACAGTTCTGTGACGTGCAAACGGAGGGACCGTTTGCACATTGGCGACATTGGCATCGGTTCATCCCCGATGGACCTGACCGGTGCTTTCTCGAAGAGGACATTGAGTACGCCCTGCCTTACGGCCGGCTGGGCGCACGGTCCCGTACCTCGCCTGGGTTTCCTTCGCGACGGCCCTCAACTGGTCTACTTGGAGGCTGAACCAATGAACCTATCTCGGTACACTATAGACGGAACTGCTGTCCACCGGCCCACCTTAAGACATGGAGCACTCTCATGCAGAAACTCATTCAGGGAATTCACCACTTTCAGGAGAATGACTTCCGCCCCCTTCAGGGCCTCTTTGAGCAATTGGCGAAGGGGCAGAATCCCGAAACCCTGTTCATCACCTGCTCAGACTCCCGCATCGACCCGAATCTGTTGACCCGCTCAAAGCCCGGCGACCTGTTCATTCTCCGCAATGCCGGAAACATTGTTCCGCCGCATGGTGCTGCCAACGGCGGGGAGGCGGCGACGATTGAGTTTGCCGTCGCTGCTCTCGGCGTCAAGGACATTATCCTCTGCGGCCACTCGCACTGCGGAGCAATGAAGGGGCTGCTACAACCCGAAACGGTCGCACCGCTCCCATCGGTCGCTTCGTGGTTGTCGCACGCCGAAAGCACCCGCCGCATCGTGCGGGACAACTATCGCCATTTGGAAGGCGAAGGGCTGGTGACGGCGACCGTCGAAGAAAACGTGCTGGTCCAACTGGAGAACCTGCGGACGCTCCCAGCTGTCGCCTCTCGGCTCGTGCGGGGCAACCTGCACTTGCACGGTTGGGTTTACAAGATCGAAACCGGCGAAGTTTTCGCCTACGACAGGACGACGAGGCAATTTGTTCCGCTGGCTCAATACCAGCCCAGCGAAGCAGCCGTGCGGCGCCCTACCGCCACCATGATCTGACACACACGCAAACCCAACGAAAGAGTCCCGGCATGATCCTTCAAGACCGTAATGGTTTCTGGCGTCAGGCGTTCGCATTGCACGGGTCGATTACGCCCCTTGTGATCCCCTACGTTTTCGTCTTTGGTGCAATCGCTACGGCTGTCTGCGGTTTGGCGTGGCTGATGGAGCGGTTCTGCCAAATCAACATCGGCTTGGAACTCGCCCCATTTGAAATCGCCGGGGCTGCGTTAGGTTTGCTCCTGATCCTCCGCACGAACGCCGGATATGATCGGTGGTGGGAGGCTCGCAAGCTGTGGGGTGGTATTGTCAATCAGTCCCGAAACGTCGCCATTAGTGCGTTATCCTATGGCCCTGTCGATCCAGCTTGGCGTGAGAAGTTCATTAAATGGGCTGCGGCGTTCCCACATATCGCCCGTTGCAGCTTGCGAGGCGAGCAACCATCGTCCGAAGTTGCTGCACTGGTTGGACCGGACGGTTCAACCCGTATTGCCGCATCAGCACACATGCCAAGTTTCGTGGCCCTGATGCTGGCCGACTTGCTTCGGGAAGCCTGCGACCGCTACGACATGGACCGTTTTGCTTTCATGCAGATGGACCGGGAACGCGCCGCACTCATCGACCATATCGGAGCGTGTGAACGCATTCTGAAAACGCCACTGCCGCTTGTGTACGCCATCAAGATTCGGCGGTTCATTGCCCTGTTTCTTCTGACGTTGCCCTTCGCACTTCTGCACCGCATCGACGCTGACTGGCTTGTTCCGCTCATCACGATGTTGGTAGCCTATCCGCTCATTTCGCTGGATCAAATCGGTATTGAACTGCAAAACCCGTTCGCAAAGGCGAACCTGAGCCACCTTCCGCTTAGTGACATTTCGGCAACCATCGAAAAGAACCTGCTTGGCCTTCTGCAAGCAAAACAGACCGAAGGGACGACCGTACTTCGGCCATTGGATGGTCAGATGACAGACACGTTTTCTGCGGCTGCCCCGACTGACAAAACACCCTGACACGGAGACAAACGATGATTCGATGCCTGTTCCTGTTCCTTATGATGATCGCTGCGACAGTCAGCCCCGACGAGAGCAGTTTCGCCGGCGACAAACTCGAAAAACCAGAGACTCCGCCCTGGCCGCAATGGCGGGGTCCGAATCGCGACGGCCAGGTCGGCGGGCCTGCCTGGCCTGATCGGCTGTCCAAGGATTCGTTGAAGCAGCTTTGGCGCATCCCGCTTGGACCGAGCTATTCCGGCCCCATCGTGGCGAACGACCTGGTTTTCACCACGGAAACGAAGAACAAAGAATTGGAGGTCGTCGTCGCCCTGGATCGAAAAACGGGCAAGGAACGCTGGAGAAGCGAATGGAAAGGCGCGATGACCGTGCCGTTCTTTGCCGCCGCCAACGGGAGTTGGATTCGTTCAACGCCCGCGACCGATGGGGAACGCCTCTTCGTCGCCGGCATGCGCGATGTTCTCGTCTGCTTGAATGCCAAGTCGGGCAAAGAGGAGTGGCGCGTCGATTTCGTCAAGGAACTGAAGTCGCCCCTGCCTGACTTCGGTTTCGTCTGCTCGCCTCTTCTGGACGGCGACTTCGTCTACGTTCAGGCCGGCGCGTCGTTCGCCAAGCTCGAAAAGGCCACCGGCAAGATCGTCTGGCGTTCGCTCAACGACAAAGGAGGCATGTTTGGTTCCGCGTTTTCGTCGCCGATCATTGCCACGGTCGCCGGCAAACGACAGCTCATCGTGCAGGGACGTGAGAAACTGGCCGGCGTCGATATCGACAAGGGGGAGGTGCTGTGGTCGCAAGTGGTCCCCAACTTTCGCGGCATGAACATTCTCACGCCGATGCCCGTGGGCGACGCGATTTTCACCAGCAGCTACGGAAACAAATCCTGGCTGTACAAGGTATCCCTGGACAAGGATCGCTTTGCCGTCGCTGAAGCATGGACCAACAACACGCAGGCTTACATGTCGTCGCCGGTGCAAATCGACGGCCACGCTTATCTGCACTTGCAAAATCAACGATTCGCGTGCATCGATCTCAAGACAGGCAAGAAAACGTGGACGAGCGATGATCGCTTTGGCCAGTACTGGAGCATGGTCGCACAAGGCCGGCACATTCTCGCCCTGGACCAGCGCGGCGAGTTGCTTCTCATGCGCGCCAATCCCGAGAAATTCGACCTGATCGACTCGCTCAAGATCAGCGACCAGCCGACGTGGGCGCACTTGGCGGTCGTCGGCGACGAAATCTACATCCGTGAGTTGAATGCACTTGCCGTGTATCGATGGAAAAGGAAGTGATTGAGAATGGAAACGGGAGAGATTCGATGCGACTACTCCTGGCGCTGCTGGTGTGTGCAACCGTTCCAGCAATAGCGATCGCCCAGGCCGATCGGTACGAACTGGGCCGGCGTCTGCGCCAATTCGAGGCCGCCTGGGAGCAAGCCAAGGACAAGGACGGCAAAAGACGTGCGGTTGCGCCGCTCAATAAGGCGGTCCTTTCGTTCTTTTCCTTCAACTTCGGCGGCGCCGGCGAATCGCTCGATCGAGCACGGCACGCACTTTCCACCGAGGAAGCGAGCAAGTTCGAGATCCGCTGGGCCGAATCGCTGTGGGCTCAGCCCGAAAGCCGATTGCTGGACGCCGATCAGAAAGAGCTGTCGGTCGTCATCAAACCGTTCTACCGAGTTGACGGCGCCGTGCCGAAGGGCGCAAAGATACGCGTCGGGACCGATCCCAAGAACCTGACTGAGGCGCTGATCGGTGACTTGCCGATGACCGTCACAGCACCTCTCGTCAGAGCGGCCGCCGAGGATGTCCCGCTCCGATTCGAAGTTGTGATAGAAGATCGAGTCTTATCCTCCCAGAAAATCCTGATTTCAAGGCCGAAGGACCTGGCGCCTCGATTGGCTTCGCTGCGGAAGTCGGCTAACCGTTTCGACAAGGCGACCACAATCGAACAGGCGACGCTTCAACACCTTCTCGCCATGCTCACCGATCTGGCCGCCAAGAAGACAATGGAGACGGACATCCCGGCCGCGCGGTTATTAACAGAGGCCGAGGCGGTCGCCGACACCATCGAAAAGAAGGTCTCGCATTTTGACCTCAAGCGCGCCGGCGAGTTCTGGCTGCGAATTCCCATAGCCAATTCCACCGAGCCGATCCGGATTCTCGTGCCGCGCGGACTCGACAAAGACAAGCCGATACCAATCGTCTTCGCTCTTCATGGCGCCGGCGGCAGCGAGAACCTGTTTTTCGACGGCTATGGCAATGGCATCACCGCCAAACTGTCCAAGGAGCGCGATTGGATCATGGTTGCCACTCGCGCCGCGGGCACCTTCGGCGTCGGCGGCGCCCCGCGCGTCCTGGCCATCCTCGAAGAATTGCATAAACGCTATCCCATCGATGCCAAGCGAGTTTATCTGGTCGGCCATTCCATGGGAGCGGGACACGTATTGACGATCGCCCAGCAATCGCCCGAACGTTTTGCCGGCGCTGCCATTCTAGGCGGCGGGGGCGGAGTGCGCAAGACTGAAGTCTTCAAGAACCTCCCTCTCTTCGTCGGCTGCGGCATGGACGATTTCGCTATCGGTGCTGCCCGCAGTCTCGCGGCTGCTTTGAAAAAAGTCGACGGCAATCGTGTGCAATACCGCGAATACGAAAACGTCGAGCACCTGCTGATCGTGCGCGAAGCGATGCCGGACGTTTTCAAGGGCTGGGACGGTAAGTGACGGTGCCAACCAACAGCCAAGGCCCGATTGTCTGGTTCCGCCAGGATCTGCGCTTCGCGGACACCCTCGTCGACGCGGACCTGGCGGATAACACCCTCGGCTGGCAGTGGAGCGCTGGCTGCGTTACCGATGCCGCCCCGTATTTCCGCGTCTTCAACCCGGCAACCCAGGGAGAGAAGTTCGATCCGCAGGGTGACTATGTTCGTCACTGGATTCCGGAACTGAACAAGTTGCCGAGTGAGTGGGTTCACAAGCCGTGGAAAGCTCGTGGGAGTTTTCAGGAAGAATCTGGAATTGACCTCCACGCTTGTGTCGCACCGGATTGGGCTTCATCTTCCCCCCGGTTTCGACGTCGAATGGGGAAATTTGGATTTCGATACCTCGTCGACTCGCAAGTGCTCAGTTTTCAAGGGCATGCACAGTATTGTGGATGACGCCAGCAACAACGCGGCCGTCGACTCCGTTCAGCCGGTACGTGATCGCCATGCACCACGTCGGGGCGAGATCGGGCAAGTTGAGGCGCACCGTCTTGCCGTCCCGTGAGACGATGGCCTTCGCCACGGTCAGCGGTTTCTCGTTGAGGTGCTTGGAGCCATAGTTCTTGCTCCGCATCAGGCCCCACACTTTTACGTCGAAGCTCTTGGCGTCTACTGTCTTTGGGTCGAGGGCGTCCGTGAAAGTGAGTTCGACCGCGCCGGTTCTCGCCTTCAGCCCGATCGGCAAGTCCGCGGGTTGGCCGGTGTACCGAACTCGGAAGAATCCCCCCGGGGTGGTCTGGTTGCCGGCCCACGCATACATGCCGCACACGTACAGGTCGCCGTTGGTCGGATGGAAGCGCGGGCGCATCACACCGGTTGGGAACGTCGGCAATGGCAGGGCACACATTCCCCCCTGCGCCTGGCCGTTCACCTTCTCGTGCGGCACGATATAAATCTTCCCCATCCCATAGCTGGTGTTCAGCAGCGATCCTGCGAGCGGCCCCCATGTGTTCTTGGGTACCCATACCAACTCCGCGGGCGAGCGATCAAAGGCGTTGGTGATCCAGCACAGAGGCTGCTTCATCGCCCTGTCCGCCGTATCGGTGATGTCGGTGTAGCCCCACATGTTGCCGTAGAACCCGCCCTTCTCGACGAGGTTGATGCGATTCTTCGGCGTCCAAAAGCCCTCCTGGTCGGTCACGAAGAACGTGCCGTCGGGGTTCAGGCAGACGCCGTTCGCGGCCCGGAACCCGGTGGCGAGGATCTCGGTATTCGTGCCGTCCTTGCTCACCTTGAGCAGAGTACCGTGTTGGGGCACCAGCGCGGGCAAGGCGTGCCGGCCGCTCCGGGCGTAATAGAAGTTCCCCTCCGCGTCGGTCTGCAGGCCCATCGCGAACTCGTGGAAGTGCTCCGTCACCTGGTGGTCGTTATTGAAGCACTCGTTGAAGTCGGTCGCGCCATCGCCGTTCAGGTCGTGCAGTTTCACGATCTGGTCGCGACAACAAACGAAAATCGCTCCGCCGTGGATCTTCAGTCCGAGCGGCTGGAACAGTCCAGACGCAATCCGCTGCCACGTCAGCCCAGCTTCGGGTTGGTCGATCCCGCTCACCGCCCACACGTCGCCGTCCCAGGTACAGACGGCCATTCGCTTGCCGTCCGCGAAGAAGTCGAATCCAGTGAGACGCAGCAGGGCATTCCACGGATTGCGCTCGGGAATGCCGAAGGTATCCACCGCGAACGGCCCGTCGTTCTTGCCGATGGTGACGGTGGTCCTGAGCACCTCCGGCCACCGCTTCGGCCCACCCTCGGTAAGCGGTTTGAGCGTCCGCGGTGCGGGGGTGGTTTTCGCGAACACGGCGAGATCGGCGGCGGCGTCTTTCGACATCAGCACCTTCACCCGGGTCGGGGTCTCGGCAGCCGGAATCCTCAGGATGTGGAACCCGTCTTGCTTCGCCAGCGTTGCTGCCTTGTCGCCGACGACGGCCACCGCCACGCTCACCGGGGCGATGCGGGCGAGCAGGTCACGGCTCGACTTGCCCACCTCCAGCGTGCGGGTGAACACGGTTCCCATCTTGCCATCGGCCTCGGCCCCTTCCATTTCAAGGATGCGTGCATCGCCGACGGTGTAGACGATCAGCGTCTGGTCGCCGTAGGTGTAGGTGCCCTTGAAGTGTGCCCACTTCCGCGGTAACGGGCCATAGGGCCGCTTGTCGCGACCGAGGAAGCGGGGGTCCTTGAAACTCCCGGTTTCCGGGTCGGCCCAGCCCGGCCCGATCGGGTTCTCTAGGTGCCGCTCGCCTGCTAACTTCGGGTGGACCTGGTGCTGGCCGTTGAAGTGGATGCCCTTCCAGTCAATGAATCTGTCGCCGGTCCAGGCGGCCGCGAACCGCAGAGTGTCGTGGTCGAACAATGCCCAACTCTTCCCACGCGAGACGCCACCGGCTCCGGCGTCGAGCCGCACGGCGATGCCCTTGTACGCGAAGTTCGGTCCCGGGCCGCCCACCTCGTAGGTGTTCGTCAGGCTCGGGCCGTAGTCCATCGCCATCCACGGATCCACGCTCAACGGGGCGGGGCCGAACTCGCCCTTCTTGCCCGTCGGCAGTTTGGCGAGGTACGCGTCGTCGGCTTTCGCGTACTGCTTCGCGTTGTGCGGTTTCAGGTAGGCTTCACGCAGGTAGTGGATCACGTCGTACTTCTGCCGCGGCACCATCCACGTTTGCGGGGCCATCGAGTTGTAGCCGTGTGTCAACGTGCGGTACAGGCTGTGCGGGTCGCTGCCATTCTTGAACGTGTGGGCGGCAAACCTCGGCGAGTTAGGGAGCGAACCGGCCTGGTCCTTGGTGCCGTGGCAATTGGCGCACACGCGGACGTAGATCGCCTCGCCGCGATTGAACGCCTTGTCGTCCAGCCCGCGGATCAGGCCAGCGTGGTCGATGGACTTCTCGTACTCGGGGATCGCGAGCGCCGTGAACGCTGGCCGCAACTCCTTCGCTCGGGTTGGCCCGCCCTCGGCGACCTCGATCAAGTACTTCGCCAAGTCGAGGAACTGTTGGCGGTCGGAGAGCGCGTTCACCAATCCGTCGGGCATGAGCGACTGCTTCCCGACGGTTCGCTCCTCGATGTTAGCGGCCGGTATCGTCACCCGTTTCCCACCCGCCGGGTCGAGGAGCGTGAGCGTTCCCATCATTTCCTCGGCGAGCAGTCCCGTGATGGTCCGTCCGTCTTTGGTATTCACGACAAGCGGTTCGTACCCCTTCTTGATGACCTTGGACGGGTTGAGCAGCGATTCGATCAAATACTCGGCCGTCGCCTCCTTGCCGGCCTGGGCCAGGTCCGGGCCGAGCTGCGTACCGGCCTCGGCGTTGTGGCACTTCGCACACGGCAGGAACGGCTGGAAGAACAGCACGGCACCCCGGCCGGCGTCGCCGCGCTGACGGGCGGCCTGGGCCAGCTTCGCCGGCGATTCCTTCAGCAGTTGTTGCGTCAGCGTCGGCGGACTTGCCGGGGGTGCGTTTTCGGCCGTGACCTGCCAAAGTTTGCCGAGCAACTCGAACATCTCTGGATCGTGCTTCTTCAGTTCGTCGCGAGTGAACGGAAAAAAGTCATTCCGGCCGAAATACGCTTCGGTCGTTTCGGCGAAGTATTCCATCGGGTTCGTGATTGCGTAGGCTTTTTCGAATGTGTTCGGCCTGCCGTTGCCGTGGTGGCGCTCGACCTTGTTGTACTTGCCCGACTCCTTGGCCCGCGCGAACGCGGCGGCGATTTGCGGGTTACCGAACCCCTTCGGCAGCTCGCGATCGTGGTAGGCATGGGCGAGTTCGTGCAGCACGACGTTGGGCATGCGGTTCACTGCGGCTTCAAAGGTGCGGACGTTGGTGAACTCGACTGCCTTCGCCATCGCCGGGTCTCGGCCATGCGCGCGAAGCCAGCCGGCCCCTGAGTGGTATTCGGCAGACGGGCGCACACCGGGATATTCCGGATTGAAGTAGAGCGGTACTTCTTGCAGCTTCTTCACGGCTTCCTTCGGCACGACTTCCGTAATTTCCTTGAGCTGCCGATCGAGTAGATCGAGAGCCTTCGCGGTTTGTCGCACGTCCGCGGCGAGCAGTTCGCGGTTGATGTGCAGTGTCCAGCCGCGGAGCGTTCGTGTCTCGTAAATCGGTTCTGTTGGCGGGGCGTGCGCGGACTGAAGGTTGTCGCGGAGGAAGCGCGTCATCGTCTCCATCAGGTGCTGGTCGGTGTTTCGTCCCTCCTTGATGGCGTGGGTCCGGTTCGGGTACGGCAGCACGCTAAAGCGCTTTCCCTTGGCGATCAGCTCCTCCATCAGCCGCTCGGTGCCCTGGTAATGGCAGTTGTCGTCGCCGGTGCCGTGGACGAGCAGCAAGTTGCCCCGCAGCTTGCCGGCGTGGGTGATCGGCGAACCATCCCGATACCCGGCCGCGTTGTCCGCCGGCAGGCCCATGTAGCGCTCCTGGTAGATCGTGTCGTACAGCCGTTGATCCGCCACGGGCGCGACGGCGATGGCGGTGCGGTACAGGTCCGGGTGCCGGAACAGGGCGTTCAGGCTCATGCTGCCGCCGCCGCTCCATCCCCACGAGCCGATCCGACCGGGGTCGACGAACGGCCAACGCTGGAGCAACGTCCGGACGGCCGCGGCCTGCTCGGTCGGGGCGAGGATGCCAATCTTCCGATGGACGGATTTCCGCCACACTCGGCCGCGAGGCACGTTGGTGCCGCGGTTGTCGACGCTGGCCACGACGAAGCCTTGCTGGGCGAGCATCCAGTGCCACAGCCCGCGCGGGCCGGGCCAGGCATCGCGCACCGTCTGGCCGTGCGGTTCGCCGTAGACGTACATGAGCAGCGGCAGTTTCGCGGTTGGATCCATGTTAACGGGCTTCATGCTCCACCCGTCCAGCGTGACGCCGCCGCCAATCAGCACCCGCATGAACTCGATCTCAGGTCGATTCAGGGCGGCCAGTTTCGCGCGCAATTTCGCGTTGTCGGCCAGCGTGCGCACGACGCTGTGGTCGTCGGCACGCACCAGATCCACAACCGGCGGCGTGCTGATGTTCGACCACGTGTGAAAGGCCCACTTCGCGTCGGGGGAAATGTCGTAGGTGTGCCAGCCCGCCTGCTTCGCAGGGGAGAGTTGTTCGGTCTTGCTACCGTCGAGTTTCACCCGGAACAGGTAGCGCCGTGTCGCGTCCTTCGGCGAAGCCGCGTAGTACAACCACCCTCCCGCCGCGTCCACCGCCTCGACGCCGATGATGTCGAATTCGCCTTTCGTGATCGGCTCCAGCGGCGAGCCGTCGACGTGCGCGCGGTAGGCCTGCCGCCACCCGGAGCGCTCGCTGAGCCAGAGGAAGCTCTTGCCGCCGTCCAGCCAGCGCCACGGATTCTCGTTCTCCAGCCACGCGGCGTCCTTCTCGGTGAACACAGGTTTCGGCTTGCCGGTGCCGGGATCGACTCGCCACAGCCGCAGTTCTGTTTGCAGCCGGTTGAACTGCTGCGCCAGGATTTGCGAGCCGTCGGGCGTCCAAGCGGCGTGGGGCAAATAGTGCTCACGCGGGTCGCCCGGAAGTTCGAGCCATTGCACCTTGCCGCCGCCCGCCGGGATCACGCCCAACCGAGTGGCCGAGTTCTTCTCGCCCACCGTCGGATAGGCGAACGAGGTGATCCGCGGTGTCTTGCTGACGACGTTGTCGATGAGGTGAAACTCAGGAACACCGGTGGTGTCGAACTGCCAGAAGAGGATGTGGCGGCCATCCGGGCTCCAGCGGAAGCAGTTGCGCAGATCCAGTTCCTCTTCATTCACCCAGTCGGACGTGCCGTTGATGAGGGTCTTCGAGCCGTCCGTGGTCAAGGGAGTGATTTTCAGGTCATCCAGGTTCTGAACGTACAGGTTGTTCGCGCGGACGAAGGCAACCCTTGTGCCGTCCGGCGACAGGGTGGCGAACATCAGCGACGACGGAGCGGCGTCTCCGCCGAGTTTGCGGAGTTTCCGCGTCTTCACGTCGAGCACCCAGTAGTCGCCGCGGGTGTTCCGCCGCCAGACCTGTTGGCTGTTCGTGTAGATGAGCACCTGCGACTCGTCGGCGGAGAACTCGAACGACTCGACCGCGAGAGGCCCCTTCGCCCCGCTCGGCACGAACGCCGTGGCCGGAACGACCACTTCTTTCTTCCCCGTCGCGGGATCGGTGTGGACGACCTCACTCCCGGCGCCGGCGCTGGGTTTCTCGAGGGTGAAGTAGGTTGATGTCCGTTTACTCCACCGCCGTGCCGGGAGTGATTCGGCGTTGAATTCCTTCGTCCCGAACAGGCGGCCGACGGTGAGGAGCGATTCATCAGCACGGAGTGTTTCACTCGTGAGGAGGCACGCCGCAAGGACTCCCAATACCCAGGGCGTCAGTTTGCAATAGGGGCCCACGGTTTCCTCCGGATTTGGAAAAGACGAGCGAGCGTCGCTCACTTCTTGTCGGATTCGTATGTGAAGGCGTGTTCGTCCGCCGGAAGCACCCACACGTTGCGGAACTTCACGGGGTTGCCGTGATCCTGGAGGAACACTGGACCGGCCATCGTCTTCTTCTGACGGTCGCGGATCTTGTCCAGGTACGGGGTGTTGCCGAAGCGGAATGGGTGGAACGTCGACTTCGGTTCGCCGAACTGCGTGCCGTCCTGGACCTTCTTCCCGTTGAACCACACCGTGACGGTCCCCTTTTCGACAATCTTCCCCGACTCATCGCGGCGCGGCGCCCGGTAGCGAATGTCGAACACTTGCCACTCGCCCGGCTTTCTGCAGGCATTTTCGAGCGGCGGCGCGAATCCGTACAGCGCGCCGGCGTCTTCTTGCGTAATCTTGTTCTTGCCGAACGAGTTCAGAATCTGAACTTCGTAGTTCCCGTGGATATAGACCCCGCTGTTTGCTGGCCCCTTTTCCGGAAGCATGAACTCGACGTGGATGTCGGCGTCCTTGCAATGGAGTTTGGAGACGATGTGGTTCTGGTTTTTCCTCGGCGTCGAGACGATCACGCCGTCCTCGACCGGCCAGTTGATCTTCTCTCCGGCCATGCTCAAGAACGAGTGGTTCCCCTTCTCGTCGAGGAGTACCGTCGCCCCTTTCGGCGCTGGAACGGGGAGTTTGCGCTGATCCGGTTTGAAGTTTGGGCCTGCCCAGAGAAGAACCAGCGAGAGCAGTACATCGGGTGTCATGCGGTGACCTCCACGGTAGACGTAGTTGCAATTGCGGGAATGATTACGCCCACGATCATTTGATTTTTTCTTGCATTCACTTCACCGGCGTCAGCGTGAACTCCTTGATCGCCACCCCGCGGCTCCCTTCTTTGAGCGCGACCTGCAGGACATTCCGCCCTTTGACCAAAACGACTTCGGTGGGGTTGCTCTGCTGCCACATGCCGATGGTGTAGGGAACCGCCACTTCAACTGCCGATTTGGTATCGTTGGCTGAGAATAGGAACTTCTGCCCTTCGTGTACCGTCGCCACCCGCGCGGCCAACGCGTACGTGCCGGCTTGCGGCGCGTCGATGACATACTGGGCCTTGAAACCACCGCTGGCGTGCAATTGCAGACCGCCCGCAAAGCTCTTCATGGCTGCGAAGGGGCCCGTCGGTTTGGTGTGCGCCACCGATGGAATGGTGATCGCGCCATCCTTGCTGACAATGGGCTTCTGGTCGGCTGCCGTAATGGCCACCTTCGCGACGGTCTTCGCTTTCGAGGCCTCCGTTTCATTGGCTTCGCCAAGCTCCTGGCCCAGCGGTCCCAATGCAACCGCTTTGCTCGCGGTAGCGATCGACCGGGCTTGAAAATGCGCCATGTGGCTCCAGAAGCCGCCAGCAATGCGTTTCCGGTCGTTGAACTCCTGCTCGCCGAGGACGCCGCTGACCCACTGCGCTCGCAAGACCTTCAGATAGTCCTTTGGCTGCGTTCGCGCCTGGGTCTCCAACAAGAAATCCGCCCCGCTGCGGGGACTCTCATCCTTGTCCCACCAACTGTGTTGAAAGCCCGCGCCGAGATTGATCACCCAGCCTTTGGGCGTCCAATGTCCGACGGCGGCATGAGCCTTCTGGGTCACGCCCCAGGTCGGAATGCCAAAACTTTTCAGGATGAACCGTCCAAAGAAGGCGCGCCGGCCGCAGACCCCACCATCCTTGGGGATGTTCTGATAGACGTTCAATGATGGGAGATCATCCTTCACGCATTCGGAGCCGTATTTGACTTCGGTTCGGACCGCTCCGGAATAGCGCCAGCCATAGTCCGGGTTGTAGACGTGATCGGGCCGATAGTTTCGGAGCATCTCACGCCCCCACGCCAGAATGTGATCCGGGGCATCACAGCCGACGACCATCCGGTATTCCCAGACGGAGAAGGTCTTGAAAGCGGGGTCGAGTTCACCATCGAGGTAAGCCTTCTCGTAATGCAGGTAACGCTTCACCGGATCCACGATGGTCGGCGCATCGGTCGCTGTCAGGGCGTTGCTCTGCTTGATCGGCACCGCATGTTCGAGGCTGGTGGCCAGTGCCAGACGCTGAAAGATCCCTTCGCGGGCCTTCGGGCTGGCCTTCTGAATAGCCGTATAAATCTCCATCGCCGGGCCGTATTTGCCGAACTCAGCGCCGCCGGCGATGAGCATCTGCTTCATCAAGCCGTCGTCGGCCAGGAGTTGATCGACGAGGGCTGCGTGCTCCTTGCTCTGCTGGGCAAACGCCGCCAGTCCGCGCGGCGTCGCCTTCGCCAGCACGGCGCCGCGGATGAGCTGCGCATCCAGTTTCTCACTCGCGAGGATGGGCAGCAGGTCGGCCAGGATGCTTTCGACCGCTTTCAGCTCATTGGCTTGGGCCTGAACCAGCGCCGTCTGGGCCGCTTTGGCCTTCGCGTTCACGTTCGCCTCGTCGAGCAGGGCCTGGTCCAGTGCTTTCTGGCGTTCGTGGAGCGCTTTGATGCCGTCCTCCTTGTTCGCTTGCCACTTGGCCAGGTCTTTCTTCGCTGTTTCGCGTTCAGCCTCCGTGGTTGCCTTCTTCAGCGCCGCCTGTGCCGCTGCGATGCCCTTTTCGGCGCCGCCAATCCATTTGTTCTTTGCGTGAGCCACCAAAGCCTTGGCTGTGTTAATTTTCCCCTGGGAACTCTGCGCCGTATTCGCCGCCTGCTCGGCCGCCTTGAGGGCTTCACGGGCTTTGGCGAGATCGGCTTTCTTCGATTCAGGCGCGTTCGGCAGCGACTTGGCGATTTCCGCCTGCAAGGCCTTGAGCGTGGCAGCATACTGGGCTTGGAGCTTTTCCCCAGTTGCGGTCAGGGGAATCTTTTCACGTTGCTGGGCGGCCAAGGGGCTCCCGACCCCGAGGGAGATAAAAACTCCCAGCGAAATGCTGCGGGCCAGATACTGCATGCATTGCGTCATCACAAACGATCCTTTCTTGTCTCTGTTGATGCGTCTTCATGGAGCCATCGTCCGGCCTTCATCGGGTCCAGACGATGTTGGGCGAAGCATGTTCGGCAAGCCGGTCGTTATTTCTTGTTCTTCAACAATTCGACCATGGCTTTGCCCATGGCTTCGCCGACGTCCATGTAGACTTCAGCCTTGCCGCCGTAGTGGCCGTTGCCGCTGCCGCCTTGCGCCATGGGGTGCGTGTAGATGGTGGCGACGTTGCCTTTGAACTCGGCATACTTCCCCGAGCCGCCGTCCACGGCGAGATGGGCGTTGAGAATCTGGCCGCCGTTGCCGCCACTGCCTTTGACGGACTCGCCCATTGTGGCAAGCACGAACTTCGCATTGGGTGCGTTGAATTCCTTACGAATCGTCTTGATGAAATGCACGAGGTTCTTTTCGTAACGAGCAGCGTGGCCGGCATTGCCGGCGTCTCTCTCCCCTTGCCAGAAGAAGAACCCGGCAACCTCGTAGCCTTTGGCTCCCGGGTAGTGCTTTTCGAGATCGGCCAGAGCCTTCTTGGCGTCGCCGATGTCGTAGTCCCATTGCTTACCGGCATACCAGTCGATTGGCTTGCCTTTCTTGTCCACCCATGGCGCCGGTTCGGTCTTGAGGCCCTTGGCCGGGTCCATTTCCCAGAACTCGGGTTTGTCCTTGTAGCCGGCATAGACAAACTTCTTTTCCACGCCCGCCTTGTCCTTGGAGACAAACTCGAAGCGTTCGCTGCCCGGCGGGAGGAGGTCCCAGCCCAAAGCCCGGTTGCCGATGCAGCACTTGAGAATCATCACGGGCGCGTCGATCGCATTTCCCAAAGGATGGCCGAGCCCGAATTCCGGGCCTAGCGTGTTGCCCTTCACGGTCAGAAACTCATTATTGAGCGGGCCTTTGCCGGACATGTACCGCACGAAGCGGACGTCTTTCCGCTCCAGCCAGGCGCCCGCATCATCGACAAGATACTGATACTTCTTCTTCTCCTTGACCGCATGCTCCAGAGAGATGTCGCCGCCTTTTACCTTGCCCAGACCGACCATGTTGGATTGGCCCAGCAGGATGAAGACCTGGACCGGCTTGGTCATGTCGGCCGGTTTGCCGTCGGGTTTGGGGAGTTGGGCAGGCGCCTCCCCGACTGCAACGAAGAAGGAAAACAGAAAAGTGATCCAGCACGAGAACAAGAACCAAATCAATCGACTTCCAAAGCGCATTGCAAGACTCCTCATTGAAAAAAAGGCCGCAGCCACGCCTGGCGCATGGACTTTGGTATAGTATAATCCCTGTCATCATTGTTTCCGAGAAAATCGACCACGTTTTCAGGAAAGGCAAAATGGAACAACAGCCGCGTCGCGTGGCGCTGATGCTGGATCTCCAATGGCCTTACAAGCGTCATGCTGGCATCTTCGTTGGGACGCAACAGTATGCCCAGGAGCACGGTTGGATCTCGATCATCGACGAGTTTGTTCACAACACCTTGCCAACCCGGCGGGGAGTGACAGTGCTTTACGATGGCATTATCGCACGAGCCAATCACCAACTCGTCGCACGGGCGGCTCGGTTGGGAATACCCGTGGTCAACATTTGGCAAAGTTCTCCCGCCCGACACCTTGTGCCGGGAGTCTATCCCGACTCGAAGGCAGTCGGCGGCCTGGTAGCAGAGCACCTCCTGGCCCGTGGTTTTCGGAACTTCGCTTCTTTGACTGCCTTTAACAACATCGACCAAGAATTGGAAATGCGCGAAGTCGTCCGGGTGGTCCACGACGCGGGCTTCCCCTGTTTGTCGCAGCGAATTCCACAAAATCCGTGGCAAGATCGCGGTCATTGGCGCAAGACCCAACGGTTGATCGCGAAATGGATGGATGGCTGGATGCACCCGATCGGCGTTTACATCGGCGGGGAGGGGGCGGGACGAATGGTGGTGCAGGAATGTCATCGGCGTGGCTGGCGCGTGCCCGCTGACGTAGCCATCATCGCCGGCAAGAACGAAGAACATTTGTGCGAGCACCCGCGGCCCTCGCTCACGAGTATCGAAATTGGCTACGAGCGCATCGGCTACGAAGCGGCTCGGCTTCTCGACCAATGGATGCAAGGAGACGCTCCGCCAAGTGACCCGATCCGAGTTCTGCCGAAAGGCCTGGTTGTGCGTCAATCGACGGATTTCCTGGCCGTCGACAACGACCTGGTTGCCGCCGCATTGCAATTCATTTCCGCCAACAGCCATCGCCCCATCAGGCCCGACGATGTCGCCAAGGCGATTGGCGTGGAAACGCGAACCTTGCAAAACTACTTTCGCAGGGTGATCGACCGACCAATCGCTGCCGAGATTCGACGCTTGCGTATCGAGCGAGCCAAGCGAGAATTGGTCCAACGCGACCGTCAACTTTCCGTGATCGCGCGCGACACCGGCTTTGGCGAATCGATCCGCATGTGTGAAGTTTTTCGTCGCGAAGTGGGCATGACACCCAGCGAATACCGCGAACAACGGCAAGATCGGCATCGAACCTAAATGACCGTGCGCGAATCTACTGCATTACGACGCGGATCGTAGTGCCACAATGACAAATTTACCTTCGACGACCTTGCGGGGCCGGCCATGTTCTCGTATTCACGATGGTAGAATCGCAAAGCCAACAGAAGGTCTATTGCCATTGCGTATCATTGAATCCCTGAACGCAAACCGAATTCTGGATGGCGCTTTTCATGGCATTCGTTTTGTGGGCTGAATTGGATTGAACTCATTCATGAGGAGCCTTGCTTGTGGTGCCCTTTAAGCTGAATCATTTGGGCCTCTTGTCCTCACTGATTCGGATGAGTTTCGGAGAGTCTGTCGAGGCTTCAATTGCAGCAATCGTATCGCGGACACTCTTGGCCTTCATGCGCATCAAGGCTGGTGGGAAGTCTTTCTCTTCCTTCTCGAAGTAATGCGCGATCTTGGTCAATTCTGGAATGACGGCCTTGGCGTGGGCGCCGTAGGTGACGAGGAGCTTCATCAGCTCTGGGGTGCGAATTTGGCTTTCCCACGGATTCTGATCGCGCGTGTATTTCACGCCGGCACTGATTCCTTCCTCGATGTGGTGTTTCGCCAGGAGACGCAGGCCTTCCACGCGAATCGTGTCGGCAAACATCTCGCCGCTGGGTGCTGGCTGGACGATCGCTTCGTGGATGGCAGGAAGCAAAGGCTTGATTTCGTCAAACGAGAGATGGCGATAGACGGAACCGAAAGTGCCCCGAGCACGACCGTCCTCGTTCTTCAGCCCAGCACGCACGGCCTTGTAGAGCGCGGGACGATCCACACCTTCCAGTGAACGGCTGAGCATCCCGTTACGTTCAAACAGGGCGAACGAGAGATAACGCTGTTGCATGCCGCGAGGGTCGTTCTTCACATCCACCTGAGCCAGCAGGTCGAGCAGTCGCGGCACCGCCTGCGTGGCCGGCGCACCGGTGGCAGCGAGTGCTTCAGCGGCTTTGATTCTGAGCCAGAGGTCTTGATGCGCCAAAGTTTTCTGTAGGGCATCCACGGCAGGCGCTCCACGTCCGCGAAGGAAGATCAAACCCTGACAGGCGCCGTAGCGAGCGTCGAGGCTTGGAGAATCGAGCATCTCGATCAAAGGTGCAACGGGAGCGTTCTTGCGGCGTCCCAGAGCCATGGCCGCTCGCTCACGCACGACGGGCGACCAACTGCGAAGCCGTTCGAGAAGCTGTTCGTTACTCAGTGCGTCGTAAAAACTGTAGCGATCTTTGTTGCTCCAGCCACGCCCGTCGACGATGAGTGACTGGGCGGCGGCGGCATCGATTTGCGGCACTGCACCAGTCTTTTTGCCGGTGAGATAGAGCTTTTTCAGCGGCGCCGCGTAGGCCAGCAGATAGCAGCCGGTGCAATCCCAGCCTGCGTAGCTATCTACTTGTTTTTCCGGCGGGCCTTGGTGAAGGTAGCTGTTATCCCAACGCCGCGCGAGGTCGAAGTACCAACTTCCAAACTCGGTCATCCAGGCTCCGGAGGCATTCGGCCCGGAAAGGGCGACGCCCGGCATCGACCAGAGGATATTGAAGAAATTCCCAGTGTGTCCCGTGTCCCGTTCCGATCCGTGAGAAGCGACGCTCATGCGCGAGAAGAACTCCGCGCCTCTTGATTCCCCCATCAGGTTGAACAGTACCGCGGCCATTCCGCACGTGCCGTTGTCCTCGTGTGTTTCACGCCAGGGATGATGGTCACCATAGGGAATCGCGCCTTTGTCGATATAAAAGCGGAGCAGTCTTGCACTGCGTTCGATCGCCAGATCCAAGGCCGGATCTTTCACGCCTGCCTCGCGGGCCATCACCAGCGAGATCGTCAGAGGTAAACCGGGGGAATTCATCATTCCATAGCCGTAAAGTCGTCCGTCGGGCCGAGCGAACCTGTGGCCCCACGAGCCGACCGCGCTTTGACCATGGGCGGCTTCGAGCGCGAGCCGCGTCAAGCCCGGCATGACTGAATCATCGCCCGTTGCGATCTTGTATTCGGCAAGGAACATCATGACGTAGCCGTAATACCATGTCGCCATCGCTTCGGTTTTGAAGTTCGCGGCCCACTGGGCTTCCTTCTTGATCAGCGGGTGGTAACTTGGGTCGCCGCTGGCTAACAAAGCGAGGGCATTGAGCGAGCGGGGGATGGAATCGAGCCGCTTGGAATAGGCTGGCTCCGCCATCCGCTTCGCGAGATCCTTGCACCCTTGTTCGAGAATGCGTTTGGATTTCGGGCAATTGAAGGGAGCGGTGGCGCGATAGGTGCCGAGCACGGGAAGTTTCACCTCGACTTCGGCCGAACTGCCCGCGCGCCACCGGGTCAGGCTGAGATTGCCCTTGCCCGCTTCCGATTCGGCAAAGGCCAGGGCTTTGCCCATTTCCGTGCGAGGATCATGGGAAAATAGCTTGCCGCCGACGCCGAGAATCACGTCGCCGACCGCTAGAACGCCGTCAGCGGGCGAACCCTGCTCCACTTTGGTGATCGCGATCTGGCGCGAGTCGGAGGTGACCATCTTGTCGCAATAAATCCAACCGCGCAAGCCCGTGGCGCCGAGATTCCAGTCGTGCTTCGCACCTTCAGGGATCTTGTCGCCTTTGGTGAAATCAGGAACGGATATCGTCTTTGCCTCACCCACCCCGAAAACTGGTCCGATTGTGGAGAAAATGGCCAAGACTGCGAGAGTTTTCAACGTATTCTTCATGATTTGCGCGAGCACGGCTTTCATTTTGGGATCACTCCGGAACGAATCTGGGGCGAGGGCAAGCGTGGTGGTTGGTCCCAACCAAGTAGCGTGGGGCGATCGCCAAGCTATTTCGAATCAGCGGGGAGTACCGCGCCCAGGCATTTTCCTCCGGACTTTGACGTCCCTTTGCCGTCGCCTATGCAGGCGACTTCAGCACGGCGATAAGCCGAAACGCCTGCTTCATGCCTGTTCTGTTCATTGTTATCCTTTGCGCGATTTCGCCGTGCTGGTGACGGGCAGCGGTCCGCATGGGAGGTTTTCCAGCAGATAACGAATCATCAGCATTCGCACATGCACTTCGGAACCGCTGCCTTCGCGCAGACCGTGATCGCGATTGGGATAGACCATGTAGTCGAACGGCTTGCCGAGTGCGATCAGCCGATCGACCAGCCCTTCGATGATTTGGATGTGGGTGTTGGTTTCACCGGAGCCGGTGATGATCAACAACTTGCCCCGCAGGCCCTCGGCGAAATTGATCGGCGCGGATTTCTTGTAGCCCTCCGGATTCACGTCTTTCGTCCGCATATAGATTTCCTGAAACCAGGCATTGTAAAGATGGGGTTGGGGTTTCGGGACGACGGCGATGCCGAGGTGATAAAGGCCGGGATAGCGAAACAGGGCATTGAGCGTATTTGAACCGCCGCCGCTCCAGCCCCAGATGCCGACGCGGGCCATATCCACGTAGGGCCGAGTCCGTCCCAGCTCCTTCAAGGCTGCCGCCTGTTCCGCCGCGGACAATGGGCCGAGACTGCCGAATATAGAACGTCGCCATGCCGCCCCCTTCGGCGCGGGCGTGCCGCGGTTGTCGATCGACACAACCAGATATCCCATGTCGGCGACGGCGCGATGAAAGTCGATTTGAGCCGTACCCCAACTATCCAACACCGTCTGAGCGAACGGCTCACCATATACATACACGAAGACGGGATACTTTTTCGTCTTGTCGAAGTTCTTGGGCTTGATCAGCCAAGCATCCACCGTCACACCACCTTCAATCGTCAATTGAAGGCACTCCGTGGGATGCGTGATGATCAACTTCATCCGTTCGCGCAGTGCGGCGTTGTCTTCCAGCACCTTGACCGATCGATGCCCCTCGATTTCGACGAGTTCGACAATCGGTGGCGAGTCCAGCGTCGAATAAGTGTGGAAGGCCCAGCTGGCGTCGGGCGAAAACTTGTAATCGTGGGTCCAGCTTTGATCCTTCGGCGACACTCGCTCCAGCTTTCCCGAACCGTCGAGCGGCACACGATACAGGTATTTCTGCGTGGCGTTCTGAGGGGATGCATAGAAGTAATACCACCCCCCTTTCTCATCAATGACGGCCCGGTCGATCATGTCATAGTCGCCCCGAGTCAACAGCGACAGCTCCTTGCCGTCGCGAGAATGAAGATACGCGTGGCGCCAGCCGTCTTTCTCCGTGACAACGACGAACGCCTCTCCGTTGCGAACCCAGGTCAACTTCGAGTTCTTTCCTTGCGCGCATTCTGCCCAGGCGGAATTGGTCTCGCTATAGATCTTCTTCACTTGGCCAGCAACCGTAACCAGCAGGAATTCACGCTTGTCACGAAAACGGCTTAGCGTTTCCACGAGGATTTCCGTCGAGTTTCCAGCCCATTCAACTTGGCCCAGATAGAAGCCTTCCGGCGGAGCTTCGATGGGGATCCATTTCATTCGTTTTTCGGAAACGTTCACCACGCCCACACGGAGCGTATCGATCTTCTCGCCGACGCGAGCGAATCGATCTTGCCGAACCCCCGGATACGACGGGTCCTCCGGCACCAGGACCGCCCGTTGGCGTACCTCCGTGACGTCGCTTTCGACAAAGACAACATGCTTGCTATCGGGACTCCACGCCAGACCGCGAAACCGTACCTCGCGCCCGCTCCCACTCTGCGTCACCTGAGTGGATTCCCCTTTCGAAAGATCGCGCAGGATCAGATTGCGACCCTTCGGTTCGAGTTTCCATTTTCCGTCCGGAGAAACCGACGGCTGACGAGTTTTCGGGAACTCCTTCAATGCCGCTTCCTGAACAGGTTTCCCGGAACGGACCTCGTAGACAACTTCCTTCGTCTGGTTCGTTTTCGGATCACGTTCCTGAATCCGATAACCTGAACTGTCTGGCAACCATTCCGCGGAGAATGTCGCCGGGCGGAATTCTCGGCGTTCGTAAATCGCTCGAACCCGTGGCTCCGCGTCAGCGATAATGCGCTTGATTCCGTCAGCCGGAGCATCGCCAGCCCGCAGACTCGCTGGCAGACTCATGGCGAACGCGGCCAGCAATAGGAAAGTGTGTTTCATGGACATGGTCGCTCGTGGGTCAGGAGTACGGTTGAGTGTGGGTTCAAGACGAATCTGCAATGTCGCGGTCAAGATTCCCTTCCAGACCATTGGCGCCACCAGTTCTTGAAAAGTCGCCATTGGATCGTCGCGAATTCGCGTTGCGAGCGACTCAGCGTGTCACCGGCGTTGATCGAGTGAGCATAGTCGGTGTTCCCTTCCAATACCATCAGGTGCTTGTAGTAGAGAACGAGGTCGGGGCCTTCATCGAAGGTAGAGAGAACCCGTAATGCGTTGTCGAGTTCTTCGGCAAGACGGCGAGCATCCACGTCGCCCTGAGCGGCCTGCTGACAGAGGGCGATCAGCCGCAGCACCGGTTTGGGCAGCGCGTTGCCGACACCTGTGATCGCGCCGACCGCTCCGCAGCGGACGAAGCCATGAAACACTTGGGTATCGACGCCAACCATTAGCGCCAGCGATGAGTCACCGCTCGTGATGTGCTCGGCGGCATAGGTCAACGAGGAAGCACCGCCAAATTCCTTGAAGCCGACCAGGTTTGGATGCTCACGACGCAGATCGAAGAAGAGGTCGGCCTTCGTTTCGAAGCCATAGTACGGGCTGTTGTAGATCACGGCAGGGAGATTGCCGCCGGCCTTGAGCACGTCTGCGAAATGAGCACGTTGGGCGGCGGGGGAAGTGCCGCGCGATAGCAAGCGAGGAATCACCATCAGGCCGGCGGCGCCAACCTTGCGCGCGTGGGCCGCGTGAGCTGCCGCACGCTGCGGGCTCGGGGCTCCCGTTCCAACGACGACAGGGATGTCGGCTTCGACGAGCCGTCGCACACCTTCCTGGCGTTGCTCATCGGAAAGCAAAGGCCAGTCACCCATCGATCCGCAATACACGACGGCTTTCATGCCTTCGGCAATGAGCGAACGGGCCGTCTTCACCAGGGTCTCGAAGTTTGGCGTCCCGTCGGCTGCGCACGGTGTCATCAGCGCGGGAATACAACCTCGAAAGATGGAGTTGTCTGACATATTGTCCCCATAGTTCTGGTTCAGAGCATCACTCATTTCGCAAGCAGGGAGTCGGTCACTTGGACGTTTTGCAGAGTTCCTTCATCCCCTCGGCGAAGGCCTTGCCGATTGGCGCCATGATCTTGGCGGCGCCGAGATAATGGTAACCACCGTTCGAGATGCCCCTCAGGCGTTTCAAGTCCTCGGGGGTGAAGTTCTCCGCGATGGCCTTCTTGCGGGCCGCGTCTTTTTCTTCTCGAGTCCACTTCGGATTCTTCTTGGCTTCTTGATTCACCTTGGACTCGAATCTCTCCCACCGCTGTTGCAGGGCGTCCAGTTCATCGTCCCAAAAGGGCGCGGTCTCCACCGCCAACACGTTACCCTTGAACTCGACAAGCGATGCCGGCGCGGCCTGGGCCTGGCGGAAATAGGACTGCGGCGGCTTATTCCCCTCCTTCACGCCGCCGATTCCCATGACACCGATCACGACGGGCAATTTCGGCGCTGACAGGTCCTTGCGCACATCGCGGATGAGGTGCTCCATCAGTTCTGTGTACTGGTCGTACCCGCCCGGCTTCATGCGCTTTTCATAGGTCCAGTCGGAAACCAGATCGTTAAACCCCTGAAACCAGACGAACCCGGCCAACTCGTACCCCTGCTTCGCGTCGTAATCGGGCACCACCCGCTTGATATCCGCGAGGACCTTCTTCACGTGCTCGATCATGTGGCGGTAGAACAGGCCCGTGGCTTTGATCTTGTCGGCCTTATTCTTCTCCAGGTCATCACCCCGCCGCTTGCACTGGGCCAATTCGTAGTCGCTCCAAACGTACGGCCCGGCACTGGGGGGACGGAAATCCGTGTGCAGGCTCCTGCCGCCCCACGATGTCTTGATGAGGAGGATCGGTTCGCCCAGATGTTTCTCCATCGTGATGCCGAATAGGTATTCGGGACCAAACTTGTCTTTCCCGGGCCCGAATCCGGTGGTGAGCTTCCCTTTCTGCTCAGTGAGGTCGGAATAAGCGTCACCGCGGCAGCCGACCGAGGAGATCCACACCCTGTCGCATACCCGCGGTTTGCCGTTGGGGCCAAGCATCTCTTTCAGAAGCGGAGCCGTCTTCGGGTCCGCAGCCATCGATTCAAGCGTGGAGAGGCTCGCATGCCCCTGCATGTTCGACTGCCCTGCCAGGATGAAGACTTTCAACGGCCTGGCGCCCTCTTGCGCAGTCACGGGAACTGCGACCGTGGCAAGCAAGACGCCTGGGAGGGCGAGAAAAATACGGTTTCGGGGGTTCATGTTCGCACCGGCAAAATCGTTCGACGATCCTTACTTGACATTGCACACAATCACAAATAGGATCGAAGAGAACCATCGTCAACCCTCGCCGAGGAAGGCATGCCGGAGACCATTGCCGAGTTCATCAAGTCCGACCTCCGGACATTGATTCAAGAGAAACACGCGACTGCGGAATGGTTGACTCTTGAAGCTTTGGCGTCTCGCTACCGTGTCAGCACCACACCGGTTCGCCAGGCCGTTCAAGAATTGATCGACGACGAGATTCTTCTGAAGCAAGATAACGGACGCCTGGGGGTTCATCCGCGAGTTCAGCGGAGGCCGGCGACGGCTAAGTCTTCATCTCCGGCGGCTTTTTTTCCACCGGATCCGTTCAAGATTGAAGCCCTTCTTACGGAAGAGATCGTGCGGTTAAGCCTCAAGGGCACAGCTTCTTTTCTGCGTGAGGAAACCACTTCGGAACGATTCGGCATCGGTCGAACGGTTTTGAGGCAGGTTTTCAATCGCCTGGCCGGGAAAGGGTTGCTCGAACACGTTGCGCGGCGCGGCTGGCGCGTGCATCCTTATGACGAAGAGGAGATGCTGGCGTATCTGGAGGTTCGTGTGAGCCTGGAACTCAAAGCGCTCGACTTGGCTCAATCGCGCTTGATCCAAGCGGATCTGGAACGAATGCTGCACGGAAATGAGCCAATGCCGGGGACGCAAAACGAACGTCTGGATAACGACCTCCATCCGTATCTAGTTGAGAAATCAGGAAATCGATACATCAAGATGTTCTTCGAGCAGCACGGCGCCTACCATACGCATCTTTTTGCGTTTGCGGCTCCTGGTACAAGGGTCGTCAAGGCAATGGCCGGCCAGCATCGGGAGATCCTGCGAGCGCTCATTGACAAGGATTGGCGGAAGGCCAGGCGGGCGCTCGCACACCACATTCGCGCGCAGGCCCCCATTGTTCGTCGCTTGCTCAAGATTCTCCGTCAACAATTGTAGGCACTTCCGGTTTCAATAGGTCACTGGTCGCTTGCCGATCGTTGGTCTACAGCTACCGACGTTCGACTTGCGGAGCGTTGCAAATGCCTACAGGTGGACGAACTGACGGCCGTGATGCGGCGTTATGTCGTGGAGGGGCGCAGCACTCCCGGACCGAGGCAGACGAACGATGTCGAGATCGTCTGGGACAAACGCAATAGCAAATGAATGACGCTCATCGCCTGTCCCAGGCGGTGGTTCTACTTTAGACCGCAAAATGCAAGTGTCGCACCGTGCAAGAAGAGGCCGCTGATGGCTGTTACCTACCGCGTTCCCGGCGCTGTTCTCACCGAACGCTCCCACACGGTCCCGTTGGATCACACAAAGCGCGATGGCGAGAAGATCACTCTTTTCACGCGCGAACTTGCTGCCCCCGATGGACTCGACCGACCTTATTTGCTGTTCCTCCAAGGGGGCCCAGGCATTGAGGCGACTCGACCCACTGCACCCCCATCGGGCTGGCAGAAGCGGGCGATCGCCGACTACCGGGTGCTGCTCATCGACCAACGCGGCACCGGTCGCTCGACTCCGGTTGGAAATATTCCTGGCTCAACGCCGCAGGAACAGGCTGCATACATGACTCACCTGCGCGCCGATAGCATCGTCCGTGACGCAGAACTAATCCGGCGGGAACTTGGTGTCGAGCGGTGGAGCGTCCTCGGCCAGAGCTTCGGTGGCTTCTGCACCATGACCTACCTCTCGTTCGCCCCAGAAGGCCTGCGCGAGGCAATCATCACCGGTGGCCTTTCGCCGGTTGGCCGGCCCGCCGATGACGTGTACGCCGCGACCTGGGTTCGGTTAATCGAGAAAAACAGGGCCTACTTCCGGCGCTACCCTGACGACCGCGATCGGGTCAGGGACATCCTCCGCCGGCTCGACGACGAGGATGTCCGGCTCCCGTCCGGCGACCGGCTCACTGCGCGCCGCTTCCTCCAACTCGGCGGTAAACTCGGTGACAGCGCCGGCTTCGAGCAGATCCATCATATCGTTGAACTGCCGCCCGGCTCGCGGGCATTTCTCCACGACGTGGAGGAGGCAGTGCGGTTTGGGCGGAACCCGATCTACGCCACGCTCCACGAGTCGTCTTACGCTGACGGGGTGCCGACACGCTGGTCGGCCGAGCGGACCTTGCCAGACGAGGTCGCCCAGGAAAGATACTTCACGGCCGAACACATGTTTCGCTGGATGTGGCAGGACTACTCCGCATTGCACTCCCACCGCGCCGCTGCCGAAATTCTGGCAGAATACCCCTGGCCGCGCCTGTACGACGCCGCTCAACTCGAGCGCAACGAAATCCCTGTTGCTGCGACGATTTACGCCAACGACCTATACGTGGACCGGCGTTTCGCGGAGGAGACAGCCGTCGCGATTCGGGGCCTGCGGCCGTGGGTTACCGATGAGTACGAACACAATGGCTTGCGTGCCGATGGTGAGCGAGTCCTCGGCCGGCTTATCGACTTGCTGCGCGGGCGGATCTGACGCATGTGGCCGCCCCTGAACTGCCCGCCAAGTCGGACAGCGGCACCGGGCAAACCTGGCATGGCCTCCTCGCCAAACGCCGCGAACAAACGGTGGACGGACCAAGGAGTGTCGAAATCCAGTATGTGGCGGCGAGCGGAGTAATCCAGCAAATGCGCCTGGACGGCAAGCCAGCGAAACGTAGCTTGTTGATCGAGCTGGTCGCGGAACGCGATCTCGGGCACGGGTATCTCGCGCACACGGCTCATCACGGGCTGGAACGGCTAGTACTGCCCACAAACGATTAACAACGGGAAATGGACCTCAGGATCATCTCTCACTACGGAGACAGCGAATGGCAAGGTTTCTCATTGCAGTCACGGCGTTTGGTCTGGCGACTGAGCTTTTGGCCCAGCCACAAATTGCCGAGGGTGATGCGCCTGGACCGCGCATCACGATTCAGGCGCCGCTTCGGTTGGCCCCGTTCCACCGGGGAAAGCCGTTCACCCTGGAGGGGGATGTTATGGAAGGCGAACTGGGCGACCTCAGAAAGGAAACATCCGGGCGCGGCATACGTCTCCTCTCGGGGGCCAAGAAAGAAGGGGCGGCGGCCGGGTCGATGTCGTTCCAGGTCAACGGCCTCAAGCAAAATGAGAACCGATGGTACCGTCTGCGAGTCCGAGGCCTGGTGCAGGAAAACTTCCACGTCGAAATGGACGAGGTGTTCTTGCGCGTCGAGTTCTTCAGCAACAGCGGCAAGAACTCCCTCGACTACATGAAGAAGAGCCTTTACCCCCAGATCGAGAGGGAACGCAAGGACTTCGCCGACAAGGGGACGAACAAGAGCCTGGGTTCGGCAACCTGGCGCAACTATGCCATCGAGTTTCGCACGCCGTTCCCCGAAGTCGATACGCTGCGGCTCTCGGTGGGTTTCGCCCACGGCGCCGCCAAGGGGCCGCGCGGCGAATTCTGGATTAGCGAAGTGGAGATCAACAGCATTCCCGACCCGAAGGATTATGTGCGCCCCCGGGCAGCGACTCGCCAGGCGCCTGCCGCCCTCGCCAACCTCGTCAAGCTGGGAGGCCGCTGGTACTACGACCCTCGCGGCGGCGCCAAGGCGCCTCCCAGCCAGTTCGATCACACCAATGCGGATCGGCTCTATTATCTGACCGACAAACTCGAAACCCCCTTCGCCAACAACATGACCGCCTGGCTGCGCAAGGGTTACCTCGAACGCGGCAGCACCAAGGACAATCCCAAGCTGGTGGAAGAAGACCGCTTCGTTGCCGACAACGTGGTCGTTTCGTTTACTCCCAAGCATCTCGTCATGAAATCGAAGAACCTCCCCAACCATCCAACGGCCGTCTTTCCCGATCGCTGGCGGCTTCTCGACGGCAACCCCAATTACATCCAGGAACAAGATTTCACCTGGTACATCCCGCTGGATCCAAAGGAGGACCCCAATCACGTCGCCATGGATGCGACGAACAAAAACGAAGCCCTCCCCGGCGGACCGATCGGCGTCATGACCAACGGCATCTTCTTCCACAATCCCTTCGACGAAAAAGTATACCAGGATGCCATCTGGCGGCTCGATCGCTGCTGCGGACATCCCAGCCCCATTCAGCGGTATCACTACCACAAGTACCCCGTGTGCACCAATACGCCGTGGGACGACCAGGGCAAGGAACATTCGCCGTTGATCGGCTTTGCCTTCGATGGCTTTCCGGTTTATGGCCCTTATGAAGGCGACGGCGAAATGGCCAAGGATTCAAAGGCCAATCCCCTCAACGCTTTCAGCGGCCATTACGACAAGGATCGCGGCTGGCATTATCACGCCACGCCAGGGCGATATCCTCACCTCATCGGCGGTTTCTGGGGCCACATGGATCCCATGAATCGGGTCGGCAAAGGACTGAAAGGACCGAAAGGCCCGAAGGGACCCAAGGGACCCAAGGGATCCAAGACGCTGGATTAACCCCCGTTCAAAGGATACGTTGGACGGGAACCCATGAAAAGTGGATCGACACCGCTGGGGGAACGTGTGGCGCGCGGTTCGAGCCGCTGCGTGACTGTTCGCTGGCAAGTTCGAGTCGGGAGAGGACCTCGGCGCATTCCGCACTACGATTTCAACTGGCAACTCTATTACCGCCTCGCCGACCCGCGGCGCCCGGCACCGTCGTTAAGGCCACCGGCTGGTACGACAACAGCAAGAACAACCCCGCCAATCCCGATCCGACCAAGACGGTTCGCTGGGGCCTTCAGACCACAAATGAGATGATGCTGGGGTACGGGACCGATTGGGAACCGTTGTTGATTGCCCTCAAACCGACACCGCGGGCGCCACGCCCTCCAGCAGAGTGATCGCAGACTCGAACTCTTTGGAGAAATGGGCTTTCAAGAACGCCATCTGATACGCGAGACCCGCGTAGCTCATCGCATGGGCTTTGCAGAAGGTGTGTGGGCCACGGGCTTCGATGTCCGCGAAAATTGCGTCTGCCACTTGCGGCTCGACGGGCCTTTGCCGCGCGCCAGACCGGAATCGTTCTCGCGTTTGCGATATGTTGTCGTGGCTTCTCTTGCACAATGCCCTAAGTAATTCACCTCCTTCTCTCAGTTCGAGCCCGGCCACGCGATGGAGGATCTCGGCGATCTGTTCCCAGTAGAGCAAGTCGCCATGAGTCTCGTCGAGGATTTCTTCGACGTCAGGATTCGGATGGGGCCGATTCGATCTCCGATGCTTTCGATCCAGGAATCCCCTCAGGAAGCCGGCTTCGATGGGGCCTGGCCGGCAGATGGCGATCACGGCGGCGAGTTCAGCAACTCCGTCAGGCTTCAGTTCGCGAAGGAACGCCTGAATCCCGCAGCTTTCAAACTGGAATACGCCATCGGTTTGCCCTTGCTGAAAGAGCGCGAACGTCTTCGGGTCATCGTCGGGAAGGCACTCTGGAAGATCCTTCGAGTCCCCGTTGTCTCGAACAAGATCCACGGTCTTCTTGATGGCAGACAAGCCGCGATGCTCCAGGACATCGATGGCGACTCGGTCGAATTTCCCGCTGACGGGCGCCTGCCACTCTTGGCTGAACGCACGGAACGGCTTGTTGTCCTCCGCCGAATCGTCCCATCGATATTTTGAGCGGGCATATTCGACAACTTGTTCGCCTCCATCGCTGACGAACAACATCCGGGTCGGCGCGAACATCTTTTTCGGATCGAGGCTCGGTTCAAAAAACAGCCGCCGATGAAGAGGATTCTCCGGAGTAAGTCCGAGTAGATGGGCTACGAGCGAGCCAGCGAATTGCCCCACGATCATGGTTAGGTGGCCGTTGTTAATCGCGAAGCGATGAATATCCCAGAGGGCCAGGATCAAGTCATCCAGGCCCAGGCTATGAAGCATATCCAGTTCGCGATTCATGCGATCTTCGACAGGATACACCTGGTCCGCCAGTGCCCGCTCGCAAAGAGCTCGGAGCCGTTCGGATGGGGCAAGGTTGCCGGATTCCGGACACTCATCGGCAATTGTTCTCGAAAAGCCCAGGAACGGCATGGTTCCTCGACGGCGCACGGAATCTCGATTGGTTGCCATGGGTTGGCCGCTTCATCCATCGGCCGGACGTAATCGTTCTTGTTGTCGTCACTCATGGTCTGGTTCTCCCGTTGAATCGTTCGTCGCCTTGAATACCCGGAGGAGCCCCTCGCCTCCGATCACCCAACTCATGCACGCATTATCCCTCAGGGGACTGACAGGAGTGGGTCGGCGTTATCAAGTTGACGGAGAACAGCGAAAGCTGGCACTGATGCAATTGAGGATCCCGCCTTCCCGTGCCAGGTTCGTGCAGTCAAGTGAAACGATGGGAACACCAGGAATCAGCGCCGTGAGCCGGCTGAGTGCTTTCCGATCATGCTCGGTGCCGAAGGCCGGGACAATCACGACTTTTTCGGTGAACAGGAAATTGGCGTAGCAGCCGACGGCCGAAGGAATCCCATCCGATGGGCGTTGTTCGTAGAAGTAGGGAATGAGTTCAATCGCAAGCTCATGACCAAGAAGGACGTTGACCAGCCGATTGCCGAAGGCTGGATCAATCTCGGCATAATCGTTCACGAGAACGGCATCTTCGTTGATGAACCGAACCAAAGCGTCGGCATGGCCAATGGGGTCGTAGGGCTCCTTCCCGCGAATAGACCCGGACTTTGATCCTGAGGACATTGCGAAGCATTTCTTCCCAGTGGGCTTCCCAGTCCTCCCGACTCTTGGGCCAATCCAGACCCAGCTGCTTCAAGGCCAGCTTCATGTACGGATCATGCCAGGCGCAAGGAAACGCCTTTTCCAGACGACGAACCTCCGTGAGCATGTTGGCCTCGGCCCAGTCGCCGAGCTTCTTGACCGTGCCCAGCGTGGCTTTCGTCTTGTCCCAAACCCAGAGCCGGGTTGCTCCGGCCGTGATAGTGCGAAGGTGGCGAAAGTTCAAGAACTGAAAGACATCACCTGCCGAGGGAATGTCCGCCGCTGCCGCTGCATTCGTGGGATGGCTGTGGAACGTGCAGACCTTCGACATCGGGCTGTTGGCCTTGGTTGGATCGCACTTGAGGAAGCGGATCCGCGTCTTCGTCAAATATCCGCCGTACTCGAAAGCACCGGCACTGGGCAACAACCGCTAAACCGCATCCTCGGCCAATCCTGGCCTGATCCGGATTTCCTGCCAATTGGCGTCATGGTCGAGAAAGTCGTCCGTTCCATGGTTGAACGCGTAGAGCCGCTCGTATCGCTCCGGGTCGATCGGGCACTTCGGCAAATGATCAGGTTCAACGGAAACCACGACGACAACCTCCCGCTCCGGTCTCATCACCGAGGCACAGGGAGATTGTACCTTTAGGCTTGGCAGCAGTGGGTCAGTGTTCAGGGCGACGAATCGGTACCGCATGATGCCCCGACCACATCAGTGCAAGAGGTGTTGGCGTCCTTCCGCTCCAGCCACCGATGCGTTCGAAGCCCGCACCGGTGAGCGAAGCTGCTCACGGAATCCGCCGACCGGCCCATCTCCTGGGCGAGGTCCTTCGGGCCTTCGTCGGGATAGCGTTCCCTCAGCATTTCAATCTCTGGCCCGGTCCAGCGTCGTCGTTTCATGGGATGATCTCCGGAGGCGAAGTTTGCGTCGATCTCCCAGGGACACCGTAATGTCATTCGTGCCCCGGAAAATTCGTCACGAACCTCCTCCGAGATCATCCAGGTGAAAAGTTCATTCGTTCCGGGATTTCCCGTTGTCGAAGATCCAGGTGTGGGCCTGGTCGAGCACCTTCGTCAGCAACAGCAGGTCGTCACGACCGAAGCTGTCGGTGGATTTCCACTGCTCGCCATCCTTGTAGATGCGGGCGACGGTGACGTTGAAGCGGGTGCCGTTCTCGGTTTGATTCTTCCAGATGGCGGCTTTGACGGAACCGAGACGGACTTCATGAATGGCAGCCGGCCGGGGGGCAAAGTAAAATATTTTACTTCTCAGTTACTGTCAGTAACAGCCGTCGTCGTGGTTTTGATTACAGCGTTGGACACAATGAGTTTCGTAGCTATCTTGAGCTGGCCCATTCCAAAGGGCCTTTTGGTAGCGTCGTATTTGTTGCACACGGTTTTCAATGTCGCTTTCATAACCTTCGTGAATATCGTGCTTCATCGTAAGTAAGCGCCGGTCAGCATAATTCTCGCCATCGTCGGCGTCGTTGCGGGTCTGTTCTGGTCAGGTTGCTGACCGGCGCACCGACTCGAACATCTCCAGTTCTTTTTCTGGCACCATAATGAAGGTGCTGTTGTCGTTCGGCGCCCACCTTTCTGCCGGGCTTTCGTGGCCGAAGCTGGCCCGATGGTCGCCCGCGCCTGCTGGCGAACCTCCTGGGCAACCTGGGCTCGTCTTGCGAAGCTGCGCTGAACGGGTGTCATGACACCCGCGAGGCATGCTTTTCAGTGCTTTTCAGGGTCTTTGTGTCAAGCTGCTGTCAGTCGATTTGACCGCGTGATTTGCTGGGTTTTCGCTTGATTTGCTGGAGTTGCGAAAAAGCTACTTTTTGCCTCCGTAGACCGATGCTCTATCCAGTTGAGCTATGGGTGCGGATGTTTCCTCCAGAAGTCTACGCATTTCCTGGTCAAAAACAAGTCCGTTCAAGCTGTCACGAGCCCGTTGCGATGTACGACGAGCCAGTCTTTTTTCGGTTCTCACCAAGGGGCAAGAATCTCTTCCCCCGCAGAACTCTCGACTTCGTAAGAATAAGCCCGCGGTTGCAGTTTTTTTCAGAATTTTTCGACCATCCTCCAAACCAAACGGGGATATATTGTGTTGTAATGGTGGCGCCCGCCACCTTCCCCGTTCGGCATTGGAGGCCGTCATGAAAATCGCGATCACCAAACCACTTTTCGCCTGGGACGCCCTGGAGGATTCGCCGTCGCTGCAATCGCTGCGTGTCCTTCTCGAGGC